>WBZO01003501.1_pt1 | contig 18233 bp, 16 predicted proteins | sample 5204261 | NCBI WGS metagenome assembly WBZO01 (sample SAMN12412400, study PRJNA552823) | activated sludge metagenome | isolation source: activated sludge from anammox sidestream of wastewater treatment plant... | place: USA: North Carolina | collected 2017-09
CGAAAAGGAAGGGATCCATTGCAATATGACTCTTCTCTTCACCATGGCCCAGGCGATTGCCTGCGCAGAAGCCGGCGTGACCCTCATCTCCCCCTTCGTCGGCCGGATCCTCGACTGGTACAAGAAGAAGACCGGCAAGGAGAGCTACCCGTCGCACGAGGATCCGGGCGTCGTCTCCGTCACGAAGATCTACGACTACTACAAGCGTCACGGTCACAAGACCGAGGTGATGGGCGCGAGCTTCCGCAACATGGGCGAGATCACCGAGCTCGCCGGTTGCGATCTGCTCACCATCGCGCCGAGCCTCCTCGCCGAGCTCGACGCCGCCCAGGGCGAGCTCCCGCGCAAGCTCGATCCCGAGAAGGCGAAGGCGATGGACATCCCGCGCATCGAGATGACCGAGCAGGTCTTCCGCAAGATGCACGACGACGATCCCATGTCGAAGGACAAGCTCGAAGAGGGCATCCAGGGCTTCTCCAAGGCGCTCGTCTCCCTCGAGAAGCAGCTCGCGGAGCGCCTCGCCGCGCTGGCGGGCGCCCAGGCGTCCGCGTCGGGGTGATCCTCCCACCCGGCCGGAGCCGAAGAGTTGGGCGACGACGCGGGCGTTGATACGCTCGCGACCATGCGCCTTCGCTTCGCCGGGCTGATCGCGATCGTCTCTGCGCTCTCCGTCGTCACGCTGTCGTTCAGCGCGTGCGGCGGCAGCGATCCGCGACCGGACGCGGGCTCCACGAACACGAACGGCAACGCGTCGTCGAGCTCGTCGAGCAGCGGGAGCACCAGCGACGACTCTGGCGCGGCCGACGGTGGTGGTGACGCGGCGGTTCGCCCTCAGTCGTGCAAGAACACGATCAAGGACGGCAACGAGACCGACGTCGACTGCGGCGGCAACGAGTGTGAGCAGTGCATCGACGGCAAGTCCTGCGTCCAGCCGAACGACTGCAAGGGCGGGTCGTGCGTGCAGAACAAGTGCGTTACCGCCGCGTGCGGGGACAAGGTCACGAACGGCGACGAGTCCGACACCGACTGCGGTGGCACCGTCTGCGCGAAGTGCACGATCGGAAAGCGGTGCAAGGCTGGCGAGGACTGCGTGAGCGGCAACTGCACGAACGACTTCTGCGCGTGCCCCGCAGGCATGGCCGTCGTGTCGAAGGCGAGCGGCGGCGCGTACTGCATCGACGCGGTCGAGGTCACGAAGGGTCAGTACAACAGGTTCCTCACTGCGAACGTGCCGGTTCAGAACCAGACCGCCGAGTGCCTTCCTCCCGCGAACGCGACGTTCGTACCGCGTGGCGCGTGGCCGCCCGCGCAGTCGCCGGACGGCCTCGCGTTCACCCTCTCGCTGCCGGTCCACTACGTCGACTGGTGCGACGCGTACGCGTACTGCCAGTGGGCGGGCAAGCAGCTCTGCGGAAAGATCAACGGCGGCTCCATCACGGCCGCGGAGGCAAACGACTCGAGCCAGGACGCGTGGTTCAACGCGTGCTCGGCGCAGGGTACGAAGCAGTGGCCGTACGGCACCGGGTACATCGGCAGCAAGTGCAACGCCACGGGCAGCCCGGTGGACGGCGGGGCGCCGATCGCCGCGTTCGGCAAGTTCGAGAATCAGGACGACGGCGTGTACACGGTCGTGAAGAGCGACGACCAGGGCAACTTCACCGCGGTCGACAACCCCGCGTGCCAGGGCGGCTCGGTCGGGCTTTTCCAGATGAGCGGCAACGTCGCCGAGTGGGAGGACTCTTGCGACGGCAACACCGCGACCTCGCAGTGCCGGCTCCGCGGCGGATCGTACACGGCCGCCGACACGTCGGCGACGCTCGAGTGCGCCGCGGTCCGCACCGAACAGCGTCAGCCGACGGACGGCAACGTCCTCAAGGACGTCGGTATCCGCTGCTGCCTCTACTGAGGCGACCGTCAGGGAGAGACGAGCGCGCCCGTCAGCGAGAGCGCGTCGTCGATGCGCAGCGTCCCCGCGGACGACTGCGCCTGGAAGCCGTAGACACGGATCTCGACGGGGCCGCTCACGCCGACGATGCCCGAGAGGGCGACGTCCGCGGCGGCGGCGGTGATGGGGGCGCTCCGCAAGACTCCGTACGAGTCCGCGCTCGTCCCCACCGACGCCGACTTCGGTCCGGTGTTCGACGCGTCCAGCGTGAGCGAGAGCTTCGTGAGCGTGATGGCGCAGCCCGCAGGAGGCGTCACGCTGAACGCGAAGTACTTGGTCTTGTCGACGGCGCCGGTCGGCCACCCGCTCGCGTTGAACGCGCCGCTGCTCGAGACGGCGGTGACCCCGGCGCGCTTCAGCACGGACGCGGTGACGCCCGGTGCGCTGGCGGACGGACTGACATCGGCGGGCGATCCGGAGAGGCCGGAGAGATCGAACGAGACGAGCGCCCCCGCGAAGGCGCACGAGGACGGCGCGTTGCCGTCGGTCCCGGCCTCCGCGGCGACGGCCGCGCCGGTGTCGCTCGTGCCGGCATCGCGCGCGCCGTTCGACGGCGGGGTGAGGCTCGTGCCGCTCGCGCCGCCGTCCTCGGCGACGGTCGACTCGAGGTCGTCACCGAGATCGTCCGCGGCTCCCCGGGCGCAGCCGATGCCGACGATCGCCGCGAGCATCCCCAGCGTGCACGTCACCTTCATGCACCCGATCACGTAGCGCAACGCGCCCCGCGCGTGTGAAACGATCCTGCATCATGCGGCGTCTCCGTCGCGTCGCTCTCGCGCCGCTCGTCCTCGCGCGAGCACGAGCACGACGGCGGCGAACAGCGCAGACGACACACCCCGGCGAGAGCCGGTGGGGACCTCCGACATCGTGCAGCCGGACGCCTCGGACGATGCCGAGCCCGGATCGGCGGCGGCCTCTCCGCCCGCCGGCGGTGCGGCGGGACCGCCCGACGGGGACGCCGCCTCGCTGGGCCCCGCGTCCGTCGCGGGCTTCGCGGCATCGTCCGCGCACTTCTGCGCGATCCCGACGTACGGGTTGTGACAGTAGTCGAGCGAGAAGGGCGCAGGGAACGACAGGCGCTTCGACATCGTGTACGCGGGATCGAAGAACTGCGAGCCGACGGCGCCGACGCCTGCGCCTCCTTCCTGGTTCCACGGCCCGCTGGGCGACTCGCCGCGATCGCCGATGAACGCGCCGCCGAACTGCTTGGGACATGCGAGCACGTCGCAGCGCTCGCCCTCGAAGTCGACGAGGGACGCGAACGTCTTGCCCGGGCCGACCTCGGTGCGATGAGCCCAGAACGTCGTCGCGATCTCCTCCATCGCGTAGCCGACCTCGACGACCTGGTCCTTCACCACCACCGGCGCGGTCACCGGGAGGTCGGGGCGGTAGACGACGCCGGTCCCGTCGACGTGCGGCGTCTCCCCGTGCTTGCACTGTAGCTGCAGGTCCGGAAAGACGTCGTTCGGCGGAGAGAAGCCGCCGCAGATGCCGTGGCCGACCTGCTGCACGTAGACCTGCGGGTGTCCCTTCGGGTCCGCATGGATCGGTCCGTCGATCGACTTCGCGCCGTCCTTCACGCCGGCGCCGCCGGAGTAGACGAACCACTCGAGATGGAAGCGCGTCTCGATCGCCACGAGCTTCCCCGTCCCCCCGCCCTCCTTCGACACGACCGCGAGCACGCTCTCGGTGTCGTGCTCGTGACCGTTCGTGAGCTTCGTGTCGCTGGCGTGGTACGGCATGTACTGCACGAACCAGTGCGTCGCGGTCTCGATCACGGTGAAGTAGACCGTGGCCGTGTGCGGGATCGACGCGAAGGTCTCCTCGTTGTCGTCGGCGGCCCAGTTCCCGTCCGCCTCGAACGCCGTGTAGAGGTCCTTCTCGTCACGCACCTCTTGGTGGAAGACGGGCGCCCAGCGCTTCGCGACGTCCTCGCGTGTGCCCGCCCGCGCCGAGCCGGCGACGAGCAAGGACGCGACGACCGCGAGGCCGCGCTTCACGGCGCCTCGAAGCGCACCCGCGCGACGAACACGGAGTCGACGCCGCCAGCGTCGAACGCGCCGCCGAGGACGTAGAGGAAGTCGCCGGCGGCGATCGCCGCATGGGCCGTGCGCCCCTGCGGGAGCGGCGCGACGCTGCTCCACGCGCCGAGCGTGCCGTCCTCCGCGATGTGCGCGGCGACGACGTCGGCCCGGGGCGTGCCGCTCATCACCTGATCCTTGCCGCCGGTCACGAACACCCAGTCGTCGACGGCGACGGCCCTCCCGAACGCGGTCGGCTCGGGCAGCGCGGTGACCGCGAACGACGGGCCCGGCGCGCCCGTCTCGTCGAGCCGTGCGCCCGCTCCGTCGGAGAGCACCTCGTTCTTGCGGTCCGGTCCGGCGTATCCCCCGAGCGCGTAGACGTACGATCCCGCGAACACGTACTGCGGGTGGCCGCGGAAGCCGGTGAGCCACGGCGCGTCCGACCACGCCGAGAGGCTGCCCCCGGACAGCGAAGCGCGCACGAGCGCGACCGCGTCGCCCGCTCCCGGCAGCTTCGCCTCGAAGGCCCGCACCTGATGATCCACGACCGTCGCCTGCGAGTAGGGGACGCGAACGCCGTCGGGGAGCGCGCCCGCGTCGCGCCACGCGCCGAGCATGCCGGCGTCGTCGATCGTCGACGCGTGGATGCTCTTGCCCGCGGCCTCGTCGTCGTAGATGCCGTCGAGCAGCACGACGTCCGCGCCGTCCGCCGCGGCGGTGCACGAGCTCACCGGGCTCGGGGTCTTGCCCGCGAGCTGCCAGTCGCCGAGCGTCCCGTCGGCGTTGATCCGTGCAGAGTGCACGTCGGCGACGGTGACGAAGTCCTTCGCCCCCTTCGGCTTGTAGTTGCCGCCGATGACCACGAGCCAGCCGTTGGCCACGACCGCGCAGTGGTTGCCCCGGGGCACCGGCATCGCGCCGAGCGGCTGCCAGTCGCCGAGCGTGCCGTTCGCGCGCGTCTTCGGGGCCGTTCCGGCCGCCGCGGGCCCGGACGGCGCGGGGTCGCCGGGCGACGACGAGCAGGCCGCGATCCCCAGGGCCACACAGAAAAACATCGACGATTTCATGGCGACCGAGGTGGTACCGCCGGGCCCCGGCGACGCCAAGGCTCATCGCGTCTCATTCACGGCAAGAACCGCGGACCCGCGAGCGTAAGTGTCGAGAACCCGAGCGGGCCCACGCGCGCGAAGCGACGACGAGGGGGACGCAGTCCCCGCTAGTAACACCCCACCTGGCCGCCGCGGATCTGGCACCTGTCCTTCCCGCGGCACTTCTCCTCGACCTCGAACTTCTTGTTCTTGCACTTGAGGATCGCCCGCTCGTCGCTGCTGCACGAGTAGTGCTCCTCCTTCTCGCAGGCGTCGCCGGGCGCGGCGATCGAGTCGTCGCACTCGACCTTGTAGCCCGCGGCCTTGTCACCGGTGACACGGCAGCCCTTCGGCCCCTTGCACTGGTTGACCTGCACGAACTTGTTGTTCCGGCACACGAGGGCGACCTTCTTGTCCGTGGAGCACGCGTAGTCCTCCTCCTCGCGGCACGCGTCGCCGACGTTGGCGATGCTGTTGTCGCAGGTCACCTTCTTCGCCTCGAGCGCGCAGCCGCGCTCTCCGAGGCACGCCTGCACGAAGGTCCACTTGTGCTTGTCGCACCTGAGCATGCCCTTCTTGTCGGCGGTGCAGACGTAGTCGTCGGGGAGGTTGCAGGTCTCCTTGTCCTCCGCGACGGACTGATCGCACACGATCTCCTTGCCCTTCTTCGTGCAGCCCTCGGGCCCCTTGCACAAGATCTCCTCGTACTTGCCGTCGTGACAGGCGAGCGCCTTCTTGTCCTCGACGCAGTACTCCTGGAGCTCGATCTTGCAGCTGCCGCCGGGCTTCGGCTTGCACGAAGCCGCAGACAGCAGCGCGAAGGCCGCGATGAGGATGCGTTTCGTCTCGAGCACGACCCCGATCCTAGTCGGGACCGGGCCGAAGTGACGAAGAAAGCGCGCGCCTCAGCGCCTGCGCGGGAGGCGCGAGGGGTCTCCCGCCGGGGTCGCGAGCGCCTCCGCGCCCTCGAGGAGGGTCGCGAAGGTGATGGCCTGCGCACCGTAGCGGCCCTTGGCTCTCGAGAGGACCTTCTCGGCAGCGCGACGACGCGCGGCCGCCTCGTCGGGGAAGAGCACGGGCTGGGCGTCCTTCGCATGGCGGAGGTCCTGCGCCGACACGCCGGTGAGCCGGATGCGCGCGCCGTCGAGGGGGAAGCGATCGAGCAAGGCGATGCACGCGGCGTGCAAGGTGCGCGTGTCGCTCGCCGGATCCGGCAGCGCCATACGGCGTGTGAGGAGCGTGAAGTCCGCATACTTCAGCTTCACGACGACGACCCCCGCGAGCAGGTCGCTCTCGGTGAGCCGCTCGGCCACGCGCGACGCGTGGGCGAGGAGCGTGCGCGCGATCGCGTCCTTGGTCGTGAGGTCCTGCTCGTAAGTGCACTCTGCACCGATCGACTTCGCGTCGCGATCCGGCTCCACCTCGCGGACGTCGTTCCCGCGCGCGAGCTCGCGCACCTCGCCGCCCCACGCGCCGAGCACGCGCTCGAGCGCGACCGGATCGGCGTTCGCGAGATCGCCGAGCGTCCGGTAGCCGAGCCGCCGCAGCGTCGGCGCGGTCTTCGGGCCGATGCCCCACATCCGCTCGACGGGCAACGGCGCGAGGAACGCGGCGACGTCCTCGCCGACGACGGTGAGTCCGTCGGGCTTGTCCATGTCGCTCGCGATCTTCGCCGCGAACTTGCACGGCGCCACGCCCGCCGATGCCGTGAGCCCGGTCTCGCGCTTCACGTCGTCCTTGATCGCGCGCGCGATCGTGGCGCCGTCGCCGAACAGCGAGCGGCTGGCGGTGACGTCGAGGAACGCCTCGTCGATCGACAGCCCCTCCACGAGCGGCGTGTACTTGCGGAACACGTCGAAGACCTGCCCGCTCACCTCGGCGTAGCGATCGCCCCGCGGCGGGACGACGATCGCCCGCGGACACCGGCGCAGGGCCTCCGCCATCGGCATCGCCGAGCGCACGCCGAACTCTCGAGCTTCGTAGGACGCCGCGGCCACCACGCCGCGGCGCGTCGGTCCACCGACGAGCACGGGTTTCCCTGCCAGCGCCGGGGCGTCTCGCTGCTCCACGGACGCGAAGAACGCGTCCATGTCGATGTGCAGGATCGAGCGCGACCGATGCGACACGACAAAGAATTACAACGATTCACCGCCCCGCGACGGAGGACTTGCGGGGTTCGGCGTTGAATCCATCATGGAGGTACCGTTTCGATGATGCGCCGGGCGGTGGTGTTCGTGATCGCGGTCATGCTCGTCATGCTCGCACGCCCGGCCTCGCACCATGCGCGCGCCGCCGGGCTGCTCGTGTCGTTCTCCGATCCCTCGTCGAAGACCGAGGTCGCCACGGAGCGCCTGCTGATGGGCGGCATCCCAGCGCGCATCTACCGCCCCGTCGGGGTCGATGACGCCCCCGGCGTCGTCCTCGTCCACGGCGTGCACCATCTCGGCATCGACGAGCCGCGCCTCGAGCGGTTCGCGCGCGCGGTGTCGGCCGCGGGCGTGGTGGTGCTCACGCCGGAGATCGCCGAGCTGTCGGACTACCGCGTCGCGCCGCGCTCGATCGACACCGTCGGCCGCGCGCTCTCGGTGCTCTCGGCACGCGTCGGTCGGAAGAAGGTCGGCCTCATGGGCATGAGCTTCGGCGGCGGCGTCTCGCTGCTCACGGCGGCCGACGAGCGGTTCTCGGGCGGCGTCGCGTTCGTGGTCGCGGTGGGCGCGCACGGAGATCTCGCGCGGGTCTCGCACTTCTTCGCCGAGGACAAGCGCGCGCACGAGTACGGCGCGACGGTGCTCGTCTACACGCACGTCGAGGACTTCTTCCCCGAGCACGACGTCCCGGTCGCGCGCGAGGCGCTCCGCCTCTGGCTGCACGAGGCACGCGACGACGCGCGGCGCGCCGCCCGCGAGCTCTCGCCCGCCTCGAAGGAGAAGGTGGAGAAGCTGTTCGCCGCGGACATCGCGAGCCTCCGGCCCGAGCTCGTGGCGGAGATCGATCGCCTCCGCGGTGCGATGGCCGAGATGTCGCCGCACGGCCGCCTCGCGGGGATCCGCGCGAACGTCTACCTGCTGCACGGCGAGGGCGACAACGTCATCCCCGCGAGCGAGACGAACGAGCTCGCGAAGGACGTCCCTCCTTCGCGGCTGCGCGCTGTGCTCGTCACCCCTGCCATCCAGCACGTCGAGCTGAAGGGGCCGACGGCGATGGACAAGTGGGACCTCGTCCACTTCATGGGGCAGGTGCTCGCGGAGGCCGAGCAGGCGCGCTGAAAGGGTTGTACCCTGCACGCATGCGCGCTCGCCTCCTCGTGCTCCTCCTCTCGCTGTCGTCCCTCGCTGCGTGCGGCTCGGAAGCCGGTCGCGTCCCCCTCTCCGGCGAAGGTGCCGGGACGGCGACGATGCCGCTGAAGGCCGGCGACGTCGCGCTCTGGACGGACCTCGACATCGCGTACGAGGGCGACGCGGCGCTCGCCTATCAGGTCGAGCTCGTCCAGGACGGCGCGACCGTCGCCAGGGCGGTCTGCGACCCGCTCGGCCCGATGAACGTCAAGATGTCGTGGGTGGAGACCAACATGGGATCGTCCCACTCGCGCCGCGGCCGCGGGAAGATGGCGTGCTCCGCGACGCTCGCGAAGGCCGGCCCGACCACCGTGAAGACGACCCTCGCCTTCGCGCAGAAGCCGGCGAGCGTCACGCTGAAGAAGGCCGACCTCGTCGTGAAGCAGTAGGCCGCCCGGCTACTGCGATTTCTCGATCTTCACGGTCGTGCCCTGCTGCATCTCGATCGGCGCGCCGTAGCTCTTCAGCTCGCCACGCGCGTCGCCCTCGTTGGTGACCACCTCGAAGAGCACCATGCCCACGCCCGGGCAGAACGTGGTCGTGTAGCGCGAGCCCGGCGGCCGCATCCCGTCCTCCACGGTCTGGATGCAGGAGCCGTAGGTCTTGTCGCCGACGGTCATGGACAGATCGGTCTTCGCGATCTTCGCGGTGCCGCCGTGCTCGCCCGGCCAGGTCGTGCCGACCTCGACCGGCGCCTTGAGGATGTACGCGCCGCCTTCGTACGCGACGCCATCCTTCTCGTAGACGAAGCGCTTCGCCGAGCGCGTACCCACGACGACCAGCTTGCCGTGCGTCGGGTCGCCACGCTCGACGCGCATCGAGATCATGCCGGTCTCGGCGCCGTCGCGCGTCGCGTACGTGTACATCTTGCCCTGCTCGAGGGGGAAATAGGCCTCGACGGGTGAGCCGGACGCGGCGACGGTCTTCGGTACGGACGGCGCGTTCGATTCGCCGCTCGACGGACCGCAGGCGGCAGGGAACGCGAGGAGCGCGAGGAGGATCAGGGGACGGTGCACGCCGGAGATCCTAATCCGGCTTGCGCATCGGCGTCGTCGTGCGCATCGTTCGCCGACCCGACGCCCGCAAGCTCGGGCGCTGCCGCGGAATCGAGAGAATCGACGAGAGTGGGATAGTCTCCCACTCATCTCGCATCCGGTTGTCGAATCGCACCGTTGCCGATCGTCGTCCTCGAGAACCGGGCGCGCGCCCGATCCACCAAAGGGGCCCTGGTCTTCCCGGGGCGTGGCCCCGTTGCTAACGAGTCGCCTCGTGTCCGACCAGCTCAGCTCCGATCTCGCCTCCCTCCGCATCGATCGCGACGGCCCGAGCGGTCCGTCGCCCGTTCGCCGCGCGCTCGTCCCGCTCCTCGCGCTCGGCGGGCTCGGCGCGCTCGGCTGGATCGGCTTCACCCGACTCGAGGGGCAGCTGTTCAAGCAAGAGGTGAAGACGACCGAGATCGCGATGATCTCGCCGTCCCAGGCCGAGGTGCAGGTCACCGCGACGGGCTACGTGATCCCGCAGCGGACGTCGAAGGTCGGATCGAAGCTGCCCGGTCGCCTCGCGAAGGTGCTGATCAAGGAAGGCGACACGGTCAAGGAAGGCGACGTCATCGCCCAGCTCGAGGACACGGACATCCGCACGCAGGTCGTCGCCGCCGGCTCGCGCGTGGGCGCGGCCCAGGCCCGGATCGCGACGGCGCGCGCGAACCTCGCCGAGGTCTCGCAGCAGGTGGAGCGCGAACGCGCGCTCGTGGCGAGCGGCACGGTCGGGAGGGCGAACCTCGACAACCTCGTCGCGCGCGAGGCCGCGCTGAAGGAGGCGGTGCGCGCGGCAGAGGCCGAGGTGAGCGTCGCGCAGGCCGACGTCGGCACGGTCGGTGTGGGCCTGAAGGACCGCGTGATCGTCACGCCGATCTCGGGGCGCGTCGTCACCAAGCCCGCGACGGTCGGCGAGTTCGTCGGCGGCGTCGGCAACCCGGTCCCGGTCGCCGAGATCGTCGACTTCACGAGCCTGATGGTCGAGGCCGACGTACCGGAGCCGCGCCTCCACCTCGTGAAGCTCGGCGGCCCCTGCGAGATCGTGCTCGATGCGTACCCGAACAAGCGATATCGCGGCGTCGCCACCGAGCTCGGCCAGCGCGTCAACCGGCAGAAGGCGACGGTGATGGTGAAGGTGAAGTTCGCCGACGACATCGAGGGCGTGCTCCCGGAGATGAGCGCACGCGTCTCGTTCCTGTCGAAGGCGATCACCGACGACGCGCTGAAGGAGGCGCCGAAGAAGGTGGTGGCCGCCGACGCCGTCGTCGATCGCGAGGGCAGGAAGGTGGTCTTCACCGTCGACAGCGGCAAGCTGCACGCCTATCCGGTGAAGGTGGGGGGCGCGGTCGGAGGAACGGCCGTGGAGCTCCTGGACGGTCCACCGCCGGGCACGAAGGTCGTCGCCAAGCCGGCGGCCGAGATCGCCGATGGTCAGCGCATCAAGGAGACGGACAAGTGAGCGACATCGAGACGAGCGGGCCGCAGTCGACGACCGCGCAGGTGGAGGTCCCGGAGCAGTACCGGAAGAGCGCGGTGCCGGCGGCCAAGAAGTCGATCATCCAGATGAAGGAGGTCACGAAGACGTTCGTGCGTGGCAAGGAGCCGCTCACCGTCCTGGACGGCCTGTCGCTCGACATCGCCGAGGGCGCGTTCGAGGCGCTGATGGGGCCCTCCGGCTCGGGCAAGTCGACGCTCCTCAATCTCATCGCAGGCCTCGACCGACCGACGAAGGGCAAGGCGATGGTCGCCGGCAACGACCTCGGCGCGATGAGCGACGGCGAGCTCGCGAAGTTCCGCGCGCGGCACATCGGGTTCATCTTCCAGTCGTACAACCTCATGCCCGTGCTGACCGCGCTCGAGAACGTCGAGCTGCCGCTCCTGCTCACGAAGCTCTCCGGTGCGGACCGGCGAAAGCGCGCGCAGACCGCGCTCCGCGTCGTGGGTCTCGAGGACCGCATGGGGCACTACCCGAGGCAGCTGTCCGGCGGACAGGAACAGCGCGTCGCCATCGCCCGCGCGATCGTGCACGACCCCACCATCCTCGTCTGCGACGAGCCCACCGGCGATCTCGATCGCAAGAGCGCCGACGACATCCTCGCGCTCCTCACGAAGCTCAACGTCGAGTTCAAGAAGACGATCCTCATGGTCACGCACGACCCCGCCGCGGCCGAGCGCGCGACGGTCACGCGGACCTTGAACAAAGGGCGGCTCGACTGATGCTCTCCCTGTTCCTCATCGCGGCGCGGAACCTGAAGCGGAGCTGGTTCCGCACCATCTTCACCGTCGCCGGCGCGGCCGTCGCGCTCGTCGCGTTCATCCTCATCCGCACCATGCTGTGGGCGTGGCACATCGGCGAGGAGTACGCGGCGTCCGATCGCCTCGGCACCCGGCACAAGGTGTCGTTCATCATGCAGCTGCCGAAGCGCTACGTCGAAGACGTGCGCGCGGTGCCCGGGATCAAGGCGGCGACGTACGCAAACTGGTTCGGCGCAAAGATCCCCACCAAGCCCGACGAGTTCTTCGCCAACCTCGCCGTCGACGGCCCGAGCTACATGACCGTCATCGACGAGATGGTCGTCGACGACGCGTCCAGGCAGCGGTGGCTCGCGGACAAGAAGGGCGCGCTCGTCGGTGACGTGATCGCCAAGAAGATGGGCTGGAAGGTCGGCGACAAGGTCGTCCTCGAGGGGACGATCTACCCGGGCGACTGGGAGTTCATCATCGACGGCATCTACACCGCATCGCGAAAATCGCTCGATCGCTCGCAGTTCATCTTCCACTGGGACTACCTGAACGACTCGCTCCCTCCCGGACGACGCGACGAGATCGGCTGGATCATGGCGCGCATCACCGACGTGAACCGCAGCGGCGAGATCTCGCAGGCGGTCGATCGCCTGTTCGACGACCGGGACACGCAGACCGTGACGATGAGCGAACGATCGATGAACGTCTCGTTCATGGCGGGCTTCTCCGCCATCCTGACCGCGCTCGAGGTCGTGTCCGTCGTCATCCTGGGGATCATGCTCCTGATCCTGGGCAACACGATCGCCATGGGCGTCCGCGAGCGCACGCGCGAGTACGCCGTGCTGCGCGCGATCGGCTTCGAGCCGTGGCACGTCCGCTTCTTCGTCGTCGCCGAGGCGGCCGCGCTGGGCATCATCGCGGGCCTCGTCGGCGTCGGCATCGCCTACCCCTTCGTGAACGACGTGATGGGGCGCGCGATCGAGGAGAACATGGGCTCGTGGTTCCCCTATTTCAGGGTCGAGCCGCAGACCGCGGGCCTCGCCGTCCTGATCGCGATCGGCCTCGCCGCGATCGCCTCCCTGATCCCGAGCATCCAGGCAGGTCGCGTCTCCGTGATCGAGGCGCTCCGGAGGGTCGGCTGATGGTCCCCATCAAGTACAACGTCCGGAACCTGGTGGTCCGCAAGCGCACGACGCTCGCCGCTGCGTTCGGCCTCGCGCTCGTCGTCTTCGTCGTGGCGGCGGTGCAGATGCTGGTCGCCGGCCTGCAGAAGACGCTCGGCCGCGGGGCGAGCGACGACGTGGCCGTCGTCCTCCGCAAGGGCTCGGACACCGAGCTCTCGAGCGGCATCGAGGACAAGGCCGTCAACCTGGTGGTCGCCGGTGCGCAGCAGATCGGCGCGACGAAGAAGCCCGTCGCGGTCGGCGAGGTCGTCGTCGTCATCCTCCTCGACAAGCTCGGGGCGAACGGCGTCTCCAACGTCACCGTCCGCGGCGTGCCCGAGGACGCGCTCGCGTTCCGCCCGACCTCGAAGATCATCGAGGGCCGCGCGCCCAACCCGGGCAGCGACGAGGTGATCGTCGGGTCCGCCATCCGCGGGCGCTTCAAGGGCCTCGACATCGGCGGGACCTTCGACCTGAAGAAGAACCGGCCGATGAAGGTGGTCGGCGTCTTCGAAGACGAGGGCTCCGCGTTCGAGTCGGAGGTCTGGGTCGACGTCCACATCCTCCGCCAGACCTTCGGCCGCGAGGGCTACGTGTCGAGCGTGCGCGTGCGCCTCGACAGCCCGGGGAAGTTCGATGCCTTCAAGGCGAACATCGAGTCCAACCGCCAGCTCGGGCTCGTCGTCATGCGCGAGGCCGACTACTTCGAGAAGCAGTCGGAGGCGACCGCGTTCGTGCTCAAGCTGATGGGCTACGTGGTCGGCGTCTTCTTCGCCATCGGCGCGATGATCGGCGCGACCATCACCATGAACGCGCAGGTCGCGGGCCGCACCCGCGAGATCGGCACGCTGCGCGCGCTCGGCTTCTCGAAGGCGAGCATCCTCTTCTCGTTCCTCGTCGAGTCGATCGTCCTCGCGATCGGCGGCGGCCTGATCGGCGCGCTCTGCGCCACGGCCATGAAGACGGTGAAGATCACCATGATCAACGCCGGCTCGTGGTCCGAGATCGTGTTCGGCTTCGAGCCGACGCCGCAGATCCTCGGCGGGTCGATCCTCCTCGCGGCCTCGATGGGGCTCGTCGGCGGGTTCCTCCCTGCCCTGCGCGCCGCGCGCGTCAGCCCGATCGAGGCGATGCGCGGCTGAGCCGCGGCTGGGACGGCCGTCGGCCCTCGCGCGGGCATTTTCAAATGTAAGTTACATGCGAAAGTGCCCGCGGACGGGGTGACGCCGGTCGCGGAGGGCGCGGGCGATTCCGTCGAGGCTGACGACCGGCTCGTCGCCGATGACCTCCGCGCGGTGGGGCGCGCCGAGGAGGCGATGCGCGCGAAGCTCGAGGCGCTCGCATGCGCGCCTGGACCCGCGTCGACCCATGTCATGCGATCCACCCGATCACCCCACATCGCGCAAGGGTCTGCGCAACATCGCGAAAAGATTCGTCATGTGGTGCACAAATCCGTCGGCACCGGACCTGCACCTACATGTCGCCGAGGGAGCCACACAATGAACCGTCTCGCCATTCTCAGTCTGCTCGTCGCGTCTGCCATCGCCGCCAACACCGGCTGCGCCGTCGAGGAGGACGGGCAGGAAGACGAGAGCGGCGAGCTCGAACAGTCGCACGACGAGGTCCGCGAGGTCATTCCCGGTCCGGTCGTGAAGAGCACGGACGCGGAGGTGTGGGCGGTCGAGAACCAGTGGGCCGACAAGACCACGGCGAACGCCAAGAAGGCGGGCGTCGCGTGGAAGGAGAACAGCGGCCTCACGTGGGAGGAGAAGTACCAGGCGTGGATCGGCAGCTTCGAGAAGATCGACGGCCTCCGCTACGGCAAGACGATCCGCCTCCCCGCGCCCTACGGCAAGACGCTCGACGGCCCCGTCCTCGAGTGCGCCGACGTCGCCATCTTCCTCCGGATGACGTTCGCGGCCTGGTACCACCTGCCGTTCTACATGACCGGCTGGAAGAACGGTCAGAGCATCTACTTCGGTCACTTTGGCGTCGTCGACAAGAACGGCAACGCGGTGCCCGGCTTCCCGAGGTTCCGCTCGCAGTACCGTGACTACGAGTCGTCGTGGCGCTCGGGGCAGCCCTGGCCGAGCGACGTCACCCTCCGCGGCCGCCACGTCGGAACGGACGACGGCGCGGACGGCGTGAGCGTCGGCAACGACAAGAAGCTGAAGGGGAGCGACGGCGCGGGCGCGTACCTCGACGAGCTGTTCCTCAACAAGCGCGCCGGCTACCTGTACATGCTCCTCGACGGCAACTTCGGGAGCATGAGCCTCGCCGACGGCGCGAACATGTTCCACATCCAGCCCGATGCGACCGCGCCGGGCGACGCGCTCCTCGAGCGCTGGCAGAAGAACGGCATCGGGCACACGCTGCCGGTGATGAGCGTGGTGCGCACGCCCACGGGCAAGATGCGCGTCACGACCGCGAGCGGCTCGATGCCGCGCCGCCAGCCGGTCTGGGAGGACGAGGCGCAGAGCGGCAACTACTTCAAGTACGAGTACACGGGCGGCCGCGGCGAGTCGTCGGACGGCACGCCCTACGCGAAGCTCGGCGGCGGCATCCGTCGCTGGCGTACGCCGGTGGCCTCGGGCGGCCGCTGGAACAACATCGTCCCGCAGGTCTTCCGCGACGTGTACATCGAGGACGGCAACATCGAGGCGATCGCTTCGCGCCCCGAGAAGTTCAAGGAGCTGCTCGCGGAGGACACCCCCGAGGCGACGCGCGACGCGGCCCTCGCGACGATCGCGGCGGCGCGGAGCTCGCTCCGCGAGCGCCCGGCGAGCTGCTCGCAGCGCACCAAGCGCGAGGAGGCCTTCGGCGCGCTCTACGAGGTGATGCAGAACGCGTTCGGCAAGAGCCGCACGCAGGTCGACGCGGAGTACCGCAAGCTCGAGGACTACGTGTTCGCCGAGCTCGAGTACGACAAGTCGAAGACCTGCTGCTGGAACTCCACGACCACGGACATGGCCAACATCGTCCTCGACTACGCCGAGAAGGAGAAGGCGAACAACGAACGCCAGGGCGTGTGCCGCCAGCCGACGGTGTTCCGCTCCTCGGGCGGCGGCAAGTACGACACCTGGAAGAACCACGCTGCCTCGCTCGGACGCGCGGCGCAGTGGAGGGACTGGAGCGAGGACGAGCCGTGCGCGCAGCGCGCCGTGGCCGAGGACACGATCGGCGAGCGCGGCGACGCGCAGATGTGCCGCTGACCCCGCGACTTGACGGCCGCCCCGTTCGGATGAATACGCCCGCGCTCGGAGGGATCCCTTGTTCGCTTCACACCGTGTGATTGGGCTGGCGATGCTGCTCGTCGCCTCGTGCTCGCCCGAGAAGGGCGAGCCCGGGGCGTCCTCGACCGGCCGGTCGAGTCAACCGCTCCGTGTGGGGTTCGTCCCCGCAGCGCGTGAGCAGCCCGCGCGAGGGGCACCTGCCATCGCGGTCGACGCCGAGGGTCACGTGTTCGTGCTCGACGCGGTCAACGGCCGCGTCCTCCGGAAGGCCGGCGAGGAGCTCCTGACCGTCGCCGAGGTGCCGCGTGATGCGGACGACCTCGCCATCGGCCCCGACGGAGCCATCGCCGTGCGGCGGTCGGTCAAGCCGGAGGTGCTGGTGCTCGACGCGCAGGGGCAGCGCGTGGGCGTGGTGGACACGAGCGCCGTCCCCGAGGTCGACGGCATCGCGCTCGCACGCTCGCGCCGGGTGCTCGTCACGAGCCCGTTCCAGGAGATCTTCTCGATCGGCAGCCCGTCGATGCCCCAGCTCCCCGCGGCGATCCGCGCCTCGAAGCGCGAGGCGGCGATCGTCGGCGTACGAACCGAAGACGGCGAGCTCGAGCTCCGCGCCGGCGACGCGCGCCATTCGCTCGGCAAGGGCGACGCGGTGCGCATCGTCGGGATCGAGGGCGACGTGGCGTGCGCGCGCATCGAGCACGCCTCCACCGACGCCGAAGGCGCGATCATCACGAAGCGCGAGGTCGCATGCGTCGACACGAGGGCGGGACGGACGCTGCTCCGGCGCGAGCTCGCGGCGCCCGGCGCCTTCCTCCCGCGACGCGAGCTCGCCTTCGCCGGCGGGACGCTCGCGTTCGCCCGCGTCGGCGAGGCCGGCGTCGAGATCACCACCTGGCGCATCGAGCGAGGTGCACGATGAAACGCTCACTCGTCCCTGCGGCGCTCCTCGCCGCGGCGGCGCTCTCGACCGCGGACGCGTCGGCGATCACGCGCGAGGAGGTCCTCGTCCGCGCCCGCGCCTACACGGCCCATCGCTGGTCGTCGACCGCGGCCAACCAGACCGCCTCGTGCAGCGCGGCGTACACCTCGCTGTTCCCGCCCGGCGACTACGTCGGCCTGCCCTATGGCTGGGGCGGGTACATGACGCTCCGCACGTTCGACGATCGAATCGCGGCGGGCTACGGGGCGGGCGCACAGGAGAGCGACGGCATCCTCGGGTGCATCGCCGGCGTCGACTGCTCGGGCTACGTGAGCATGGCGTGGGGTGCGGGCCACTACACGACGTCGAGCCTCCACGAGACGTCGTCCCAGATCACGACGGCGCAGCTCCTGCCCGGCGACGTGTTCAACAAGGCCGGCTACCACGTCGCGATGTTCACGCACCTGCTGCAGAGCGGCGAGCCCGCCCTGATCGAGGCGGCGGGCTACAACGTCCACGTGAACACGTTCGGCGGCTGGTCGTACGTGAACGGCTACGTGCCGCGGCGCTACAGCGGCATCACCGGCACGACGGCGGGCAACCCGGCCGGCACGACGTCGAACCCGATCCCGATCGGGGCGTTCCCCTTCACCGACTCGCGCGACACGCGGAGCTCGCCGAGCAGCGTGCTCGACGCGTGCGGCGCCGCTCCGAACACGCCGCAGCGCGGTCCGGAATATGTGTACGTTGCAAACATCACGCAGCCGGGCACGCTCACGATCACGGTGCAGGACGACGCGGCGACGGACGTCGACGTGCAGCTCCTCCAGAACCTCAACACCACGGGATGCATCGCGCGGAACGACGCGACGATCTCCGCGCAGGTCGGCTGCGGCACGTACTGGATCGTCGTCGACACCTACGGCACGAACGCATCGAAGGCCGGCCCGTACACGCTGGACGTGAGCCTCGCGCCGTCCGGTCAGGCTTGCGCGGCCGTCCCTGGCCCGCCGGTGTTCGCGCCGAAGGGCAAGCTCGGCGACGCGTGCGCGTACCCCGGCAACGAGAACCTCCCGTTCTGCAACCCGAACCTCGGCTCGGAGACGTGCATCTACGGCGCCTCGACGAGCTTCTGCTCGAGCTCCTCGATGCGCGCGTGGAGGCGCATCACCTCACCCTGGAGCTGATGGACCGACTGGATCGCGGTCCCGAGCACCACCTTCACCCGCTCATCGGCGAGCCGCG
>WBZO01003502.1_pt1 | contig 18228 bp, 16 predicted proteins | sample 5204261 | NCBI WGS metagenome assembly WBZO01 (sample SAMN12412400, study PRJNA552823) | activated sludge metagenome | isolation source: activated sludge from anammox sidestream of wastewater treatment plant... | place: USA: North Carolina | collected 2017-09
CGAGCCATTGGCAGACCGTTTCGATCGTCTGTTGGACCTTCTGGATCACCAATCGGCAGCGTTTGAAGCCTTCGGTGAGGACTTGCCACCAGGGCAGCAGCGGCGCCCGGTACTTCTCCCAGGGCTCCGCCTCTCGGGTGGTCTCGCGGAAATCGACGTACGAGCGGAGGATGCCGACCAGGAATTCCCGCCAGTCTTCCGGCTGAAGATTGATCAGGGCCTTGGCACAGGCTTGCGCCCGGTCCTGTTTCAACTCCAATTCCCACCGAACGCCAAAGTCTTGAGCATCCTCCCGTCCCTTTTGTTCCATTTCGAGCCGCTTGTCGTAGACCCGGAGCATGGTCTGGCTCTCCCGGCTTCCGAAGTAGAGGGTTTCGCCCTTCGCGGTCCCATCCCTCATGTTGGAGGCCGCCACGGTCTGAAACTTCTGTGATCGGGTCACGGCCTGTCCGGCATCCACCGCCTGTTTCACCGTGCCCACTGCGACGAGCGCCTGTCGGTCATCCAGCGCCACATCCAAGCGCGTCACGTGCCCTCGTTGCTCGAAGATCCAAGCCAAGATCGCCCGGACTTTGGCCTCGGTCCAGGTCGAGACGATCCCGGCCGAGAGGTCCACATGCACTTCCTTGGTCTTGCGATGAGCACCCGTCCCCAGCTTCCCGACCCCCTGCCGGCCGTTGGAGGTCAGCCAGGAGACCGGATAGCCACGGAAGCCGGTCTCGGTCTTGAACCAATCTCCGCCGATCATCTGCGTGATCTCCTCGACCGAGGCCTCCGGAACCGTGAAGGCCAACCAATCGATCGTTTGAGTGAAAGGCCCCTGGTCCATCGTCTCGTCGTTCATCGCGCGTCAGCTATGAACGCCCCCGTCTTACCGATCGGGGGCTGGTGGCCGCGCGCCGCCGGCTCTCGCCGCCGGTCGCGCGCTTCCTGCACCGGCTGTTCGGCATCACCTTCGCTCTCTCCTCCATCGCCCGTTGCACCTTCTCGAGATCAAAGCGGATGGTCCGAGCGATTTGCGCTCCCGGGATCTCTCCTACGCGGTAGGCGCGATACACCGAGTCCGCGCTGATTCCCAGTTCTTGGGCAAGTTCCTTCACTGACAAAAGGTTTCGCTTCATTCCTGAGTCTCCTTGCAGTGATGCTCATGACGGCGCTGACCTTACCGGCAGAAGCGGGTGAACGGCATTAGGCAGTTTGCGGCAGCTTGCGGCAGTTAAAGGCAGTTGACGCAAAGGCAGCTGGGCGGGGGGATGCAACTCCGGTGCAATGAAGGTAGGAATCCTAACTACGCCGAATACAAAGCCGTCAGGCGCTTCCGACCTCACCGGAAGCGAAAATTGGAACCAATCGTGACGAAAAACAGTTCGCTTGAACTTGCGGATTCGAGTAGGACGCTGGAGATCGTTTCGAGTTACGCCGCCGGTCCTACTAAACGAGAGGCCGGTCCTTACATTAGTTTCCACTCCTCTGCATCCCGCTCCGGACTTTCTGCAGATCGGAGAAGTGGACCTTTCCGAACCGATCGAATTGGATGACCCTCTTTCCAATACACCATCGCATCGTGTCGATGTGCACATCCAAGCCTTCGGCCAGTTTCTTTCGAGGTCAGGAACATCTCTCTCCCCACCTATTTCGCGACGTTCCCCTCACGCGCCCTGACAGTAGGTCAATGCGCATGCTAATGGGAATTTAGATTAACTAACATTATGCAGGCACAAGTATGCACCCCGATGCTGGGGTGACGAAACGACAGAGAGGCCAGGATGTCCGAGAGGTTGACCGAGCCACTCTCTCGCCGCTTCTAGAGGCGACCTAGGCGACTGATGGACACCCCGACCAAGTGAAATTGCCCGGACCACCAACTCCGAACTGCACATTAACCAATGGCTATCGGTCGAAGCGTGATCTCACTTTACCTGACAGCCACCGGTATTGCGGCACATCGTGTGGTCATACTATCAATGCAGTGAACCTCAGCTATTTGGTCGCATATGGAGGGACATGGCTTGGGATGGTTGAGGCGGGCAGAATTGATATTCGGGGCGGCATCCCCTGCAGGGGCGGTAACTCTCAGGCCTGACACATCGACGTTTCAGGTGGGAAAAGATTGAGACCATATAGTGGCTTGGTTTCGATCGCCCTCGATAGAATCGGGGATTCGGTCAGTTTCAGTTGGCGCATAGGAGCCTCCTACTCGAGGGCGATATCGTGCCAGTTGTCTTGAGTTGTGATGAAATAAAGGGGAACCGATGATACAACCAATGAATAGGTTAGACCATGCTTTCATCAAATAAGTCCAGAGTGCTGTGGGATGTTGGAGCGTGAGGAACCCGTGCTCCATGTCGGATGGGATAGGTCCGGCGGTGCTTCGCTACTTCAGACAATATTTCTTCTCTCTCAATTCGCTTCAGCAGCCATCGGTCAGCCCACCATTCTGCGATTTTCCCTGTAACTTCTCTGGGGTTCCTCATTGGAAAGAAGTAGTCCGGAGTGAGGTCAATGCCCATAAGGTATTCACGGAAGTTGCGGGCCAAGGCGATTCCGTATACCAGTCGAGGACTTCCGTGCTCCAAGAGAAAATCAGAATTCAGACCTAAGGTGTTCAATCCGTCCCGAACTTTCCTAAGTCGAGGGTTTACCCCCTCGCCGAATATGCTATGTACCCGCTGTCCTCCCTCTAGCTGAGACAGAAGAACCGACATGGCATCGACGGTTTGCGAGCTAAATTGAGAAGTTCCGAATCCTTCTGTCCGACCTAATAGTTCGTATCGAACACTTTCTCCTGGGCGCCCTCCCACCTTGTCGCATGGAATATGCACTCTCGTGTACTGTGTGGGTTCAGCCCCATAGAGCGAGGTTGTTCCTAAGAGGACAAGTTTGGGAGGGCGGATAACGGGCCTCCCCGCCATGGATGACGCAATGATGCTTTCCGCACGAGCATATCGTTTCCTGTAAGCCACCACGATTTCTGGACTAGCCATCATCATCGCCACAAGTTTGCCCCCAAGGAGTGTGGAATAAGGAGCAATGGCCCCACACACACTAATGTCCGCCATTGCTATACCTACTTGTTCGCTCTTGGCTCGCCGGATGAGCGACAGGATGGCTTGTCTAGATTCTGGGGATTGCAGTGCACCACGGAGTTCCGAGGCGTTGAGGTTCTGCTTACCTTTTGACAGCAACACGCGAGCTCGCAGGAACATAGCCAAAGTTTCAGCGCGTTTGCCCCGAAATAGTGGACTTTCGGCCTGCGTTTGCCAGTGACGATCATCCTCTAAACTCTTCCTGGCGCTAGCAGGCTTATGCTGGGCCTTATCTGCCAGTTGCTGGTGTGTATTCCGCTCCTGGCGGGCATATTTCAGGAGAGCATCAATTGTGTCTCTCGTAGGAGTTGCGAGCAGTTTGCGGGTGAGCAACTTGAGGGAAGGATCGAGCAAATCATCCAGGTATAGTTCCGCAATTCCCTCGTCGACCAATTGCAGCAACCACCGGACATCACGTTCAGTCGCACGCTGCCGAAGCCGCTCCACATTCTGGTCAGCCGTCCAGCCGATCCAAACGTCTCGAACGGCAATTTGAACCGCGCTACTAGCAAGGGCACCGATGCCAATAACCGGATGGCATTCGGCGGCAGCATCCCTTACGAGAACCATGCAGGACCGACCAGGAACGCTGTTATAAGGATTTGACCAGGTGTGGCGAAAATACCGCCAGATATCAACCAGCCGAAGCCCCGTGTGTTCGCAGGCTTCTTCTCCCTCAATGACTTGTATGTATGGGCTAATAATCTTGCACAAATCGCTGGCGTTGGCCTCGCCCTGAGAACATTTCTTGTGTGCGCGCAATTGAGAAGCCAGTTCGCTACCATCACGCATCAGGGAGCAGATCGATACCCACTGCCCGCGGTGGAGACGCCTCCGCTCCATGCCCTCCACAAATTCCGTCACCGCTTTGGATTCCAGTTGGCGGTTCCGTTCGATATGCAGCTGATGCTGAACCCGTTCTCGTTCTTTGGCGAGGTCTGATGATTCAATGGGACGTGCAATCTTCAGTCTCCCGTTTCGCACACGACACTTCCACCCATGGGCGACAAGGTCAGCCAGCACAAGGCATGCAGCTCGGACAGCAGCAGGCACTGTGGCTCGAGCAACTTGCCCACCGAGTTCATTTCGTAGCTTGTCGACCACAGTCAGGCGAAACGTCGACTCTCCGCTCGCGGCTTTGACCAGCGGCGCGATGTGAGTCTGAAACTGCGCCTCTTCTTTCCGATCAGGAAAGGCGGGGGCAAAATCTATCCATTGGCTGTCGGGCATGTTGATCTGGGTCTTATGAAAGGAAGGTGGCTATAGCGCTACTCCAGGCATCAAGGAACTGACGACTTGCGGAAGAGCCAACTTGGACTTCCGCCCTTGCGGCAGCGAGGAGTACCAGATCAAGCCGCTGGCGCAGGGCAGTGGCTGCCGCACTCTCATCCTCAGAAAGAGGACGGTAGAGGCGCTTATAAAATGGATGGTCGGTATTAAGGGCCATAATGAGTTGTCCTCCACGGCGGTACGAACTAAAGACTCTCTTGCCGCCAATTTCTGATTCCACAATCGAGTACGACGGTTGAGAGGCGGTCAGTTTTGACGCCTTCAACCGTGGATGCCGACGTTCAAGAGCCTCAATAGACCGTCGCGTAGTGTCTGAAGGCTTAGTCGGTGGTAAAGGTGGAAGGAAGCGATCTTTTGCGGCAGCCACCAGTTCAGAGTCTGATGTCTGCTTACAGACCTTCAGTTCCTCATGGGCAAGACGGACACGCCGATGCAACGTCTTTGCGGTCGCTTCCAAGTCCGGCGTAAGAATCTCAAGGAGATCGTGAGTGGGACGAACTTGCTGCTTTGTGTGCGTGATACCAAACACTTCGTCAAGGCCTGGATCGAAGCGAACTTCACACCGCCACCAATCATCGTAGTTTTCTTTCCGTTTGTCCCCCATGAAGAACCAACCGAATTCGATCTCTCGTTTGGCACGGACTACGGAGACTCCGGCCGATTTAGGGATACCGAGCTTTTGTTTTTCATCATTTGAAAGATGGTGCCACTTATCCACAGGCAGTTCAGAGAACAGTACCACCACCCGCCCTTCAGCAACGCCTCGTCCATCTGGTAGCGGAATCTTGATGTCGTATTCCAGCGGTGCGCCAAATGCCCGGCCACCAGTCGCCACAGACTGCCCATTGAGAAAAAGGGGGTCGATCGGCTTGACGGTTTCTCCGTTTACGACAATTTTGACGCCTTCCCATAAGAAATAGCGAAACACTCGCCCAAGGAAACCATGAAGTTTTTTCGTGATGGTGCTGACACGGCGATGGTCAAGTCGATCGCAGCGATCCCACACCACGGCGGTGCCGGAACGGAAACCGAGGCGAGGAATGGAAGGCGATGGTGACGCCTCAGTGGGCTTCGGTACTCGGGTCAGCCGTCCAGCGATCACTTCATCGAGATCCAGAAAGCTCGTGATGATAGAACGCGGAGACTGCCACGTATAGACATCCACCCGTCGGGCCTGACTCAAGGAGCTATTAGGCAATCCCATCCCGTATCGCCCAAGGCCACGTCGATCATTAAAACGCGTACTCCCACCAAATCGCAGAGCTTGGTGAAGTGTCGCCTCATCCATACCGCTGCCATTATCGATTACCTCTAGGCGCAGTGACCCGTCTTCTCTTGCCTCATCCGATTCAACGTTAATGACGATCTGGGTCGCCCCTGCCTGAAGCGCGTTGTCTACGAGTTCAGCAATGGCACTAGATGTTCCTTTATAGCCAGAGTCACGAGTAGCAAGGAAGAAGCGGTCTATCGCCACGAGGCTATCGTCAGCCTCATGAACGGGGGACCGGCGCTGGGATTCCGTTGACATAAAACCTCCTGGCCGTACAGCTCCTAGGTGTATAGCCGTTTCTTTGATTTAAGAGCTACATTCGATCAGTGAAAAAGAGGGGACCGTCCGACCAACGGTCCCCTGCACGTTCCACCCATTGCGTCTACTCTGTCGAAACCGCCATATGCAAGGTTTCTGCGAGTCCCGAAGCAACATCGGCCAAGGTGTCATCTGTAATCAGCGAATCTAGGGCATATCGTAGCCGCTCTGACCACTTGTGTCTTTCGGCTTTGTAAAAAGTCTCCGCATCTCCTGTCGAATCCAATTCTCGTTCCGCCAGAACGAAAAGAAGCACCTCAAGAGCCAACTTTACGTCTGATCCGGACGATGGAGCAGCATACAGCTTCTTATAGAAGGGATGGTCGGTGTTAATAATGACCCTTTTCTGTTCTCCCAATCGATGGGGTCTATAGAAGGGCCCTTCAGGAATCGGAGAGAATTGGACCTCCCATCGTCGCTTCTTGGTTTCTTCCAGCAGTTGCTTCAGAACTTCTTCCTGAGGCTTTCCTGTCTTTTCGACACGCTTTGCAACCTCGCGATCTAAACCTTTTTGTGCCTCCTCCTCCTGAGCAACCGTTGGCCTAACAGCGGGAGTTTTAAACTTCTCGGTTTCCATCATCGCCACGGAGCTCCTTCGCGGCTCCTCGATCCCTCCCATGTTCTCCGTCCTGGCGTCCAACTCAGACTTCATTTCGTCGTACTTACGCCTAATGTCATTAATCAGAGCCTGGAGGTTTCCAGCATTCTTGCCCTGACTCTTCAACTTATCCCACATTTGATCATCTATAACGATCTGCTGTTTGCTTGTGGTCACTCCAAAAAACTCATCGAGCGTGGGGTCAAAATCGATCTCGACTTTGACGTGCCGTTCATTGTTTTGGAACCTTATCCAAGGCGGCTGGACACAATCAATCTGACGCCAATTCCGGCAGATCAGTATGCCATTGAACGCCTTCATGACTTCAAACCGCTTATTGTTCTTCGCCCCCTTAATGCCGTACTTTGCAGGATCAGCTAGCCCAAAATGATTAGGCAAAAAGGCGGCTCTTATAGTAATTGTGCCTTTCTTCCCAGAATCGGTTTCGACCTCAAACGCCGAAACCGTGTCGACTTTCACTGCATGAACAATTGTCTCATCGAAGTATCGCGCATGCTCCATGAGGAACAAAGGATCGACAGGCTCTGTACTTACTCCATCGACTATGATCCGTCGTTCCGGGAGCCAGTGCCGATAGATGACGCCGAAATCCTTAAGCAGCTTTTCTTTTAACACCTTCGCTAATATCCATCCGGACATTCGTCTCAGTCGATCAAGGTCCTCAAGAACAACGATTGTTCCCGATTCCAATTTTGAGACATTCAGGAGCTCTTTTCCCGCTACGGTATCCTTGGACTCCAGAATCCAGGAAGGCAGCTTTGCAGGCTTTGCCGATAGCAGTTGCCCAGTTTTTTTCAGATCGCTCGAAGCCTTACCTAACTCTTCAATATCTACAGTTACAGCATGCCAATCCTGGTTAGGCGCTTTGGAGTATACCGTGTATCTCTTTGCCATACTCACGGCCGAACTTGGCAACCCATATCCGAATCGGCCGAAACCGTGCCGGTCATCCTCACGATCCGTTCCGCCCCAACGAACGGCGTAACTGATCATCTCCGGGATCATTCCGTTCCCGTCGTCAATCACAGCAATCATGTCTGGCTTGGCTTGCGACGTGTTCTTTGGATCGAAGCGGAATCGGACCGAGGCTGTCTTAGCTCCAGCCTGGAACGAGTTATCAAGAATCTCAGCCAATGCCCAGGCGGGACTCTTATATCCTAGATCACGCATGCCTCGCAGGAACGCATCGGCAAAGACAATGCCCAATCCGTCCCCTTTCTTCTTTTGACCCTCAACGTACTTCTTCTGCCTGTCGATGGTATCGATGGTCATCCCTCTGCCAACGTTCTCTGTCACGGCGCTACTCCTTTCAATTGGTCAGCCCCATTTTTTGAGGCCAACCTTAAGAGCTCCGTTGTTTTGTCAGGGGCCACGGGAGCTCGTTCGCAACCCCGAAGAATGTCTCTACTCAGCAGGCTAGCTCTGCGCGGCCCCGCTGAATCAACAGCCGATTTAATTCTGCAACACGCGGCTGACTAAGCCCCAACAAACGTGCAGCCTCACGTTGAGAAAGCCCGTGAACGTAGATGCAGCTATAGATCCATCTCATGTGCTCTGGTAGTTGACCGACCCAACGTCGCACGCCCATGAGTTCAAGAGGTTCGGCAGTAGACAAAAGACCGTCGCTTACCACCGGACAGGCCATTTCTCTCTGTCCATATTCGGACTCACAGTCGCCCGAAGCCTCGGCTTGCATTCCAGTGATGGGATCAACTCCCCCATCTGGCAAACACCCCCTGACTGGTTCAGGTGACCTATGACCTCCTCTGTCGAATTTCCCACGGATTCGAGAACGTGCTCTCAGCATCGAATTCTTGATTGCGGTTCGCACGTAGTTTGGGACGGTGATCTTACGACCACGGCATAAGCCTAGCAGCTTGATCCGGGTCTCCTGCGCTAGATCGTCCTCTTCGCCATCCATGAGATTTGCAATCCTGGCGTTAGTTGTCGCAGAACGCTTGATATCTGCATCCCAAGAATTGAGGAACCCAGTTTCGTCTTCAGGCGTTCTAACGCCAGAAATGGGAGTTGAGGGGAATGAACTATTGAGTGACGGACGGGGGGCGCAGCGCGTCTCCATCGAAGAACCTCCTTGTTGGCCCATCACTGGGCGTCACAGCTGCCTTGCGCAGGGAGGCTCTCCTCTGGCTCGGTTTCACGACCTTTGCCTTAGACCCCGTTTTTTGAGGTCCGGTGAGGGCGAAAACCCCGCCTGCATGTACACACATATACTCAGCACGAAGCCGATTTGATAAGGGCGACAAAAAAATAATTTTGGGGGAAGGCGAAAGAACGAAGAGGCGCCCGTGGATATGCTGAGAGACTTGCAGATCCATCTATAATCCTCCCTTTACCTTGAGCCCCATTTTTCGGAGCCCGGTGAGGGCAAACACTACACGTCTTTATATAGGATTGCTCCTGTTCCAGTCAACTGTGGTAAAGAGGAGATGGCCCAGGACAATCTCTCGGGTTCGGCACCATATCTATTTAGTTTCGATCTCGACGGTCATACCGCATTCCGGTAATGATGTTGTAGCCAAACCTGGCCGACCGGGCTAATACCTACGAGGCGCATCGTTCGCGCCAGCACACTGGCACTTCCGCTGCTTACCCCTCTTTGGCACGCCGGCATCGGCCTCGCTCGTGTTTCCTCCTTGAAATGTGCAGTGGCTCTCCTGTTCCCATGAGAGAGCCACCTTCATTTCAACAAAGGAGGAATCAGGATGGCTACGAACAAGAAACCAGCGAACACGCTCCGGTGCGGGAACGTCAAAGCCACGATCTGGCAGAACGTCAGCGAGAAAGGCCCGTTCTTCTCGACGAGCTTCTCCCGACCGTTCAAGGATCAATCCGGCGCGTGGCGGAACTCCGCGTCTTTCGGTCTCCACGACCTGGAGGCGATTTGACACGAGATGAACACCTAACTATATTTGGACGCCGGCGCACAATTCTACTTGTCAGTTTTGCGATGGACAAGAAATGTTATGTAAAGCCATCGAATGGTTGATGTCGAATGGCCGACTAGCCTTTCGAATCTTTATTTACGCATACATAGCGCTATTCTTCGTCGGTGTCCTGACCACCTTCGCGAAGCGATTCGATGAGGGTCGGATAGAAGAAGCAATTGTAGATGGCTTAGATCTCTTGCAAGTAAATGATGAGCTTTATCTTGCTGTCAGATGCAAAGGCCAAGACATGGGTTATAAGTACGATCTGCGCAAGAGTGAACTAAGAGTTATACCGGCTGTCCAAGCCGCGCAACAACCCTCTGGTGCCAGCTCCTTATCTAAGCTATTCCCCGTAACCAAACAGGATATTGCAGTGGCGGTAGGGTTAGTCGGCGGAAGTGTGGGCCTCGCATCTCGTTTTGACCGACTGCGTATCGCTGCCACTGAGTTTGAAAAGGGGTCTGGAAGTAGACGAATAGGCTTTAAGCCACTCTCAGATATGAACGATTTCGTGGAACAACATACATCGAAGCTGGCTGTTCTGCTTGAGCCCTTGCTCGCCGTAGGCGTGGGAGTAGCTGGAACTGTCTCTGGTTATTTTCTCGGGGTATTTATAGCAGAGAAACTCATGATTGATGTTGACTGTACGTCAAGACAACTACATCAAAAACTATCTATGCCAAACACTTGGCGAAGTCTTCTGGGAACCGTATTCACCCGCACCTATGCCTATCTTTTGCCTTGCATCTATAAGCACCAATTCCGAACATTAATGCCAGCAGCTCCGGTTGTCTTTGCTGACAAGAAGGAATTGAGGGAATTGAGGAAGCATGGGGATCCAATAAGTAAAACTATAGTGGTGGATTATGCTGATGCTCCCGACTCAGCGTCAGTCGGTCGGCTGTTATCTCGTTACGATTGGACGCTTAAGGACGCACTCACGAAATCGGGCTCAACATGCGACTCTAGAAAAAGAGGATCGTCTGATGATACATCCACAGACGCGCAGGGTTTCCCTCAAAATCTGGATCCAAATCCATCTTGTTGGACGCAACCCGACATAGAGAACGCCCTGGCAAAGAAAAAAGCTCGACTGCCAGCACCATTAACCACAGATACACACTTATCTGAGCAACTCATTAGCAGAGAGTTTCCACCCTCTGAAAAGGAACGTCTTTATCCGAGACCAACGCTGGCTGATGCATTTGTGAAGACTATGGAGCGCCTTGGGAAGGGAAAGCTTCTAAACGAAAAGGGCGAGGCTACAATCGACATAGTAGATATTCGTTTGCTTCTTAACGCGAAACAAAGCTGTGAAACTCAGGCATTTCCCAGAGGGAACAAATGATTCTTCAAGCTAGTTACGGCTTCTGTCACTCTCGCCCCGCGAGCTATGCTGACACGACGAGGTCAACAACAATTATGGACAGCTCTTTTGTCTAATCGAAGATTTTCCACAGGAATCACACTCCACTGATTGCGTGAAATGAGCATCTCGATCGTGAAGGTTTGGTGGGACCTTTTGTGGGACTCAGGGCATCATCAGACCAATTTCGACCCAAGAGTCACTCTCGGTTAGTCCATACCACACGGTTAGAGACCGGCACTCTGAACAGCATCTACTCATCGAGTAATCCATCACTTATGTATGCTGCTGTGGCCTGGCGTTACGTGGTAATTTCCGAGGAATAGTTCGCTTAATGATCGGCCGTAGGTTCGCTTGTGGGGTACCAACTCGCTGTGAGCACCCTGAAGGGGGGACACTCCGCCGAAACGATACATGTCAAGAGCAGGTGTAATTTTCGATGCACGCTTCGGCGATCTTCGACGGAAGGATGGGACCGATGAAGAGACAGAAATCCTCTCAGTGGCAGGTAGTCCATGTCAAAGACCAGGAGAATCGAAACCCAGCGCCCTGTGCTATTACTGTCCTGGCACGCATCAAAAATGATCGGAAGCAGTCGAATATATCCTATTCCCCGGAATCGTCCTAAGTGAGCAGATTCACGTTATACAGCGGTCGACCAGACGCAAGATCAGGGAGCTATGATTTATACTTAATCATCCCTCGAACCCGCAGGTCCTTTCCTTTCGACCACACACTCACTACGCTCTTAGTGTTCTTGGTGTAGCCACACGCTAGCCGGCCGGCTAACACCTGCGAGGCGCATCGTTCGCGCCAGTCTACTGTCACTCCCGCTGCTCGGTCCTCTCCGGCACGCCGGCATCGGCCTTTGCGTTGTGTTTCCTCCTTGAAATGTGCAGTGGCTCTCCCGTCCTGTGAGAGAGCCACCTTCATTTCAACAAAGGAGGAAACAGGATGGCTACGAACAAAAAACCAGCGAACACACTCCGGTGCGGGAACGTCAAAGCCACGATCTGGCAGAACTTCAGCGAGAAAGGCCCGTTCTTCTCGACGACCTTTTCTCGGCCGTTCAAGGACCAATCCGGTGCCTGGCGCAACTCCACGTCCTTCGGCCTCCACGATCTGGAGGCTCTCTTGACCGTTGCAGTCGAGGCGAAGGAATGGATAACCACTCACACGCTGAAACGGTAATCCATCTCAATGGGAAGCCTCCGGCTCTCCGGGGGCTTCCCTTGATAATCCGAATAACTGCTTTAGGAGGACTTGGTTGGCTGGATCAGAGTGTCAGGAAAGACTACTTCACTCCGAAGCTTTTCGGATTGCGGCAATCAACCCTGCCTTTCGATTGGGAAAATGTTTCATCCGCTGGAGGGAGACCTTTGCAGGAAGTGGCCGACGTTTCCCCAAGTCATGTCCTGGGGTGCTAGAACGGGTTTTGTGTGCCATTGGTTCACCCGGTCAAGTCCCGCGCTTGCTGGAAATTGGTCGGGATGCGGGTTGAGTGAATAGATGTTTGTCATGGAACTCGCGGTCCAGTTCTTCCCGGAGCGTGAGCAATTGTTTGCGCTCGAAGTCGGTAATCACCACCCGTTGCCAGGTGCCGCTGGCTCGCTGAAGCGCTGCATACATGAGTTTCAAGACGGCGCGCTCGCCAAACGCATGCGGGATCGTCTTGCTCCGGCGTCGTTCTTCCAGAAACAGTCGTTCAAGTAGATTCGTGGTCCGCGTGGCCCGCCGGTGCGCCACGGGCAGGCGCAGATAGGTGGTGCACGCGGCAAAATCATCATCGAAACATTTCACGCTGCTGGGCAACTCGTGGGCATAGGTGTGTCGAAATTCTTCGGCGGCCAGCTCGGCGGTCTTCGGGCTGGAAGCGTGATAGGCGGCCAGGGCCATGGCCCTGACTTCTCGCCACCGCTCGGCCGGCACTTTCGTTTCGAGGTTCCTCAGCTTGTGCGCCAGACAGCGTTGGCGCAGGGCGCGTGGCAGGCATTCCTCCACCGCGCGAATCAGCCCAGGCGCGCCATCCGTGACGACGACCACGGGATCCGCGAGGCCGCGGGCTTTTAAGTCTCGCAGGAAGTCACTGCAGCTGGCGGTATCTTCCTTCGTCCCGGGTTGCAGCCCGACGAGGACTTTGGCCCCGCTCATCGTGATCGCCCAGGCCGCGAGCACCGCCTCACGCGGCTGCCCGAGGTGCAACCGCTCGGCGACGCCGTCAATGAACAGGTAGGCGACGGCGATCCCCGAGAGATCCCGTCGGGCAAACTCTTGGTAGTGGGCCCACAACGCCTCACACACGCGGCTGGCGGCCGAACGACTGAGCAGGCAGCGGCCATCGATCGCCGTGAACGCGGCTTCAATGTCGCGCATCGAGAGCCCGCGCGCATACATCTCCACGGCCAGCCGCTCCAGTTCTTCACTCTTGCCGCCCAGCGCCGCCCGAATCTCCGACTGCCAGCCCTCAAGCCCGCGCACTTGCGGCACGCCATACTCAATGGCCCCTTCGGCGGTCTTCAGCCGTCCCACCCGCACCCCGTTGCGATACCCGCGGGGGACCTCGTCTTCCGTCGTCTGGCTCCCACGTTCATAATAGCCCCGGCCTAGGCGTTCACTGACTTCGGCTTCCAACGCTTCTTCGATCATGAGACGGACGGCCTGGCGCACAAACAGGCTCGTGTCGATCTCCCCCGTGTCGCCCGCCAACATCTCTTTCAGCCTCTTGCGCGTGCCGACGCTGCTCGGTACTCTTGCCATGGGGATGCTCCTTGTTGGTGTGATTCGAACGCCACCAGACGTTCAAACCGGTAAGGATGCATCCCTCCCACTTTTCCAGCAACTCTAAGACTTCACCGGTTCACCCCCAGCGGTTAAGGAAGGAAGTCTCCTCCATTGAGTGCCCAGGATGCAGCTTTAGCCGAAGACGTTCTCCGTGATGGACCGACCACACGCCGTCATGGATCATGCTCCTCGTCATGGGTCTCAGGTAAGAGGTTAGAACTCACGCTCATATTGCTCGTGACTGCCGACCCAGAACCATGTCACGGTGTCCCCCTCGAAGATTCCCAGCGCGCGATGGCCGAGCGTGATCCGAACGGACCAGATCTTCTCCTCTTGATTCACACACTTGAAATGGAGGGACGGATGGAAAGGATTCTCTCGCCACAGGGAGAAGGCCTTGCGTGCACCCTTCTTCGCAGAGTCTGGCAGCAGGGTATACGCCTCCCAGAAACTGGGGAGGGTCTGGGACTTCACAACTTCTCAAAGTCCATGTCGGAAGCGCGGCCTGCTGAGACCTCTTGCCGAGCCTTCTGCGCCACAGCCTTTAATCGACTGCCGCGGGCGAACAACTCGTCCCACTTGGCCTCATCCTGTGCTTCTAACGCAAGGCGCCGCAGCTCGTCGACCAACTGCTCTTGAGTGGGTTCTGGTAGATTCTCCAGAAGCTTGATCGCGGTCTCGATTGCTTTGGTGCTCATGACCCCTCCTGGCAGCGATTGTAGCATAGAAGCCCGATACGGATACTATCGCACTGCGCAATCTCGCCCACACTGAGACTCGGCGATACGGAAATCTCAGGGCGTGGTCCGACCGACCTGCGGACCGATATCCCGCAGCATCCCTGTGCTATTACTGTGCTACAAGCCATTCAAAAAGGTCGGAAACAGTCGAATGCATCCTATTCCCCGGAATCGTCCTAAGTGATCAGATTCACAGACAAAGCGGTCGACCAGACGCAAGATCAGGGAGTAACGCACTAATACTTAATCAGCCTTCGAACCCGCAGGTAGCAATCTATTCAATCTGCTTAACGCTCTCTCAACTCCATCGTCTGTACATCTTTTATTTGCCCCTTTTCTGTAACTTGGGCCTCTATCTTATCGCCCACAGCGATTTTCCCGAACGCAGTCTTACTCCCACTACCCAGGTAAAGTTTAACTTCCTGGCCATCAGGCAGATTCAAAATAAGATATTCCTTCTCTTCGACTCTTGTCACAGTACCCTTAACGGTGCCTTGAACCAACCATTCTCTCGGACTTGGACGATCGAGGATGTTTGTATAATAATCTGCATGCCCCCTCTTATTATAGCGAGTCCCGTCTCCTTCAGAAGACCATATTCCTCCTGCGGGGTCACCCCAATATATCTTATCGTCGATGGTATATTTATGAATATATTGTTCCGGACCCACCCCATCATCTCTCTGCCCCATGAGCATTATCTTTCCTTTTGGCGTCACCTTTATGACATCTTTATCTGCAGTTAAGAAGTACTCGTCGTTGTCCAAACGTATCCTTGCCAAAATTCCTGATTCTTGAGAAACCCTTAACCTGTCAGATTTCCCTGCGATCTGCCTAACTAATTCTACAGCCTGATTACTATTCCACCCATTCACAACTGCACTTATCCTCGCATCCCTTGCCGGATGCCTATCGGTTTCTGCCTGTTGGACTATTCCTTCGACCGCCTTCCTTGCTTCCTCCAAGCTAAAACCCTCACCTTGTAACACTATCCCGGCGAACCTATCCGCCTGCAATTCTTCTTTATGACGTGGATCCTTTGCTCCTGGAAGTACATGATTTAACTGATGATGAGCCATTTCGTGTGCCAAAACGGCTATCTTCTCAGCCCTAGTTTTGGCGAACGTTTGGCTGTACAAAATTAGTTTCAGCTTATTAGGCATAAGGGCGAGAGCATTCGGTACATTACTCGCCCTTAGTGTGAACTGATGCTGGGGAGCATATTCAGCAATCTGTTTCATGATCTTTTCAGTCACTTTGTCTGGAGGGAATATATACGTTTTACCCACAATCCTTGTCCCGTCGTAAGCACAGTAAGGCTCGATGAGTATTATCTCTTCCCCTACAGGCACATCAGCTTGCGCGCCTTCATGAGTAGCCGTAACGATCAGCATGAGAAAAAAAGCTATGGCGTAACTCATAACTCCTCCCTCACTCTATTTCACTTTGTCTTTCACTGTCTTCACCTGATTCATTAAGGCCTCCACCAGATCCCAAGCCGTGTGGATATCGGCCTTCTCAGTTATCAGGTCCGCACCACAAACTGCGTGCAAACTGATCGAACCTTTTTCGGGGAAGGCTAACGTATCTACACGATCAGGGTCAGCGAACATGAGTTCGAAGCGAGCATCTCCCTGAATCGTCTTATCCAACTGGGTATTATCCGGATGACGCTTAAGATGGAGCGTCGCTCGGCGGCAGGCTGATATGGGAAAAGTCGAGGTCGTCTCCTTTCCGAACTTTTCAAAATACGCTTTGCTCTCTAATGTCGCTCCTACATCGATAGATACGTCCAACCTGTAAAACCACAGCGGATTATTGGGAAGCGCCTTCCATTCACCGTCCTTCGCTGCATATGAGTCAACGACAACCGGAAGCCTGATAACTATTGCTTTCGAATCGAACGCTGCCACCGTGGCCGCAGCAACAGCGACAGCACCAATTGCAGCTATAATTTTTGTCCGATCATCTTGAACCTCGCTTCCGATAATCTTAATCAGGTGTGATGTATCCGCAGTATCAAAATAGCTAACTTTAAGATTGGTCCTGACAGTTCCAACCCAAGAACTGTCTGGCACCACAGCATACATGGTCTCGCGATGCTCCTTGGGAGTTAAGACTACCTTTGCGTCGCGTTCGAGAGTGGGTCCTATATCGATATCCGAACCAAATGTAATGTCACTTCCGTCGGATAAACTTACTGACTTCTGCGCTTCCCTTGTGTCTGCTGGCAGGACCTTAGAAATAGTTATATCGGTGCTTGGCAAATAAAATTTTATCAGGCCTTTATCATCCGCTTTTGGTTGTGCGACGTACTTCACGGAAGGGACAGACGAACATGCTGGAATGGCTAATAGGCTGCAAACTATGATCCAATTAGCAGAGCGCATCACCACAAAATCACTCCACAGGCACTGGGCACTCATGGATCCCTCCGAGAAGGGCGATTGGTTTCCGCCAGATTCCTGAAAAGGAATTACGTGCAGAATTATAACTAGCCCATCCAATTCACCAAAAATTGCGCGTACATTAGCAAATTCTGACGAATTTCGATAGGTCCGTGAGTTCTACCTCGGGGTCAGAAAATACTCCTATTTTCAGGAGGTGAGATACAGGACCGCGGAACCATGAACACCTAAACACCTATTGGACGGTGAGTATTCGCGCCGAAGGGACACGCCGTTGCAAGAAGAGAGATTCCGACCATACTTCGGCTTGGCCAGACAGTCTCACCGGAGGGGTTCACCCCATTGCACTGTGCTAAATTTGTGCTAAAAGCCATCAAAAACTACCCAATCGGACAGAATTAATCGAAATGCCAGAATCGCTCCAACAACCTGATTTTTCAGTAGAAAGTGGGGAAACCGTCGTAACAGCGAACCCTTGTGAAAATTGCTCTTTTGGCGCTCTTAATCAGCGGGCCGTAGGTTCGACCCCTACACGGCCCACCAAAATTCAAGCACTTAGCCTTCCCCTCCCCTCCTGATCGATTTCCGTGTAGACGGAGTGTAGACGGGAAATAAGCAATTTATTTTTTGAGCGCGCTCATTGAGCAATCAAATTCTTTAGTGGCCTGCATTGGCCGCCGTGATGGATCATGACGTGACAATTTGCACAGACTATAGCTAAATGGCTAAGTTTGCTCTTCACACCCTTGGCTGGCACCGAACTCAACGGTCGTAGATGGTGGACTTGCGCATATCCAATTCCAATCCTTCCATATCGCTTACCAAAGTCGAATCCACACTTAGGCACTTCACAAACCAGTTTCCCGTTGTTTTCACGCAGGGCTTCACGGATCTTCGCAAGTCGCAATTGATTTTCGCGAGAACGGTGTGCAACATACCTGCGCTTCAATGTTCCCTCAAACCCCTCGAACTCCTCATCTGAATCAGCTCCCTTTCGTCGAGTCGCTTTTCTTAGTATAAGAGGAAGTTTTATCAATAGCGTTCGACGAACACATTGTCGCGCCAACGCCCGGTTCCATCCATACTGATCTGAATGCCGTGGGCTGTCAGAAGCCCGGTAAATTCCTGACTGGTGAACTGACAGCCTTGATCGGTGTTGAAGATCTCCGGGCAACCATACCGGGTGACGGCCTCCCGCACCGCCTCCATGCAGAAGTCCGTCGTCAACGTATTGGACAGCCGCCACGCCAGCACCCGGCGACTGGCCCAGTCCATGATCGCACAGAGATAGACGAAGCCGCGCTGCATCGGGATGTAGGTGATATCCGCCGCCCACACGTGGTTCGGACGCGTGATCGTGAGCTGGCGCAGCAGATAGGGATAGATCCGGTGGGCGGGATGC
>WBZO01000869.1_pt2 | contig 18223 bp, 14 predicted proteins | sample 5204261 | NCBI WGS metagenome assembly WBZO01 (sample SAMN12412400, study PRJNA552823) | activated sludge metagenome | isolation source: activated sludge from anammox sidestream of wastewater treatment plant... | place: USA: North Carolina | collected 2017-09
ATCCAGGCAGAGGCTGGCGCGACCGCCGCGGGCAGGTTCTGTTCATCTACGCCCGCAAGCTTGGCGCACTCACTGACCGCACAAGGCGCGACCTTTCCGAGGATGACATTGCCAAAATCGCCAACGCTTACCACGCATGGCGCGGGGAAGAGGGCGCAGCCAGGTACGAAGATGTGCCGGGATTCTGCAAGTCCGCCACGCTGGACGACATCCGCCCTCACAACCACGTGTTGACGCCGGGCCGCTACGTCGGCGTCGAAGAAGTTGACGATGACACCGAACCCTTTGCGGACAAGATGAACCGTCTCGTCGCCAGACTGAAAGAACAGCAGCTCGAAGCCGCCCATCTTGACTCCGTCATTGCCTCCAACCTAAAGGAACTTGGGTATGGCGGCTGAAGCACCTATCGCGCACAACATCGATTGGCCGGTTGTGTCGCTCAGTGAGATCGTCACCAAGATTGGCTCAGGCGCGACGCCCACGGGCGGAGCCGAGACGTACCTGCCCAAACGTGTTCGTTTCGCGCTGATTCGAAGTCAGAACGTCTTTGATCGCTATTTCGATCATGACGGACTGGCATTCATCTCAGACCAGCAGGCGGCGGGACTGCGCGGTGTAGCCTTGTTGCCCGGCGACATTCTTCTGAACATCACAGGCGACGGCATAACCTTCGGGCGCGCATGCCAGGTGCCGGATGATGTGCTGCCAGCGTGTGTAAATCAGCATGTATCCATAATCCGGGTCGACCCCAGACGCGCCGACCCCGGCTATGTCCTTTCGTTCCTCGTGCACCCGGAGGTCAAGCCGTACATCGAGTCTTTCAATGCCGGGGGCTCACGCCGCGCAATCACGAAAGGGCACATCGAGTCTTTTCGTTTGCCCCTCCCGCCCCTCGCCGACCAACAGGCAATCGCACGTGTTCTCAGCACGCTCGATAAAAAAATCGAGCTAAATCGGCGCATGAGTGGAACGCTCGACTCGACAACCCGAGCTCTCTTCAGGTCGTGGTTCGTCGACGCTGCGCTCTCGGACCCCGGCTTCAAGGACTGGAAGCGCGAGCCATTAAGAGCACACATCGTCGTTGAACGCGGTCTCAGCTACGGAGGCGACGGACTTCGCGAAGACGGCACGGGTCTTCCGATGAACAACCTCAATTCGATCTATGAAGGCGGCGGGTACAAGTTCGACGGGATCAAGTATTACGACGGCGACTACCGGGACAGGCATCTAACGAGCCCGGGCGATATCGTCATGGCAAACACTGAGCAAGGGTTTGATCTTCTGCTGATTGGTCATGCAGCGATTGTCCCCAAAACGTTCGGCAACAGGACGCTGTTCAGCCATCACACGTACAGAATTCGTCCACGCCCAACGTCGTATCTCACAGCGGAGTATCTTGTCCATTTTTTCAATGATTCGAAGTGGCACCGTCTCATCGCGGGATTTTCCAACGGGACGACGGTAAACATGCTGCCGATAGATGCTCTGGAAATGCCGGTCATTCCGGTTCCGCCGAAAAATCGGGTTGATTCCTTTACCACATTTGCCGAGGCTGCGGGTCGGCACATAGAGGGCAACGTCGAACAATCTCACACCCTCGCGACGTTGCGCGACGCTCTCCTTCCAAAGCTCGTGTCCGGCGAAATCCGCGTCCGCGAGGCCGAGGCAGCCGTGGAGGCTGTACTGTGAGCAGCTTGACGGACATCGACAAGCGATATTTCGAGAAGCTGTTCGGCATGCAGAGTGGCTACGTGCTGAACTTCAGCGACGCCACGTTCGGGGAATTCTTCCAGCGTCACAGGGTTAATATTCACAGTCCCAAATACCAGACCTACGGCACCTCAAAGGCGAAGAAGCTGCGCGCCTTCTGGGAACGAGAACCCGATGCCGTCGTCGCTCCAGTGCTGTCCGAGATGCTCGCCTCGTATGACGCGGATTGCGAACTCGGCGGCCGCTCCACGGATGCCGGTGTGCTCCAAAAGTGCCGGAGCATCACGGCGCGACTGTCTGGCAAGGAGCCACGAGAGGCGCCAACCCAGACCGAAGACAAGTTCCTGGAGAAGGAGTTCACGATACCCAACCTGCACAAGCTACCGGTCGAGCCGCAGGTCGCAATCATTATTGAGGCCCGGCTCGCGGAGGCTCGGAAGGCCCTCAAAGCCGGCGCGAGCCTTTCCGTCATCTTCCTGTGCGGCAGCGTCCTTGAGAGCGTGCTCCTGGGCGCTGCTCAGCGCGATCCGCAGAAATTCAACCGATCGACGGTCAGTCCCAAGGACGCGAACGGGAAGGTCAAGCCGCTTTACGAGTGGACATTGGCGCAGTTCATCGACGCCGCCTGTGACATCCAGTTGCTACAACTCGACGTCAAGAAATTCAGCCACGGACTGCGCGATTTCCGAAACTACATTCACCCGTATCAGCAAATGGTCTCCGGCTTTGCGCCGGACGAGCACACAGCGAAGGTGTGCTTCCAGGTGCTGAAAGCCGCCCTCGCCAGCGTCGCAGGGGACCGATAGTATGAGCGCTTTCGTAGAGAGCCATGTCGAGGAAGCAGCACTCGCATGGCTCGCCGAGCTGGGCTACGTCGCGACCAACGGCGCTGTCATTGGCCCGGACGCAGACACGCCGGAGCGAGCGAGCTATGGTGACGTATTGCTGCTCGAGCGCCTGCGCCGCTCGCTGCAAACCCTGAATCCTGCGCTTTCACCAGAGACACGCGCGGCGGCGCTGACGAAAGTGCTGCAGGCCGAGAGCCCGCTGCTGGTCGAAGAGAACCGGCGGCTTCACCGTTACCTGATCGAGGGCGTGCCGGTTGATGTGCGCCGCGACGACGGCACGTTCAGCGGCGAATATGTGCGCCTGATCGACTTTGACGATCCTGCGGCGAACGACTGGCTGGCGGTGAACCAATTCACGGTGATCGAGGGCAAGGCAAACCGCCGGCCTGACGTAGTTGTGTTCGTCAACGGCCTGCCGCTCGGTGTCATTGAGCTCAAGAATCCCGGTGATGAAAATGCGACGCTCGACGGCGCGTTTAACCAGCTTCAGACATACAAGAGCCAGATTGCATCGCTGTTTCGCATCAACGCCGTCCTTCTGACTTCGGATGGCATCGGCGCGCGCATTGGATCGCTGACCGCCGACCGCGAGCGCTTCATGCCGTGGCGGACCGTCACCGGCGAGGACCTCGCAGCAAAGGGCACGCCGGAGCTTGAAACGATCCTCAAGGGCGTTTTCGAGAAGAGGCGATTTCTGGATCTCGTCAAGGACTTCATCGTCTTCGGCCAAATCGAGAAAAAGGACAAGCAGCTCGAGACCGTCAAGATTCTCGCTGGCTACCACCAATTCCACGCCGTCCGCCATGCGGTCGCCCGCACCGTGGCGGCTTCGCAGCCGGGCGGCGACCGCAAGGTCGGCGTCATCTGGCACACGCAGGGTTCCGGAAAGAGCCTGCTCATGGCGTTCTATGCCGGGCAGATCATCAAGCACCCGGCGATGGAGAACCCGACGCTCGTGGTTCTCACTGACCGCAACGATCTTGACGACCAGCTATTTGGCACCTTCAGCATGTGCAAGGACCTGCTGCGCCAGACCCCGCAGCAGGCGGGCAGCCGCGAGGGGCTGCGCGCCTTGCTGAACCGACCCTCCGGCGGCGTAATCTTCACGACGCTTCAGAAGTTCGCTCCCGAAACGGGCAGCACTGAGCACCCGGTCCTGACCAGCCGCCGGAACGTCGTCGTCATCGCCGACGAGGCGCACCGCAGCCAGTACGGATTCAGGGCCAAGGTCGATCGCAAGACCGGCGAGGTCTCGTACGGATTCGCGAAATACATGCGCGACGCGCTGCCCGGCGCTTCCTTCATCGGCTTCACCGGCACGCCGATCGAGAAGGAAGACGTCAACACGCCGGCTGTGTTCGGCGACTACATCGACATCTACGACATCAGCCGCGCGGTCGAAGATGGCGCTACCGTGCCGATCTATTACGAGAGCCGCCTGGCGCGCATCGAACTCGACGAGGACGAGAAGCCGAAGATCGATGCCGAGGTCGAGGAGCTGACCGAGGACGAAGCGCTTACCGAACAGGAGCGCCTGAAGCGCAAATGGGCCAGTGTCGAAGCGCTGGTCGGCGCCGACAAGCGCCTTGAGCTCATCGCCAAGGACCTGGTCCAGCACTTCGAGAGCCGCGTGGCCGCCCTCGACGGCAAGGCGATGATCGTCTGCATGAGCCGCCGCATTTGCGTCGCGCTCTACGACCAGATCGTCAAGCTGCGCCCGGAATGGCATAGCGACGATGACGACGCGGGCGCCATTAAGATCGTCATGACCGGCGCGGCCTCAGATCCGGCGGCCTGGCAAAAGCACATCGGAGTCCGGCCGAAGGCCCGGCGTGACCTGCTCGCCAAGCGCGCCAAGGACGCGAACGATCCGCTGCAAATCGTCATTGTCCGCGACATGTGGCTCACCGGCTTCGATGCGCCGTGTATGCACACGATGTACATCGACAGGCCCATGAAAGGCCACAGTCTCATGCAGGCGATCGCGCGTGTCAATCGCGTCTTCCGCGACAAGCCGGCCGGCCTCATCGTCGATTACATCGGCATCGCTCAGAGTCTCAAGAACGCCCTCGGGGAGTATTCCGGCAGCGATCGCGAGCAGACCGGCATCGACGAAGCCAAGGCGGAAGCCGTCCTGCGCGAGAAATACGAAGTCGTCCGCGCCATCTTCGGGCCGGACGTCAAGGGTGGCTTCGACTACCGCCCGGCGCTCGATCCTGCGGCAACGCCAACCTCACGCCTTGCCCTAATGGCCGGCGCGATCGATTGGGTGCTCACCGTCCAGCAGCGCGCCTCCGAAAAGGAGGCGACCGACGAAGGCAAGAAGCGTGCGCATCGCCGCTATGCCGATGCCGTCGTCGCGCTTTCGAAGGCCTTTGCCTTGGCCGGGGCCAGCGACACCGCGCGGGCGATCCGCGACGAAGTTGGATTCTTCCAGGCGATCCGGGCGGCCTTGACGAAGAGCATTCCCGGGGATGGAAAGAAGAGCGCCGCCGACCGCGAGCTGGCGATTCAGCAGATCGTCAGCCGCGCCGTCGTGTCCACCGAGATCGTGGACATCATGAAGGCCGCCGGCCTGGAGACCCCGGACATCTCGATCCTCTCCGAGGAGTTCCTCGCCGAGGTCCGAGACACCAACAAGAAGAACCTTGCGATCGAGGCGCTGCGAAAGCTGATTAACGGCGAAGTGCGCGCCCAGTCAAAACGCAACGTCACGCAATCAAAAGGTTTCACCGAGCGGCTCGAGGCGGCGATCATCCGCTACCACAACAACGCCCTCACGACGGCGCAGGTGCTCGAGGAGTTGATCCAGCTCGCCAGGGACATCCGCGCTGCACGCGCGCGCGGCGAGGAAGCCGGTCTCACGGACGAAGAGATTGCCTTTTACGACGCGCTCGCGGAGAACCAGAGCGCGCGCGATCTGATGGGCGAGCCCGCGCTTCGCGTCATCGCCCACGAGCTCGTCACCGTGATCAAGAGCAACGTCACCGTCGACTGGATGCATCGCGACTCGGCGCGTGCCAATATTCGCCGGCACGTGAAACGGCTCCTGCGCAAGTACGGATATCCGCCGGACCTGCAGGATGCTGCCGTGCAGAACGTACTGCAACAGGCCGAGGCCCTGTCTGCGGAATGGGCGGCGTGACCGGCTGCGAAGGGGATCGATGAATGTATCCGAGAGGCTCAGAATGGCGGCGCTGGGATCTGCATGTTCACACGCCTGGGACGCTGCTCAATAACAACTTCGGCGAATGGGACGAATATCTCGCCGCCATCGAGGCGCAGCAGGCAGTTCGCGTCATCGGCGTCACCGACTACCTGTGTCTCTCCAACTATTCGACGCTGAAGCAACACAAGATCGCCGGGCGCCTCCCGAACGTCGAGCTGCTGATTCCCAATATCGAATTCCGTCTCGCGCCGCCGACAGACAAGGCGACAGCCGTCAATATCCACCTGCTCATTTGCCCTGACGATCCAGAGCACGAGCTACGCATCAACGAGGCGCTCGCGCGCCTGTCGTGGACCTACAATAAGCTCAAATACTCCTGCACGCCCGACCAGCTGCGGGCGCTTGGCCGCGCATTCGACAAAGCCATCGTTCATGACGGCGCCGCCCTCTCGATGGGGGCGCTGCAGTTCAAGATCGATTTCACCGCATTTCGTGAGTGGTTTGAATCCGAGCACTGGCTGCGGCAGAACGCACTGGTTGCGGTGTCCGCTGGCGCAGACGGGCTATCGGGATTCCTGAAAGACGGGGGATGGGCCGGCTTTCGCGAGGAGATCACACGCTTCAGCCAAATCCTTTTTTCCGGGCGCCCCGGGGAACGCGAGTTCTGGCTTGCACAAGGGAAGGACGAGGACGGGGAAACCGTCAACAAGCTTGGCGGCCCGCGCCCATGTGTCCACGGATCTGATGCTCACGAAATAGCGAAACTCTTCAAACCGGATCAGGATCGCTTTTGCTGGATCAAAGCCGACCCGACTTTCGAGGGACTTCGACAGATCCTCTATGAGCCCGGAGACCGCGTTTACATCGGGCCAACGCCACCGATTTACCACGACCAGGCGCGCGTCATACGCTCGCTCAAGCTTGAGAAGTCCGGCGGGTGGTTTGAGGATGTCGAGATCCCCCTCAATATGGGCCTGGTTTCGATCATCGGCCAGAAGGGATCAGGCAAGAGTGCTCTCGCTGAAGTGACGGCCCACACGGCGGGCAGCTGGGAAACCGAGGAGCCCGGCAGCTTCATCAGGCGCGCCGGCCCTCACCTTCAGGACCTTGTCGTCACGATGAACTGGGCCGAGGGGAACCCAACGAAGGCGCGCCTCGGCGACGGCCAGTCCGACAATCAGGAGGTGCGATACCTTTCGCAGAGGTTTGTTGAGCGCCTGTGCTCCGATGATCACATCGGCGGGGAGCTCGTTCGCGAGATCGAGGCGGTGGTGTTCTCGTACATTGATCCCACCGACACGCTGAACGCCTCGAACTTCGCCGAACTCCGCGCGGTGCGCACCGAGGCGACCAGGGCCGAGGCCGCCCGCCTTCGCGATGACGTTGCACGCTTGATCCGCGAGGAGTGCACGCTTCGTGACAACGCGGCGAAGCTGCCCGAGAAGCAAAACCGAATAAAGACTCTGACGCAGGAGCGTGACGGGCTTAACAAGCAGCTGCCCGCTGCCGCAACGCCGCAGGAAGCTCAGTTACAAGCTGATTTGCAGGCCAAACAAACGGCTCTTGCCGCTCTCCAGCAGCAGATCGCGGCCGACAAGCAGAAGGTTCAGAAGATCGCCGACATCAGGGCTCGCGTTTCCACATTCAAAATTCAGATCGCAAGATTTTCTACCGACATCGACGCCTTGCTCAACGAAGCTGGTGTTCCACAGGCGGACAGGGCGGCCTTTAACCCGGCGTTCCCCGGCGACACAGAGCCCGCACTGACCGCGCGGGCTACAGCGCTCCAAACGGCAATCGCGCAAAAAGAGGGATCGATACAAACCCCCGCGCCCGACACGTTGCGCTGGCTGCAGGCGCAAATCAAGACGCTGCTGGAAAAGGACTCAGCCGACAAGGCACGCCAGAAGCGCATCCAGGAAGTGCAGGCGCGCATAGCGGCCATCGGCGCCGAGCTTGAAAAGATAAACGCCGAGATCGCGCAGATACAAGGGCCGGAGACCCAGCGCAAGGCCGCGGCATACGAGGAGCGCGTGCAGACCTACGTCGCGTATTTCGAAAACTTGAAGCTCGAGCAGGCCACGCTCGAGCAGTTATACCAGCCCGTTAAAGCGCACCTCGCGACCGATCCGGCCGCCGGGGCGCAGGATCTGGAGTTCTCGATTCGCTGGGAAGCTGACATTTCCGCATGGCTGGAGCGTGGAACGGTCCTCTTCGACCAACGGCGGACGCTGCCATACGGGACGATGAAGGAGCTCGGCGAGGCGGCCGCGCGCATTCTCGTGCCTGCCTGGACGTCCGGCGATTCCACAAAGATCAAGCCTGCTCTCGAACAGTTCTTGAAGCCATTCAACCGCAAGGAACTGCCGCCGCGCGAGTACCTGCGAAGCGGTGTGTCCGTACAGGACTTACTCCTGTGGCTCTACGAGTTGGATCACATTCGCTTGAGCTACGGCCTGAAGTACAACGGCGTTGATCTTGAGAAGCTCTCGCCGGGGACGAAGGGGATCGTCTTGCTCATTCTCTATCTCGGAATGGATGTTGCGGACAGTCGCCCGCTCATCGTCGATCAGCCGGACGAGAATCTGGACAACGAATCGATCTACACGTTGCTCACTTCGTACTTCAAGAAGGCCAAGACCCGCCGTCAGATTCTTCTCATCACCCACAATCCGAACCTAGTCGTGAACGCCGACTCCGAGCAGGTCATCATTGCGCATTGCGAGCGGCGGCCAGACGGACTTCCCAAAATCACGTACCACTCCGGATCGCTTGAGGACAACTGCGACCCGAAGACTGGCATCCGCCAGCAAGTCTGCCGGATTCTTGAGGGAGGAACTGACGCGTTTCTGAAACGCGAACGCCGCTATTCCCTGTAGTGCCCATCGTTTGTCGATCGGCACTCGTGTGCCTCCGGCTGCCTTTCGTCCGCCGCGGCCTTCCACTATCCCTGGTCTAGCAACGCCACGCTTGCCTTGAGCCCACAAAGCCCTGGCGGGCTCCTTCGCTTCGTTAAGGCGCTGCGGGTGCGCCCGGCAATCCGGTCAAGCCGCGCGAATGGTTCCTCGTTCCGCTTTCCGTTGTCGATGAGGCGGTCAACCGCATCAAGGACGGCTCGATTACGCAATATATCTATGATCCGACGGTCGCCCGCTTGACCGTGCGTAAACCGGTCGACGCCTGACCAGTCGCGTGCGAGGAAAATGCCTTCGTCGTCGCCCTCACGGGCTCTCAGAGGACTCGCTCCGCTTAAGACGACCGAACTGGAATCTGGATCACCGGCCTGAGTGGCTCAAGCATCGTTCGGTAGCGCTGCGCGATTTTGTTGTAGAGATCCGGCGAGTCGTTCTCCACGGTGACGACCAGAGCATACGGAATCGGCTGCGCCGAAGCGTCCGCCATGCCCGCGCGTCGCGCGTTGTAGTGGATGTCGAAGACCGGTTCGCTCAGGCTCGCCGCCTGCATGCGCACCGACGCTTTCATGCACGGCTCCCACTTGTGGGCGTCCCGGCGCAGCACTTCCTCAGTCTCGTAACCACCGGACGAAAAGAAGGGTTTCGATGCCGCGTTCTTCGATGGTCCCCGGTCCGTTTTCGTGAATTTCTTATGGTGTGGGCGGAACACGATCTCCAATCCCGCCCGCGTGTAGTTGAGTGGGTCCTGCGGATCGGTCTGCGTCGCGTAACAGAACGTTGCCGTGATCCTGACGAGGCCACTCAGACCCGAGGCCGGGACAGGGATCTTCGCCCGCAGGAACCGGCCCGCTTCGAGTTCTCCTTGATATAGAACGTGGACGGCACCCTCAGGGCACGTTACCAAGGAATCGATCTCGTGCGGCACCCGGCCCCACCCGACTTCGCGCTGATCAAATGATGCCGGATTGCCGTGCTGGATCAGCAGCGCCTTGAGCGCAAGGGGCTGCACGACTGAGCCGAGATAGGTTCGCACGCCGATCGCCGCACGTAGGGCCAGCGGCGAGGCGAAGCTCGTGCCGAGAATTCCGCGCGCATGTCCGGGCTTGGACGCATCCAGCACCAGGAACGGCGCCGCATCACAGCCGCCGAACACGACGATCTCGGGCTTGACGACCCCCGGACTCCGGCCGGGACCGACCGAGCTGTAGCTCGCGCGCTTCCAGCCCTCACTCATCGAATCGCACGCGCCGACCGAAAGCACGTTGACGGCATCGGCTGGAGCCTGAATTCGGGCGTTGCCTGACTCCCAATCGTCCTCGCCTGTGTTACCCACGGCGACCGTCACGAGCGACTTGCCATGCGAAAAATGCTCGTCAAGGGCTGCGGTCCATACATGCGGTTCGCCGTCCTCAATAGGCTCGTCCGGGCCGAGGCTCAGATTCACGAAGTCGTAAGGCTTCTGCCTGAGCACCCCGACAATCCGGTTCAGGACATCAAAGTATTTCCGCTGCGGGTCCTGTTTCGTCGCCACATCGACAACGCGGTAGTGGTCGACCGCCGCATAGGGTTGCGGTGCGGCTGCCCCCTGCTTTAAAGGTCCAAAAAGCAGGGCCGATGTGACGCCGAGACCATGCACTTGGGACTCCGGCGAAGCGGGTCCGATGCCGCTGGCCTTCCTGCGCGACACGAGCGACGCCGGAAGTGTGTTGTCTGGAATACCGCCGTCGAAGACAACGACGCGCACCTCCTTGTTTACGGGTTCGGTGTGCGCCATCTGGACGGCGAAGCTCTTGACCGATCGCAGCAATCCGGACGCGTCCGGATGCAACTCGCGCAAGCGCGGCATCTCGCGCGCGACCCGCAGAAATCCGAATTGCGCCATCTGGTGATGAACAACCTTCGGCACGCGCACCGGGATGAAGCAAAGTCCTTGCACCTCGATACGGTCCTCGAGACGCACGGGTACGTCGAGCGATTTCATGTACTCCCGAAAACCCTCGAGCACATGGTCGTCGCTGCGATGGAGCACAACCTCGAGCAACGGCGCGTCCGTCTTCGAGCGCATTGGCTTGATGCGCTCGTCGGGATCGACAAACCGCACGTCCTCCACGCGCACCAGTTCCGCAGCGCCGTCCCTTGTCTCCTGCCAGGTCCCCACGGTTTCGGACCATCGACGGAACGCCTGCCGTTTTCCGGCCACAAACAGGTCCGCAGTCGGTGAGACGGGCCGGACTCCCTCCTTCTTCTGGTCGGGCGTCTGCTTTTTCGCGCCCTTCTCCGGGACGATTCGCCGCGGCTTGCTGCCGACGGGCTCCAGACCCACCGCTCTGAAAAGGCCGACCGGGAAGAAGCTCTTCGCGATGTAGGCCGGGTGCAGCGTGACCGCGGCCACACATTCGTCCTGCGGGCAGGCGAGTCCCGGCAATTGATCAAGCTCCCGCACGACCGTGCGGATCTTGGGCACAAGACGGTCACGTGCCTCCGTGAACTCGTACGGGTCGGCCTTCCTCATAGGACGCTTCACCGGGTCAATCCTCTCGGTCAAGCGCTCGCCGAAGCCCAGCAGGTAATTCCTTGTTTCCGCCATGGCCTATCCCCGAGATTCCCGATGTTTACGGATCGTGTCCCGACTCACGCCGGTCCAGTCGTGGGCCTCGCGCTGCGAAAGACCTGCTTCGACGAGGGCGAGCGCGAGCTCCGCGCGCTCGCCGCGCTTCAGTGACTGCGTCCGCTCGGACACCAGAAGTTTGAGTCTGTCCTCCAGCGGTTCCTTCTGAATCACGGACTGGCGACGGACACGCTTCAGTTCGCGCTCGATGTCAGCATACGAAGTGCCGACGAACACCCGCGTCAGAATACGCACCCAGCGTTCGGGCACCTTCGCACCGCCCAGGTAGATCTCGATCGCGCGCCGGACATCTGCATCCTGGGGAAGCGGAAAGCGGATCACAACCTCAAAGCGGCGCCAGACAGCAGGATCGAGAAGTTCATCGTGATTGGTCGCGGCAATGAGCAGTCCTGTCGCCGGCCAGTTGTCTATCTCCTGCAGCAACACAGTGACCAGTCGCTTCAGCTCGCCCACTTCGACCAGATCGTCGCGTCGCTTCGCAATGGCATCGAATTCATCTAGGAGGAAGACGCAGGGTATTCCCTTCCCGTAGTCGAGAACGTTTCTGACGTTGTTGCCGGTCCGGCCTAGGAAGCTGCTCATGACCGCCGCGAGGTCAAGCGTGATGAGAGGGCGTCCAAGTTCAGACGCGATCCAGCGCGCGGCCAGTGTCTTGCCGACGCCGGGTGGGCCGGTGAACAACGCCGTGTGCGAAGGCTGGAGGTTCTCCTTCAACAATTCATCTTCGTGCTGGCGCTCGAAGACGAGTTCGTGCAGCTTTCGCGCAACTTCGCCGGACCAGTGCGGCTGCTGCTCGAGATGCACCGGGTGCTCGACCCGCGCGAGAGATAGTCGTGAGTCGAGATCGACTGGCATCTGTTCCACGACGGCGCCGCCTCGCAACAACGAATCCGACGCGGGCTTCGCCGGCGCATTCCGCAGGAGGGCCGTGAGGTCACCTGATAACCCCGGCTCAAGCTGTTCGTACCGCTTCGCGAGGCGGCGTACGAACACATCAACATCGCGCTGCCTGCCCTGGAGGGCCAGTCGGGCGAGCTGAGTCAAATCCTTCTTAAGCTTATTGAGTTCGTCCACGTCTTTCATTTTCGGGCCTTTTTGGTGGGGTTGACAAGTGGACTAGTTTATAGCACCATGCTTAAAACTAGTCCAGTCGAACGGAATGGAAGGCTGAAATGAGCAATAAACGTGACATTCACGTGGTCCCGAGGGCAGACGGATGGGCCGTCCGCCGAGAGGGAGCGAGTCGCGATTCGTCCCATCACGACCGCAAGAGGGACGCCGTAGACGCTGGCCGTGCGACCGCGCGGCGCGACGGTGTCGAACTCGTCACGCATGGCAGGAACGGGCGAATTCAGGACAGTGACAGCCACGGCCGGGACCCGTTCCCGCCGCGCGGCTAGTCGAGACCGCATCGTTTCAAGGGAGATTACGCAAAATGCCAAACGAAAACGCGGGCCACTCGGGAGAGGCTCCCGGCCAGAACAAGACCTTCTCGATCATCGTGAACGGGCGCCCGCGCACGGTCACCGAGAAGAAACTCAGCTACATCGAGGCGGTCCACCTCGCATACCCAGGGGAGGATCCGTCCGACGCGGTCTCCTTCACCGTGACGTATTCGAACCCGCACGGCAAGGACGGCTCGCTCGGGGACGGGCAAGAGACGCCGGTACACGACGGGATGATTCTCAATGTCCACAAAACTGATCGCTCGTAGCCAGGATCTTCAGCGGCTGTGTGACGACGGCTTCGAAGTCGAGGTGCGGAGCGGGTTCCTAATCGTCCGCTCCGTGCCCTACGTCGCGGCATCGAGGACGGTCGCGCGCGGGGTGCTCGTCACGGACCTCGCGCTGAACGACGACATCACGCAGACGCCGAAAGATCACCAGGTCTGGTTTGCCGGCGAACACCCATGCAGCGCGGAGGGCGTACCGATCGCGGCGTTAGGGGCGCAGCCCTGCGCCCAGACCCTCTGCGAAGGCGTCGCCGTAGACCTGCGCTTTTCAGCGAAAAGGCCAGGGGGCTATCCGGACTACCACTCGAAGATCACGCAGTACGTCGAACTGCTTGAACATCCTGCCCGAGCGCTGCACGGCGGCGACGCCACCGTCACGGCCCGGACCTTCCGGCCCATCGAGACAACCGAAGACGAATCGGCCTTCCTGTACACCGATTCCGCCTCCAGCCGTGCGGGCATCGTTCGCGTTTCCCAGAAGCTGGCGATGAACAGGGTTGCGATCGTCGGGCTCGGCGGCAGTGGCGCCTACGTGCTCGACCTGGTCGCCAAGACCCCGGTGCGAGAGATTCACCTGTTCGACGGCGATCAGTTCCTCCAGCACAACGCGTTTCGAGCGCCGGGAGCCGCCTCGCTTGACGACCTTCGCGCCCAGCGCACCAAGGTTCAGTACTACGCCGATGTTTACGGCCGGATGCGCCGCGGCGTGTTCCCGCACCCGGAGTTCATCGACGACAGCAACGTCGGAGAGCTCGCTGGTTTTGACTTCGTGTTCGTCTGCGTCGACCGGCCGGTCGCGAGGAAGTTGATTTCTGACTTCCTGCACGCGCAAGGCACGCCCTTTGTCGACGTCGGAATGGATCTCCAGCTGATCGAGGAGGCTGCGCATCTCGTCGGCACGTGCCGTGTCACCCTCAGTACGCCTCAGAAACGCGATCACTTTCCGCGCCATGTCTCGCTTGCTGGCGACGTCGCCGGCGACGTGTACGGGACAAACATCCAGGTCGCTGACATGAATGCGCTGAACGCCGCGCTTGCCGTGCTGAAGTGGAAAAAGTTCTGTGACTTCTATCAAGCCTGCTATCGAGAGCACCAGTCGGCCTACGCCATCAACGCGCACCAGCTCACCCGCGACGAAACGGCGATGCCATGAAACATATGGTTCTCAATCCGCGGTTCGTCGAGTTCATCCCCGAGCAGCCTGAGGACGGCGTGCTCTACATCTCTGAGCGTTATCGCACGGCCATGCACCGCTGCTGCTGCGGCTGCGGAAGCGAGGTCGTCACACCTCTGGGACCGGCCGACTGGACGCTCGAGATCGTGAACGGCGCCGTCACGCTCCGCCCGTCGATTGGGAACTGGAGTCTTCCGTGCAGATCCCACTACCTCATTCGACAGGGGAGAGTGGTGTGGGCCCGGGAGATGGATCGCGATGAGATCGAGCAGGGCCGGCTGCATGACCGCCGCCTGCGCGACGCACACTTCGCTGATGTCAGCGCCGGTGATAGAAGTCTGTAGATCGCCGAAATAAGAAGTCCCCCAAACACCGAAGCAGAATGTCCTCTTTACCGTCGCCAAACGGAGGAGGACAAGTTGCTCGGGAAGGAGGACTTCATGGTGATTCAAGCACTGGTGCAGCGCGGTGTCTACGTCTGCGACATCGCCCGCCAGCTCGGGGTACATCCGAAGACGGTGAGTCGGGCGCTGGCGCGCGGGAGCGCGCCGACGCCGACGCGGCGCAAACGGAAGAGCCTGCTCGATTCGTATCGGGCGCAGGTCGATCAGCTGCTCGGGGAAGGCGTGTGGAACGGGCAGGTGATCTTCCGGGAGCTCCAGTCTCGCGGCTACGCGGGGAAGCTGTCAATTCTACGGGATTACATCCGACCGAAGCGGGCCCTGCGGCCGGGCCGCGTGACCGTGCGGTTTGAGACGGAGCCGGGCCGGCAGCTGCAGAGCGACTGGGGCCAGATTCGGACGACCATCGGCGGCATCGAGACCGAGGTCCATTTCTGCGTGAACACGCTGGGCTACTCGCGCCGGTTTCACTTCTGGTGCACCGATCGCGAAGACGCCGAGCACACCTACGAGGGTCTGATCCGCAGCTTCGAGTGGTTTGGCGGCGTGAGCGTCGAGGTGCTGGTCGACAACCAGAAGTGCGCGGTCCTCGAGCATCGCGCCGATGGGCCGCGGTTCAACGCGCGGTTTCTCGACCTAGCGGGGCACTACGGCTTCACGCCGCGGGCGTGCAAACCGGCGCGGGCGCGGACGAAGGGCAAGGACGAGCGCATGGTCGGGTACATCAAGCACCACTTCTTCGTGCGCTACCGCGCCTTCGACAGCTGGGCGCATCTCAATCAGCTCGCTGAGCAGTGGCTGCGCGAGGAGGCGGACCAGCGGAAGCACGGGACGGTCCAGGAGGTCGTCGCCGAACGCTTCGCGCGCGAGCAGCCGCAGCTGCAGCGGCTGCCGGCGACGCGCTACGACACCTCATACTGGGAGCTGCGCCAGGTGAGCTGGGATGCGTACATCGAGGTCCGCGGCAATCGGTACAGCGTGCCCGATACGCTGGCGGGCCGGCGCGTGTCGGTGCGCATCGCGCTCGACGGCACCTTCGCGGTCTACGACGGCGAGGAGAAGGTGGCGCACCATCGGCTGCGGCCGGCCAGCGAAGGCTGGGTGACGGTGCCCGAGCATCACCGCGCGATGTGGGAGGCGCTGCAGGTCGAGCGACGGCCGCTCGCGATCTACGAGGAGGTGGGGCAATGGAACTGACCACGCTCCTCGAGCGGATGAAGATGGAGCACTTGCTCGCGCAACTGGATGGGGTCTGCGAGCAGGCGGCGCAGGGCGACCTGGATTTCAAGGGCTTTCTGGCGCGCGCGCTCGAAACCGAATGGCACGGCCGCTACCAGCGCGGCGTCGAGGGCCGCCTGAAACAGGCCCGTCTGCCGTGGATCAAGACGCTCGACCAATTCGACTTCGATTTCCAGCCGTCGATCGATCGCAAGGTCGTGCGCGAACTCGCCGGCGGCAGTTTCATCGAGCGCGCGCACAACGTGGTGCTGCTCGGGCCGCCCGGCGTCGGCAAGACGCATCTCGCGATCGCGCTCGGCGTGAAGGCCGTCGAAGCCGGGTACTCGGCGCTCTTCCTCACGCTCGAGAGCCTCATGGGGCGCCTGGTCCGTGCCCGCCACGAGAACCGCCTCGATCGGACGCTGCAGCAGCTCACCTATCCGCGGCTGCTGATCCTGGACGAGCTCGGGTATCTCCCGCTCTCGCGCGAGGAAGCCAGCCTCTTCTTCCGGCTCCTGGTGCGCCGCTATGAGCGCGGCAGCCTCATCGTCACCAGCAACAAAAGCTTTGCCGATTGGGGCGAGGTGTTTAACGACCAGGTCCTTGCCACGGCGATCCTCGATCGCCTGCTGCACCACGCCACGACGCTGAACATCAAGGGCGAGAGCTATCGGCTGCGCGAAAAGAAGAAGGCGGGCCTCCTTGGCCGCCGTCCGAAATCGACCGGAGAGGAGGTGACGGACGAATCGTGAGAACGCCGCGCTGTGGAAATGACGCTCCCGTGGACATCACAGAACGATGTCCACCGGAGCTTGGAAATCTCGCTGGACAACGCGAGATTCCCACATTCCCACAGCGCCCCATCGTCACGTCAGTGGACAAGAACGTCGGAGAAAAGGGGACATCTTAAATCGGTGATTTCTGGACTCGGACCATCGGTCTTGACACTGAGGTGAACCGGCAGAAAGAAGCGCAACGCACGCCAACTGCTGACCGTCGTTCGGACGGGTGGCTCGCGGGGCTGTGGCGAGCAATTCGCACCTGGCTCCGGCGGGCTGACTGAGCGTCCGGGCCGAAGTCCGCGGCGCCGGGCCGTGCGGCTTTGCTCGTCCGGATCGCCCCGTTTGTGCCCGCCGCGCTAGCCGCCTTCCTCAGGATCAGCGTCGCACGAACCAGGACGCTTTCGGGCGTTCACTTCCGCGTCGCCGTCGGTATGTCGATAGCTCAAAGCCGCGGCTTTGGTGTGACCCCGATGGGACCCAGCGATGCACGCTCAATCGCTGCGCTACCAGAATCGACGAAATCTCTAGAAAAAATGGAGCCGGCGAAAGGACTCGAACCTCGACCTGCTGATTACGAACAGGTTGGGGAGGGGAGTCGGCGGCGAAAGCCCCAGCGACGCGGAGTTGCCTTGGCCGTCTGTTACCCCGGTGTTACCCCGGAGAAATGCGGCGTATCGAAAACTCGCTCAGCGAACCATGTCTATGTGGTTGCTGTCTAATGGCTTGTGAGATGGTGGCGAGGGACAGAATCGAACTGTCGACACTACGATTTTCAGAAACGCCCGGAGCAGCGATGCAGGTTTTCACGATTCCCGCACACGCGCGAGCCGCGCTGAGTCGATGGCACTCTCGATGGAGTAAGCGACCGACGGGCGCGGGCGGTTCCACATGTCCTCGGGAGTGATCGCAAGGATCGTCTGCCAAAGCGTGACCGGGTCGGCCAGTTTCGACACGACAGGCACCCCCAAGGTTTCAGCGCGTTGCCGCAGGACCGGGTCGGACGACGACGTGAGCACCAGGATTGGAAGATCGGCGGCCGTAGAGCTGCGCCTCACGCGTCGAATGACATCCAACCCGCACAGCCCTGGAAGGGCAAATTCGAGCACGAGCAGGTCCGGTGGTCCCTCCGCGATCATCGCGAGAGCGACGTCGCCGCGGCTCGTTCCGACCACCTGAAAGTTCATGCTCGCGAACCAGCCGACGTAGAAGTTGCGCGCTGGGTTCACATCATCGACCAGCAACACGGTGGGCTGCGGTTCGTGTGCCATCACGCTTCGAGAGATGCCGAAGAGGTGCGATTGTCCGACGGTTTGTGGGCGTGGGCAAGCGGCCTTTGGCGGGCTGCAGCGAGCGGAACACGACCGCTCGCAATGGGAGGGGCGCATCCCGACTCGGCCGTAGCCGACCGTTGAGACCGGTGGTTACGTGTGTCTGGCGCGGAGAATCAGGAGGCTGTTACCTATGTGTTACCTAGAATTTACCTGGAGTGCCTTGATGGTTGAAAATGTTAGCAAATATTGGTGACCCGGGCGGGGATCGAACCCGCGACCCTCTGATTAAAAGTCAGATGCTCTACCACTGAGCTACCAGGTCGTCGGTGGCGGGAGGCTTATTCTACTACGTGGCGTCCGCCCGGCCCGACCGC
>WBZO01003503.1_pt1 | contig 18222 bp, 18 predicted proteins | sample 5204261 | NCBI WGS metagenome assembly WBZO01 (sample SAMN12412400, study PRJNA552823) | activated sludge metagenome | isolation source: activated sludge from anammox sidestream of wastewater treatment plant... | place: USA: North Carolina | collected 2017-09
AGAGGAACACGAATGGATTCATTCCGTCAGGGACCCAGACCCGCGCCCCGACGCCGGACTTCATCGCCATCTCCGCAAGCGCGATCGCGACCCCACCATCGGACACGTCATGTGCAGCCGTCAGCATCCCGTCGCGCGAACCCGCCACCAAGATCTGGCTGAGTTGGCGCTCAACCTCAAGATCGAGTAGCGGAGGCATCCCGCCAAGGTGGCCGTGCACCACGTTCGCCCATTCCGAACCCGCAAACTCATCACGAGTCATGCCAAGCAGATAGATGAGCTCGCCGTCGGGCCCCCACGACATCGGCGTGCGGCGGTCGACATCATCGAGAACACCCAGAACCCCGATAACCGGCGTCGGCAAGATCGCGGTCTCCCCCGTCTGGTTGTAGAAGCTCACGTTTCCACCAGTCACCGGAATCCCAAGTTGAAGGCAGGCGTCCGCCAACCCGGTAACCGCCTGCTCGAACTGCCACATGACCGCAGGATCCTCGGGCGACCCGAAGTTCAGGCAGTCGGTGACGGCCAGCGGGACCGCACCAGTCGCCGAGATGTTTCGGTAGGACTCAGCCAGCGCGAGTTGAGCACCGCGATAAGGATCCAATTGCGCGAACCGCCCGTTGCAGTCAGTCGAAATCGCGACGCCACGGCCGGTCTCCTCATCGACTCGAACGATTCCGGCGTCTTCCGGCTGGGCGAGCACGGTGTTGCCCTGGACGTATCTGTCGTACTGATCCGTCACGTAGGACTTGTCGGCAAGGTTGGGAGAGGCGATCAAGCGCAGCAAGGTGTCGCGCAACTCCGCGCCCGTCTGCGGCCGAGCCAGTCCAGTCGGGGTATGGGCCTGCAGGTCATCCTGGCCAGCCGGGCGAGCGTATGGGCGCTCGTAAACCGGCCCATCGTGGGCCACCGAACGCGGCGGGACATCAACGATCTGCTCGCTATGCCACTCAACCGTGAGGCGGCCGGTATCGGTCACCTCACCGATGACGACTGCCTCAACATCCCACTTCCGGCAGATGTCCATGAACGGTTCGACGTTTCCGGGAGTCACCACGGCGCACATGCGCTCCTGCGACTCGCTCATGAGGATTTCCTCAGGCGTCAGGGATGAGTCACGCAGCGGGACCCGGTCCAACACGACATGCATGCCGCCTTCGCCGTTGCTCGCGAGTTCGCTCGTTGCACATGAAATGCCAGCTCCGCCGAGATCCTGAATACCTTCGACCAAACCCGCGTGCAGCACCTCGAGCGTGCACTCGATCAGCAGCTTCTCCATGAAAGGGTCGCCGACCTGCACGCTCGGGCGCTTCGTCGGACCACCTTCGTCGAAGGTTTCCGACGCCAGCACACTCACGCCACCGATGCCGTCGCCGCCGGTGCGTGCGCCGTACAAGATCACCTGGTTTCCAACGCCCTTCGCGCTGGCCAGGTGAACGTCGGCATGCTTCATCGCGCCGACGCACAGCGCATTGACCAGCGGGTTCCCCGCGTACGTGTCATCGAAGACGATCTCGCCACCGATGTTCGGTAGGCCGAGGCAGTTGCCGTATCCGCCGATGCCTGCCACCACGCCCGGCAGCACCCGCTTCGTGTCGGCCGCCTCAGCCGGGCCGAACCGCAGCGGATCCATGACGGCGAGCGGACGAGCGCCCATCGAAATGATGTCCCGAACGATCCCGCCAATGCCCGTGGCGGCGCCCTGGTACGGCTCCACATAGGACGGGTGGTTGTGACTCTCGACCTTGAACGTCACCGCCCAGCCATCACCGATATCAACGACCCCGGCGTTCTCACCAATGCCAACTAGCAACGCGTCAGTTTTGGGGGCCTTGTCGCCGAACTGGCGCAGGTGCACTTTGCTCGACTTGTAGGAGCAGTGCTCGCTCCACATGACCGAGTACATCGCAAGTTCGGCACTTGTCGGACGGCGGCCGAGAATGCGTCGGATCTCCAGATATTCGTCTTCCTTCACGCCAAGTTCGGCGAAGGGCTGTGGCTGGTCCGGCGATTCGAACGCGCGCGAAACGGTGTCCATCACGCAAGCACCGTCCCACCTGCGAGCGCAGCGACTGCGGAGGCAAGCAGACCTAGTCCGTCCGTACTCGGTCCGGTTAGCTCCTCCACCGCGTGCTCGGGGTGAGGCATCAGTCCGACAACGTTTCCTGATGCGTTGCAGATGCCAGCGATGTCGCGGCGGGAGCCGTTCGGATTCACGTCGACATAGCGGAAGACAACTCGACCCTGATCCTCAAGTTCATCGAGGGTCGCCTCGTCCGCAACGTAGTTTCCTTCGCCGTTCTTCAGCGGAACGGTGATCAACTGGTCCACAGCAAACTCGTTGGTCCAAGCCGTCCGGTTGTTCTCGATCCTCAGCACCTGATCGCGGCACACGAAGTGCAGCGATTCATTGCGAGTCAGAGCCCCTGGCAGCAGGTGCGACTCGCACAGGATCTGGAAGCCGTTGCAGATGCCGAGCACGGGAACCCCGTGCCCCGCAGCCGTGATGATCTCCGTCATCAGCGGAGACCGCGCGGAGATCGCACCGCACCGCAAGTAGTCACCGTACGAGAAGCCACCGGGAAGGACCACCGCGTCCACGGACTTGAGGTCGTGATCGCCGTGCCAGAGCGATACCGGCTCGGCGCCTGCGAGTCGCACAGCACGCGCCGCATCCCGATCATCCAACGTGCCCGGAAACGTGACGACGCCTATGCGCGTACCCACTACTTGCCCTCGTTCGCGTGAGCCACTGCGTCCGAGCTGGCGCCAACCGCCGTTCCCTCGTGTTCGGCTGGAGCGTCAGCCCCACCGGTAACGTCGACCGACATTTCGTAGTCCTCGATCACTGGATTGCTCAGCAGGCTGCCGGCAATGTCGTGTAACTGGGCGAGCACATCGTCATCGACTTCGCCCTCAATGTCGATGACGAACTGCTTGCCCTGGCGAACATCGACCACGCCGGTCAGTCCGATGCGGCCGAGCGCACCCTGAACGGCTCGTCCCTGGGGATCGAGGATCTCTGGTTTGAGCATGACGTCAACGACAACGCGGGCCACTGAATCTCCGATGTCTCGGTGTTGGGCGGTTCGCTCATGCTATCCCGGCAGCTCCAGGCCGCCCCGCAACCGCCGCCGTTGACTGTGAAGTTGTTGGCCTCTCACCGGCGTTGATGACCCCAACAACTTCACACTCAACGACAGGGGCGGAGGCGTGCAACGGCATGGGCTTGCCCGCAAGCGGAGCGGACTCAACCCGATCGGTGGTCCCAACGCGGCAGCAGCAGGACCGCGCCGATAAAGAAGAAGACCCCACCGATGAAGGTCCCCCAGTTCGCGACCGCCGGGTTCCGCAATTGCCCGTCCACGAGGTACCGGGCACCGATAACGGAAAAACCGAACGCAATAGATCCGTACAGATTGGCCTGACAAATCCAGGCCGACCGCCGTCGGACGTGGCCATGGCGCCGCTCCCGTGACACCGGGTGCCAGGCGATCAGCGACGACACGAGAAACAGCGCCGACCCCACGAGGTCCGGCCGCCACATCTCATGGTTCGCCTGTTCAGCACTGACGTAAGGATCGATGAGCGCGCGAATCGTCATGACATTGAAGGCGAGAGTCCCGATGAACTGAATGACCGCCGACAGCCAATCCGGGTTTCGCAGCGCCTCGGCAAAGTGCCACCGACCAACTGCGGCAACCTGATTCTCTCGGGCAACCCACGCCTGGACGGCGGCCGCCGCGGTGAAGCAAACCGCGCCGGTGGCGAACTCGACGTTCGCCTGCTGCGAAGAGGACGGTGCGAACTGCGCTGTCAGAGCGCCAGCTGCAAAGAGCAGCGAGCCAACCGCGAACCCAAACGCCTCAAACCGAATGTGCGCCAAGGGTGGCGAGGGCGAAGTCACGCTGCGAAGCGTCGGCCGGTCGCTCACGACCAGGGTCGGCCGGTGAGGCGCTCGTAGGCGTCAACGTACTTAGCGCGGGTACGCTCCACGACTTCGTCAGGCAGCGAGGGCGGGGCCTCCCCGCTCGACTTGTCCCAACCACTTTCAGGGCTCGTCAGCCAATCGCGAACGTACTGCTTGTCAAACGACTTCTGCGGCTTCCCCGGATCGTACGATTCGACCGGCCACCAGCGCGACGAGTCGGGTGTCAGGACTTCGTCGGCCAACACCAGCTGATCGAAATCATTCACCGCTCGACCGAACTCGAACTTGGTGTCAGCCAGAATCAAACCCCGGCTGCGAGCGATCCCCTCCGCTCGGGTGTAGACGGCTAGCGTCAAGTGGCGCAATTCGTCAGCCGTCACGGGGCCGACGGCAGCTTCGACGGCTGCGAAGTCGATGTTCTCGTCGTGGTCTCCAATGGCGGCCTTAGTCGCGGGCGTGAAGATCGGATCAGGCAACCGAGAACCGTCAACCAGGCCGACTGGTAGTTCCACGCCGCACACCGATCCGGTCCGCTGGTAGTCAGTCAGCCCCGAACCTGTCAGGTAGCCGCGGGCGACGCATTCAACGGGAACCATCTCCAGTCGCTTGCACACCATCGCGCGGCCAAGCACAGCCCCTGGAACATCCAGTGAAACGACGTGGTTGGGAACAAGTTCCGCAAGCCGGTCAAACCACCACAGGGACAGTGCCGTCAGGATCTTCCCTTTGTCCGGGATTCGAGTCGGGAGGACGTAGTCATAGGCCGAGATTCGGTCAGTCGCGACGAACAACAGGTCGCCCGACGGGGTTGACCAAAGGTCGCGCACCTTCCCGGAATAGACAGGTTCGTAACCGTCGGGCAACTCGTAGTCGGGAGTTGGGACTTCCACGTTTGAACCCATCGCGCTAAAGAATCGTGCCGGGGCTGTAGGCGGCGGCCGCCGGATGCGCGGCCACGATTTCAGCAACGCGCTCGGAAACCCCGGCCACTTGGGCGCGAGCAGCCCCGGTGAATTCCATCGGGCTCCTCACTAGCGCGGCGATCTCATCACGCGACAGTCCGAGCCGCGGATCGGCGGCCAACCGGTCGAACAGGTCGTTGACCGGCAGGCCCCTTCGCAAATCCAAGGCGGCCGCGACAGCGTGCTCCTTGATTGCCTCGTGGGCCGTCTCGCGGCCGACACCCTTGCGAACCGCCGCCATCAACACCTTGGTGGTGGCCAGGAACGGCAGGTAACGATCGAGTTCGCGGTCGATCACCGCAGGGAACGCTCCGAACTCATCGAGCACCGTGAGGAAGGTCTCGAACAGGCCATCGGCGGCGAAGAACGCATCCGGCAGCGCAATCCGTCGAACCACTGAACACGACACATCGCCTTCGTTCCACTGGTCGCCGGCCAGTTCCGCGGTCATCGACGCGTACCCGCGCAAGATCACCATGAATCCGTTAACGCGTTCACACGAGCGGGTGTTCATCTTGTGCGGCATCGCGCTCGAACCGACTTGGCCTTCGGCGAATCCTTCGGTCACCAGCTCATGCCCGGCCATCAGCCGGATCGTCTTCGCGCAACTCGATGGCGCCGCGGCCAGTTGCACCAGAGCACCGAGCACCTCGTGATCCAGCGATCTCGGATACACCTGACCGACGGACAGCAGGACTCGATCGAAGCCCAAGTGTTCGGCGACCTTTGCTTCGAGTTCGCCGAGGCGGGAAGCGTCACCGCCGACGAGGTCGAGCATGTCCTGCGAGGTTCCGACCGGCCCTTTGATGCCGCGCAATGGATATCGATCCAGCAACGACTCAACCCGGTCGAAGGCCGCCAGCAGCTCATCGGTGAAGGTCGCGAATCGCTTTCCGAGCGTCGTCATCTGCGCAGCGACATTGTGCGAGCGGCCGGTCAGCGCAACCTCGTCGTACTCGACTGCCAACTCAGCCAATCGTGCCAATGTCGCAATGGCCTTGTCGCGCACGAGTTCAAGGGACAGCCGAATCTGCAACTGCTCGACGTTCTCGGTGAGGTCGCGCGATGTCATACCTTTGTGGATCTGTTCATGACCGGCGAGTGCGTTGAACTCCTCGATGCGCGCCTTGACGTCGTGGCGAGTGACGCGCTCGCGTTCGGCGATTGACGCAAGGTCCACGTTGTCAGCGGCAGACTCGTATGCTGCGACCGCGTCTTCGGGGACCTCGATACCGAGTTCGCGCTGGGCCCTGAGAACCGCGATCCAAAGCTCACGCTCCAAGCGCACCTTGCTCTCCGGAGCCCAAATTTCCGTCATCGGAACGGAGGCATAACGAGCGGCGAGCACGTTTGGAATTTGTTGGCGGGTCACGGAGCAACTCCCTGCGCAGATGAAAGAACGATGGACCCCTCGATTGCTTTGTTGGCGATGTCGCTGCGGTGATGGCTGCCGCGCAGGAAGATCCGACTAACCGCGTCGTAGACGTTGTCGCGAGCCTCGGCCAAAGTCGGTGCTTGAGCAACGACAGACAGAACGCGTCCACCCGCCGACACCGGAACCCCGTCTGGACCGGCCTTTGTCCCCGCGTGCAACACATGAACGCCTTCGACGTTCTCGGCGTCTTCGATACCAGTGATCGGATCACCTGTCACCGGGGTTCCTGGGTAGTTCTCGGCGGCCACCACCACCGTGACGGCTGCACCGTCGTACCACTCCAGCGGTGGCAGGGTCGCAAGCTCGCCGACTGCGGCAGCGTGCAACACGCCAGCCAGCGGGGTCTTGAGAGATGCCAACACCACCTGAGTTTCCGGATCGCCAAAGCGCGCGTTGAATTCGATAACGCGAGTGCCCCGAGATGTGAGGGCTAGGCCGACGTAGAGCAACCCGGCGAACGGCGTTCCCCGGCGAGCCATTTCATCGATGGTCGGCTGAGCGACAGTTCGAACCACCTCATCAACCAGTTCAGTCGGAGCCCACGGCAACGGGGTGTACGCACCCATTCCGCCAGTGTTCGGCCCAGCATCATCATCGCCGACTCGCTTGAAATCCTGCGCGGGCTGCAGCGGCACGACGGTCTGCCCGTCCGTGATGCAGAACAGGCTGACCTCAGGACCGTCGAGGAACTCCTCGATCACCACCCGGCCGTCAGGCTTCGCTAGACACACCTTCGCGTGTTCCATCGCGCCGTCGAAGTCGTCCGTGACGACCACGCCCTTGCCTGCCGCGAGCCCGTCGTCCTTCACAACGTGGGGCGCGCCGAATTCGCTGAGCATCATCGCGACCGTGTCGATGTCGGTGGCGACGCCTGCGCGGGCGGTGGGCACCCCGGCCGAGTGCATCACTTGCTTTGCGAAGGCCTTGCTCGCCTCCAACTCAGCAGCCGCAGCCGATGGACCGAAGCAGGCGATGCCTGCATCGCGGACGGCGTCAGCCACCCCAGCAACCAATGGCGCTTCCGGGCCCACAACGACAAGGTCGACACCGAGTTGCGCGGCCAGCGCGGTGACCGCGGCAGGATCGTTGACGTCAACGTCGTGCAGCACAGCTTGGCTGGCCATTCCCGCATTACCTGGCGCGGCATGGATGGCATCGACCTGTGGGTCGTTGGCAAGTGCCACTATCAGGGCGTGTTCACGCGCGCCAGAACCGATAACCAGAACCTTCACTTGCCTAAGGCTACGCGGCCTGGCTCAAGTGGCCCACTAAGCCACGGCGTGCAGCACTCGACTCAGCAACTCAATACCTTCACGAGCCTCGGGTCCCGTCATCACCAGTGGAGGTGCGATGTGGATCCGATTGCCAACGGTGAACAGCAGAATTCCTTGATCCCGGGCAGCGGCGTTGAGTGCCGTCATCTGCGGTGACGAACCGCCGTACGGCGCGATCGGTTCCTTCGTCGCTCGATCGCTGACGAGGTCAATTCCCCAGAACATCCCGAGGCCCCGCACGTCACCGACCAGGTCAAAGCGGTCGGCGAGCTCACGCAGGCCAGGTCCAAGGATCCGATTCCCGACCTCGTTGACGTTGTCGAGCACCCGTTGTTCCCTGAGTACCTCAAGGTTCGCGACCGCGCTCGCACACGCCAACGGATGACCTGAGTACGTCAGCCCGCCGGGAAACATTCGCTCCGCGAACGAATCCGCGATCGTGTTGGACATGATGACTCCGCCCAGCGGGACGTAGCCGGAATTCACTCCCTTGGCGAACGTGATCAAGTCCGGGGTCTGGCTGTCGTTCAGATACTGCTGGAAGCCGAACCACGTCCCGACCCGGCCAAAGCCGACCATTACCTCATCGGCGATATACACGATTCCGTACTTACTGCACAGCTCACGAACCCCCGCGAGGTAGCCCGGAGGCGGCGGAATGATTCCGGCTGATCCGACGACGGATTCCAGCATGATCGCGGCAACGGTGTTTGGGCCCTCAAAGTTGACCAGCTGTTCGAGATGCTCAAGCGCGCGCTGGCACTCCTCTTCTTCAGTCGTCGACCAGAACGGTGAGCGGTACAGGAATGGGCCGAAGAAGTGCTTGTGCCCAGTCGCGTACTCGTTGGGCCAGCGTCGTTGGTCGCCGGTCGCCATGATCGCCGCTGCCGTATTGCCGTGGTACGAACGATACGCGCTGAGTACCTTGCTGCGACCCGTGAAGATTCGCGCCAGCCGAATCGCGTTCTCATTCGCGTCCGCACCGCCGTTGGTGAAGAAGACCTTCTGGTGCGATTCCGGCAACAACTCAGTGATCGCGGCCGCGGCCTCTCCGCGCGACGCGACGGCGACCGATGGCCCGATCGTGCACAGCGTTGCTGCCTGTTCGGCGATCGCCGCGACGACCTTCGGATTCTGGTAGCCAAGATTCGCGAACATGAGCTGACTGCAGAAGTCGAGGTATTGCTTGCCGTCGTAGTCCCACAGGTAGCAGCCCTCGGCACGTTCAATTGTCAGCGGATCCAGGGCGCCCTGGGCTGACCAGGAATGGAACACATGCGCACGATCGAGGTCATAGACCCGGCGGCCTGCTGGGTTGTTCGGTGCGGGACTCATATTCCGCATCTTCGCAGCAATTAGCTTGGGTCGCGCGTAGTTGTCGCTCGATCCGCTGCGTTGACTGGAACATCGCTCATGCGCACGTCGAACGCGTAACTGAGCATCAGAAGCTTCGCCTCGGCATTCGCCACGTCTCGCCAAACCTCACGCCGAAACAGGGCGTAGCCGATCGTGAGGTGCGCGTCATCTTGGGACACGTCGTAGTACGAGCTGCACGCCACAACGCTACCGGCGGCCAGTCTGGGCCCATGGCTAGCCGACGAGGTCGTGGATCGCGATCGTTGCGTCGCGATCCTGGCCAACCCCGATCGCCGAAATCCGGCACTCGGATTGGGCTTCCAGGAACTGCACATACGTCCGCGCATTGGCTGGCAGATCTTCAAGCGACCGGGCTTCGCTGATGTCGTCCGACCATCCCGGTAGGTACTCGTAGATCGGCTTCGCGTGATGAAAATCGGTCTGGGTCATAGGCACCTCATCGACCTTCTGGCCGTCGATGTCGTAAGCGACGCACACGGGTATGCGATCCCAGCCAGTCAAAACGTCGAGCTTTGTAAGGAAGATGTCGGTCAAGCCGTTGACTCGGGTCGCATAGCGAGCGATCGGTGCATCGAACCAGCCGCAGCGACGATCGCGGCCAGTGGTGACGCCAACCTCGCCGCCAACCTGGCGCAACCGCTCACCATCCGCGTCGTGGAGTTCGGTGGGGAATGGGCCTGAACCCACTCGAGTTGTGTACGCCTTGAGGATTCCCATTGAACGGTCGATCCGAGTCGGGCCGATTCCGGAACCGGCACACGCGCCGCCCGCTGTCGGGTTCGAGGAGGTGACGAACGGGTAGGTGCCGTGGTCGACATCGAGCAACGTCCCCTGGGAACCTTCGAGCAGGACGAGTTTGTCCGCGTCGAGGGCTTTGTTGAGCAGCAGTCCGGTGTCTGCCACATAGCCGCGCAGGGGCTGAGCGAATTCCAGGAGCTCCTCAGTGACCTTGGCTGCGTCAAATGGCATCCGGTTGAAGACTTTGACGAAGATCTGATTGCGATTCGTCAGTGACTGCTCGACCTTCTCGAACAACAACTTCTCGTCGTATAGGTCCTGCACCCGAATACCGGTGCGGGCAACCTTGTCCATGTATGTCGGACCAATGCCACGACCTGTGGTTCCGATCTTCTGATTGCCGAGGAATCGCTCCGTCACCTTGTCGAACTCAACCTGGAACGGCGTGATGATGTGGGCGTTCGCGCTGATCTTCAGGTTCGATGTGTCGATGCCGCGCTCATCGAGTCCGGCGAGTTCGCGGAACAGTACTGACGGGTCAATGACAACACCGTTGCCGATGACCGGCGTACACGTCGGAGTCAGGATTCCTGAGGGAAGCAGGTGCAGCGCATAGCGCTCATCACCGATGACGACGGTGTGACCGGCGTTGTTCCCGCCCTGATAGCGAACGACGTAGTCGACCCGACTACCGAGCAGGTCTGTGGCTTTACCTTTGCCCTCGTCGCCCCATTGGGCACCGACAAGCACAACTGCGGGCATGTTTCGTGGCTCCTTGGCCTGCGCACTTCTTCGCGGCGCTGACGCGATTCGGCGGTCGTGCTTGACCGCATGACAAACGACGTGAGTCTATCCCGTTTGCCCAAGATCGAGAAGTCAAAGCGGAAATGGTTCTATTTACAACTATTTGAGCGCATCTGCAGCAGTCTGCGAACTGTCCGTGAGGAACTGTCGGCATCGGTCCGCTTCGTCCGGCTCGTTGATCGCCTCCGCTGCCCTCGCGAGCGCATTCAGACAACGCAGGAAGCCCCGGTTTTGCTCGTGTTCCCACGGGACGGGTCCGTGGCCCTTCCAACCGTTGCGCCGCAGCGAATCCAAGCCGCGGTGGTAGCCGGTCCGAGCGAATGCGTACGACTCGATCGTGCGTCCTTCAGCCCATGCCTCATCGGCGAGGACTGCCCACGCGAGACTCGAGGTTGGGTGATCCGCCGCGACCTGTGCGGGCGCAACTCCGGCGGCGAGTTCTGCTGCGGGAGCAGGATCCTCAGGTAACAACGTGGGTGCCGGTCCGCCGAGCAGATCCTGATGAAGAGCCATGACCCCACTCTATGCGGGCAACACATTCGGGTCGACAGGCTTCCCGCCCGGGCCGGGCGGGAGTGGGTTGCCCAACTTCTTGTCGACCAGCATCCGGATGATGAGCCCAATGACGGCGCCAAAGATCGCAAATGGGGCGATCGCAGGACCCGTGCCAGTGACAAGCACCGCACCGAGTAGTGCCGAAGTCGCGGGCAGACGCAAGATCCCGGCGGCCGAGGCAGCAATCCCCGCGGCGACCATCGGGCTCAGGGGCACAAACGGGAAGATCAGGGTTCCGAGCACTCCGACGCACACTCCGAGGAATGTCGCCGGGAAGATCGGACCACCGCGCATGCCCCCGCCCAATGCCATTGCGTACGCGATGCCCTTGCCAACCATCGTCACGAGCACGACGACGATCGACGTCTGTTTGACTAATTGCCCCATCCCACTGTTGCCGCTGAAGAGGATCTGGTCGACAGGGATATCGAAGAACACCTGCGTGATGAATACAACCAGCGCCGTGACGACGGCAACGACGTAGATCGCGAGTACCACCCTCTTCTTCGCTCCCTTGTCGAAGGTGACTGCTAGCTCGCGCACGGCGACCGCAACGAGACCTGCGACGACCGCTACGAGGAGACCGATTGCGACATCGCCTGGAGCGACGGTGCTGTAGTCGGGTAACCCGGGAACTGCCAAGCTGTGCGTCCCGAATCCCGGGATGCCGAGGACTCCCAACTCGACGAGATAGCCGGTAGCGAGCGCAACGAATGCCGGAACGATCAGCATCGGCGGGATCATCCCGATCGCCGAGAACTCGAGCAGCATGAAGCCGGTGATGAACGGATTGCCCAATACGGCGCCGATCGCAGCACCGCCGCCGAGGAGCATGACGGCCGCGCGAACCTTGGGCTCGGCTTTGCGCATGAGGATCGCGCCAACCGCGGTACCCAGGACGATGAGTGGTGCCTCAGGACCGAGCGCGAATCCGAAGATCAACGTAGCTAAAGCAGCAAGGAGCACGGACGGAACCATGCTCAGCGGATCATCGAAATGGAAGCCGGTCAGGGGGCCCTCACCCGTCTCGCCGGGGAGCTTGCGCGCGAGCACAATGATCGACGCACCGATGAGCAGCAGAATCGCGACCCACCACCATGGCGGCTGTGACAGGCCATAGTGCGCGGGCAGGTCGGTGAAGAGGAACTTCTGACCAACGGCCACCACTTCGTTGAAGATCGACGCTGCGGCCGAAGCAAGCGCACCGACCACGACTGCGATAACCAGCAGCTTGACCATCGCCGAGTGGATCATCGAGTGTTCGCCAGGTGCGATTGGGGGTGCCGACACGTGAAGCAGCGTGACAGTTGATCACCGGTCGATGCAGCCTGAGCGGCTACTGCGCGAGTGAGGTTCGGCCATCAGGCGGAGGACACGGGAGCGACTCCGTAGTGCCTGCGTCGCCAATGGACCACCAGGTTGACCAGAACCCGCGGGCCACGGCGACGCATGCTCCGAAAGTCAGACGTCCATGGTTTCGGCGCCGCTGCTGGCTGTCATCACAAACTGGTTGATCCCTGCGCTCAGCGCGACGGCCAGCACCGCGCCGGTCACGGTGTAGATGAGCCGCTGTTCGGCAACGGACGTCGGATCAGCGCCAACCGAGTCGAACATGATCACCGCAGGAGTGAGGAAGCTCGCGTACAGCCAGTACGGCTTGCCGTGCAGCCGGAACGTCAGCGCCGTCGTCAAAGCCAAAACACCGATCGTCGTGGTCGCCGCCGTTGGCAGCCCGAGTAGACCTATCAATAGCGCGACCGCAACGCCGACCATCGTTCCGGCGACGCGATCACGGGTCATGCGCAGGTTCAGCCCTGGCGCGGGCTTCGTCAAAACGAAGAGAGTTAGCAGCAACCACACCCACTCGGTCTTGGGGAACTGAGTCATGCACAACAGCGTGAGCAATCCGCCAACAACGGCAACGATGACGCCAGTGAGAACACCCTCTCGAACGGATATGGCTGGACCCTTGGGCGCGGTTGGCTTTCCTCGTCGAACCAGCCAAGCCAGTAGCGTTCCCCACAGGCCGGCAGCCAACAGCGTCCCGGCGACGGCCGCATAGAACGCCCAGGTGTTGGTGTTGCCCGGGAGTGCGTCAGGTGGTGAGTGAATCAGATAGGGCGCAAAGAGCGCGGCCATCAGCATCGGGCCCGACACCTGGTAGATCGCGCAGATCGCGATCGCCGCCGCAACACCCGCAACCACCAGCGAGGCGAGCACCGGGCTGCCCGCCACAGCGACGGCGATTGTTCCGATTCCAACAAACGCCAGGCTGAACTTCAGTCCAATGCGGACTCCATCGCTGGCCGTTCCGACCATCGCAACGAGGACTGCGAATATGGCAATCGAGGCGATTCCGGACCACCAGAGCCTCGAGGCAACGAGAAACGGTGCCATCGCGACTACGAGGCCAACGAACACCAGCGCAGCGGTACGCAGGAATCCCTTCATGACACCCCAAACACGGTGGTGGGTGTGAATTTGACTCTCGGAGGCAATATCACACCCACCACGGGTTGAACGCGGCTACTTCATCTTGGTGCCGACGGAACGCAGGTCGGTGCACGCCTCCACAACGCGAGCGGCCATTCCGGCCTCTGCCTTCTTGCCCCAAGCACGTGGGTCATACATCTTCTTGTTGCCGACTTCGCCGTCAACTTTCAGCACGCCTTCGTACTCGGTCAGCATGTGATTGGCGACGGGTCGGGTGAACGCGTACTGGGTGTCGGTGTCGACGTTCATCTTCACGACGCCGTAGTCGAGTGCCTCGCGGATCTCCGACAGCAACGACCCTGACCCGCCGTGGAACACCAGGTCAAACGGCTCGGTCTTGCCGTACTTGGCGCCAACCGCATCCTGGATCTCTTTGAGAACCTCGGGCCGGAGTTTCACATTGCCCGGCTTGTAGACGCCGTGCACGTTGCCGAACGTCGCGGCCACCAGGTAGCGACCCTTCTCGCCTAGGCCAAGGTGCTGGACCGCGAGCAGTCCATCGTCCGGCGTCGAGTACAGCTTGGCGTCGTGCTTGGCCTCAACGCCGTCTTCCTCGCCACCAACAACGCCGATCTCGATCTCCAGGATGACGTTGTTGCGGTGGCACTTTTCGAGGAGTTCCTCGGCGATTACCAGGTTCTCCTCAAGCTCGATTGCCGAGCCGTCCCACATGTGGGACTGGAAGTAGTGCGGCTTGCCTTCAGCGGTTCGTTGGTCGGCGATCTCCAGCAGCGGCCGCAGCCAGTCATCGAGCCGTGGTGGCGGGCAGTGATCGGTGTGCAGCGCGATGTTCACGGGGTAGTTCTTGGCGACAGTGTGGGCATACTCCGCGAGTGCGATTGTCCCGTCAACCAGGTTGTTGACGGTCGGTCCGGACGCGTAGTTGGCACCACCCCACGACACCTGAACGATTCCGTCAGACTCGGCCTCAGCGAAACCGGCCAGCGCCGCGTTGAGGGTCTGCGATGACGAGATGTTGATCGCCGGGTAGGCGAACTTGCCAGCCTTTGCTCGGTCGAGCATTTCGGCGTAGACCTCGGGGGATGCGATTGGCATAGGTGTGGCTCCTCGTGGATGCGATTTCACTTCAGACCGTGCAGCGCCGTCGGCAACGGATGGCGCTGCGGCAACCATCCTGGCAGGGATCACCCAACGGCGCTCACCAATCGCCCCTCAAATGGGCGGCTCGGACTGCGCATGGTCGGCCGGGACGTAGGCTGCGCGCGTGTCCGAATCCGACGAGCCGCGAGTTGGGGTAGGCCCGTGCCCGCAGCCCTGGCCGGACGATCCACGGCTTGACCCGGAATTGCTGGCCGAAGGCGACCGACGCAACGTCGGTGATGAGTACCGCTACTGGTCGATGGACGCCATTCGCGCGGACTTGGACCAGCGGCGACACCCGATTCATGTCGCGGTCGAGAACTGGGAGAAGGACCTCAACCTCGGCTCAATCGTGCGCACGGCAAACGCGTTCCTCGTTGCAGAGGTACACATTGTCGGTGAGAAGCGGTGGAATCGTCGCGGCGCGATGGTGACCGACCGGTATCAGCACGTCCGGCACCACCCGAGCGTAGAGGCGTTCGGGGAGTGGGCTCGCGAATCGGGGCTGCCGGTATTGGGGATCGACATCCTTGACGGCAGCCAGCCGATCGAGACCTACGACCTGCCGCGCGAATGCATCATGTTCTTCGGTCAAGAGGGTCCAGGGATGTCCGCGCGGGCGCAGGCGCTCTGCGACGTGATGCTGCACATCAGTCAGTTTGGGTCGACGCGTTCCATTAATGCGTCGGCGGCCGCGGGCATCGCGATGCATTCGTGGATCCGACGCCACGAATTCGGTCAGATTCCTTAGCCCCGCCAAGCCGCGCTCCCGCCGTAGATCGGGGTGACACGGCGGTATTTCACCGTTCCACCCCGACGTGCGAGTGGGGCGGGTTGAGGAGCCCGTGACGGTGAGGTCAGGAGCCCTCTTCGACGATCTCCTCGATCGCTTCCTCAGGCGTTTCCCGGCGATGCTTGATGTATTCGACGACGATCGGAATCACGCTGATCAGGACAACGAGAATCAGCACGATCTCGATGTTGTCCTTGATGATGGTGAAGTTCCCGAGGTAATACCCGGCGAGGGTGATCACACCTGCCCACAGCACGCCGCCGATCGTCGAGTAGATCGCGTACTTGCGAAAGTCCATCTTGCCGACGCCCGCGATCGCCGTGATGAAGGTTCGAACGATCGGCACGAACCTCGCCAGAATGACGGCTCGGGCGCCGTACTTCTCGAAGAACTCGTGGGTCTTGTCGACGTACTCCTTCTTGAAGAAACGGGAGTCCGGTTTGTCGAACAACTTTGGCCCTACGAGTCGCCCGATCCAGTACCCGCAAAGGTTGCCGACAACAGCCATGGTGGTCAGTACAAGCACCACTAGCCAGATCGGCTCCTTGATGAAGTTCTGCGCCACAAACAAGCCGGTGAGGAAGAGCAGCGAATCACCCGGCAGGAAGAACCCGATCAGCAGTCCGCATTCAGCGAAGATGATGAAGGCGACGCCGACCAACGCCCACGGTCCGAGCCAGTTGAGGATGTTCTCCGGCTTGAGGAAGTCGAGCAGGGCGATCTGATGGACGAATTGGCTCAGATGCATCAGGCGAGATCCAAATCTGCGAGTTCGTAAACCGCGACGTAGGGCAATCCGGCTTCAGTCACCTTCGGACGAGCCCCGCGCTCCACGATTACGGCGACCGCGACCACCTCGGCGCCCGCCTCGCGCAGGGCCTCAACTGCCGTCATCACAGAGCCACCCGTCGTCGAGGTGTCCTCAACCGCGAGCACCCGCCGCCCGGCGACATCGGGCCCCTCAATCCGCCGCTGAAGACCGTGCGCTTTGCCCTCCTTGCGAACGACGAAGGAGTCGAGTTTGCGGCCACGTTGCGCGGCAACGTGCAGCATGGCGCTGGCAACCGGGTCCGCCCCCAACGTCAAGCCCCCGACCGCGTCGTAGTCCAGATCGGCGGTCGCGTCGAGCATCGCCGCCCCCACCAGCGGGGCAGCCTCGGAATCGAGGGTCACCCGGCGCAAATCCACGTAGTAGTCGGCCTCGCGGCCACTCGACAAGATGACCTTGCCGAACACCACGGCCTTGTCGAGGATTTGCTGGCGAAGGTCAGCTTTGGTTGCTGAGACGGATTCCGACATGCCGTAAGGGTAATGAGCGCGGTTCGAACCGATTGACGCCACGCTGCGGCAGAGTGGCGTTCGTGAGTATCGGGACCGTCGTTTTGCTGCCGCGAGCGCATCTTCCCGGCGACGCTGCAGACATTGCTGATGGCGATCCAGCCGCCGAACGGCGAGAGATCGCGGCCGAACTCCTGGCACACCGGATCAACGTTTACGTGGTTCCGGATGCGCCCGACGCAGGCGATGAGGACCTGCGACATGCCACCGCTCACTGGGTCGCGCACAACGCTATGACCCTCACGGCCGCGCAACCGGAAAAGCCGATCCTGCTCGTTGCGTTTGGAGCAGCGGGGCGGCTGCTCGCAGCACTCGGGTTCTCACAGAAGGCGTCCCGACGACCCGTCGCGGGCTACGTCGTCGTCGACGGATCCATTCCCAAGGCCGGTTCCGACGATTGGCCAGATGCGCCGGTCACCTACATCTCAACCGGTCAACTTGCCGAAACCGAACACTTCCGACAGGCGGAATTGCGCGGGTGGACGGTGGAGAAGTCGCCGGATATTGGCGCGGCTCTGCGGGCGATCGTCGCGGATTCCTAACCGCCAATTGGCAGGTGGACCCACGCAGTCCCGTTCATCAGGTTGAGGCCGTCGGCTACCGCATCGCGCTGATACGGCGCACGAGTGAGCGCGGCGAGACTCGGAGCACCTGCGCCATCGCCTGATACTGCACACCCGGAACACTGAGTACCGTCCCCTTGTCGCAGTCCTTGATCGCGGTGGCAACAACGTCCGCCGGGTCGAGCCACATGCGATCCGGAATCCCGGACACGTCCATCGCAGCGCGTGTGTGAAACTCCGTTCGAACAAACCCTGGACACAAGGCGGTCGCATTGACGCCAGTGTTGGAGAGTTCGGCCGCCAGGCCTTCGACGAATACCGTCGCCCACGCCTTCGCGGCCGAGTAGGTGCCGCCCGTAATCCAGCTCGCGAAACTCGACACCACGACTACTCGACCGAACCGGCGCTCGCGCATTCCAGGCAGCGCGGCATGAGTGAGTCGCATCGGCGCGGTCACCAATACATCCAGCAGTCGTTGCTCGTCGTCGACGGTGGTGTCCATGAATGGCTTCGACAATCCGAAGCCGGCGTTGTTGACCAGCCAGTCAACCGGTCGGTCGGGATCGGCCACACGCTTCTCGATCGCCCTGAGCGCGCCGCGTTTCGACAGGTCGGTCGGCAGAACTTCGCACTGCGTGCCGTAGCTGGAATTGAGTTCCAACTCGAGTTCAGTAAGTCGAGTTTCGTCGCGCGCCACCAAGATCAGATCGTGCCCGGCAGCAGCGAGTTGGATTGCGAATTGACGGCCCAAACCAGCCGTCGGTCCGGTAACGAGTGCAGTTGTCATGACGCGATCCCACCACCAATGACCCCCGCGCGCAATGGCACCCCGTCGGTGCCTACTTCGTTCACCCTCTC
>WBZO01003504.1_pt1 | contig 18218 bp, 21 predicted proteins | sample 5204261 | NCBI WGS metagenome assembly WBZO01 (sample SAMN12412400, study PRJNA552823) | activated sludge metagenome | isolation source: activated sludge from anammox sidestream of wastewater treatment plant... | place: USA: North Carolina | collected 2017-09
TCGGCCGTCCGCTCCGGGGGCCGATCGATCATCCGGCTGCCGGCGCCTTCAGCACGACCGGCATGAATCCTTCTTCCAGCGCATCGAGCAGCGCCGCGAAGTCGCCCGAGGGTGCGAGCTCGAGCTCGCGCACCTGCGCTCCCGCTTCGCGCAACGCCTCGACCAGCCCGTCGACCGCGGGCACGCCCGTCGGCCTGACCAGAACCACCCGCTTGCCCGCGCTCATACCCAATACACCACGTCGCTGTCGAGAATGCGCGCGGCGAGCTGCGCCGCGCGGCCGGCTTCGCCGAGGCCGGCAACCGGCACCTCGGCGAAATCGAGCGCCTCGAGCTGCTCGTCGATCGCAGGCCCCGACGGCATCGCGCCCCACACCGCCACTTCGATGCGATCGTCGAGCAGCATCAGGCCGGCGGCCATTCTCAGGGCCTCCGCCTTGTTGCGCGCCGCGACCATCAGGATGCGTTTCGGTTCCGCCATGCGCCGTCCCTCAGAACACCAGCACCCGGTCGCACGCGTGCGCGAGCTGGGCGTTCTGGTACTGGCCGCCGAAGACGATCGGCCCCGCGAGCTGCTCGCGCCCGAAACGCCCCGCCGCGTAGAGCTCGACGCTGTGTTCGCAGACCGAAACCGTGCCCGGTCGCGCACGCGCGCGCTCGAGGAACCCGGCGTCGGCGAGCAGGTTCACGCCGGTGTCGGTGAGGAAGCACTGCGCCTGCCAGCCGCGCGCGAACGCGGCGTCGAGCAGCCCGCTCGCGTGCGCGGCGAATGCTTCGTCGGTGATCACGATTCCGAGGCGCATCGCTCAGGCCTTGCGGATCTTCCACGCGAACGAGCCAGCGTCTTCGCGGCGATCGATCAGTTCGTCGCCTTCGGTCTCGCACATCGCCATGATCGACTCGCCCGACGAGGGGTTGTCGAACAGCACGGTGAGCACGTCGCCGCTCGCCATCTTCTGCAGGGCCTTCTTCGTGTACATCTGCGGATGCGGGCAGGTGTAGCCGCAGACGTCGAGCTTCCACTCGTGGTCGCCGACCCGGTCGAAAGTCATTGCCATCGCCGATCTCCTTTCTCGTTCAGCAGGCGCGCGGCGTCAGAGCGCCGACGCCTCGTTGCGCGCCGCGCTCCATTCCATCCACCACGCGAACGCCTTGACGCCGACCCAGGCACCCGCGGCCATGCCGAGCAGGAACACCCAGCCGCTCGGGTCGCCGTTGGTCACCGTGGCGAAGAAGGCGCCGATGTTGCAGCCCATGCCGATGCGCGCGCCGATGCCCATCAGCGTGCCACCGGCCAGCGCGAACACCGCCGATTCGAGGTTCGGGAACTTCCACTTGAATTCGCGCCGGGACAGTGCCATCGCCGCGGCGCCCAGGATGATGCCGATCGACATGAACCCGGGCGCGTTCAGCAGCGGGTTGGGCAGGCCGTTGTCGAGGCCGAAGTAGATGTTGTCGGTGCCCATCAGGCCGAGCTTGTTCAGCAGCCAGCCGCCCCACTGGGCTTCCTGGGTGGTGATGTACCAGTAGCCGGGGTCGAACACCGTCTCCTGGATCGACAGGCCGCTGGTGTAGCCCATCGCCGCCAGCAGTTCGCCGAAGTTGAAGATCTCGTAGTGGTTGCGCAGCGCGCCGGTGACCCACATGTGAAGGCCGGCGAGCACGCCGAGCCCGACGCCCGCGATCGCGGTGTTCTTCGACGAAGTGAACATCGACCAGATGCCGGTCAGCTCGTCGGCGAACGAGGGCGCGGTCTTCTTCGCGCGGCGCATGTAGCCCTTGCGGTAGTAGCGCAGGTAGAGCACGAGAAGGATCACCGTCACCGGGATGATCGCGGTGAGCAGCGTGTTGGCCAGCAGGATGCCGGCCGGCGTGGCGCCGGCACCGAGCGCCTCGGCGGTGGTGGTGCCCTTGAGATCCCAGATGTGGCCCGCGGTGAAGATGTCGAACCAGCCGCGGGTGACGCTCAACTCTTCCGGCATGTCCTTCGCGGCGGCCGAGGCCACCCACGAGGACGGAACGAGCGAGTCCCACCAGCCGCTCGCGCTCACCACGATCGCCTGCGAAAACGAGATCGCCACGATCACCAGCATCGCGTTCATGTTGCCTTCGCCGGCCTTGTAGAGCGACCCGGACGCACAGCCTCCGGTGAAGACGATCCCGAATCCGAAGATCGCGCCGCCGACGAGCACGTGCCAGCCGAGCACGTTCGGATGGAAAGTGCTGAACCCGCTCAGCGTCACGATCGCCGCGACCAGCGCGTACAACGCGACCGCGATCATCATTCCGACCGCCATCCGCGGCACGCCCACCGCGAACAGGTCGCGCACCGCCGAGGCCATGCAGAAGCGCCCGTACTGGAGCAGCGCACCGTAGGCGAGGCCGAACCACGCATAGACGAGCAGGTAGACGAAGCGCGTGTCGATCGACAGCGCCCATACCGAGCCGAGCACCACCAGCGCCACGACCCCGAGCGCCCGGCGATTCGCGCGCCGACGAAGTTCGCCGGCGTCCTGCGTCTGCATGTTCACCATCTCCTCTTCCAGTGCATGCGCACGCCGCGCCCGTCCGCGCTCAGGCGCTGCGGCGCAGGTAGACGCGCCAGTGCCCGGTTTCGCGAACGCTCGCCAGGTGCTCGCAGTCGAGCTTCATCGCCAGCGCCGGAAACCCTTCGGCCGCCGCCGCGTTGTCAGTGAGCACTTCGACGACCTCCCCCACGCCAATCTCGCCGACGACCTTGACGGTCAGCAGTTGCGGGCGCGGGCACATCTCGCCCAGGCAGTCGATCGACCGGGCCACGGCCACCGTGCCCCGGCCCGGCAGATCGACGATCCGCAACACGGAAACCGGGGGATTGGGCCGCCTCCACAGGAGGCGGTCAAACCAGCCCATGGCTCATCCCTTCGCTTTCCGCAGTTCGACGCAGGGCTACAAGCAGGCAGCGTGCCAACACGGAAACCCCCTTGATAAACAATCGCTTGCCGGAGAACGCCGGGGCGGGCGAGAAGTGAAAAATGCAATCCACCGCCGACTGCGGTGAATTACGCAACGGCGGACGGGAGGCCGGGCGGCCGCCGCGTCAGCCGAAGCCCGCCTCCCGCTGGTGACGCACCGCCAATACTTCGACGCGGTCGGGGCCGAGCCCATGACGGTACAGGGCGACGTAGCCGCTTCTGCCACGGCCGATGACCAGCTCGCGCAGGGCCGCATCGACTGGCCGACCGATCTGCGGGTGGCGCTCCAGCACGGTCAGCGCGTCGAGGATCGCTTCCAGCGCCTCGCCGGGGTTACCCGCTGGTGCCTCGCGCAGGAAATCGACGATGCGCTCAAGATCGGCGAGCGCGCGAGCGCTCATCACGACCTGTGTCATGGGGTCAGCCCCGGACGAGGCCAGGGTCAGCCGCGCGCCGGCCGTGCACGTTTGCCGGCTTTCGCGGCCGCTTCGGACACCGGCGCAGGAGCCTTCGTTCGGCTGCCGGCAAGCCTCGAGCGAAGGTACGCAGCCACCTCGTCCATGGCAAAGACGGGGCCGCCGGCGTCGATCTCCGCCGCGCTATCGCGCGCTCCGTGGATGAACGCCTGCCGCAGGTCGGCCAGCACCACCTGTGCCTGCAAGGCTTCGACCATCCAGGCATGCGGCGTCTTTCCCGCAGCGGCGGCCAGCGGGGCGATGCGCGCCCTGAGATCGGCCGGGAGCTTCAGCGTGGTGGTGGACATGACGCGCGAGACCGTCGCAATGAGGTGTCAACAAGGTAACACCTGGGCGGGTGGCGGTCAATCGACCGGAGGCATCGGCCGCAGGCGTCGGCTCGACGCCCCGGCCATCGCCCCGTTCACGCGAACGGCCGTACGCCGATCAGCGGGCCGTGCAGGTACAGCGCGAACACGAACCAGGCAAGCACCCCGACCACCACCGAAGTGAGGTCGTTGCCGAGCGCGCCGGCGCCACGCTTTGCGCCAGCCGCGCGGTCGCGCCGCCGCAGCGCCGCGAAAGCGACGACCGACCAGGCGAGGAAGGCGCCGAACAGCACCACGTCGGCCAGGCTGCCGTTGGACAGCAGATGCGCGAAAGCCCAGAGCTTCACGCCCGCGACCATCGGGTGCCCGACCAGCGCACGGATGCGGCTGCGCGGCACGTAGGCGGCCACGATCAGCACGAACGACAGCAGCGTGAAGAGCGATGCCGCATGACGACCCCAGGCCGGTGGCTGCCACAACTCGAGCGGCGCGGCGCGGGCGAGCCCGAAGCCCCAGACGATCAGCACGAGGCCGGCCAGCGAGGCCACGGAATACAGGCCCTTCCAGGCGCCCTCGCCGATCGCGGCCACGCGCGCATCGCGCCAGCCGCCCGCCACGATGCGCACCGAGTGGGTGCCGAGGAACAGGATCAGTCCGAGGATCAGCGCGGTCATGGTTGCCGAGTGTATGCGAAACACGCGCATGTCCCGAAGGTTTTCCGCGCGCGCCGCCGCCGTGAGAAAATCCGCGTCATGCGTGTCCTCCAGCACCTCTTCGACAGCAACAAGGCCTGGTCCGAGCGGGTCCGCCACGACGATCCGCAGTTCTTCGAACGGCTGTCGCAGCAACAATCGCCGCGCTACCTGTGGATCGGCTGCGCCGACAGTCGCGTGCCGGCCAACGAGATCATCGGGCTGCCGCCGGGCGAAGTGTTCGTGCATCGCAACGTGGCCAACGTGGTGGTGCACACCGACCTGAACTGCCTGTCGGTGATGCAGTTCGCGATCGACCTGCTGAAAGTGGAGCACCTGATGGTGGTGGGCCACTACGGCTGCGGCGGCGTACGCGTGGCGCTGCGCGGCGAGCGCATCGGGCTGGCCGACCACTGGATCGGCCACGTGAAGGACGTCTACGAACGGCACGAGGCGCGCATCCGGCCGCTGTATCACGAGTCGCACCAGATCGACCGGCTGTGCGAGCTGAACGTGATCGAGCAGGTGCACAACGTCTGCCAGTCGACGATCGTGCGCGACGCCTGGGATCGCGGACAGCCGCTGTCGGTGCACGGCTGGATCTACGGCCTGAACAACGGCCTGCTGCGCGACCTCGGCGTGACCGCGCAGAACCGCAAGGAGGCCGCCGAGCGCTACGAGGCGGCGATCCAGGCGCTCACATGAGCCGCCGCCGCGAGCGCTTGCACGCGAGCGCCCCGATCCCGACCGGGCCCGCCGGATCGCCGCGATGAGAGTCCTCGTGCTCGGCGCCGGCGTGGTCGGCGTCGCCAGCGCCTGGTTCCTGAGCCGGCTCGGTTTCGAGGTCAGCGTGGTCGACCGGCAGAACGAACCGGCGGCCGAGACCAGTTTCGCCAACGGGGGCCAGATCTCGGTGAGCCATGCCGAGCCCTGGGCCAACCCGGCCGCGCCGATGAAGATCCTGCGCTGGGTGGGCCGGCGCGACGCACCGCTGCTGTTCCGGTTGCAGCCCGACCCCGCGCAGTGGCGCTGGGGCCTGGCGTTCCTGCGCGAATGCACGCGCGAGCGCGCGCGCCACAACATCGCGCAACTGGTGCGGCTCGGCCTGTACAGCCGCGCGACGCTGCAGGCGCTGCGCCGCGAGACCGGCATCGCCTACGACGAGCGCAGCCGCGGCATCCTGCACTTCTACACCAGCGCGGCCGAGTTCGAGGCTGCGCAGGCGCCGGCGCGGCTGATGAGCGAACTCGGCTGCACGCGGCGCGTCGTCTCGGCCGACGAGGCCGTGGCGATCGAGCCGGCATTGCGCCAGGCGCGGCCGATGCTCGTGGGGGCCACCTACACCGAGGCCGACGAGTCGGGCGACGCGTGCCGGTTCACGCGCGAGCTCGCGGCGAGGTGCCGCACACGCGGCGTGCGCTTCCTGATGGCGCACCGCGTCACCGCGCTGCGCGCCGCGGGCAGGCGCATCGAACAGGTCGAGGCCATCGACGCCGAGGGCCGCTACCTGCGGCTCGAAGCCGATTGCTACGTGCTCGCGCTGGGCTGCGACAGCGCGCGACTCGCCGCGCCGCTCGGTCTGCGCCTGAACATCTATCCCGCCAAGGGCTACTCGCTCACGATGCCGGTGCGCGAGGCCGCGCTCGCGCCCGAGGTCTCGCTCACCGACGACGAGCACAAGCTCGTGTTCTCGCGGCTGGGCGATCGGCTGCGCATCGCCGGCACCGCCGAACTCGGCCGCCGCGATCGTGCGCTCGACCACCACCGCTGCGCGGCGATCCTGCGCCGGGTCGAGCAACTGTTCCCCGGCGCGGGCGACACCTCGGAGCTCGACTACTGGAGCGGACTGCGGCCGGCGACCCCATCGAACCTGCCCTGGATCGGCGCGACCCGCTACGACAACCTGTACCTGAACACCGGGCACGGCACCCTCGGCTGGACACAGGCCTGCGGCAGCGGCCGGGCGCTCGCCGACCTGATCGCGGGGCGCCGGCCGGAAGTCGACTTCACGTTCTGCGGAGCGCCGCCCGCACGGTCGTCGGCCGCGGCCGGCTGTGAGAACATCTGCGCATGAAGGCGCCAGATCCCGGTACCGTGCCCGACATCGGTACCGCACCCGACCCCGGCACCGCGCGCGAGATCCGGCCCGGCGTGCTCTGGATCCGGATGCCGCTGCCGTTCGCGCTGAACCACATCAACGTGTACGCGCTCGCCGACGACGACGGCTGGACGATCGTCGACACCGGCGTGCGCACCGAGGCGACGGCGGCGGCCTGGCAGCAACTGCTCGGCGGCTCGCTCGGCGCACGCCCGATCCGGCGCGTGCTGGTCACCCACATGCATCCGGACCACGTCGGAATGGCCGGTTGGCTCACCCGCAAGTTCGATTGCCGGCTGTGGATGACGCGGCTCGAGTACCTCACCTGCCGCGTGCTGGTGGCCGACACCGGCCGCGAAGCGCCCGAAGACGGCGTCGAGTTCTATCGCCGCGCGGGCTGGGACGACGCCGCGCTCGAACAGTATCGCGCGCGCTTCGGCAGCTTCGGCAAGGGTGTCTACCGGCTGCCCGACAGCTATCGCCGGATCGTCGACGGCGAGACGATCCGCATCGGCGCGCACGACTGGACGGTCGTCGTCGGCCACGGTCATTCGCCGGAGCACGCCTGCCTGCACTGCCCCGAGCTCGGTCTGCTGGTTTCGGGCGACCAGGTGCTGCCGCGCATCTCGTCGAACGTGTCGGTGTTCCCCACCGAGCCCGACGCCGATCCGCTGGGCGACTGGCTCTACTCGCTCGAACGCATCCGGCGCACGCTGCCCGACGACCTGCTGGTGCTGCCGGCGCACAACGAGCCGTTCGCCGGCCTGCACTCGCGGCTCGACTCACTGGTCAACGGCCATCGTCGCGGACTGGAGCGGCTGCGCAATGCGCTGGCCGAGCCGAAGCGCGTGGTCGACCTGTTCGGCGCGCTGTTCGCGCGCGACGCGCGCAGCGACGCGCATCTGCTCAGCCTCGCCACCGGCGAGTGCATCGCGCACCTGAACTACCTGCGCGCGCGCGGCGAAGTCGTCGTCGAGGCCGACGCAAACCGCATCGACTGGTATCGAGGCGCCTGAAGGCCTGCTGCGAACCCGCTGCCGCGCGATGCGGCTGCCGCAGCGCACCCCCCGTTCGGGTTGCCGATCAGGCGCCGGCCAGCCGGCTCTCCTGTGCCCTGATCAACGCGACGACCATGTCGTTCGTCGCAGTCGGCACGCCGACCTCGGCGCCGAGACGCGAAACCGCGCCGTTGATCGCGTCGACCTCGCCGCGCCGGCCGGCCATCGCGTCGAGCAGCATCGACGGGCGGGCGTCGGGGATCTTCGAGCCGAGGTGCTTCACGTGCCCGATCGGATCGGGAAGATCGAGGTTCACCCCCAGCGCACCGGCGACTGCGACCGCCTCGCGCGAACACGCGCTGGCAATGCGCCAGGCGTCTTCGTTCGCGATGATCTGGCCGATCGTCAGGCCGGTGAGACACGCGGTTCCGGAATAGGCGGCGTTCATGATCAGCTTCTTCCAGACCATCGAGGCGATGTCGTCGTGCAGCGCCACCCTGAACCCGGACGAGCGCCAGATCTCGGCCGACGCAGCGAGGTCTTCGGGCGGCAGCCCGGCGCAGCTTCCGAACCAGGTGACTTCCATGCCGTTGTGGTGCGCGTGGCCCCACTCGGGAATCGACGCACCGTAGCCGCCGACCACGCCGACCGCCAGGCGATCGGGATCGATGTGCCGGGCCACGCGCTCGGGCGAGCCGAGGCCGTTCTGGATCGTCTGGACCACGGTCGAGGGGCCGATCAGCGGCTTGCTCGATCTGGCGGCGTCTTCGACGTCGTACGACTTGGTCGCGATGACGACCAGGTCGCAGGGCCCGATGCCCTCGGTGGTCACCGAAGCGCTGGCCAGCCCGACGGTCCGGTCGCCGCTGAAGCCGCTCACTCGCAGCCCGTGCGCATTGATCGCGTCGACGTGGGGCTGCCAGCGCGTGACTGCGTGCACCACGTGCCCGGCCGACGCCATCAGGCCTGCGTAGACCGAGCCCATGGCCCCGCAGCCCACGATTGCCACTTTCGCCATCCGATCCGTCTCCTGTACGCCCAGTGACCGCAGTGCCTACACGTCGATGTTGCGCGCCACGAGCGCATTCTGCTCGATGAACGCCCTTCTCGGTTCGACCTCGTCTCCCATCAGCGTGGCGAAGATCTGGTCGGCCGCCAGCGCGTCCTCGATCTGCACCTTCAGCAGCCGGCGCGCCGCCGGGTCCATCGTGGTCTCCCACAACTGCTCGGCGTTCATCTCGCCCAGGCCCTTGTAGCGCTGGCGCACCACGCCGCGCTCGGCCTCGGCGAGCAGCCAGCGCATCGCCGCACGGAAATCGGCCACCGGCTGGCTCTTCTGCTTTTCGCCCTCGCCGCGGCGGATTTCGGCGCCCGCGCCCACCAGCCCGGCGAGCGTCTGCGCGCAGTCGCTGAGCGCGCGGTAGTCGGCCGAGACCAGGAAATCGGCGTCGATCACGCTGGCCTTCACGTTGCCGTGGTGCCTGCGTTCGATCACCAGCAGCCACTTCTCGTGCTTGTCGTCGAAGCGCGGGCGCACCGCCGGCGCCCCGCCGTTGGTGGGCGGCGCGTACCTGGCCATCGCCTGCGCGAGCCGGCCGGCCGAGGCCATCGCGCTCTGCTCGCTGGAGAGGTCGATCGCGCAGCCGTCGAGGATCGCGCGCAGCGCATCGGCGTCGATGATGCGCGCGAGCCGCTCGATCACCGCCTCGGCGAGCAGGTACTTGCGTGCGAGCTCGCCCAGCGCCTCGCCGCGGATCGGCTCGGCGCCAGCCGCCGGCAGCAGCGCGGCGCCGTCGAGCGCGTGGCGCAGCATGTACTGGTTGAGCTCGTGGTCGTCTTTCAGGTAGCGCTCTTCCCTGCCGTGCCTCACCTTGTAGAGCGGCGGCTGCGCGATGTAGACGTGCCCGCGCTCGATCAGGTCGGGCATCTGCCGGTAGAAGAAAGTGAGCAGCAGCGTGCGGATGTGGCTGCCGTCGACGTCGGCGTCGGTCATCACGATGATGCGGTGATAACGCAGCTTCCCGACGTCGTAGTCGGGGCCGATGTTGGTGCCGAGCGCGGTGATCAGCGTGGCGATCTGCTCGGACGAGATCAACTTGTCGAAGCGCGCCTTCTCGACGTTGAGCACCTTGCCGCGCAGCGGCAGGATCGCCTGGAACTTGCGGTCGCGCCCCTGCTTGGCCGAGCCGCCGGCCGAGTCGCCCTCGACGATGAAGATCTCGCAGAGCGACGGGTCTTTCTCCTGGCAGTCGGCCAGTTTGCCGGGCAGCCCGACGCCGTCGAGCAGCCCCTTGCGGCGCGTCATCTCGCGCGCCTTGCGCGCGGCCTCGCGCGCGCGCGCGGCGTCGACGATCTTGCCGCAGATGATCTTCGCGTCGACCGGTTTCTCGAGCAGGTACTCCTCGAGTGCCTTCGCGACGACCTCCTCGACCGCCGGACGCGCCTCGGACGAAACCAGCTTCTCCTTGGTCTGGCTCGAGAACTTCGGGTCGGCCATCTTGATCGAGAGCACGCAGGCCAGGCCCTCGCGCATGTCGTCGCCGCCGGTTTCGACCTTCGCCTTCTTCGCGAGCTCGTTCTGCTCGATGTACTTGTTGATGACGCGCGTCATCGCGGCGCGCAGCCCGGTGAGGTGGGTGCCGCCGTCCTTCTGCGGAATGTTGTTGGTGAAGCAGAGCACCTGCTCGGCATAGCCGTCGTTCCACTGCATCGCCACCTCGACGTACACGCGCTTGTGCTCGCCGCCCACCTCGACCTCGAGCTCGCCGGTGGTGTGGAAGATGTTCGGATGGATCGTGGTCTTGGTCTTGTTGATGAACTCGACGAATCCGCGCACGCCGCCGGAGAACGCGAAGTCTTCCTCCTTGCCCTGGCGCTGGTCGACCAGCCTGATGCGCACGCCGTTGTTCAGGAAGCTCAGCTCGCGCAGCCGCTTGCTGAGGATCTCGTAGTGGAACTCGACGTTGCCGAAAATCGCCTCGTCGGCCAGGAAGTGCACCTCGGTGCCGCGCAGCTGCGTGTCGCCGATGACGCGCATCGGGGAGACCTCGACGCCGTCGTGCGTCTCGACCACGCGATCGTGCACCACGCCGTGGCGAAACTCGGTGAAGTGCACCTTGCCGTCGCGACGGATGGTGAGCCGCAGCCACTTCGACAGCGCGTTCACGCAGGACACGCCCACGCCGTGCAGGCCGCCCGACACCTTGTAGCTGTTCTGGTCGAATTTTCCTCCGGCGTGCAGCTCGGTCATCGCGATCTCGGCCGCGCTGCGCCTGGGCTCGTGCCTGTCGTCCCACTTGATGCCGGTGGGAATGCCGCGGCCGTTGTCGACCACCGAGATCGAGTTGTCGGTGTGGATCGTGACGATGATCTCGTTGCAGTGGCCGGCAAGCGCCTCGTCGATCGAGTTGTCGACCACCTCGAAGACCATGTGGTGCAGGCCGGTGCCGTCGGAGGTGTCCCCGATGTACATGCCGGGCCGCTTGCGAACCGCCTCGAGCCCCTCGAGGATCTGGATCGAGGAGGAGTCGTACTTCCTTTCCGCTTCGGTCATCGCGTTCCTCAGATGCGCATCGGCATCACGACGTACTTGAACTGCTCGTCGCCGGGCACCGTGAGCAGCGCGCTGGTGTTGGCGTCGCCGAAGTCGACGCACACCGACTCGCTCTTCAGGTTGCCCAGCACGTCCTGCAGGTAGCCGACGTTGAAGCCGATCTCGAGGGCGTCGCCCGCATAGTCGACCTCGATTTCCTCCACTGCTTCTTCCTGCTCGGTGTTGCTCGTCTGGATCTTCATCACGCCCGGCGAAAGGCTCAGGCGTACGCCCTTGAACTTGTCGCTGGTGAGGATCGACGCCCGGGCGAGCGAAGCCGCGAGCAGGTCGCGCGCGACCGTGGCGCGCCGCGTGTAGCCCTGCGGAATCACGCGCTGGTAGTCGGGAAACTTGCCCTCGACCAGCTTGGAGATCATCTCGACCGCGCCGAAGCGGAAGCGCACCTGGTTGCCCGAGACGTCGATCAGCACCGGCTCGTCGTCGTCGGCGAGCAGCCGCTGCAGCTCGAGCACCGTCTTGCGCGGCACGATCACCTCGTGCCGGGCGAGCTGCGCGCCCTCGATCGTGGCCTCGCAGAACGCCAGCCGGTGGCCGTCGGTGGCCACCACTTTCACCTGCGCACCGTCGGTGACCAGCAGCAGGCCGTTCAGGTAGTAGCGGATGTCCTGCTGCGCCATCGCGAAGTGCACCATCTGGAACAGGTGCTTGAGCTGCTTCTGAGGCAGCGAGAACGACGCGTTGAACTGCTCGCTCACCGCGACAGTGGGGTATTCCTCGGCGGCGAGAGTCTGCAGCGCGAAGCGGCTCTTGCCGGCCTGGATCGTGGCACGCTTGTTCTCGAGCCTGATCGCGACTTCGGCGCCGTCGGGCAGCGAACGCAGGATGTCGATCAGCTTGCGCGCCGACACGGTAGTGCCGCCGTCTTCCTTGCCGGCACCGAGCTGCGCGGTGGTCTGGATCTGGATCTCGACGTCGGTGGCGAGGAACGAGACGTCGTCGCCCGTCTTGCGCAACAGCACGTTGGCCAGGATCGGCAGCGTGTGCCGGCGCTCGACGATGCCGGCCACGGTTTGCAGGGGCTTCAGGATCGCATCGCGGTTGGCTTTGATGAACTGCATCAGTTCAGATTCCTGTTGCTGTTGTTGGATGTACGGCGCGCAACCCTGGGGACAACGCGCGCCACCCTGCGTCGGTACTGGCTTTGCGGCGATCGGGGGCCTGTGAACGACCCGTGCCGCGGCCTGTGGACCCGGTGGAACAACTTGCCGATGCCCGAAAAAGGGGCAGCTTGTTCACATATCGTCCCGGAGTTGTCCAGCCCTTGCCCACGCTGCGCATCACGCTCCTCATCCGCGCAGCGTCTGGTCGAGCACGTGCAGCTGGCGGTTCCACTCCTGGTCGTGCTGGCGCAGCTCCGCGATGCGCTTGACCGCGTGCATGACGGTGGTGTGGTCGCGGCCTCCGAAAGCCTCGCCGATCTCGGGAAAACTCTTCTGCGTGAGCTCCTTGGCGAAGTACATCGCGACCTGGCGTGCGCGCGCGATGTGCGCGGGCCGGCGCTTGCTGTACATGTCGGCGACCTTGATCTTGAAGAAGTCGGCAACGGTCTTCTGGATCGACTCGATCGAGATCGGCGGGCGATTCAGCTCGAGCAGGTCTTTCAGGGCCTCCTTGGCGAGATCGGCGTTGATCGGCTTGCTGCGAAAACGGGCGAACGCGATCACGCGCAGCAGCGCGCCTTCGAGTTCGCGTACGTTCGAGCGCAGGTTCTTGGCGACGAAGAACGCCACTTCCTCGGGCAGCTTCTCGCCCGACTGTTCGGCTTTCTTCAGCAGGATCGCGACCCGCATCTCGAGCTCGGGCGGCTCGATCTCGACGATCAGGCCCGAGCCGAAGCGCGAGACCAGGCGGTCTTCGAAGGCCGAGAGCTCTTTCGGATAAGTGTCGCTGGTGATGATCAGCTGCTTGCGCGCAGTGAGCAACGCCTCGAAGGTGTAGAAGAACTCTTCCTGGGTGCGTTCCTTGCCGCCGAGGAACTGGATGTCGTCGACCAGCAGCAGGTCGAGCGACTGGTATTTCTTCTTGAACTCGTGCAGCGACTTGCGCTGGATGCCGCGCACCATCTCGTCGAAGTAGTCCTGCGCGTGGATGTAGCGCACGCGCGCATCGGGCTTGCGCTCGAGGATCGCGTTGCCCACCGCGTGAAGCAGGTGCGTCTTGCCCAGGCCCACGCCGCCATAGAGAAACAGCGGGTTGTACGCGGTGCCGGGGCGCTCGACCACCTGCAGCGCCGCCGACCAGGCGATCTGGTTGGCCTTGCCGTGGACGAAGTTGTCGAAAGTGAGTTCGGGACGCAGCCGGGTTTGCGCGTCGGGCGCGGCATGTGCGACCTGCGGGGCCGGGCCGACGCCGGTGTCGTTCGAATCGAAGCCGATCGCATCGAGTTCGCTCTCCGGCGACTGGTCGCCCGAGGCGCGTGCCGGGGCGCCGGCGACGCGTGGCGCCTCGGACGACGAGGTGTCGTTGGCGGCACCGCGATGGATCTCGAAGCTCACGCGCAGGTCGGGTTCGATCGTCTCGCGGGCGATCGATTCGATGCGCGACTCGAACTGCGACTTGACCCAGTTCAGCTTGAAGTGGTTCGGCACACCGATCCGGAGCAAGTGCTCGCCTTCGTCGTAGCCGAGGAAGACCAGCGGCTTGATCCAGGGTTTGAATTGCTGGGCCGGAATCTCGCTTTCGAGACGCGCAACGCAGGCGAGCCAACGGTCCAGCATGGTGTCGATCGGTTCGGTCAGGCGTGTTGGAAGAACAGGGTCGGAACGGGGTACGAAACCGCGTATTTTACCCCGTGATCGACCTCGCGCGCCATCCCGAAATTGACAGACGGCCCGCTAATACGTTGTAATGAAAGGCTTTTCCCTCCCCGGCCGAGGATTCTCCTAATGAAACGCACCTATCAGCCTTCTGTTGCGCGGCGCAAGCGCACGCACGGTTTTCTCGCTCGCATGAAAACCCGTGGCGGCCGTGACGTCATCCGCGCGCGGCGCGCCAAGGGCCGCAAGCGCCTCGCGGTCTGAGGAGCCCCTGCGCTTGGCGTGCGCCGACGCGCCTGCCCGGGCCGCGCCCGGCAAGGGCGGTCCGCGGCTGCCGCGGGCCAGCGTCGCCGCGCTGCTGCGCACCCGGCCCGGCGTGCGCGGCGGGCACTTCAGCCTTCACTGGCGAGTGCTCGAAGCGCCTCCGGGCGTATTGTTCATGGCGATCCCGAAGCGCCTGCTGGCACGGGCGGTCGATCGTAACGCGGTGCGTCGCGTGGCGCGCGAGGCCTGGCGCGCCGCGGGCGCCGGGAAGGCTCCGGTTGCGGTGATGCTGCGCATGACGGCGCTGCCGGCGGCGCGTGGCGTGCGCCATCTGAAAGCGCTGGTGCGGGCCGAGCTCGACGCGGCATTCGGGACGATGCTCGGGCGTCTGGCCGGCCGCTGAACAGGAGGAGCATTGGTGAAGCGGGTGCTCTCGGCGTTGATTCGTTTCTATCGGCTGGCGATCAGCCCGATGACGACGCCGCGCTGTCGGTTCCTGCCCACCTGTTCCGACTACGCGCTGCAGGCGATCGAGCGCCACGGCGCGCTCGCCGGCGGGTGGCTCGCGATCAGGCGCGTCGTGCGCTGCCATCCTTTCAACCCGGGCGGGCTGGACGAAGTGCCGGACCGCGTCCCCAGGCTCTGCAACTGCCGCTGGCCGGCGGCGCTGCGCAGCGACGAATCCACCGAACGATAGACCATGCAGACCCAACGAATGATCCTCTGGATCGTGTTCTCGATGTCGCTGCTGTTCCTCTGGGATGCGTGGCAGAAGCACCAGGGTCACCCGTCGCTGTTCGGCGGATCCGCTCCCCAGGTGACTGCTCCGGCGGCCTCCGGAGACGGCGAACCGCGCACCGACGCAAGCATTCCTCCGTCGAGCGTCGCGGTGCCCGGAGCCGAGCGCCCGCCCGCGGCCGCCAGCGCGCAGCCGGTGCCCGGCGCGGTCGAGTCGGCTGCCGCGGCCGCCGGCCAGTCGATCCGCCTGGCCAACGACGTGCTCGCGCTCGACGTGAGCGTGCTGGGCGGACAGATCCAGCGAGCCGAACTGCTCGCCTACCGCGACCTGGACGATCGCCGGCACAACCTCGTGCTGCTGAAGAACGCGCCGGGCGCGCTCTACCTCGCGCAGAGCGGGCTGGTCGGCGCGCCCGATGGCGCCGCTTACCCGAACCATCGCACGCCGATGGCGCCGGTCGACGGAAGCGTTGCGCCGCACCTGCTCGGTGAGGGCAGCGACGCCGCGACGCTGTCGCTCGTTGCCGAAAGCGGCGGGCTGCGGCTGGTGCGCACCTACACGCTGGCGCGCGGTGCCTACGTGGTGCAGGTGAAGGACGAGATCAGCAACGTCGGCGCCACCCCGGCGCGGCCGGTGCTCTACATGCAGCTCACGCGTGACGACAACCCGCCGCCCGGGGGGTCGAGGTTCTACAGCACCTACACCGGGCCGGTGGTCTACACCGACGCCGACAAGTTCCAGAAAGTGGCTTTCGGCGACATCGAGAAGGGCAAGGCGACGCACTCCACCGGCGCCGACAACGGCTGGGTCGGGATCATCCAGCACTATTTCGTCGCCGCCTGGATTCCCGCGCCGAAAGTGCAGCGCGAGTACTACACGCGCAAGGTCGACACCAACGTGTACTCGGTCGGCATCAAGGAGCCGCTGGCCGAGCTCGCCCCGCAGGCCGGCACCACGGTCGAGTCGCGGCTGCTGGTGGGCCCGCAGGACCAGCGCATGCTCGAGAGCATTGCGCCCGGGCTCGACCTCACCGTCGACTACGGCTGGCTCACCGCGATCGCGCAGCCGATCCACTGGCTGCTGCAGAAGCTGCACGCACTGGTGGGCAACTGGGGCTGGGCGATCGTGCTGCTCACGCTGCTGGTGAAGACGATCTTCTTCCCGCTGCAGGCGGCGAGCTACAGGTCGATGGCGCGGATGAAGGCGGTCACGCCGCGGCTCACCGCGATTCGCGAGCGCTACGGCAACGATCGCGTGAAGATGAACCAGGCGATGATGGAGCTGTACAAGACCGAGAAGATCAATCCGCTCGGCGGCTGCCTGCCGATCGTGGTGCAGATTCCGGTGTTCATCGCGCTCTACTGGGTGCTGCTCGCGTCGGTGGAGATGCGCGACGCGCCGTGGATCGGCTGGATCCACGACCTGGCGGCACCCGACCCCTACTACATCCTGCCGCTGGTGATGGCGGGCACGATGTTCATCCAGGTGAAGCTGAACCCCACGCCGCCCGATCCGATGCAGGCGAAGATGATGATGATCATGCCGCTGGCGTTCTCGGTCATGTTCTTCTTCTTCCCGTCGGGGCTGGTGCTCTACTGGCTGGTGAACAACGTCTACTCGATCGCGCAGCAATGGGTGATCACGCGCAAGATCACCCAGGAGGCCGCGGCGCCGAAGAGATGAGCGAACCCCCGATCGCCGCGATCGCCACGGCGCCGGGTCGCGGCGGCATCGGGGTCGTGCGGGTCTCGGGGCGCGACCTGTCGTCGATCATCGAGGCGGTGCTCGGGCGCAGGCTCATGGCACGCCACGCCACTTACGGGCCGTTCCTCGCAGCCGACGGCGGGGCGATCGACCAGGGCATCGCGATCCACTTCCCCGCGCCGCACTCGTACACCGGCGAAGACGTGCTCGAACTGCAGGGCCACGGCGGCCCGGTGGTGCTGCAACTGCTGCTGCGCCGGGTGCTCGAAGCCGGGCGCGAAATCGGGCTGCGGCTGGCCGAGCCCGGCGAGTTCACGCAGCGGGCGTTCCTGAACGACAAGCTCGACCTCGCGCAGGCGGAAGCCGTTGCCGACCTGATCGACGCCAGCACCGAGCAGGCGGCGCGCTCGGCGACCCGCTCGCTCTCGGGCGAGTTCTCGGCGGCGGTGCACGCGCTGGTCGAGCGGCTGATCGAGCTGCGCACGCTGGTCGAGGCGACGCTCGACTTCCCCGAAGAGGAGATCGACTTCCTCGAAGCGGCCGACGCGCGCGGCCGGCTGGCGCGAATCCGGGACGATCTGCAGCATCTGCTGGCGAATGCGCGGCGCGGAGCCTTGCTGCGCGACGGCCTGACCGTCGTGCTTCTCGGCGAACCGAACGTCGGCAAGAGCTCGCTGATGAACGCGCTGGCCGGCGCCGAGGTGGCGATCGTCACCGAGATTCCGGGCACGACCCGCGACCGGATCGCGCAGGCGATCCAGATCGAGGGCGTGCCGCTGAACGTCATCGACACCGCCGGCCTGCGCGAGACCGCCGACCGGATCGAGCAGCTCGGCATCGCGCGCACCTGGGCCGAAGCCGCGCAGGCCGACCTGGTGCTGCACCTGCTCGACGCGCGCCAGACCGACACCGCCGCGGCACAGGCGATCGAGCGCGAACTCGATCACCGGCTCGCCGAAGCGGTGCCGGTAGTGCGGGTCTACAACAAGATCGACCTGGCCGGGATCGAGCCGCGGGTCGAACGGGCGCCCTTCGTCGCTGCCATCGAGACGCCCGCTGCCGAAAGCAGCCCGGATGCTGCTGCGCCGGTCTCGTCGGTATGGCTGTCGGCCAAGACCGGGGCGGGCATCGACGGCCTGCGGCGCCTGCTGCTGGAACTGGCCGGCTGGCAGGCGAGCGGCGAATCGACCTTCATCGCGCGCGAGCGCCACCTGATTGCGCTGCGCGCCGCCCAGGCGCACGTCGAGGCGGCCGAAGCGCACGCGCGCGAGCGCGCGCAGCAGCTGGATCTCTTCGCGGAGGAGTTGCGGCTCGCGCAGGAGCGGCTGAACGAGATCACCGGGGAGTTCACGGCGGATGATCTGCTGGGGGTGATTTTCAGTCGGTTTTGTATCGGGAAGTGACTCGGGTTCAGGGGCGACCGGCTACCCCCCCCGAGCTCCTGGAGTACGTCAGCCCAAACACCGTATCCGTCATCCACCGACGGAAGGACTCGTTGTCCATGAACTGCTTGAACAGTTCCGTGTCGTCCTTCAGCACGGCGGTCATCACACGCACCAGCGCCTTGTCGTGCTCGATGCGCGCGTTCTGCTTGTCCGAGTTCTGCCGCGCGTTCTG
>WBZO01003505.1_pt1 | contig 18212 bp, 10 predicted proteins | sample 5204261 | NCBI WGS metagenome assembly WBZO01 (sample SAMN12412400, study PRJNA552823) | activated sludge metagenome | isolation source: activated sludge from anammox sidestream of wastewater treatment plant... | place: USA: North Carolina | collected 2017-09
ATCGTCAGTCACGTCATCGTGCTGTTCGACTTTATTGAAGAAGCTCACGAGCGCGGCGCGACGTTGCGCGAGGCGTTGCTCGACGCGGGGATCATGCGGTTGCGGCCGGTGTTGATCACGGTGGGCGCGACGGTGATCGCTTTGTTCCCGCTGGCCTTGCACGGCGGGCCGCTGTGGGAGCCGATGTGCTACGCGCAGATCGGCGGCCTGAGCGTGGCGACGTTCGTGACCTTGCTCCTGGTGCCGGTGCTCTACGCCATCTTCGTGTTCGATCTGAAGCTGGTGAAGTGGGAAACGATTGGCGAGGAAGCTGAGCGGCAGGCGCCGGGCGGCCTTGAGTGATCAGAAATTGAAGGCTGCTTCCGAAGTAGATGGAGCGCAGGCGCAATTAACTTGAAATCACTCGCGCCAGCCGTCGCACGCCTTCCCGGATTTTGCGTTCGCTCAACCCGCTGTAACCGAGCACGAACTCATCCCCTCGGCTTTCACCCAGATAATAAAGACGCGCGCTGACCAGCCCGACTCCGGCCAGCCGCGCGCGTCTCGTGACCTCGTCGTCGGAGAACTTGCCGCTGAACCTGATCATCAGATGCATCCCCGCGTTCTCCCCCATGATCGTCACGCGGTCTCCGAAGTGGGTTTCGAGCGCGTGAACCAGAGCCTGTCGCCGTTTGTCATAAAGCGTCCGCATCCGGCGCAAACGGCGTTCCCAATGCCCCTCGTTGATGAAATCGGCCAGGACTCGTTGCTCGATCATCGGCGTTTGACGGTCGGCCAGCCATTTCGCGCGCGCGAAGACGCGGGCCAGCGGCGCGGGCGCGACCAGATAACCCACGCGCAGCGCCGGGAAGAGCGCTTTTGAAAACGTGCCGGTGTAAATCACCGATCCGCCGCTGGCCAGGCTCTGCAAGGCCGGAATCGGGCGCGAGCCGTAGCGGAACTCGCTGTCGTAATCGTCTTCGACGATCATCACTCCCATCTTTTCGGCCCAGGCAATCAAATCCAGCCTGCGCGGCAACGTCAGCGTCGCGCCGGTCGGGAATTGGTGCGATGGCGTGACGTAGATCAGTTTCAGTTTGCCTTTCGTCTTCAAAAACGTTTTTGAATTCAGCCGGTCAACGATAATTCCCGATTCGTCAACCGGCGCCGGCAGCAACTCGGAGCCCTGAGCCAGGAACGCCCTTCGCGCGCTCAGGTAGCCGGGGTCTTCGACCGCGACCGGGTCGCCGCGATCAATCAGCAGCTTTGCGATCAGATCGAGCGCCTGTTGCGACCCGTTCACGATCACCACCTGATCGGCCTCGCACGTGACAGCGCGCGAACGGCGCAGGTAACCGGCTATCGCCTCGCGCAGCGGCTCGTAACCCTGCGAGCCGTTCGCGTAATCGAGCAACGATACGTCGTTCGCGCGGTAATGCCTGAGCGTCAGCCGCCGCCAGAGATCCAAAGGGAATTCTTCGAGCGCGGGGCGGCCGCTTTTGAAGCTGATCGGCATTTCCGGTTCGGGCGGCTCGAACGGGACGATGTCCGTGATGCTGGCCCCGTAACGCGACAACTCGATCTCGCGTCTGGCTTCCTGCCGCGCCACCGCAGGTCGCGACGCTTCGACCGGACGTGACTTCAACAATTCATCGGGCGCCTGGCAGCCGACGAACGTTCCCGAACCGGTGGCGGCGCGCAGATAACCTTCGCTCAGAAGCTGTTCGTAGCTCTGCGTGATCGTAGTCCGCGAAACGCCGAGCGATTGCGACAGCGCCCGCGTCGAAGGCACGCGCTCGCCGGGTTTCAAACGGCCCGCCAGGATCGCCATGCGCAACTCTTCGTAAAGTTGTTTGTGCAGCGGCGTCGCCGAACGTTGATCGAGTGTGATTGCCAGGTCCATAAATCATTTATTGAGAAGACAGAAAACAGAAGGCAGAAGATTGAAGACAGAAGACTGAAGACATTTCAAGACCTTCTGTCTTCTGTCTTCTGTCTTCTGTCTTCAGTCTTCAGTCTTCTGTCTTCTGTCTTCTGTCTTCTGTTTTCCTACTTCACGGCGAACGTCACCTGCCTGCCCGGAATTCCGTTCCGCGAAATCACGAGCGTGTGCGAGCCTGATGTGATGTTCGCCGGAAAGATGATGTTGAACTGGTTAAGTCCGGTGAAGCCGGGCGCGCGTCCGGCGTAACTGACCGTCGCCTGAGCGCCGTCAATCGTCGCCTGTGCGCTCCCGTTCACGTTTCCGTCAACGTCGGTGGCGTCCGCGCCGAGGCCCGTGCCGAAGACCGAGATGATGTTCGGCTGGCCGTTCGATTGTTTGGCGTTGAACGGCTCGCGCGCGCCGGTGAAGGCGTCAACCGCCGCCGCCGCTCCTGTGCCGCTCTGATTGAGCGTGAAGATGGCGGGTGTGGCGGGGGCGATTTGAAAAGCCCCCGCGCGGATCAACTGGCCGTTGCTGATCACTTCGACGAGCGCGGTTGACGACGATACGACGCCTGTCGTCGCTGTGGTCGAACGCGGAACCTGGAAGTTGATCTGCGTCGGCGAGACGAAGAAGAGCGGGGCAAAAGCGCCGTTGATGCGAACCTGCGTTCCGGCAAGCTGGGTCGGCAGCGGCTGCGAAGTGGCCACAGCCGTCCCGCCGCTCAGCCCGTCGCCGAAAAGCGCGGAGATTTCGCCCGGCGAGAGTGTGAATTGAAAGCTCGCAGCCGAGGTCGCCGCAATCGTGCGCGCCGTAGTCAGGTCGGCCAATCCCGTGTTGATCGTCGCCAGCCCGTCGGTTGATTGCCGGAAGTAACTTTCCCACGCCAGACGAAAAAGCGTGACTTTGTTGAGCGTCGCCGCCGAAGCCTGTGTGCCCTGCCGAGTGAGCAGGACGACGGCTGCGCGGAAACTCTTCGGCGCGTTCGTTGAATTCGGATTGCGGGCGCCGTTGGCCTGAACGATCTGGTTGATCGTGACGTTCTGTTTGCCGCCGCTGGCCGTGACGTTCGGGAACGGGTTGGATTCGCGCGTGGCGCTGGTTCCCGAAGGATTGGTGATGACGAAAGTGTCAGGCACGTCCGAAGGCGGGCGCAATCCCATAATGTAATGATCGAGCCGCGAATAACCGTCAATCAGATTGATCGTAGTGAACGTGCCGTCGCCGTTGTCGCGCCAGACATTGCCTTCCATTGACGACGAACGCGGCGCCGCCGGGCTGCTGGTAGACGATTCGATGTTGAGGAAGAAATTCCAGTGCGCGTCGTCGCGTCCGAGCAGCAGCGTGTCGTTGCCCGGAAAACTGACGTAAGAGAGCCAGCGATGCCCCTGTTCCTGTCCCATGACCGAAAGCGCATGGTTGGCGCCGAGGAATCGTGTCACCGGCGAATTGGGGTACTGGGCGGAGATGTTGCTCAGATTGAGAATGCCCTGGATGCGCTGGCTGTTGATGGCCGACGCGGCGGAAGACGCTCCGACCGGCTGCCCGATGCCGGATGCGTCGTTGCGAAGCGATGCGTAAAAAGCGAAGGTATCAACGTCGCCCAGGCTGAAATTGAAGTCGGTGACCATGTAGACGAAATCGTAAACGTCGCGGTTCGGGTGCGTGGCGTAAAAAGCCTGAGCCACTCCGATAACGTCCACTGTCGTGCTGGTCGAGAAGAATTCCGCGACCGGCGCGGTGAAAAACGATGAGGGCGGGGAATTCAGATTGACAAGCGAAGGGACGCTTGACGAGTTTCCGGGCGTAATGCCCGCCAGAGCCTGCGAAGTCAGTTGCGCGGAATCGTAAGTGATAACGATCCGCCCGTTGTTGAAGAGCGTGACCTGGAAACGATGAACGCCGTTGTCAATCGTCGGATCGTTCGGGAAATCGCGGATGTTGTTCCAGGTGATCAGCACGCGGTCGCTGTCTTTGCGGATGAAGACGCCGTTGGAGCCGGATGTCACGCCGGCCCGCGCGTCAAGATCGTGCCAGTAAGGCGCGATGCGCGGCAGCCCCTGTTGAAACTCAGCTACCGAAGCTATTGAACTGACCGCGCCGTCATCGAAAGTTGATTGGTTGACGCCTCCGGGACGAAACGTCAGGTTGCCGTTGCTCGATACGGCCACCGTCGAAAAAGTCGCGCCGAAGAAATTGAAGCTGAACCCCAGGTCTTGCAGGATGTACGCGTCATCGCCCGCCTCGACGCCGGGAACGCTCGGAATTTTCGGATTGACGGCGGGCGCGACGGTCATATCCAGCTTCGCGCCGAGGTTGTTGTCGAACGTGGCGTTTGAGGCGGTGATCGAATAACCGGAAATGCCGGGAGCGAATTGCACGGAGCGGCCATTCAGGTCGAATGGATTCGCCGGGATAACCAGCCTGCCGTCATCCTGGATCACCGAGATGTCGTTGACGTCCTGGTTGATGAATTCAGGGGCGAAAGCGTCGGCCACTTCCGGGCGCTGTTGATTGATCTGATGCCAGACCCAGGCTTCGCGCGCGATTTGATCGCGGCTCAAACCTTTCTTCTTTACGCCATCGTCGTGCAGGAAGGCCGCGCCGTATTTGCCGCCGAGGCGATTTTTGATTTGAGCTGATGGCCGCGAGATTAACGCGGGAGCGGACAAAGCGATGAGCAGTGTGACGACGATCCATCGCCACACGCGGGTATCAAGGTAGAACATACTGCCTCCGGGATTTCAATTGTTTGTTTCGGGGGACGCATTTTTGGCGTGAGCGTTTCGGGGGCCGTGAATCATTGAGGAGCTTTCCCCGGGGCTGACGCTTCCGGGGAAAGCTCTCAAACGATCATTGATTGCCAGTCGTTGCGGCTTTCGCCGCTCCTTTCGGCTGGCGTTTGTGAGCGTCGAACCAGTCGAAGATGTCTTTGAACGCGGGCGCGACGACGCTGCTGTGATTGCCGCCGGGGACTTCGATGTATTTGATCTCGATGCCAAGTTCTTTGCCCGCCTTGACCATCTTGCGCGATTCTTCGACGGGCACGGTCGGGTCTTTGTCGCCGTGAATGACTATCCAGGGAACGTGCGTGAGCGCTTTCAGTTTGGCTACGGTAAACGGAGTTCCTCCGCCCGCAATCGGCCCGATAGCCGCGAAGAGGTCCGGATTGTTGGCCGCGACAGACCAGCTTCCGTAACCGCCCATTGAATGGCCCATCAGGTAAACGCGGTCGTCGTCAATCGAAAACTCGCGCTTCATCTCCCTGATCACGTCCAGCACGTCGCGTTCGGCTGCGGCCATGTACATCGAAGTCGGCTGGCGGCCTTTCGGACAAACCACGATGTAGCCGCGCTCTTCGGCGATGCGGCGTATCAGACCCTTGTCGTAGTTGATGAAGAAACCGTTTTCGTCGCCGCCCATTCCGTGCAGCGCCACGATCATCGGCCATTTCTTCTTCGCGTCGTAATTTGTCGGAACGTAAAAACGGAAAGGTTGCAACGTGTCGTCAACCGCCGAACGGTAGGCCCAGTGAATGTCGCCGCGTTTCGCGCGCAGCGGGTTTTCGCCTTTGGCGATCTGGTCGAGCAGCGCCGAAGCGTTGGTAATCGCGGCTTTCACGTCAGCGCGCGCAATCGGAAGCTGTCCGGCGTTGACCAGATCAATCATCGAAGCCTGGTATTCGACGGCGGGCATCGCGAGCAGTAGCGAATCCTGATGATCGCTTTTCAGTTTCGCGGAGACCGACGCCGCGCGGATTTTGAGCGCAGCGGCCTGGGCGTTCAAACCTCGCGCGATACGAACTGCGACGGATTTGACCACAGGCTCGCCGTCTTTCGGCTTCAGCGTCAACGCGAGTTGGTAATCGCCGTCCGCAAGATCGGGAATGGCGGCTTCGATTGAAACAGGTTTGGTGAAATCAGGCTCGACCTCGCCCAGATTCTTCAATTCTGTTTCGACTCCCTGCTTCGAGTCTTTCATGGAGACCGAGCCGCTGAGTTTTCCCGCAATCGGTTCGTCGAGCGTAAAGATTTGCGAGATCGTGATCCGCGCGTTGTCGCCGGGATCGTACACGACGCGCCCCAGCTTCATTTGCAGCGCCACGCCCATCGCGCTCGATGGCGTCCACGGCTGGTTACGCATCAGCGCCATTCCGTGCGAAAAATGTTTAACGGCCTCGCCGTATTTCTGCCCGCCGGCGGCTGCGCGGGCTTTCGCTTCGAGTTCTTCAACCTGCTTGCGTTTCTCCTCGCTCATCTGCACGGTGTTTTTCAACGACCGGAATCCGACCGAAAGAAACAGCGCCTGCCCGGCGTCCTGCGCCAGAGCCGGAACTGCGAGAAACAGCGACAGCGCGAAGGTCAACGCCGCCGAGATACGAACTTTTCGATCCTTCATCTCTGTTTTCCTCTGGATTATGCGCCTTACAGCATTTTTCATTCGGATGAGTCGCCACAGAGTCCACAGAGATCACGGAGAAATCGTCAAGGCCCTCTGTGTTCTCTGTGTTCTCTGTGGCTGAAACTCTTCGCGCATCTAAAAATCGCTATATGATCAACGAGCCTGATTGCCGCGAGTTGAAAAAGGCCGGTAGAGTTTCGCCGCCATTCGCGTGACAAGATTGCGCGGCGCCATCCGCTCGGCGCCAATCATCAATTTGTTGCCGAAGCCGGAGATCGCCACGCTGCGGTTTTGCGCCAGCGCCTTCAATCCCACGTCAACGACTTCTTCCGGCGTCTGCATCTTTTTGGGATCGCGCAGATGCGATGTCCCGGCGACGGCTTGAAAATGCGTGGCCGTCGGGCCGGGGCACAATGCTAACACACGCACGCCGTGTTCGCGGCATTCCGCCCACAACCCTTCGGCGAAATTCAGGATGAAGGCTTTGGTCGCCGAATAGATCGAACTGTAGGGCACGCCCTGGAACGACGCCGTCGAAGCGACCTGGATAATCGCGCCCTCGCGCCGCCGGATCATCGGTTGAAGGAACAGATGCGAGAGCGCGACGAGCGCCGTCACGTTGACCTGAATCATCTCGATCTGATGGTCGAGCGGGATGTCGGCGAAATCTCCGACCGCGCCGAATCCGGCGTTGTTGACCAGCATATCAATTTGAACGCCGGCGCCCTCGGTCAAGCTAAAGACTTTTTCGGGCGCCGAAGGATTGGCCAGGTCGGCCTCGATAACTCTTGCGTCAACGTCGTGGCGCGAACGCAGTTCGTTCGCCAGAACTTCCAGCCGGTCGCTCGAACGCGCCGTGACAATTACATTTGCGCCATCCGCCGCAAGCCTGCGCGCAAAGGCTTCGCCAATGCCATAAGACGCGCCCGTGACAAGCGCAGTTTTGCCTTTCCACTCCGACATTAGGGTTCCTTTCAATTGGAAATTCGCTTCAAACCTTTTTTGCGAACGGATCGCTCATCGCTTCGAGAAACGACCGCGAACTGACGATGAACAAAATCGCGCTCAGCAGAAGGCCCAGCGAAACGGGAATAGTCGCCTTCTCGACGTAAACGCGGTTGATAATCCCGTACAGCCCGCAAAGCGAGCCGATCAAAAACGCCAGTCCCGCAAGGCTGCACAAGCGATTCGGATTCATGAAGAACATTGACGACAGCAGCAGGATGGCGAAAAAGATCAATCCCCATTTCCAGAGCGAAGGGATGCGAATGGCGTCCGCCATCGCGTCGCTGAGCAGATTCGACTCGGCGCTCAACGCGCGCGCGATGTGATGGTTTTCCAGATAATCGCAGGCCGCCCCGGCCGCCACGCAGATGAACGCGATCACCGCCAGCGGTTTCGCGTTCGCAAAATTATGGCGGAACAACAGAGCGCAGAAAACCGTCAACAGCGCGAAATAGAGCGGGATGAAAATCCGGTTGTCGAATTCCAGCCCCTTCCAGAACCAGTTTCGCGCCGCCTTATCGTCTTCGTTCACTTCGCGCAGCAGCGTCCTGATTTCTTCGCCCGACTGCGCCAGTTCGAGCGCCAGGACAGGCGCGCTGAACTGGCCCAGGTAGACGCGCTTTGTTTTGTCTCTGAAAATGACGGCGATGACGATCAACGCGATGATCAACACGCCGAACGCGGGCAGCAGAACGTTCCCACTCAGTTTCATAACTTTTTGGCAACCTCCTTGCTGATTAAATCGCCGAGAACTATTTCGCCGACGTGGACGCGCGCTCGGTCGAAAATTTCTTCCAGGCTGAACGGCCCCTTCGAGCCAATGATTCTGGCGATCTCGTAGAGGCCAAGCGCGCGGTAACTTTCAAACTGCGTTTCGCTGTACATCTGATCGCCGGTTGATTCGTGCGGGAAGGCGGGATTGGCCCTGGCGTAATTGTAAACGTCGGCGGGTTCGACTCCGTAAATAGCAGGTTTGATGTAAAGCAGGAATCCGTCAATCTCCTGCGGATCGCCTTCGTCAACGTCGGAGTAGTGGATGCGTCCGACGGCGCAATACTTCTTCTCCTGCCCCAGGTCGCGGTCTTTGATGTAGGTCGGAATCTCGTCTTTGCGCGGGCTGATGGGGATCGAACTGAAAGTGATGTTGATGCCCAGGTCGGTGCGGATTTTGCTGACCGCATTGCCCAGGCTCTCGAAGTCGAAGCCCTTGTCCTGGCTGCCGTCGCTGACGACGATCAGATGACAGCGGCGCAAAACCATCTCGTACAAACCCAGATTTTCAAAATGTCCGCCGTCCGAAAGATAGACGTAAGGATGATCGTTGTCTGTCAGGCCCAGAGTTTCAGCGACCAGCGGCCCCGGCGCGAACACGGGGCCGGGTTGCGAATAAGTGTTCGCGCCGGCTTTGCCCGGATTGCCCAGCCACCATCCCAGCCGCACGTTGAACAGCGCCAGCAGAAACGTCACTACCGGCGACGAGTGATAACCCATGTTGGGGCTGGCCGCCGCGCCTGAGATGGCCACCGAAGTGCCGAGCGTGAGCGCGCCGTCCTGCATCTGGCTGATGGCGTACTCTTTCGATCTGCGATAACCGACCTCGAAGAGGCTCCCGGCGTGGAGCGGCGACGCGGTGAACGATTGCGCCTTGCGATTCTGCCACGCCAGTTCCTCTCCCTTGACCAGATTGAGCGCCATGTTGACGACGTGCAGCGGGCGGGCTTCATTCAACTCTTCGGGGACAGAAGCGAGCAGGCCGGGGAAGGCCGCGTCGAGCAACATGCAGTTGATGCGCAGTTTCTCAACCGCTGCTGGCCGCCAGAATTGCAGCCAGCGCGGCAGGGAGTCGGCGGTCAGCAATGGGACTTCAGGCTGCCGGTTGATCACCTTCTGGATTTCAGGCTGCTCGCTCAGCTTTTTGAACACGCGCTCTTTGTGCAGCGGCTTTCCGTGGATGATCCGGTTGAAATCATTGGTCAACGCTCGCCGCGCATCCTTCGCCAGCACGGCTGTTTTGTGAACCATGTAACTCAGCAGCAATCGCTGCGTCTGCTGCGAAATCTTCGACCAGATGAATCTGGCGTAAGGAGATTGGCGCTTCGCGATCTCGCCGACAAGCTCATCCATTTTGATGAAGCTGTCGGGCTGAAAAACCGGCCTGATCAGATCGTGCATCTGCAGGTTGTCCTGTTCGTCCATGCCCGTGAACGGATTCGGACGCCTTTCATTCAGGTTGCGCGATGCGCCCAGATAAGCGCGGATCAAACGGTCGCGGTAGGCCGAATGCAGCGAGAATTTGTTGACGTTGACGAACAGGCCCATGATCACACCGACCGCCAGGAAGACCAGCGCGATGAAGATCATCAATCGGCTCGGCGCGTAATAAAGCACGTTCAGATGCCATTGCCACAACGCATCCTTCGGGGCCGGAGGTATCGCTTCCATCTTTTTCCAGTAAGCCGGATCGAACGTCTTGCCCAGCCATTCGGGCAAAGGCGACAGCAGGTTCGTAATGTTCGACAACAGCGGAACGTGTTGAACCGTCCAGCCCCAGGCGTTGTGCAAGGACGTGGCCATCCCGCCTTGCGCCAGCGCGTTGTAAATCCATCCGGTCAGCGCCGTCGTCGCCAGCGAAAGAGCCGCAACGATGATGAGCAGGAAGATGATGGCGGCGAACGGCAGCGCGAGTTCAAGAGCTTTGACGGGCAGACCCGGTTTTTTCGTTTGAGATTCTTCGCCCTTCTTCGCCGCAGTTTTGCCGCTGCGCCCGCCGAGCAGCGTGATCAGACCCGACCCAGTCCCGACCGAGAGGAGCGACATCTGAAATTCTTTCCACAGCCAGATCAATCCGACCGGGCCGAAAATGACCAGGCCGCTGACAGCGACCCAGACAACGATTGCGATCAATATCCAGCCTCCGGCGCGCGCCACCCATTCGCGGTCTGCGTCGTTCATGTAATAACTCGCCAGTCCCACGAAGACCGTCGCAGCCACCAGAAACATCAACAGGAAGAGCGGCGGCGCAAGGCAGGCGTAAAGCGCCGCCTGTCTGCCCGGATGAGCGAGCGCCGGATGTGAAAAAGCCAGCGTCACCACCCACAGGCATAGACCGCCGAGAGCGCCGGTCAGAATGCTGTAGATAAAATCGCGGACGCCGAAATAGAACTTCAGCTTGATGATTTGCGGCGCGAAAAATTGCGACAGTGCAAAGCCCAGAAAATGGAGCGCCACGCCAAACGCCATGAATCCCCACGGCTCCTGCTGTTTGAAATACTGTTGAAGTTCGAAGCCGAAGAGCGAAAGCCAGGGCGCATTGGGGTGAGGAGTGTGAACCCACGACCAGTAGAGCGAGCCGGCAATCGCAGTAGCGACCAGACAACCCAGGCCGAATACGAGAAACCAGCTTTCGCTCCGCAGTTTTGGCGGGAACCAGCGGCGGGTCAGATCGGTCAGGCTTGGCCGGTTGACGATGATGTAGCAAATCGAAATGACGCCGAGCGCAAAGCCCAACCAGAAGACGCGATTGACCACAACCGGGTCGGGCGCGTCCCAGCCCAGCACAGACATCCACAATCTGGGCAGCGCCAGCGCCGCCAGCATCAGCGGAATCAGCACCATCCAGTTCAGAAACAGATTGCGCAGGTAAATCCCCACCAGCGCCCAAGTGTCCGCCGAAAGCAACCCGAACTTCGGACTCATGTAGTTGCTGTAACGGCGCAGGTGAAATAACGGCTCAGGTTCGGGATTGATCGGCGACTGGTTCGGGCGATCTTCTTCGAGTTCCGTCTGGACTTCCTTCATCCCGCGCCTGTGAACCCAGGCCGAAAACCAACTGCCCAGGTATCCACCGCCGGAAACAGTGGAGAGGAAATGAAAGCTGTTGAGCTGTATTCGTTCGGCCAGTCCCTGCAACACGCCCAGACCGAAAGTCGCGCTGCGAATGCCGCCGCCTGAAAAACAAAGGGCCGCGCGCTTCTCGCCGCTCTGGTGAAGCCGGCGGTAAAAGTCCGTCACCAACTCTTCGTTGACGCGCTGCTCCCGCTCTTTCGCATCCATCAGCGGAGCGTATTTGGCCGCCGCCTGTTCGCGCGCGGCTTTATCGCCACCGGGATAAAGCGGCTTGAGGCCGTGTGTTTTTACCTGATGTTCGTACTCATCAACCAGGACATCGAAGAGCGACAAAGGACGGGTGTGATTTTGGTTGTTATTCATGGTGAACTCCGATGTTTGACCGACCTATTGCTCTGTTGTTTGCGAAGTGTCGCCGGGCGAGCTTCGCCGCCGCAGCATATTCTTCAGCCCGAACAGCGATTCGAGCACGTCCTGCCAGAAGGGCGCGCCGACGCTCAGCAGCATCGTCATCACCAGCCATCCGGCTATCGTTTCGATGATTTGATGAGCCGAGGGGCGTTGAGGATTGTTCCAGACATCCGTGATCCATCGCGGCCCCGTGAAGCCCAGCGCGGTGTAGAGCGAAACATCGTCTTCGATCTGTTTGAACGACTCGTCTTTCCACTGGTTGAAAGTGGCGGTGATTTGGGCGTCGTTTTGCCCGGCGGCCTGGCGTTCGTTCAGCTTGCTCATTATCCGGTCGCCGGATTGCGCGATCAGATCGCGTTTCGATTTGTCGGCGGAAATCTCGCGGTAGATGCCGAAGATGTTCGCGTTGAGCAGCGCGACGACGAGGAAGCTGATGACCAGGGCGAAAGTTTTCATGCTCCGCGTGTAACGTTCTTCGAAGCTGCGCATGACCGTGTCGTACCAGACCTCGATCTTTTCGGTAATCTGGCTCAGCCTGCGCGGCAGCGCGACGATGGCGTTCAGTTCGGCGGAGAGCGGGTCGAGCGTTTTCCGCAGTTTCCGCAGCGCCTGGGCCGCTTCGTCGTGCGCGTCGTCCTTCAAATGCAGCAGCGTCTCTTCAATCGAATCGGGCAGCGCGGCCAGAGTCTTGCGCGCCGAGCCGACCACCGAAGCGCCCAGATCGCCGAGCGTCAGATCGCTGTTCTTCAGATCGAGAAATTGATTGGCGTTCGAGAGCAGTTCGAGCAGCGGCTGTTTGAACGCGGCCAGAGGAGTTTTTTCGATCACGGCGTGATGCGTGATGAAGAACTGTTTAATGGCTTTCTGTGTCTCAGCGATCTTCTCGTTGATCTCGGCGGCGTTCACCTGTTCGGGCAGCGGAATGTGTTTGAGCAGGTCGTTGACTCGCGCCTGCTTGATGAATTTGATCAACTCGTCTTTTGAAACCGATTCGATCAGCAGCTTGCCGCCGGGCGACATCCGGCCAGCCCGCAGGAATTCCGCCGAAACCGCCTGGTAAAGCGCTTCGACCTGCGAATCGCGCGCCGATAGCGACTTTGAATCGTCGTGAGAAAAGTTGCGGATGATCGGCAACCTGAAAAACGCCCGAAGCAGCGGCATCCGGTCAGAGGCCGACTGCATGACTTTGATCGCGTCCTTGTCGAGCAGGTAATAGAACAGGTGAACCAGCGACTGCTCGAACTGAAGCGACTTGATGCGGAAAAATTTTTTGATCGCAGCCTGGATTGATTGCACGATAAGGCTGAGCACCAACAGAACCACGACGACGGCGATCAGTTTGTCTAACGCGTCGAGATTGAACATGGCTCCTCCTGTTAATTCAGGAGCGTATTTCAAAGGCGGAAGAGAGATAACGGAAAAGACGGAAATAGCGGAACAGACGGAAGGTTTCAGGTCTTCCTTTTCTGTTTTCCGTTTATTCCGTTATTTCCGTCTTTTCCGTTATCTCTCTTCTTAGCGTCATTGAGCGGACGCTCCCAGGGTGAATTGTTACTCGAAATTCAGCCCGATTCCCGCGCGTTCGGAATGGGCTTTGATCTTCTCCAGAACTTCTGTGGCCAACGCCAGCGCGCGGCGGCCTTCCGTTCCGCTGACAACCGGGGCGGTTCGCGTTTGAACGGCTGTGACGAACGATTCGATCTCGGCCAGCAGCGGCTCGCGTTTTTCGATTTGCAAACCTTCGGCGACGATTTCGGGCAAGGCTCCGGCGGCTTTCGGCGGCGTCAGCTTGCACATCGCCACCTGCTGCTCGGCGTAATCGAGCGAATAATATTCGTTCGGTTGAAACACGCGAAGCTTGCGCAGCCGTTCGCCGGAAACGCGGCTGGCGGTGATGTTGGCGATGCATCCATCGGCGAATTCCAGCCGCGCGTTGGCCAGATCAATCTTCGGCGTCAGGATCGGAATGCCTACGGCTTCGAGCTTAACCACATCGCTATTGACCAGACTGGCGATGATGTCGAGTTCGTGAACCATCAAATCCATCACCACATCAATGTCCAGCGAGCGCGGCGTGAAAATGCCCATCCGGTGAGCTTCAAAAAATCTTGGGCGCGAGACGTGCCGCTGCAACGCCACAAACGCGGGGTTGAATCGTTCGATGTGGCCGACCTGCAAAACCAGATTCTTCGATTCGGCCAGACGGATCATCTCGTCGGCTTCGTCGAGCGTGCGCGCGATTGGCTTTTCTACAAGAACGTGAACGCCCGCTTCCAGAAAGGCGCAGGCGCTTTCGTGATGATTAACGGTCGGCGAGGCGACGCTGACCGCTTCGACTTCGCCGAGCAGTTCGCGGTAATCGCGGACGAAGCGCGTTCCGTGTCGTTCGGCGATTGCGCGCCCGCCGGCTTCGTTGATGTCGCAGACGGCGACGAGTTCAGCCTGTTCGAGAGTGGAGTAAATGCGCGCGTGCGCCTGTCCGAGGTGGCCGACGCCGATGACGGCGGATTTAATTCTGTTTGCCATAGAGTTGTATAAAGCCGATTTCAAGTTTCGAGTTACGGATGATACTCTGTGGGTCGAAATTTAAACTTGAATCTTGGAAATTGAAACAGCAATTCTACAAACGGGCGTGCAAACCAACGGTTTTCCTCTAATCACAGAAAAAGACAACCCGGAACGTTTTTATCTGATTGCGCTGGCCGCGTTGTGCGCGGTCGTCTTTTTTTACGGGCTTGGGCGCCTGCCGCTGATCGGCCCGGACGAACCACGTTACGCCGAGGTCGCGCGCGAAATGTATGCGACCGGCGATTGGGTCACGCCGCGTCTGGGCGGGATCAAATGGTTTGAAAAGCCCGCGCTGACTTACTGGCTCTCGTCCGCGGGTTACGCGCTGCTGGGCGAAAACGAATTCGGCGCGCGGTTCGGCGTCGCTGTGATTGCGGCTGTTGGCGCGCTGCTGCTCTATCTTTTCGGACGCCGCGCGCACTCGGCGCGCTTCGGGTATTTGAGCGCCGCGGCGCTCGTGACCTGCGGGTTGTGGCCGGGCTTTGCGCGCGGCGCGACGTTCGATCTGCCGCTGACCGTCGCGATTGAAATGGCGCTGTTCAGTTTCTTCTTCTGGGATAACAAAGAAGCGAAGCTGGGAAAAGACCGGCTCTGGTATGTATTCTGTTTCGCGCTGGGGCTGGCGACTTTGGCGAAAGGGTTGGTCGGGATAGTCCTGCCGCTGGCGGTCATCGCGCCTTATCTGGTTTTGACGCGCAACTGGAAGGCGAGCCTGAAACCGCGTTTGCTGGCCATCGGCGCGTTTATCTTCCTGGCGACTACGGCCATCTGGTACGCGCCGGTGATCGCGCAGAACGGACGCGAATTCATTGACGAGTTTTTCATCGGGCACCACTTCCAGCGTTACCTGTCGAACAAATACAAACATCCGCAGCCGGGTTATTTCTTCCTGCTCGTCGTGTTCGCGGGCAGCTTCCCCTGGTCGTTCTGTTTGCTGTCGGGCGCGTGGCGCGCTTTGAAACGATGGCGAGAGCGCGCGGATGACCGGCTGGGTTTGTTCCTGTGGCTGTGGGTTATCGTGCCGATCGTGTTCTTTTCGTTTTCGGGATCGAAGCTGCCCGGCTACATTCTGCCGGTCTTTCCCGCTGTCGCGTTGATCGTGGGCAAGGAATTGATCCGGTGGTGGAGCGATGAAACGCCGTTGCCGAACAAGCAGGGTTACTTGACCGGGGCGCTGATCATCGCTGTTGGAATCGGTTCCGGCGTCGTTCTTCAACGCGAATTGGGCGTGGACGCCCGCGACGCGTGGGTGATGGGCGCGGCCGCTGTTCTGATCGCCGCCGTTTATCTGGGGTTGTTGTTTTTCAAAAGCGGCAGGGCCGCCACGCTCTATCTGCCGTTCGGATTGGCTGTGATCGTCATCGCCGCCGCGCATCTGGTTTTTCCCGGACTGGGCAATCGAGAGTCGTTGAAGAAATTGTCGTTGATGGCCGTCGAGGCGGCGCGGCCTTCGGAGCGATTGATATTTTTCGTCAATCAGGATCACGGGATAAATTTTTACGCCACCGGATTGCCGCTTCGCGACAACCGTTCTGAATTGGTGACCGTGACATCGGTTGACGAGATCGCGCTGTTGATCGAAGCAAGCCGCAGCCGGAGCGTTCTGATCGCTTCGCGTAAACAGTGGAGCGGCGGCGTGACCGAGTCGGAAAAATTACTGGTTGAGAAGATCGGGGAGCAGGAATTCAACGCGCGCTGCTCGCCCGGTTGCGATTGGGTGTTGTTGCGCGCGCAAAAGAAGTAGAACGGAGAAGCAGATTTTGGAGTACAGAGAAGATCATTTGATTCAAGCCACCGCCGCGGACGCCACGATCCGATTGGTCGCGGCTGTGACGACCAACCTCGCCGCCGAGGCCTGCGACCGGCACAACACCGCGCCGACGGCTTCAGCCGCGCTCGGACGAACGCTGACCGGGACGTTGTTGCTGGGCCGCACTTACAAAGACCTCGAATACATCACGGTTCGTTTCGACTGCAAAGGCTTGCTCGGCGGCATCGTCGCGGAAGCGAGCGCGCACGGCACGGTACGCGGTTACGTCAGGAATCCGGCGGCGCATTTGCCGCCGAACGCTCTGGGCAAGCTGGACGTGAAGGGAATTGTCGGCGGCGGGATGATGCACGTGATCCGCGAAGCCGGGTTCGAGATCGGCTTGATGAAGGAGCCGTATTACGGCTCGACGCCGATTGTATCCGGGGAGATCGCCGAAGACTTCGCGCATTATCTGGCGGCGTCCGAGCAGATCAATTCGGCGATGTCGCTGGGCGTATTTGTCGAAGCCGAACAGGAGCGCGTGACCGCCGCCGGCGGCTATTTGATCCAGACGCTGCCGGGCGTTGAAGAAAGCACAGTCGCCGCAATCGAAAAGGCTGTATCAAACGCCGCGCACGTCACCGAAACTATTCGCGCGGGCGCAGGCGCCGAAGAGATGTTGCGGCTCGCGCTCGGAGACATTCCCTTCGATGTGCTCGAAACGCACCCGGTCGAGTTCCGGTGCAAATGCTCCTACGAACGCGCCGTCAGAATCGTCACGGCGCTCGGCCAGGAAGAAGTCGCGGATATGCTCGAAAAGGACAAAGGCGCGGAACTGACCTGCCATTTCTGCAATTCAGTTTATTACCTGGACGAGGCTGCGCTGCAAAACATTCTCGAACCCCTTGAGCCGGTGGTGATGTAAGTCAGAGAGATCGGCTCGCTTCAGCCTGCCGCCATTTGCATCGGGCGGTCCAGATTTGAAGGGAGCGCGTTGCGCCAGGCCTCTTCCAGCGACGCTACGGCGGTTGCGATCAGCTTCGCGCCATCGCAAACAACGCTCAATTCTTCTCCGCCGATTTCGCCGATTACCGCGCAAACAACGCCCGCCTCTTGCGCGATGTTTTTGACTTCAGCGAGATGCTCCGGCTTCACACTGAGGATGATGCGCGAGGGCGATTCAGCGAAGAGCAGCGCCGTCGCGTCGTTCAACGCGCTCAATTTCGCGTGCCCGGTCAGGTCAATTCGCGCGCCGATGGCCGGGCGGCGGTAGCTGGAAAAACAGCTTTCGGCCAGCGCCACAGCCAATCCGCCGTCGCTGCAATCGTGCGCCGAATTGATCAGGCCTTCCTGAATGGCCTTCAAACAAACTTCCTGAACAGCCTTCTCAGCGTCGAGATCAAGGCGCGGAACCGCGCCGCTCACTTCGCCGGTCATAACCGATAACAACTCGCTCGCGCCGAGGTCGTTCTGCGTCACGCCCAACAACACGATCACATCGCCGGCGTCTTTGAACCACTGCGTGGTCGTGTCTTTTGCGTCTTCGATCAAGCCGAGCATGCCGATGACCGGCGTCGGGTAAACGCCGCGCCCTTCAGTCTCGTTATAAAAACTGACGTTGCCGCCGGTGACCGGCGTATTGAACGCGCGGCAGGCTTCGGCCATTCCGTCAATCGTTTCGCTGAAGGCCCACATCACTTCGGGGCGTTCGGGGCTGGCGAAATTCAGGCAGTTGGTGACGGCCAGCGGACGCGCGCCGCTGCATACGACGTTGCGCGCGGCTTCGGCGACGGCCTGCCGCGCGCCTTCGCGCGGATTCAAATGGCAATAACGCCCGTTGCAATCGAGCGACATCGCCAGATTGCGCCGCGTCTCCTTCACGCGAATGACCGCCGCGTCCGAACCCGGCAGCACTACCGTGTTCGTCCGCACCATGTGATCGTACTGGCGATAAACCCATTCTTTCGACGCCAGATTGGGCGAGGCGACCAGGCGGCGCAGGATTTCAGTGAAGACCGGCGGCTCATCCGCAATTTGAGATTTGAGATTTGAGATCGCGGCTTCGATCTTCGGTTTCGCGTCTTCGGTTGCGACTTTGAATGGCTGTTGCGGGCGGTTGTAACGCGGCGCTTCGTCGGTCAAAGCCTTGTTCGGAATCTCGGCGGCGAGTTCGCCCTGATGCAGCACGCGGAGTTTCTCTTCAGCAATCACGTGGCCGATGATCACAGCGTCCAGATCCCAGCGGTGGAAAATTTCCATCAATTGCCGCTCGTGGCCACGCGCCGCGACGATCAACATTCGCTCCTGCGATTCCGAGAGCATCATCTC
>WBZO01003150.1_pt2 | contig 18211 bp, 18 predicted proteins | sample 5204261 | NCBI WGS metagenome assembly WBZO01 (sample SAMN12412400, study PRJNA552823) | activated sludge metagenome | isolation source: activated sludge from anammox sidestream of wastewater treatment plant... | place: USA: North Carolina | collected 2017-09
GGGTTCGTGGCCGATTGCGGTCTAGCCAGGCCGCCAGCGCACACTAGTGACCTTACGGCAGAACGTTAGCCCGCACCAGGCCACCCCATCGCTGCCTAAGTCCGGTCAGGGTCTCGGGGTGTAGAGTACTGGCGGGGCGGTTGGCACGACGGTCCCGATCCTCACTGCACACGGAGTTGGCCCCATGGCACCCCTCGAGAACAGTTCCGTCCTGGTCACCGGCGGCACCGGTTCGTTCGGCAAGCGCCTCGTACGCACCCTGCTCGACACCACCAAAGTACGCCGCGTCGTCATCTACAGCCGCGACGAACTCAAACAGTACGAGATGCGCCAAGCCTTCAACGACGACCGAAGACTACGCTTCTTCATCGGCGACGTACGCGACGCCGCCAGACTAAGCCGTGCCCTCGACGGCACCGACATCGTCGTCCACGCCGCGGCCCTCAAACAAGTACCCGCCGCAGAGTACAACCCCTTCGAAGCCGTCAAGACCAACATCCAAGGCGCCCAGAACGTCATCGACGCCGCCATCGACCGCGGCGTCATGCGCGTCATAGCCCTCAGCACCGACAAGGCCAGCAGCCCCATCAACCTCTACGGCGCCACCAAACTCGTCAGCGACAAACTGTTCGTACAAGGCAACTCCTACGCCGGCAACAAACCCACCCGCTTCGCCGTAGTCCGCTACGGCAACGTCGTCGGCAGCCGCGGCAGCGTCGTCCCCTTCTTCCAAGCCAAAGCCAACAGCGGCGTACTACCCATCACCGACGAACGCATGACCCGCTTCTGGATTACCTTGCAACAAGGCGTCGACTTCGTCCTAAGCAGCCTCGAACAGATGCGCGGCGGCGAGCTCTTCGTCCCCAAGATCCCCAGCATGCGCGTCACCGACCTTGCCAAAGCCATCGCACCAGAAGCGCGACTCGAGATCGTAGGCATCCGCCCCGGCGAGAAACTCCACGAAGAGATGATCAGCCAAGACGACGCCCGCCGCACCCTCGACATCGGCGATAGGTACGTCATCCAACCCGAGTTCGGCTGGTGGGGCAACGACCACCTCCACGGACAACCACTACCAGAAGGGTTCGCCTACACCAGCGACACCAACGACACCTGGCTAGACATCCCCGGCCTCAAAGCCCTACTCGCCCATGCCTAGACCGATACCCTACGGCCGCCAGCAAGTAGACGACGACGACGTGCATGCGGTCGTAGAAACCCTCAAGAGCGACTACCTCACCACCGGCCCAGCCGTCACCGAGTTCGAGAACCGACTAGCGACCATCACCGGCGCCAAGCACGTCGTCGCTGTCAACTCAGGCACCTCCGCCCTCCACGCCATGTACTTCGCCGCCGGCATCGGCCCCGGCGACGAGATCATCACCAGCCCACTCACCTTCGCCGCCACCGCCAACGCCGCCCTCTACCTCGGCGCCACCGTCAAGTTCACCGACGTCGACCCCGACACCGGCAACATCGACCCCAACCAGGCAGAAGCCGCCATCACCGAACGCACCAAAGCCATCGTGGCCATCGACTACGCCGGCCACCCCGCCGACTACGACCGACTCCGCGCCATCACCGACCGCCACGGCCTCACCCTCCTCGCCGACGCCGCCCACTCCCTCGGCGCCACCTACCACGGCACCCCCGTAGGCACCCTAGCCGACGCCACCGAACTCTCCTTCCACCCCGTCAAACCCATCACCACCGCCGAAGGCGGCGCCGTGACCACCAACCACCCCACCCTCGCCAAGCAAGCCGCACGCTTCCGCACCCACGGCATCACCAAAGACCCAACCGAGTTCCAGCACGGCGACGAAGGCCCATGGTGGTACGAACAACACGACCTCGGCTACAACTACCGCCTGACCGACCTGCAAGCCGCCCTAGGCACCAGCCAGCTGCGAAAACTCGGCGACTTCATCGACCGCCGCCGACAGATCGCCCACACCTACGACCAAGCCCTCACCGACAACCCCCACCTACAACGCCCAGGCCGCCTAACAGCCACCGAACCCGGCTGGCACCTATACGTCATCCGCACCAACGACCCCACCCTCCGCCGACCCCTCTTCGAACGGCTCCGCGCCCAAGGCATCGGCGTACAAGTCCACTACATCCCCGTCTACTGGCACCCCTACTACCAACAACTCGGCTACCAGAAAGGGCAATGCCCCAACGCCGAAGAGTACTACCACCGCGCCATCTCCCTACCCATCTACCCAGCCCTCGACGACGACGACCTACAACACGTGATCGACACGCTACTCACGACCACCCAAGACCTGGTATGACCAGCCAGAAGGTCGCCATCATCGTCCAAGCCCGCATGGGCTCCACCCGCCTACCAGGCAAGGTCCTCCTCCCACTCGCCGACGCACCGATGATCGTCCGCCAACTCGAACGCCTACACCGCTGCCGCACCACCAACGACATCATCGTCGCCACCACCACCCTCTCACAAGACGACGCCCTAGCGCGAACCATCAACGACCACACCCAAGCGCACCTCTTCCGCGGCTCCCCCGACGACGTCCTACAACGCTACCTCGACGCCGCCCACCAATACGCCGTCGACATCATCGTCCGCGTAACCGGCGACTGCCCCCTCATCGACCCCACCATCCTCGACGCAGCCGTCACCACCTACATGCAACACCAAGGCCAAGCCACCTACGTAACCAACTGCATCAAACGCACGTACCCACGCGGCCTCGACGTCGAAGTCTTCCCCACGACCGCACTCGAGATCGCCGCAAGCGAGGCCACCACCGAGTCCGACCACGAACACGTCACCCCCTTCATCTGGCGCCAGCCAGAACGGTTCCCCAGGATCGACGTGCTCGACCAAGAGGACAACAGCCACCATCGGTGGACCGTCGACGTCCACGAGGATTACCTGCTAGTGAATCAGGTCTACGACATCCTGTACCGGGTGAACCCAACATTCGACTACCGGGCCGTGCTTGCCTTGCTCGCAGCCAGACCCGACCTCGTGGAAGTCAACCGACAAGTTCAACAGAAGACCGTGTGATGCGGGTACTAGTCAGGGCCGACGCCTCAATAGCCATAGGCGTAGGGCACGTCGCGCGCTGTCTGACCATAGCCGAGGAACTAACCAACGCCGGTTTCACCGTAGAGTTCATCTGCCGCGAGACCACCGGGAACGCCATCTCACTCATCGAGAAGAACAACTACAAGACCCACCGACTACCCGACCGTCTCAGTACAGAGACCGACGCTGAGCTCACCAAGCAGATAGCCCGCTCCCACCCCAAACCGGCATGGCTCGTAGTAGACCACTACGCCCTGGACGCCGACTGGCACCACGAACTGCGACCATTCACCAATCACATCATGGTGATCGATGACCTCGCCAACCGTCCACATGACTGCGACCTACTACTAGACCAGAACCTGCACCCTGACCCCACTCGATACGACCAACTAACCCCGACAGGGTGTCAGAAGCTGCTCGGACCAACTTACGCACTCTTGAGGAGAGAGTTCCAACGCCAGCGAGCAGAGCTACCCACAAGACCCACGCAACCCCAGCGCATCCTGATCTCGTTCGGAGGCAGCGATCCAACCGGCGAAACCATGAACGCCCTCCTAACACTCGACGACCAGCCACCCTTCTCCCAACTACGATTCGACTGCGTGCTCGGAGCGCAATACCCAGGACAAGCAGCCGCCCTCGCCCTACAACACACCAGACACAACCTCACCTGCCACGTACAAACCACCCAGATGGCTACCTTGATGGCACACGCACACGTAGGCATAGGCGCCGGCGGATCGACGGTCTGGGAACGCTGCTGCCTAGGCCTGCCAACGATCACAGTCGCCGTCTCGGACCACCAAGCCATGTACTGCCAACACCTAGCCAACCTAGGCTACATCCATTACGCCGGCTACGCACGACAGACTGAGATCGACTATCCCCACCACTTAACCCAGCTGCTAACCCACCCCGAAGAGCGGCAACGGATGAGCGACAAAGGCCTACAGTTAGTCGACGGCCTCGGGTCAGAAAGGGTCATGAGAGCGCTGCTCGGGAGGTAACGTGTATAGCCTTAGGGATGTTGAAGTAACCGACCTTCAACTGATACTCCAGTGGCGGAACCGCCCCGAAATCCGCGAGAAGATGTACACCACCCACGAGATATCTTGGGATGAGCACCAGGCATACTTCAACAAGGTGTGGAACGACGACACCAAGCGCTACCTACTCTGCATCGACGATGAGGGGCACCCAGTTGGGGTGGTCAACTTCGCAGACATCGACAGAGTCAACAACCGTGCTTTCTGGGGATTCTACTCCGGCGACACTTCAAAGAGAGGCGTCGGAACTCAAATGGAACTGCTGGCTCTCACCCTTGCATTCGATGAAATGCACTTGCACAAATTGAGCGCAGAAGTCCTGAGCACCAACCAACCTGTCCTGGACTTCCACTTGAAATTCGGATTCCAACTAGAAGGAACCTTCCGCCAACACCACCTTACTCAAGCCGGCTACGTTGATGTGCATAGAATCGGCCTCCTACGCTCCGAATGGGAGTCCAAATGGCGCGATGTAGCCCAAGCAAGGGCATCTAGGGTTCTCGGGGAGAGTACGACATAGCCGAACCTGATTCCCGCCCGAGGCTCCACCCTCGACTAGGCCGACGCAGCTACTCCCGTAACACCTGGACCACTGCATAATGTCAACTCCACCGCTCTAAGATTGAGACAGAAACCATGCCCCAACCCCAAAGTGTCAGGATCGGCCACCGCCTAATCGGCGCCACGCATCCACCATTCGTCATCGCCGAACTAAGCGGCAACCACAACCAAAGCCTCAACAGGGCACTCGAACTCGTAAGGGCCGCAGCCGACGCCGGAGCCCACGCCGTCAAACTACAAACCTACACCGCCGACACCATGACCCTCAACATCGACACCGGCGAGTTCCTCATCACCGACCCCAAGAGCCTATGGCACGGCCGCACCCTCTACGACCTCTACCAAGAGGCCCACACCCCCTGGGACTGGCACAAGGCCATCTTCGACGGGTGCCGCGAACTCGGCATCGAATGCTTCAGCTCACCCTTCGACGCCACCGCAATCGACTTCCTCGAAGAACTCGGCGCACCAGCCTACAAGATCGCATCCTTCGAGAACACCGACCTACCCCTGATCCAGAAAGCCGCCGCCACCGGCAAACCACTGATAATCAGCACCGGACTCGCCACCACGGCAGAACTCGCCACCACCGTCGACACCGCCCGCACCGCCGGTTGCGAAGACCTGATCCTCCTCAAATGCACCAGCACCTACCCCGCCAACCCACACGACACCAACCTACGCACAATCCCCCACATGCGTGACCTCTTCCAAACCCAAGTAGGCCTCTCAGACCACACCCTAGGCCTAGGCGTCGCAACCGCCAGCATCGCCTTCGGAGCCACCGTGATCGAGAAACACCTCACCCTCTCACGCGCCGAAGGCGGCGTAGACAGCGCCTTCTCCCTGGAACCGCACGAACTCCACGCCCTCGTAACCGAAACCCAACGCGCCTGGCAAGCCCTCGGAGAGATCCACTACGGCCCAACCCCTGCCGAGCAACGATCCCGACAATTCCGCCGCTCCCTCTACATCACAGAAGACCTCGCCCCCGGCGACACCATCACCACCAACAACGTGAGAGCCATCCGACCCGGCCTCGGCCTCCCCCCAAGCCAACTGCCAATAATCCTGGGCATGCGGGTAAGCAAGGCCGCCCCAAGGGGAACACCACTAACCTGGGACTTGCTCAAGTGACTACACCGCAATCCCCCACCCATAGCGCAACGACCAGTCACCGGCAGTAACTGAATGCAGTCCCTGAGAACTCTGGCCAGTCACCCGATGTTCCGGGAGTTCCTCGGGTTCAGCTCCTCCACCCTCACACAGCAAGCATCTAGCCTAGTCACCTCCCTGGTGGCAGCAGCGCTTCTCGGTCCAGAGGTGTGGGGCACCTGGTTCCTCCTGAACCTCATCCTGCGTTACGGCGCCCTCACTCACCTGGGAGCCCTGAACGGCCTCAACCGAGAGTACGCACTCGAAGTCGGCCGCGGGAACCAGGAGGAGGCAGAGCAACTACGCAAGACGAGCCTCGGCGCACTAGCGGCCTCGCTACTCGTCGTCATCCTGCCAGCCACGGCCATACTCACCTTCACCCCAAGCCAATACCTACCAGCCATCGCACTCACCATCCTCCTCCTCGTCTGCCAACAGCTCTACAGCTACCTAAGCATGACCTTCAAATCACGAATCCAGTTCACCCTACTCAGCCGCCTACAATTCGCAGTTGCCCTAGCCACCCCCGCCATAACCCTCCCACTCACGATGACCATCGGCCTGAACGGCTTCATCATCGGCCAAGCAATAACCTACGCACTAGTAGCCGCTTTCGCCTACTCAAGCGACAAGAAGCTATACCAACTCCGGTTCGACGCCCAACGCACCAAGAAACTCATCCGCATCGGCTTCCCGATAATGATCGTCGGCGTCCTTTACGCCCTCTTCACCACCGTGGACCGCTGGGTCATCCTCCAGGTCATGAACGCCGAAGCGCTTGGCCACTACTCACTCGCCATAATGGCCCTAGGCGCCGCCGCCCTCCTCCCCCAAGTCATCGCCCAGCAGTACTACCCACGCATGGCGCAACGCTGGGGCGCGAACCGGGACCTGACCGAGATGAAGCGGCTAGCACGGACGCAAAGCCGGCTCGCCCTGATACCCACGACCGTCGTGGTACTACTCGCAGAGGTGCTCGGCCCGCCGCTGATCCAGCACCTGCTGCCCGACTACACCCCCGGCATCCCAGCCTTCCGAATAATCCTGCTGGCACCCATCATCAACACGTTCGGCCAAGGCTACGCCAACCTGCTCAACGTCACCGACAGGCAGTACCGATACATCGCAATTATCGCTCTCTCCATAGTTATCAACCTACTCGCCTCCTATCAGTTAGCCATCTCCATGGGGCTCGCCGGCGTGGCGCTCGGAACTGTCATCGCGTTCGCTGGCTTCTCGTTCGGCATCGTCACAGTTGGACAATCCTCGCGCAACACCTAAGAGCAATAGCCTTCGGCACGCGTTTGGCAAGTTGAACCTCCCCGTCTTCGCCGGAGGACCGTTTCCTTGAGAGGATGGGTCCATGAAGGGTCGTGGGAAGTATCCGTTGGAGGTTCGCGAGCGGGCCGTGCGGTTGGTGTTCGAGCAACAGGGCGGTTACGAGTCGCAGTGGGAGGCGATCAGGAGTGTCGCCGAGAAGATCGGTTGCAGTCGCGAGACGCTGCGTAAGTGGGTGCGCGCCGCTGAGCGGCAGCAGGACCCGCAGGCGCGGGCGGTGGATGCTGATACTGAGCGCTGGCGAGCTCTGGAGCGCGAGAACCGCGAGTTGAGGCAGGCTAACGAGATCCTGCGTAAGGCGGCCGCTTTTTTCGCCCAGGCGGAGCTCGACCGCCGACTCAAGTGATGGTCGCTTTCATCGACGAACAGCGGCACAGGTTCGGGGTCGAGACGATCTGCAAGCAACTGCCTATCGCCCCGAGCACCTACTACGAGCACAAGGCACGCGAGAGGGATCCCAGCCGCCTGCCGGAACGCCACGGGCGTGACGCGGCTTTGCGCGAGGAGATCAAGCGCGTGCACGCGACCAGCCGCGGGCGTTATGGCGCGCGGAAGGTGTGGCGGGAGCTGCAGCGCCAGGGGGTGAAGGTGGCGCGCTGCACGGTGGAACGCCTGATGCGCCAGTTGGGGATGAAGGGCGTGAGCCGCGGCGGTTTCAAGCGCACCACCGTCGCCGCCGTGGAGGCGCCGGCGCGACCTGATCTGGTTAAGCGCGATTTCAGCGCCACGCGCCCGAACCAGCTCTGGGTCAGTGACCTGACGTACGTCAGGACCCGCTACGGCTTCGTGTACGTGGCTTTCATCATCGACGCCTTCTCACGTCGCATCGTTGGGTGGCGCGTCTCCCGGTCGCTTCACGCGACTCTGGTGTTGGACGCGCTGGAGCAGGCGCTGCACGCCCGCGACCGAGAGGAGTCGCTAGTGATACATAGCGACCGCGGCAGCCAGTACGTCGCAGTTCGCTACACCCGGCGCCTAGCCCGCCCTATTCATGAAGGGCTTGTCGCTGGTGGTTTTCGGGTCGCGAATGACCTTCGGCGTGCCTTGGGGTTGACGGTTCGCGGTTGGGGTCGTTGGGTTGTGGTGCCGGTAGCGGCCGAGGCCGTCCTCTTGGGCCGTTTCGAGCGCTAGCTGACATGCTTCGCCCGCCGCTACCGACTGCGGCACTTCCATGCAGGTTGGCGCGCCCGGTTAGGCGGGTGGCGCCGCCAACCGCCCGGCGATCGTGACCCACTCACTCCGCCACGGCGCCGCTTCCGGCAGGTGAACCACGATCCTTCTCGTGCTCGTCTTGAACCAAGCACCCAGCTTGATGAGGCGCTCCCGGATGGTGGCCACCTGCGCCACCGCGAAACTGGTGCCGGTCGCCGCCAGGCGGATCTCCTGGTACAGCGCGAACGCCATGGCGTGCAGGACGACCCTGAGTTGGATGGCGGCGAAGCTGGTGCAGCTCGTCCGGTCGATGCGGATGGCGTCTTTGAGTTCCTTGATGCGGTTCTCCACGTCACCCCGGCGGCTGTACACGCCCTCGTAGATGAAGTCCGCCTCACCCACCAGGTCGGTGATGACGAACCTGGGGTTGTCCCTGGCCGCCCGACCCGGGTAGCGGGTCACCTCCGCCTTGATGATCCCGCGCCGCGAGTGCGGCCAGCTCCTCCGCGTCTGGTACTGCTCGTCGACGTACACGCGCTCGCTCTTGTCACTCGCTTCGCTCAGGGCGCGAGCTATGACGAGGCCGGGCTCGGCGAGCTCCAGTAGGCGCTGGTTGCTGGCCATGCCGATGACGTAACGGACCTTGTGGTCTTCGAGGTACTCGAGCACCTCCGGCAACGCGAAGCCGGCGTCGGCTCGCACGATCAAGTCGGCCTTAGGGAAGCGCTCTTTCACCTGCTCGATGACGCCCGTCAGGAAGCTCAAGACGTTACCGTTCGCCGCGTTGCCGGGCCGCAAGAGCGCGGCCATGAGGTGCTGCTCGCGCTCGCGCCCGAACTGAACGAACGCCAAGAGCGGCAGGAAACCGTGGTTGCGGTAGAAGCCGTTGAACAAGGCGCCCTGCTGCTCGCCGTGCGCGTCGTCCCAGGTGGCGTCAACGTCGATGATGATGCGACCCACGTTCTTGCCCAGGCGCCGCTGGTGGCGCTTAAGCACCGCGCCACTGAACGCTCGACTGGCGGCCTTGACCTGCGCCTCATCGAAAGCGTTCTCCAGGCGCGAGATGGTCGGCTGCGACGCCAACCCACTCCCAGCACCAGGCACTCGGCCGAGCAACAACTGGTGCGTCTGTCGGGTCACGCCGCAGCCGGGCGGCGTCGTTGGCGTCCTCGTACCCGTTCCCGATACCGAACACGCGCTGCTGGACGACGCTCAACAGTGAGTGCCTGACCTTGCCCGCCGCCCTCGAGTCCGGCAACGCGCCCGCCACCGCGCTCGTCAACCCCAACAGGTCATTCGCCAGCTTCAGCAAGAGCGCCCCACCATCAGAGCTACTGGCGGGCTGGTCGCACACCGCCAGAACCGGCTTCACGAACCCACCCTCGAACAGCACGGACTGCGAAGTGGTAGTCTCTCTCACAAGAAGGCCTCCGAATGCTAGAAAGTGCGTCTGGTACACCCTTTCTACCATGCCGAAGGCCTTCTCTTCTCATGCCTCATGAATAATCCGCGCTAACAGGCGTCAACCATCAAGGAATGTTAGGTATCTACATAGTACTCTGTATTCCGCTCACCCTTGCTGCTAGCTGGCTCAGCTTTCGATGGTTGGAGGGTCCCTTCATTCAGCTTGGGCGGCGAGTTGGAGTTGCAGTGACAACACGCTTTCCTTCGCGCGTGGCCTAGACTACTTACGCAAGTAGCAACAAACATCCTTTTGTGAGCGGCATCACGACCTGGGGGCCTTAGCAATGGTCCGCTATCTTCACCCTGCCAGGCCTCATGGTAGTTTGTCCCGTGCGGCGCAGGCTCACAACTCTGGTGATCCACATTCGCACTTCTATGAAAAGTTCGCTCCTATGCGAGTTCTTGCGTCTCAGGTCCAACACGATACTTGTGCAGTTATCTCGGGAGGGTAGCGGCCTCGTGGTGGTCGGCACAGTTAGCCCCAGAGCTTTGGGGCGACTGGTACTTGCTGATCGCGTACGGCACAAATTTGCGACTAGGCGTTTTGAATGGCATGAATCGCGTCGTAACCGCTGCCCACGGCCGCAACGAGTCCGACCTGGCGGTACGCCTCAGACAGGCAGCACTCGATATGCTGGTGCTGGTGTTCAAACCGCTCGTGTTCGTGGCCTTCCCCATTATGCTCGTTGGGGTTCCGTACACCATTTTGACCGCCGTGGACCGCTCGGTGATAGCGGGGTACCTGGGAGACGACCCCTTGGGCCACTCCTCGCTGGCCATCTGGGCGCTGGCCGCTGTGGGGCTGCTGCCGCTGGTGATCTCGCGGCAGTTCTACCCGCGCATGGCCCACAAGTGGGCCACCGGCGCCAGTCTCGTCACGCTCGACAGCTTGGGCACCAAACAACGCTGGTACGCGCTGGCCGTGGTGCTGCCCGCCGTGGCCGTGCTGGCTCCCATGAGGGTGCACACCTTCCTGCCCACCTACACCCTGGCAACTCCGCGCTTGTGGAAAGCTTGCTGGTGTCGCTGGTAACCGTGGTGGGCACCGGATACAGCTTCGGATTGCACGATCTCAACTGGCAGCTCCGGTACCTGTTCGCCATCGCCATCGCCGCCATCTTCGACTTGGGCGCCAGTCTTCTACTCGTGTGGCCGTCCGGACTAGTGGGTGTTGCCATAGGAACCATACTTGCATTCCTGGGGCTGTCCATGCTGCACCTCTTGCTGGTACCGATCGCCCTCCGCAGGCCTAAAGCATGAGTCTGTCCATTCGACGCCCACGAAGGCCGTCCTCGTTGGACATCGAGGACCTCAATTACCTCACCACGTCCGAGGAACTCGGCATCTTTCGCTACCGGCGGCCACCTAGCGGCAAGCGCGGCACTCTCAAGAGCCTGCTCTACTACCTGGCGAAAATCGGAAGGGCCGTGCCCCTCGCGTTCAAGAGCCCACACTGGAAGAGCCTGAAGGGCACGCAGGTATTAGCAGCCTTGGCCTCCAGGAACCAGATCGCTGCCGTGGAACCCATCCTAAGCGGCATGAATAGTGCCGGTGTGCTCTCCCTGAACGACACCGTGTCGGGGCCCAGGTTCCCCGAGCTGAGCGCGTACCTGCGCAGCATCCCTAGCGTGGCTCACGTGCTGCAACTGAAGTCGCGCGCACAACGTTACAGGGGTACCGGCTACTACTACTACCTCGATCGCTACCTGCTCACGTACGGCTACTACCTAACGGCCACTACCGTACTTGAGGAGCTGGCTCCTCGACTGTTAGTGCTGGCCAACGACCATAACATGGAACCGCGTACCTTGCAGCTCGCCGCGGCGGAGCTCGGCATCGCTACCGCCTACGTACAGCACGCATCTGTAACCCATGGCTTCCCGGCTCTAGCTTTCGACTTCGCGTTCTTGGACGGCGAGGACGCCGCCCGCAAGTACGACCTGCCGTCGCCACACCGCGCAAAGGTGTTTCTAACGGGAATACCAAAAGCGGACGGCGCACGCCAGCAACGCCGCCAACGTACCCAACTCACGCTGCTTGGCGTTTGTGTTAACGAACTCGATCCCAGGCACGAGGTGCTCAGCTTCATTGCCGACATGCGCCGCCTGAGGCCAGGCCTAAAGGTAGTGCTTCGCCCCCACCCGAGAGACGCTCGGGTCTGGGACGTGGAGCCCCTCGGGACAACGCTCTCCAACGCGCAGTCCGAGAACTCATTCGACTTCCTGAACAGGGTGGATGGAATAGTAACTGGTCCCTCGAACATCGCGCTGGAGGCCGCCCTCGTAGGGCTGAGACCCGTGTTCAAGGACTTTGGTGCGCTCGGGCACGATCATTACGGCTTCGTCACCAGCGGGCTCTGCCGGCAGGCGAGCACAGCGCAAGAGGCTCTGAACCTTCTGACTCCAGCCCGCAACCCAGCACCTTTGGAGGGGGTGCTGAAGCGGTATTGCGCCACGGTTGACACGCCGTTCGATGGCAGGAGCGCCGAGCTGGTGCGGCAGCTAATGGCCGAACAGGTAGCCGGAGGTATAGACCTAGCGCGCTGGCGCCCGCGCCAGGACTTCCAACACATAGACGTGTACGAGCTTCGCCTGGGTTGACCAGGCCGGGGCTCAGGCCAGCATTCGTTCGTCTGGGTAAGCCAACAGCAGGTAACCCAGCACGAAGGGCCCACCAGCATTGAAGAACGTGGCGTCCCCTAGCCCAAGCACGAATACCACCACCAGGAAGGGCAACGCCGCGAGGCGGCCTCCTCGCGGAAGCGTGCGCACTGCGGCAGTTAGCAGGGCGAGCAAACCGACCAAACCGACGATGCCGAACCGAACTAGCACGTCGCCCACCAGCGAGTGGGCGTGCGTCGGGCGATCGGAGGCCGCAGCAGCCGCGCTCAACGCATAGTCATCCAGCAGCTGGTAGAACGGCTTGCCCGATCCGTGCCCGAACAGGGGCTTCTCTACCAACAGGCCGAGAGCACCGTCGGCATAGGAGAGGCGCTGGCTGGCGGAAAGCGTTGCCAGCTCGCGCAGCCGTGTGGCCGCGTACGTGGGCTGGTAGCCGAGGTCTTGGGTACCACTGAACATGCGGACGTGGCGCACTTTAAGCTCCGAAACGCCACCGCCCCGAAGGTTGGGCGATATACCGACCCGCCACACTACGGGCTGTTCCCCCGTGTTCCGAACGGTGAGGAGCGCAAGTGTCCAGTTACCGTCCGTTGGCACTTCCTCCACGGCCAGCACCTCGGGTTGCCCGCTCGCGGCGACTTCGCCGGGCTTACCGAACGGCACGATCATGCTCCCTGTGGGCTCAGAAAACGCCACTACGCCGCCGCCCGCGCCGGTCTGCGTAAACTCGAACACCAGCGTGCGGACCGCACCCGCCGGCAACACGAAACGTTGGTGTGCTCTGCCCAACGCCTTACCGTCTGAGGACCTAATGAGGAACTGTCGCAGGCCATCCGGTCCGGGGGCGACGACTACCTCCACTCCGCGCTTGGTCCAGTACTCGCCCTGCAGCTCCTCGCTGGCTATCACCTGGTTGCTGGTAGCTGTGTCTGCCACCAACCCGGCCAGCCTTGAGCCCAGCGGGCTTGCCAGCACCACAGCGACCGCCGCGGTAGCGCCCAGAGCGGTCACCAAGCCTACGCGCCAGCCCGCTCTCTCACCTACTGCGGAAACTAGGAAAGTGGCTGCGGCACCCGCCACCACGGCGAAGATTGCTGTGCGGGAACCGGTTGCCGCAGCCACAAGCACGGCCGCGACCGTTAACAGTACCAACGCATACTCCCGAAGCTTCTTGCCGTAAAGCGGCACCGTTGCTGCGGCCACCATAGCCGCCATAGCTGCCCAGACGTTGGTGTGTTTAACCCACCAGAGCATCACGGGTTCGGCAGAAATCAGGCGCCATACTGCGGGCGCCGCAAGCGCGAGTGCCGCAGTTGTGAGGGTGGCGGCCCCGGCGAGACCGCCGGTTGGCGTTTTCGGCACGAATGACGCAAGCCCGATTCCGAACACCAGCGAGGCGGCACCGAGGGCAATCCAAAGCGTCTCGACTAAGAACCCCTCGAGTAGCAACTGCGGCAAAGCCAGAAGAGCGAGGCCAACCAGGCCAAGAGCCAAGTTCCCGCCGCTGCAGAAGGCGCTGCCTCTCCTGGTGAGCTGCCACAGGCGCTGGACGGTCGCCAGCGAAGCCGCCGCAACCGGCACCACGCCCAGCACCACTAACGAGACCCGGCTCAGCAGTCTACCCCGTTGCTCCATCACTGGGTTCCTAGCTCCTCTTGCCGGTCCCCTCGTAAACGCTGACCAGCTTGGGCACCTGGTGCCGCCACTCGAGGGCGTTCTCCATCCTGCCGCGACCCTTGGCGCCCATCTCTCGCCTGAGCGCCTCGTTGTCCGCCAGTTCGAGTATGGCACCGGCAAGCTCCGCAGGGTCGTTGTCGCGTCCAGCGTAGAGAGCGGCCTCACCGGCGGACACCCTCCCCTCGGCGAGGTCGAACTGCACCACCGGGATGGAGAGTGCCATGTACTCGAGGACTTTGTTCATGGTGCACTTATCGTTGTAATCGTTATACGGGTCGGGGCACACGCCTATGTCAACCGTTTCCAGCAGGTTAAGCAGGTCGTCCCCAGACTGGAAACCAGTGAACGTAATGTTCTCGCTCACGCCCAATTCGCCGGCCAGGCTCTCCAGGTCGGCCTTGGAGGGACCGTCGCCGATGATTACCGCCCGCACGTCGGCCCGGCGATGATGGTTCACCACGTGCGCCATGGAGCGCACGAGCAGGTCCACGCCGTCCTGCTCGGCGATAACGCCCACGTAACCTACGGTTACCCCCTCCGTAGTCGCCCTCCTTGCCGGCCGTTTGAACCGAGTAAGGTCCGGTCCGCTCCTAACTATCGTCACCTCGGAGTCCTTCTTGCCGCCCCGCGCCTTGGCGATAATGGCGTAAGACTCGTTGGTGCTGATCACGTGGTTGGCAGCCCGGAAGGTGAACCACTCGGCTGCCCGCATGAGCCAGTAGCCCACCCCGCGCTTGCCGAACTTGACCTCGTAAAGCTCGGGGGAGAGGTCATGGTGATCGAACACCAACCGTACCGCGGAGAAAAGCCTGTATGGCAGGGCCACCAGGAAGAGCAGGTCCGGGGGGTTGCAGATGTGGATGGCGTCGAACTTCCGCTGGCGCCACACTCTGTACGCGAGGCGCGTCTCCCACCAGAGGGCGTGCGCGTACTCGCGCACGTACTCCAGCATGCCGCGATTAGCCTCGGGTAGGGGGTGCCTGAGAATCCGAACACCCTCGAGCACCTCTTCTTCCTCCAGGCCCTTGCTAACACCTGGACATATGACGGTGACCTCCATGCCTGTCGCCTTGAGAGCCAGGGCTTCCGACCACACGCGGCGGTCCAAGGGTACAGGTAGGTTCTCAACGATTATCAATACATGCATAAGCTCAATGAGGTCGACTAGCGCCGCGCCTCTCCGCCTCTCAACAGTCGCAAGCGTTCCGACACCTGCCACAGCATCACGCAAAGCACCGTTTCGCTGGCAAGCAGCTTGTCGACGCCACCGAGTTTGTCACTTGCCCATATGAGCCTGAGGGAGTTGCAGGGGCGCAGCACCGTGTACCTGAACAGGTCTGCTACCAACCTTAGGGTACCCGCGGCCATCCTGTGGTCGCCGCCCACTATGCGACGCGTCTTACTCTCCAGCTCGGACAGTCTCGAGCGGGTCGGGTGCCGCACTACACATTCTGGGCAGTACCTCAGTTGATAACCAGAGCGTGTGGCGCGCTGGCCGAACTCCTTGTCGCCACTCGATAGCAACGAAGAATCGAACCCACCTAGTTCACTGAAGGCCGACTGTCGCACTATCAGGTTAGCTGTGGGCCCGAAGCGCACGCTCTCGGCGTAATACTTCTGCCTGAAGGCGGTGGCTACCTCGTAGCTAGAAACACGCCGGTCGGGCTGCACTCCGTTCACTGTTTCCGGGAATAGCTTCACCTCGCCAACGTGCAAGTCCACTTCTGGGTGCTTCTCCACGACTTCTAGTATCGACGCCAGCCAGTTCGGTTCCGGGATGCAGTCAGAATCCATGAAGGCGAGGAACCCACCCGCTGCCGCACGCGCTCCGGTGTTCCGTGCAGCATAAGACCCTGGTGTTCGCTCGTCCATAAACTGTACCTGCGGAAACTTTGTTTCCAACTCTCTTGCCCCGCGCTCTGAACCATTGTCCACCACCACACATCGGGCCGCGCCGCAAGCGACCTCCGGTTGCACGACGAGGTTACTCAGGCAGGTGCGCAGCCGCTCTAAGTCATTGAACACGGGTATTATGACGGTGACTTGGGGCACCTATCTTGTACCTTCGAAGAGGCTCGTTCTCGACCTAGCAGTCTGGGTAGCAAGCCAGGCCAGTAGTGCGGCAGCCCACATGTAGAAGGTGTAAGTGGTCGGCTTCGTCGTGAACGCGTAGACAAGCGTGCACACGACAATCAAACCGATGAAGAGGCGACCGACGTGGTCTGCCTTGGCCACGTACCCGAACACAATAGCGCCCAAACTAAGAGCAAGGAGTAACGCACCGGCATACCCATGCACCAAGACAGCGCGTATGTAATCCGAGTGTGGATCCACCACCTGCCATCCATGACCCATCACTTGCTGCGCCGTTGTACCGGTTCTCACCACTTCGAACGCACCGGCCCAACGTTGCCCCCTGCCGCGCAAGAACCCTGCCGCTGCTGGGTCTAGGTCGTCAAGTCCAATGACGCCTACCACCTTCGATAGAGCGGTCGATACAAATTGCCTGCCTGACGGAACTGCGGATAAGCCAGTAGTGCCTAGAGCGACAACCAGGCTGAGGCCGAGCACCCACGAAAGATTGATGCGGAGCGCCCTGGCTTCAGATGAAAGCCGAATCGCTGGCCAGCCGAACATGATGATTACCGCCACCACGAGGCTCGCCCTATGCGTGGAAAGCACACCAACAGCCAACAGGAAACCGCTCAACAGCAAGGCCTTCGGTAAACGGAGCCAACCACGAAGGTTCACCAACACCACGAGAAGCAAAGAAGCATTGACTAGTAAGCCAAGGCTTACAGGATGGAAGTACAGCCCGGAAGGACGAGGTTGGCCAAGCTGGAAGTATGTGGTGGGTATGTAGCCCATGTACTGCAGCACCGCGGCCAGCGAGTGGACCATTACGCCAAGCAAGAAGATCTGGAGCAATCTCTTGTACCTGAGGGAGAGTCTGTTTGCCGACACGCCTATGAGAATGGCAGCTGGAATCAACCCGGCCAGGAGCCTCACTGCCTCGACCACAATCTGGTTCGCGTGTTCCCTAGAGCCAATTACCGCAACGAATGCGCCCAGGCCGAGGCCAACGATGCAGAAGATCAGAAAGATCTGAGCCCACGAGAATGATCGTTGCCTGAACACCCAGTAAGCGCCAACCAGAAGCATCAATCCGGTCCACAGCGTTCCGAAATCAAGCGTTACGTCGCCGGAGCGCTCGGAGACTGCGTCTACGAGTGGCTTGGACACCGCCAAGGCCACCACGACCCACGACTGACTCAGCGGAACAAGCAGGTGTCTGTCCAACGCAAGCGCCCGCTGTTCTCCTGGAAGCCTCTTGGTCATTCAGGAGCCACACGTTCCAAGCAGCCAACCTTGTGGTCTGATTGAGACTGGCCCAATCCGTACTGCTACCGACATGCGGTCGATTCTACAACCTGGCGTGTATACCCCAATGAACGCTTCATGACCTAGCGCGACGGCGGTCCGGTCCTGCCTCGGGACGGGGATGGGGACGTCGTAACGGAGGTAAGCGACCCCGGGGGACGATGCGCACAAGCGAGGCGTACCAAGAGTAGAGCCCGAAGTCCGTCGGGTCGAACAGTCGCGTGGGGACCGGCGACGACGCCACGGCGACCGCCTGAGCCAGAGCGCCGGCCCCACCGACCTTGAGGACGCTCTTGAGGAAACTGTCTTAGACGCACTGCCGTTCACTTAAGGATGTTTATTCGTTGATGGGATGGTTTCCCGGGTTGCGGCCAGTTGTCGTGCTTGGCGCGTTTGGGTGGGTAGTAGGTGACGGAGCGCTTCAGGACGCGCGGGCAGGAGCGCAGGCGTGGCGCGTTGCGGTCGGTGAGGATCTCGTTCCTGGCTTCAAGCAGTAGCCGTTGATGGTTCGTGGGGGGAAAAACTCTCGGGCCGCGAGAGTTTCCGCCCCACGGCCCTGAGGCCGCTGATGTAAGAGAGTCGGTCGCGATCGACGCCGATCTCGGCGGCGGCTTGGGTGAGCAACCAGCTGATGGCGTAATGCACGCAGGCGAAGCCGTACAGTTCCTGCAGCACCCCATCCGGCTTGCGGCTCCTGAGCACCTTGCCGGGGCGCCCTTGCGTGACTTTCGCCTCCCTGATGCTTAGTTCCACCT
>WBZO01003506.1_pt1 | contig 18210 bp, 13 predicted proteins | sample 5204261 | NCBI WGS metagenome assembly WBZO01 (sample SAMN12412400, study PRJNA552823) | activated sludge metagenome | isolation source: activated sludge from anammox sidestream of wastewater treatment plant... | place: USA: North Carolina | collected 2017-09
CATTACCTCAAGGATAATCTGCAGGCCTGGACCCTCAATACCGACGGCAGCTACGAGCGCGTCGGCGTCAAGGGGCGCGCCCACCCGTTCTCGGCGCAGCAGACGCTGCTGGAGACGCTGGCGGAAAGGGCTTAAAACCAGGACTAAGGACTAAGGACTAAGGACTAAGGACTGAGGGTTGAGGGTTGAGGGTTGAATCATCGTAGGTTGGGCTGAATGGATGAAGCCCAACGCCAACGCCCCGTTGGGCTTCGCCGTGCTCAGCCCAACCTACAGGCTGGGGCCTGTCGCCCGCACGTGGGCGCGCATGCGTCGGAATTCAAGGGGGGCGGGACAAGGATTGATGTGCTTCCGGATTCCGCTGTGTCTCATCCGGGCGCGATGTTTTATTGTTTTACTCAGTCCTCATCACTCAGTCCTTAGTCCTCGTTTTTATCATCACCTCACCACCGGCACCAGCGGGAACACGATCGGGATCATGAGCATGGCGATGGCCCAGCACAGGATGTCCATCGGGATGCCGATGCGCAGGAAGTCGGTGAAGCGGTAACCGCCGGGGCTGTAGACCATCATGTGGGTCTGGTAGCCGAGCGGGGTGGCGAAGCCGAGCGATCCCGCCGTCGTGACCGCGGCGACGAAGGGCATGTAGTCGATGCCGAGCGCCGCGGCGGTGCCGATGGCGATCGGGAACATCAGCGAGACCGCGGCGCTGTGCGAGATCAGCTCCGTCAGCAGCAGGGTGCCGCCGTAGATCGCCACCAGGCTTAAGAAGGCGTCGCCGCCGGCGGCGCCCGTGATGCTGTGGGCGAACGCCGCCGCGAGGCCGGTGTTGTGCACCGCGCTGCCCAGGGCGAACGCCGCCGCGATCGAGATGATGATCTTCCATTCCACGCTGCGGCGCGCCTGCGCGCTGGTGCAGCAGCGCAGGAACAGCATCGCGGCGGCGGCGATCAGCGCCGATTTGAGCATGCCGAGGTCGGTGAAGCTCGCGACCAGGATCATGGTGATCAGGATCGCCAGCGCGAGATAGGCGCGGTCGTGATTGACCGGCGCCGAGCCTTCCACGCGGCTCACCAGGTAGAAATGGTGCGAGTTGCGCTGCTGCTCCGCGAACGCCGGGTCCGCCTCGACGAGCAGGGTGTCGCCCGCCTGCAGCACGATGTCGCCGATCTTCTGGTTGAGGCGCTCGCCGCTGCGGGCGACGGCGATCACGACCGCGTTGTAGAGGGTGCGGAACTTGCCGTCGCGCACCGTCTGGCCGACGATCGGGCAGCGATGCGAGACGACGGCCTCGATCAGGCAGCGGTTGACGCGCGGGGAGCCGAGTTTGAAGATCTGATTGGTGGCGGGGACGAGGCCGCGGATCTTCTGCAGGTCGATCACCGAGCCGACGACGCCGATGAAGATCAGCCGGTCGTTGGCGTACAGCCGGGTCTCCGGCGCGACGGCCGATAGGATCTCGCCCTCGCGCTCGATCTCGGCCAGGAAGGTGTTGGTCAACTGGCGCAGGCCGGCCTGTTCGATGGTCTTGCCGACCAGCGGGCCGGCGGGGTCGACCATCATCTCGGCCGAGTACTCGCGCGTGTCGCCGAACTGATCGCTGGCCGCCCGCCGCTCCGGCAGCAGCCAGCGGTTGAAGGCGATCACGAACAGCACGCCGGCGATGGCGATGGGGATGCCGATCCAGGTCAGCTCGAACATGTGCATGCCGTGGCCCTTCTCGGCGATCAGCATGCCGTTGACGAGCAGGTTGGTCGCCGTGGAGACGATGGTCACCGTGCCGCTCAGCACCGCCGCGTAGCTCAGCGGGATCATCAGCTTGGAGACCGAGATGCGGTTCTGCTTGGCCCAGTCGTGCACCGCGGGCAGGAACATCGCGACCACCGGCGTGTTGTTCATGAAGGCGCTGACGAAGGTGACCGGGAACATCATCTTGGCGAGCGCGCTGGGCACCGACTTGGGCCGGCGCAGGAAGCGCTCCGCGATGATGGTGTTGCCGCCCGTGGCCTCGAGCCCGGCCACCACTACGTAGAGCACGGCGATGGTGAGGATGCCTTCATTGGACAGGCCGGCGAAGGCCTCCCTGGGCGACAGCACGCCGGCGAGCAGGAGCAGGGTGATGCCGCCGACCAGCACCACGTCGGTGCCCGCCTCGGTGGCGATCAGCGCGGTGAAGATCACTCCGATCACCCCGAGGGTGAACCATGCCTGCCAGCCGAGGTCGGCCCATACCGTCAGATCCATCTATGTCTATCCCCTGCGCGCATGTCCCGCCGATCCTTCGAGAGACTCGAAGCGCCAACGGTATTGAGTCGATTCTGGCAGATTAGCGGCTGGATACCCCGGAAATTGAGGGTCGGCCGCGAAACGCATGGTCGCGGCTAAACTAATCGCTGACCGGTATCGAGTCAAGGGAATCGCGGGACTAAGGACTAAGGACTAAGGACTAAGGACTAAGGACTAAGGACTGAGGATTGAGTGGAGACCCGTAGCCCGGAGGCAGGCGCGCAGCGCCGGAATCCGGGGGTGTATCGCTTATCCCCGGATTTCGCGGCGCTCCATCCGGGCTACGGCCGCTGCGCTTCATCGGGGCTGCGGCCGTGGCGGCCGTTGGGCGTCTCTGAACCCGGGGTGGTGGCAAGCGGGCGGCACATTTTTTATCGTATACTCAGCCCCGGGTCCCCGCGCCATGGGACTGTGATCGGCATCGGCCTATGATGCCGCGAGGGTATGAACCGATGGCTGGAGGTGACCCGATGTTCAGCGCGATGGATCGTCCCGGGGCGTGGATGCCGTCCGCCAAGGCCCGCGCCCGGGCGCGCCTGCCGTTTGCGTTGCTCCTGCTCGGCCTGTCTCTGCCGGCGTCCGCCGCCACCTATACCGCGCCGTCGGGCTATTTCCAGATCATCGGCTACACGCTGCAACGCGTCGAACGCGACGGCGTCGCCGGGCTCGCGGTGGACGGCTGGGTGCAGGCCCTGGCGGACTGCCGCGGCGCGGTGCTGCTGTTCGACGTGTTGGACCGCGCCGGCCGGCCGGTCGGAACGGTCCGCGTCACGCACGGCGCCTTCTTCCGCCACGATCGCTGGGGCATCGGCCCCGGCGCGTTCACCCCGCTGGGCGAGCCCGCGGCGGCCATCGCCGCCGCGGACCGCATCGAGGTACGCGAGGCGGGCTGCACGGAGCGCTGATCCGGCCCTCGCGGGGGGAATGTTGCGGTTCGATGACAACCGCGCCACAATCTCCTCTCCCGTATCCGTGGTTTCCCGCCGCCCATGTCCTTGCCGTTGCCAGACCGCTGGCGCAAACCTCTCCTGCACGTCGTCCTGCTGCTCGCGGCGCTGACGCTGTACGCGAAACTGGTGGAGGTCTACGGGGGATTCAGCGCCCGGCTGCTGTATCTGCAGTGGCCGGAACTGATCTGTGTGCTGTGCCTGTACGGCGTGTTCTATTTCGTGCTCAAGCCGTCGAGCTGGCGCCCCGTGCTGGCCGCCATCCCGATCTTCGCCATCTATCTGGTGCACGATGTGTTCTATCTGGTGTACGGCAAGGTATTCCGCCTGATCAACGTGTCCGAGCTCCCGGAGTTGCTGCAGATCCTGCCGCTGCCGTATGCGATCCTCCTGGTCGCCGCCTTCCTCACGCCGTTCCTGATCCTGCTCGCGCGCATCGATTACGCCCGGCCCTGGCGTCTGGCGCTGGGGGCGCTGCCCCTGGTCCTGGTCGTACTGGGGGTCCGCGCCGCGCCGGACGCCTTCGCCGCCGGATTCCAGTCCTTCGCCCATGAAATCGTCATCTACTCCGACGGCAAGAGCGTGGAGCAGAACGGCCGCATGGCCATGCTGCTCTACCGCGAGGCGCAGCGCGCCGGTACGCTGGAGCGGATCGCACCCTATCGCGACCGCGCCGCCTTCGACGCGGGATTCCGGGACGAGGTCGCGCGGATCGGACCCCGCCTGCAGCCGCGCGACGTCCATTTCATCGTGCTGGAAAGCTTCCTCGACCCGCGGCTGTTCGAGGGGGTGGAGTTCTCACGCAGCCCGGTGCATCCGGAGTTCGAGCGGCTGTTCGGCGACGTCCTGGGTCTGTCGCTTTCGCCGGTCTTCGGCGGCGGCACGGCGCAGGCGGAGTTCGAGCTGCTGTGCGGCGTGCCCGCCTTCGAGAAATTGTCCAGCGTCGAATTCAACGCCTTCACCGGCTCGCCGGCGCACTGCCTGCCCGGGCTCCTGTCCGCGCTGGGTTACCGCAGCGTCGCGAGCAACGCCTATAAGCCGAATTTCTTCAACGCGCAGCCGGCTTACCAGGGCATCGGTTTCGCCGAGCAGTACTATCCCGCGGAGTTCTATTCCTCCGGCCCCACCTATCTGCACGCGGGCGATCCCGGCGTCGAGGACTACCTGTTCGACGGCGATCTGTTCGCGCAGAACCTGGCCTTCGTCCGGGAGCACCTGGGCCGCGCCGCGCGGGCGCCGCTGTTCAATTACGTATTGACTATCTACGGACACACCCCGCACAACCTCGATTCGCGCACGCATCCGCGGGTGGTCGAGCTGCGCTCCGATTTTCACGACGAGCACCTGGAGCGCGTCGCCAACCAGTTCTACTACCGCACCCAGGCGATCGCCGCCTATGTACGGGAGCTGATCGCGCTCGACCCCGACAGCCTGATCGTGCTGGTCTCGGATCACGTGCCGCCGCTGCAGTTCGGCCCCAATACCTATAACGCGCTCGCGTATCTGGGCAATCGCGCGAACGGCTATTACTACAATCGCATCGCGATCGTCGACCGCGGACGCCCCGTCGCCCCTCCCGCGCTGCGCCACTACGATGCGCCGGATCTGGTGCTGGACAGGCTCACCAACGGGGCCTCCTGCGGGGAGGGGGGATGCGCCTACCGGTCCGCCGGCCGGGCGCCGCGCGAGGCCTATCTGGACCGCTATCTGGCGTTGATGGCGCACGCCTCCGAGTGAGGCCGCGCGACCGGCCCGCCGCCGCGGGCCGTGGTCCGTCTATTCCCCGGCGACCGGGTCGGGGCCGGCGTCGCGCCCCAGCCTGACGGGCGGCACGCGATAGGCCACGAGGAGCGCGAGGGCGACCAGGGCGGCGATGACCCACTGGCTGACGTGGATGGAGGCGATCAGGCTGTCCCGCGCGCCGGCGAGGAGCGCCGCGGCGTCGTGGCCGGTGCGCGCCAGGGCGGTGCCGAAGTCGTCCGCCAGCCCGCGGTCGAGCAGGATCTGCGGGTCGCCGAGCGCGGCCGCCCAGCGGAGGCCGTCGTTCGCCCGCAGCAGCGCGTCGACCTCCGCGACATAGCGATGGGAGACCAGGGTCCCGATGATGGCCATGCCCAGCATGCCGCCGATCATGCGGGTCGATTGCAGCATCGCGGTCGCCACGCCGAGCCGGGCGCGCGGCGCGATCGACTGCGTGAACAGGGTCATGTTGGGCAGCAGGATGCCGAGGCCGATGCCCGCGGACATCATCGCGGCGGCGATCAGCGCGTCCGGCGTGCCGGCGCCCATCCGGGCCAGCGCCAGGGAGGCGAGACCGAAGAAGCCGAGGCCGGCGTACAGCATCCGTTTCGGGGCGGCGAGACGCGCGACGATGCGGCCGTTGGCGATGCTGCCGACGGTGATGCATACCGCGAGCGGCGTGATCAGCAGACCGGCGTGATTGGGCGACATGCCGAAACCGCCCTGCAGCAGCAGCGGGATGTAGTACATGAGGGCGAACATGCAGAAGCCCGTCACCAGGGACAGCGCGAACAGGGGCTTGAGGTCGTTCCGGGCGAGCATGTCCAGCGGCAGGATCGGGTTGGCGCAGCGTCGCTCCCACCACAGGAGCAGGGCCCCGGCGACCGCGCCGATCGCGGCCAGCAGGCCCAGCAGCGCCGCCGGCTTGTCGTGCTGGGGCAACCATTCCACCAGCAGTTGCAGGCTCGCCAGCGTGAGCGCGATCAGCGCCGCGCCCGGCCAGTCCAGTTGTGCGGGGGGTTGGTCGCTGTGCCGGATCCGCGGCAGATAGCGCCACACGAACCACAGGCTCACGACGCCCACCGGCAGGTTGACGAAGAATACCCAGCGCCAGCCCCAGTATTCGGTCAGGAATCCGCCCAGCGTGGGGCCGAAGGCGTTGGCGAGGCCGAAGGCGCCGCTGAGCAGCACCTGCCAGCGCAGCCGTTCGCGCGGCTCCGGGAACAGATCCGCGACGGTGGCGAAGGCGGTGGCGACCAGCATGCCGCCGCCGATGCCCTGCAGGCCGCGCGCCAGCACCAGTTCCAGCATGTCCCGCGCCAGGCCGCACAGCATCGAGGCGGCGGTGAACAGCAGGATGGCGGCGAGGGCGTAGGGCTTGCGGCCGTGCTCGTCGCCGAGCTTGCCGAAGATCGGCACGGCGATGATCGAGCAGAGCAGATACGAGGTGCCGACCCAGGCGTAGAGATCGAAGCCCTTCAGCTCGGCGACGATCGTCGGCAGGGCCGTGCCGATCACGGTCTGGTCGAGCGCCACCATGGCGACGACGAAGCATACGCCGAGGATCGCCAGCAACTGCTGGCGGAAATTCCGCGCCGGTGCGGTATCCATGCGGGGGGAAGACCGGGGTAATTGACGAGGCACTCATTTTGCCGGCGTGCCCCGGGGATGTCCATCGCGCGGAACGCCGCGCGCGGCATCTGTCCCCGGGATTCCGCCGGATTCCGGCGGCGCTTGCGGCGTGGGGATTTTGGACTATAGTGAAATACGATCGCGCCGCGAATCCGCGCGGCCCCCCAGCCAGCCCGTGCGCCAGCCAGGAGAGGATGAATCATGGATACCGATACCTCCGCTACATCCGCCGACGGGGTCGAAACCGCCGAAGGCGCGGACCTTACGCTGTACTTCGAGGGCAGGAGATGCATCCATGCCCGCTTCTGCGTCACCGGCGCGCCGCGGGTCTTCCTCGCCAACGTCAAGGGCCCGTGGATCCGGCCCGACGCGATGACAGTCGAGCAGGTGGTCGAGGTCGCGCACCTGTGTCCGTCCGGGGCCATCCGTTACCGGCGCAGGGACGGCGGGCCGGACGAAACGCCGGCCCCTGTCAATCTGCTTACGATCCGCGAGGCGGGGCCCTATGCCGTGCGCGGCGATCTGCGCCTCGGCGGTGAGGCCGGCGTCTTCCGCGCCACCCTGTGCCGCTGCGGCGCCTCGAAGAACAGACCGTTCTGCGACGGATCGCATCGCGACGCCGGATTCACCGCTACCGGCGAACCGCCTACGACCGACCGGACCGAGATGCTCGCCGTGCGTGACGGTCCCCTGTTCATCGATCCCCAGCCCGATGGCCCGCTGCGGGTGCGGGGCAATCTCGAGATCGTCAGCGGCACCGGCCGCGTCGTCGCGCGCACGACGGAGACCTATCTGTGCCGCTGCGGCGCCTCGGGCAACAAGCCGTTCTGCGACGGCAGCCACGCGCGCGCGGGATTCCGGTCGAACTGAGCCCGAAGACCGGGGACGACCCCCGATCGATCCGGCCGATTGAACGGGGGTCCGTCCCCGGTCAGCGCCCGCAATAGGCGCGGACGTAGGGGTGTACGTCCGGACGGTGGAGGACGTCGTCCTCGCTCATCCATTCGTAGCGGCTGTGCTGATCGAGCGGGAGATCGAAATCGCCGTGGTCGTCGACCAGGTAGGCGAGGACGATGTAGTGGGTGCCGTAGCCGGGCGCGCCGGCGAAATTGTCGTCGTACAGGTGTTCGAATACCCCGAGGAGGCGCGCGCGGTCCGGAGACAGCTCGCGGCCGAGTTCCATCCGGCTGATGCGGCGGAACGCCGCTTCCAGACGTTCATTCTTGGCGATACGCCCGCCGGGCACGAACCAGAAACCGCGCGCCGGACGATTCTCGCGCAGGCCGAGCAGCAGGCGCCGCGCCGCGTCGCGCACCACGAGATCGATCGACACCAGCGGCGTCAGGCGGACGACCTGCGAAAATTCTTCCCGGCCCAGGGGCGGCGGCGTCGTGTCGGTCATGTCCGGTGGATCTCCCTTCGGTCTTCGCGCGGGTTCGCGGCGGCGAAAAAAAACCCCGGTCGCGGAACCGCGACCGGGGTCATGGTCATCGTACGGATCAGACGATTACTTGGCGATCTTCAGCTCCACGCGGCGGTTGGCGGCGCGGCCGTCTTTCGTCGCGTTGTCGGCGACCGGACTGTCGGGGCCATAACCGTGGGCGGTCAGACGGTCCGCCGCCACGCCCTTGGAGACCAGATAGTCCATCACCGCCTGGGCGCGACGCTGCGAGAGATCGACGTTGAAGGCGTGCGGACCGGTGTTGTCGGTATGGCCCGCGACTTCCGCCTTGATGTCGGTATGCTTGAGCAGCGTCGCCGCCGCCTCGTCGAGGATCGAGGTCGATTCCGCCACCAGTTGCGCCGAGCCGGTCTGGAAGTTCACGCCCGGAAGCTCGATGATCTCCTTGATCTCGCAGCCGCGCACGTCCACCTTGGCGTCCGCCACGGTGTCGGGGCAGCGGTCGCGGCTGTCGACGACGCCGTCGTTATCGCTGTCCACCTCGCAGCCGTTCGCGTCCACCTTCGCGCCGGCCGGGGTGTCGGGGCAGCGGTCCAGGCTGTTCGCCACGCCGTCTCCATCGCCGTCCAGCTCGCAGCCGCGCGCATCGACCTCCGCGCCGGCCGGGGTATTCGGGCAGGTGTCGTCGCCATCGACCACACCGTCGCCGTCGCTGTCGACGGGCGCCGCCGGCATCGGAGCCGGGGCCGGCGCGGGTTCGGCCGCCGCGGCGACCACCGGGACGGCCGCCGCCGCGGGCGCGGCGCGGTTGCCCAGCGGGATCTGCAGGCCGAGGCCGATCACCCAGTCGCCGAAGCTGTCCTCGGTGGGGATGCTCTCGTCATCGTTGTCCCAGCGGTAGCGCGCCTCCATGCGCAGGGCCACGGTATCGCTGAAGACGTTCGACAGGAAGCCGACGCCGGCGTTCACCATGGTGTGTGTGCCTTTTTCCGCCGGGACTTTGGTGTTGAGGCCGCCGACGCCGATCAGGCCGTAGGGCGCGAAGCCGGCGTCGCGGGAGAAGAAATACAGGCCGTCGAGCGCGATGCCGCGCTGCTTGAACTCACCGCCGCCGTTTTCGAAGTCCAGCGTGTTGCCTTCGATGTTGGCCTCGAGGTTCCAGGCCTCGCTGAGCCGCTTGCCGATGCCGAACTGGAAGCCGACATCGTCGTCCGCGTTGCGGTCCTCATCGGCGATGACGTAGTTGAAGGCCGGCGCGATATACCAGTCGCTGTCCGCGTCGGCGTACGCGGCGGCGCCGGCCAGCGTGACGGACGAGGCGAGGGCGAGGGTCAGACAATGACGGAGGGGTCCAGTGGTTTTCATCGAGCATTCTCCATGAGGTTAGGAGGGGTATTCATTCAGGGGTTCATCCGCCGCGGGAAGCAAAGGGCGCGGCCGGACACAGGGCGCATGATATCTCTCCCTCGCGCCCATGACAACGCGACGCGAAGCATCGACGAAATCATGACGCATCGGGGCGAGTGAATCCGCGCGAGTGTTATAATCCCGTGCCGGGGTATGACGGTCGTCGACGGACCGTCCGTGTCTTCCCACCGTTCGAGGATCCCGCGATTCAAATCTTTCAACGCGCGCCCGGCACGCCCGCATTGCCGGCTGGCCCGTTTCGTTTCATCTGGTATTTCGTGGCGCGATACCGCTGGTGGTATTTCGGCATGTTGGCGTTCGAGACCGCCAATGCGACCTGCGGCATCCTGATTCCGTATGCGCTGGCCCGCATCATCAAGAGTGTGACCGGGGCGCAGGAGACCTCGATGGCGGTGGTCGAGCATCTGCAGGGGCCGCTGCTGCTGTTCATCGCGTTCTGCCTCGGAGAACTGGTGTTCGGTCGTCTCGCGGGCGCGATCCAGATCCGGCTCGGGCCGCGCCAGCGCCAGGCGGTGACGCGCACCATCTATCATTACCTTCAGTATCACTCCTACCGCTATTTCAGCAGCAACTTCGCCGGCGCGCTCGCGCACCGCATCTCCGAGACCTCGCTGGGCGTAACGCAGACGCTGTGGGCGCTGATCACGGAGTTCTGGCCCATCGCCATCGTCATCGGCGTCGCCGTGACGCTGCTGTTCCAGGCGCACGTCCAGCTCGGCTGGTTCGCGCTCGCCTGGGCGGCATTCTTCATCGGCATCTCGTTCCTGCTGGCGCGCCGCTGCCGGCCGTACGCGCAGGCGGCCGCGGCCGCGCGCAGCGAGACCACTGGCACGGTGGTCGATTCGGTGACCAATCTGGTCAGCGCTCGCCTGTTCGCCCGCCTCGGCTTCGAGCGCGAGAATCTGGAGCGCTATCTGACGCGCGAGATGCAGGCGATCCTGGTCTCGCACCACTATTCCGAACGTATCCGCTGGTTCCAGTTCTCGGCGGCGGCGGTGCTCAAGATCGGATTGCTGTACTACGCGCTGCGCCTGTGGGGGCAGGGTCATATCGGCGTCGGCGACTTCGTGCTGGCGGTCAGTCTGTCGCTGCTGGTCATCAACGAGGCGCGCAACCTGAGCCGGCGCTTTCTCGAATTCTTCGAGTACATCGGCAATGTCTCCAACGGCGTGCATACCATCGTGCGCGCGCACGAGCTGATCGACGCGCCGGACGCGGGCGCGATCGCCCTGCGGCGTGGCGAGATCGAATTCCGCGCGGTCGAGTTCGGCTATACTCCGGCGCGCAAGGTGTTCGACCGCCTCAGCGTGCGCATCCCCGCCGGCCAGCGCGTCGGCCTGGTCGGCCTGTCGGGTTCGGGCAAATCGACCTTCGTCAGTCTGATCCTGCGTCTGTACGATCCGCAGGGCGGCGCCATCCTCATCGACGGCGTCGACATCCGCGCCATGACGCAGGACTCGCTGCACGCGCAACTGAGCCTGATCCCGCAGGACCCGGGCCTGTTCCACCGCACGCTGCGCGAGAACATCCGCTACGGGCGCCTGGAGGCGAGCGACGCCGAGGTGATCGAGGCGGCCCGGCAGGCGCACGCGCACGAATTCATCGCGCAGATCAAGGAAGGTTACGACTCGCTGGTCGGGGAGCGCGGCGTGAAGTTGTCGGGCGGTCAGCGCCAGCGCATCGCGATCGCGCGCGTGATCCTCAAGAACGCGCCGGTCCTGATCCTCGACGAGGCCACCTCGGCGCTGGATTCGATCACCGAGCACGCCATCCAGCAGACGCTGGACACGGTGATGCGCGGCAAGACCGTCATCGTGGTCGCGCACCGGCTGTCGACCATCGCGCATCTGGACCGCATCCTGGTATTCGAGGACGGGCGCATCGTCGAGGACGGTACGCACGCCGAGCTGCTGGCGCTCGGCGGCGCGTATCATCACCTGTGGAGCCGACAGGCGGGCGGCTTCCTGCCCGAGGCCATCGCCGGCGAGCCGGATGCCCGGGCGGGCGGCCTGTCCGCGCCGGTGCCGTTGCCGGGAGGTCCGCCGGCCGCGGCGCCGGAGGGGCCTGAACCCGACGACGCGGCCGCGCCGCCGCGGCCGCCGGAATGAGGGGGCACTCCCGATGAGCGCCGCGGACGCGCGTCTCAACCGGGGCTACGACTATCGCGAGAGGCTCGGCCCGGAGGCGGACGGCGTGCGCCTGCTGGAGTATCTCGCGCGTCGTTACCGCCACACCGCGGCGGCGGAATGGACGGAGCGCATCGCCGCCGGGCGGGTGCTGGTCGACGGCCGGCCCGCGCCGCCGGATCGCGTGCTGCGCCGGGGCGGCGAACTGGTCTGGCGGCGTCCGCCCTGGGTCGAGCCCGCGGCGCCGCGGTCCTTCGCCGTCCTGTACGAGGACGAGGATCTGCTGGCGGTGGACAAGCCGGCCGGGCTTCCGACCCTGCCCGGCGCGGACTTTCTGGAGGCGACGCTCCTGCATCAAGTGCAGCGTTATGCGCCGGACGCCGCGCCGCTGCATCGTCTCGGGCGCTGGACCTCGGGGCTGGTGCTGTGCGCGCGCACGCCCGCCGCGCGGGCGAGCCTGAGCGGGCGGTGGTCGACACCGGCGGTCGGCAAACGTTACCGCGCGCTCGCGCGCGGCCTCCCCGCGTGGGACGAACTGACCATCACCGCCCCCATCGGCCCGGTGCCGCACGCCGTGCTCGGTACGGTCCATGCCGCCGCGCCCGACGGCAAGCCGGCGCATTCGCGGGTCACGGTGCTGGAGCGGCGCGCGGACGCGTTCCTGTGCGACGTGGACATCGCCACCGGCCGGCCGCACCAGATCCGTATCCATCTGGCGGCGGCCGGACATCCGCTGGTCGGCGATCCGCTGTATGTTTCAGGCGGCCGGCCCGCGCCCGGCGCGCGCGCCCTGCCCGGCGATCCGGGCTATCGGCTGCATTCCGCCGAACTGCGGTTTCCGCATCCGGGCACCGGGTGCGAGAGGGTCATTACGTGCGAACCGCCGCCGCTGTTGCGGGTTGCCGAGGAAGAGTCTGGAGGTTGAGTCCGGGCCCGGGGGCTTCCGATACCCCTGGCCATTCTGAAATAGCCGTTGCGTTCGCCGGGATGTGTAGCGAAACGGTTTTTAGAGTATAGCTTGGGCTGAGCAACGCGAAGCCCAACGCCCCGGCCGGGTCATGTTGGGCTTTATTTCATTGAGCCCAAGCTACGATTGCGGTTTCCGCATCCGCGCAGCGGCCGCGAGAGGCTCATCGCCTGCGCGCCCCCGCCCGACCTGCAGTCCCACGCGGCCGCCCGGTCCTAAGGGCGGTATACTCATGCGGACGGGGGCGAGGGTGTCGCCGGCGTGGGGAATCCAGGCGGGAGGAGGGCGGCAGATGCGTGTGGAAAGGATCGAGGCGGCGGCCAGGGGGCGTCTGGCGACCCTCCGGGCGGAGGCCCTGGTGACGGAGGCGGCGAATCTCCTGCGCGAGGCGCGGATCAATCTCGTCGTCGTGTGCGACGGCGGCGGCGTCATGGTCGGCGTCATCACCAAAACGGACGTCGTCCGCCATGTCGCGTACTGCGGGGGCGACGTGCGCGCGACGACCGTGGCGGCGCTGATGAACCCGGCGGTGACCTTCTGCCGGCCCGGCGAGGATCTGCGCGTGGTGTGGGAACGGATGAAGGCGCAGCGACGCGTCCATATCCCGGTCATCGATCCGGAAGCCCGGCCATGGGGCGTCGTCAGCGCGCGCGATGTCCTGCTCGCCCTGCTCGAGGAGGCGGAATACGAAGAGGCCTTGCTGCGCGATTACGTGATGGGCATCGGCTACCACTGAGTCGCCGCGGCGCCGGGACCGCGCTCAGCCGAACTCCAGTACTGAGCGCTGCGCCGTCCATCGACAGTGGATCAGGTGGGCGTCCAGTCGCTGTAGGTTGGGCTGAGCGCAGCGCAGCCCAACATCGGGGCACTGCGCATCGTTTCGTTGGGCTTCGCTGCGCTCAGCCCAACCTACGACGCCCTAGATATAGCGTTTTACTCAGTCTCGACCTAACCGAACTCCAGCGTCACGTCGATCTGGGCGAGATACTGCGCCTCGCGCTCCAGGTCGGTGCGGGTGAGCGGATGCGCGTCGAGCCAGCCGGCGGGCAGGCGCAGCGACAGCCGCCGCTTGTCGCCCGCCAGCGCGAACTCGGGCAGCGGGGCCGCGCCGCGGCTGCGGTGCAGCACGGCGGCGAGGCGCAGCAGCAGCGCGAGGCGTTCGGCCTGTTTGCCCCACAGGCTCTTCAGCTCCTTGAAGGCGCGCGCGGGGAACTTGCGCCGGTGGGCGAGCACTAGCGAGGCGAGCAGTTGCTGCTGCTGAAACGAGAAGCCGGCGAGGTCCGCGTGCGCGATCACGTAGGCGCCGTGTTTCTGGTAATGGCTGTGGGCGATGTCGAGGCCGATCTCGTGCAGGCGCGCGGCCCAGCGCAGCCAAGGCCCGTCCGCCTTCTCGTCCAGTTTCCAGTCCCGGGCGATCTGCGCCAGGCACTTCAGCGCGGTGTCCTCGACGCGCGCGGCGTGTTCCGGGTCCACATGGTAGTGCGAGGCCAGCGTGGACACGCTGGCCTCGCGCACATCCCCGCGGTGATGGCGTCCGACCAGATCGTACAGCAGCCCTTCGCGTAGCGCGCCGTCGGAGACCAGCATCCTGTCGATGCCGAGCCCCTCGATCACCGCGAACAGGATCATCGCGCCGCCGGGCAGGATCGCGGCGCGCTCGCGGCTCAGCCCCTCGAGCCGGAGCAGATCGACGCTGCCCGCCTTGAGCATGGCGTCGATCAGCCTGAGCAGGCCGGCGAGGGTGATGCCGTCCTTGCCCCAGCCGTTGACGGCGAGGATGCGGTTGATGGCGAGGACGGTGCCGGAGGCGCCGATGGCGCTGGCCCAGCCTTCCTCGCGATAGGTCTCGATCTTGGGTTCGAGTTCGACGCGGGCCTCGAGCAGGGCGCGGTCGATGCAGGAGGCGGTGATCCTGCCGTCGGGAAAGAAGCGGCCGGTGTGGGTGACGCAGCCCATATAGAGGCTTTCCATCAGGATCGGGGCGAAGCCGCGGCCGATGATCATCTCGGTGCTGCCACCGCCGATGTCCACGACCAGGCGGTTGCTGTCGCCGTCGGAGGCCAGGCTGTGCGCGACGCCGCTGTAGATCAGGCGCGCCTCCTCGATGCCGGAGATGATCTCGATCGGATAGCCCAGGGCGTGTTCCGCGCGTTCGAGGAAATCCGCGGCGTTTTTCGCGCTGCGCAGGGTATTGGTGCCGACGATGCGCACGTTTCCGGCGGGCAGCCCGGCCAGGCGCTGGCCGAAACGGCCGAGACAGAGCAGGGCGCGCTCCTGTACCTCCGCGCCCAGAGTGCGCGCCTTGTCGAGTCCGTCGGCGAGGCGCACCGGCTCGCGCAGGCGATCGATCAGCTTGAAGCCGCCGGCGTGCATCTGCGCGATGACCATGTGAAAACTGTTGGAGCCGAGATCGACGGCGGCGATCTGCTCGGAGGCGCCCGGGGGCGCGGCGTTCTGCGTCACGGTGTTCATGGAATGCAGCCGCATTATAGTGGCAGCAGCGGAGCGAGTATAGCCGACGTCCTGTGTGGGCCGTGCGCGGCCGCGTGGCGGATCACCGTGGAGAAGGCGTGTGGGATCCGTATCCGGGGCGTGCGGACGCACCTGTGCGCCCGGCGCAGTCATGGCCTGTCATGCGATGCCGCGGCGGGTATGGCGCCGATGCGGAGATGATCCGGCCCTTGACCTTCCCACGGTGGCAAGGCCTACGCTGTTCCGGTGATTTTCTTCGGAGGTCTTCATGCAATTCCATATCGACAACATGACCTGCGGCGGCTGCGCTCGCAGCGTGACCAGGGCGATCCAGTCGGTGGATGCGGAGGCGCGGGTGACGGCCGACCCGCCCAGCAGGCGGGTCGAGGTCGAATCGTCCGCCTCGCCGGAGCGGCTCGCGGCCGTCCTGCGGGAGGCGGGGTTCCCGCCGCGCGCACCCTGATGTGAGACCGCCATCGTCTGTCCGCGCCTCTTGCGGCAGGCGACCCGCACGCCGCGGCTCGGGACGGGGCGGCGGGTCGTGGCGCGGTCAGCGTTGCGTCAGGGGGGATCGCGGTCGGCGCTTTTTGCGCGTCGCCGTAACCGCGTGCCCGGGTCTTTCGAGGTTGGCCAGGATCGGACAATCGGGCCGGTCATTGCCCGCACAGCATGCCACCAGCGTCTGCAGGGTGTCGGCCATCTGCTGCAAATCGTCGATACGACGCCGGAGGTCGGCGATGTGCTGCTGCGCGACGCGCTTGACGTCGGCGCTCTTGCGGGAACGGTCGCGCCACAGTCCGAGCAGGTTATGGATCTCCGTGACCGAGAATCCCAGATCGCGGGAACGCCGGATGAAGCGCAGCCTATGCACGTCCGCGTCGGCGTAGGAACGGTAACCCGAATCGGTGCGGGTCGCCGACGGGATCAGTCCGACCGATTCATAATAGCGGATCATCTTGGCCGAGACCCCCGAGGCCCTGGCCGCGTCACCGATATTCATGGGCGTTTCTCCCGTGGTTTCACGCTGTGTGGGCGCCGACCGCCAGCGGCGGCCGGAAGCGCCGCAGCCGCAATGCGTTGCCCAGCACGAACACGCTGGACAGGGCCATGGCGCCCGCGGCGAAGATCGGCGACAGCAGTATCCCATAGGCCGGATAGAGCGCACCCGCGGCCACCGGAATCAGCGCGGCGTTGTAGGCGAAGGCCCAGAACAGGTTCTGGTGAATGTTGCCGATGGTCGCCTTCGACAGCGCGATGGCATTGGGGACTCCCCGCAGATCACCGGACATCAGCACGACATCCGCGGATTCCACGGCGATATCGGTGCCCGTGCCGATGGCCAGGCCCACATCGGCCTCGGCCAGCGCCGGCGCGTCATTGATGCCATCGCCGACGTAGGCGATCCGGCCGTGGGCCGCCTTCAGCCGGCGCACCGCCTCGACCTTGCCCGCGGGCAGCACCTCGGCCGCCACCTCGTCGATACCCAGTTGCCCGGCGATCGCCCGCGCGGTGCGGGCGTTGTCGCCGGTGATCATGGCGACCTTCAGGCCCAGCCCGTGCAGCGCCGCGATGGCGGCGGGCGTGCCCGGCTTGATCGGGTCGGCCACGGCGACGATGGCGGCCAGACGTCCATCGACGGCGGCATACAGCGGCGACTTGCCTTCGCCGCCCAGGCGTTCGGCGCTCGCGGCGAACACGGCCACGTCCAGGCCCAGGGAACGCATATAGCGGTCCGCGCCGACCTCCACGCGCCGGCCGTCGGCCGTGGCGCGCACGCCCATGCCGGTGACGGATTCGAACGCGTCGAGCGCGGGCAGCGCGAGGCCTTCCCGCCCGGCGGCTTCGACGATGGCGCGGGCGATGGGATGCTCGGAGCGCGATTCCACCGCCGCGATCAGCGCCAGCACCCGGGCGCGCTCGAACCCCCCGGCCGTTTCCAGATCGGTCAGCGCCGGACGGCCCTCGGTCAGCGTCCCGGTCTTGTCCACCGCCACCACCCTGGCGTCCCTGAGCAGTTGCAAGGCCTCGCCCTTGCGGAACAGCATGCCCAGCTCAGCGCCCCGGCCGGTGCTCACCATGATGGAGGTGGGCGTGGCCAGCCCCATGGCGCAGGGGCACGCGATGATCAACACGGCCACCGCATTGACCAGCGCGAAGGTCAGGGCCGGCGGCGGCCCGAACACCAGCCAGACCAGGAAGGTCAGCGCAGCGGCGATCATCACGGCGGGCACGAACCACAGCGTCACCTTGTCCACTACGGCCTGGATCGGCAGCTTGGAGCCCTGTGCCTGCTCGACCAGGCGGATGATCTGCGCCAGTATCGTCTGCCCGCCCACGGCGGTGGCGCGCAGCGTGAAGGCGCCGGTCTGGTTGACGGTGCCGCCCACGACCGCGCTGCCGGCGGTCTTCTCGACGGGGATGGGCTCGCCCGTGATCATGGACTCGTCCACGAAGCTGCGGCCCGCGATCACTTCCCCATCGACGGGCGCTCGCTCGCCGGGGCGCACCTCCACCACGTCGCCCGGGGCGACCTCGTCCGCGGGGATGTCCACGAAGCGGCCCTCGCGCGCGACGTGCGCGACCCTGGCCTGCAGGCCCACCAGCCGCTTGATGGCCTCCGAGGTCCGACCCTTGGCGCGCGCCTCCAGAAAGCGGCCGAGCAGGATCAACGCCACGATCACGGCGGCGGCCTCGTAATAGACATTGACCGTCCCGGCCGGCAACAGACCCGGGGCGAAGGTGGCGACCAGGGAATAGGCATAGGCCGCCGAGGTGCCGACGGCCACGAGGGAGTTCATATCCGGCGCCAGCCGCGCGAGCGCGGGAAAGCCTTTCCGATAGAAGCGGATGCCCGGAATGGCCAGGACCAGCGTGGTCAGTATGAATTGCAGATACCGGCTGTTCTGTACGCCGAGGGTGGCGGCCACCGCTTCGTGCATCCACGGGAGCAGGTGCGTGCCCATTTCGAGGATGAACACCGGCAGCGCCAGTACGGTGGCCAGGATCAGATCGCGCTTGAGCCGGGCGGCCTCGGCATCCTTTTTTTCCGCCGCGCCGGCGTGGTCCTGTATTCCGGTCTCGATGGGGCGGGCCTCATAACCGGCCTTTCCGATGGCGGCCACCAGGCGCCCGATATCGGCGACCCCGCGCACGGTGGCGCGCTCGGTCGCCAGATTCACGACGGCCTCCGCAACGCCGGGAACCTCCTTG
>WBZO01003509.1_pt1 | contig 18204 bp, 16 predicted proteins | sample 5204261 | NCBI WGS metagenome assembly WBZO01 (sample SAMN12412400, study PRJNA552823) | activated sludge metagenome | isolation source: activated sludge from anammox sidestream of wastewater treatment plant... | place: USA: North Carolina | collected 2017-09
CACGTGATCGCGGAGAATCCGGTTACCGGTGTCGCGTTTTTTCTGTTCGTGCTGCTCGTCCTTGCGGCGCTTCTCGGTCCCGTGCTGGTCCCGTACGACCCGCTGGCCACCGACGCCGCGGCATCGTTGCAGCCGCCATCCGCGCGGCACTGGTTCGGCACCGACCAGTTGGGACGTGATATCTTCAGCCGTGTCGTGGTGGCGACAAGGCTCGACATGATGATCGCCGTCAGTTCCGTCGCCGCCGTCTTCGCCGCCGGCGGTCTGGCCGGCATCGCCGCCGGCTATTTCGGTGGCTGGACCGACCGCATCGTCGGCCGTCTGGCCGACACGATCATGGCGTTCCCGCTGTTCGTCCTGGCCATGGGCATCGTCGCCGCCCTGGGCAACACCGTCACCAACATCGTCATCGCCACGGCCGTCGTCAATTTTCCGCTCTACGCCCGTCTTGCCCGGGCCGAGGCGAACATCCGCCGCGACGCCGGCTTCGTCCTGGCCGCGCGCCTGTCGGGCAATACAAACGCGCGCATCCTGCTGTTTCATATCCTGCCCAACATCCTGCCGATCATGGTCGTGCAGATGTCGCTGACCATGGGCTATGCCATCCTCAACGCCGCCGGCCTGTCGTTCATCGGCTTGGGCGTTCGCCCGCCGACGCCGGAATGGGGGATCATGGTGGCCGAGGGGGCGGCGGGCATCATCTCCGGCGAATGGTGGGTCGCCCTGTTTCCCGGCCTGACCCTGATGGGCGCGGTGTTCTGCTTCAACCTGCTGGGCGACGGGCTGCGCGACATCGCCGACCCGCGCCGTCGGACATGAGCATGACGACCGAAACGCCCGTCCTGCTCGACGTGCGGGACCTGACCGTCGAATTCGCCACCCGGCGTGGCACCGTCCGCGCGGTGGAGCGCGTCGATCTGGCCCTGCACCGCGGCGAGATCCTCGGCATCGTCGGCGAATCGGGGTCGGGCAAGTCCGTCACCTCCTACGCCGTCATGCGCATCCTGGACCGCGCCGGACGGATCGCCGAAGGCAGCATCCGCTTTTCCGGCATGGATCTGCAGGCGTTGCATGAGGACGAGATGCGCGACCTGCGCGGCCGCGAGCTGTCGATGGTGTTCCAGAACCCGCGCGCGGCGCTGAACCCGATCCGCCGGATCGGCCGCCAGATCGAGGATGTCCTGTTGCGCCACGCGCAGGCGACGCGGCGTGACGCACGCACCAAAGCCATCGCCATGCTCGATCGCGTTCGCATCGCTCGGCCGTCCGAACGCTACGACGCGTATCCGTTCGAGCTGTCGGGCGGCATGTGTCAGCGCGTGGTGATCGCGCTGGCGCTGGCGTGCCAACCAACCCTGCTGATCGCGGACGAACCGACGACCGGGCTGGACGTCACGACGCAGAAAGCGGTGATGGACCTGATCGTCGCACTGACGCGTGAAAGCCGCATGTCGGCGATCCTGATCACCCACGACCTGGGCCTGGCCGCGGCGTATTGCGACAGCGTGATGGTGATGGAGCAGGGGCGGGTGGTGGAAGCCGCGCCGGCAACCCGTATCTTTTCGCAGCCGACGCATGACTATACACGACGTCTGTTGCGGGCAACGCCACGGCCCGGGCTGTCTCTGCGCGACCTGATCGCCGATCCCGCGCCGCCGCCGGTGCCGCCGCCGATGCCGGACACCGGCCGTCTGCTGGACGTGCGTGGCCTGGTGAAGACCTATGGCACCGCCAACGCGGTGGATGGCATCGACCTGCATATCGACCGTGGCGAAAGCGTCGGCCTGGTGGGCGAATCCGGTTGCGGCAAGTCCACGATTTCGATGATGATCATGCGGCTGCTCGATCCGACCCGCGGCAGCATCCGGTTCGGCGATCACGAGATCGGTGCCATTCCCGCGCGGCAGTTCGCCACGCACCCGCTGCGCAGGCGCATCCAGATGGTGTTCCAGGATCCCACCGATAGCCTGAATCCGCGCTTCACCGCCGAACGCGCGATCGCCGATCCGATCCGCCGGATGGGGGATCGGATGCGGCGGGACGCCGAGCGTGCCCGCTGTGAAGAGCTTGCGCGGCTGGTCGGGCTGCCGCTGCATCTGCTGGACCGGTTTCCCCATCAACTGTCGGGTGGCCAGAAGGCGCGCGTCGGCATCGCCCGGGCCATCTCGCTGAACCCCGACCTCGTGATCCTGGACGAGCCGACCGCTGCGCTCGACGTCTCGGTTCAGGCCGTCGTCCTGAACCTGCTGGAGGATTTGAAGATTTCCCTTGGCATGTCCTATCTGTTCGTCAGCCACGATCTGCATGTCGTGCGTCTGCTGTGTGACCGCGTGATCGTCATGCGTGCCGGTCGTGTCGTTGAGCAAGGTCCGGTGCAACAGGTGCTGAAGGCGCCGACCGCCGCCTATACGCGTGACCTGATCGCCGCCATTCCACAGCCGCCGGTCTGACCCATGCCGGCACGTCCGACCCATGCCGAGCGGCTCCGCGTCCAGATCGCCGATGAGATCGTGCGCGGCGAGCTGCGTCCCGGCACACCGCTGGATGAAGTCTCGCTGGCACGCCGCTTCGGCGTCTCCCGCACGCCGGTGCGGGAGGCCTTGCGCGAACTGTCCGCCGCTGGGCTGGTGCGCACGCAGCCGCATCGTGGCGCGGTCGTCACCCGCCCGGGCCCGCAGGAGGTGGAGGACATGTTCGCCGTCATGGCCGACCTGGAATCCCTGTGCGCCGGTTACGCCGCCGTGGCGATGACACCCAGCGAGCGGGCGGGGTTGTTGATGGTTCATGGCGCGCTGCGCGATTTGATTCGGGCGGGCGATCCGCAGCGCTATCACGAGGTGAATGAGCGGTTTCACCACGCGATCTATCTCGGCAGCCATAACGCCTATCTGGCCGAGGTCACGCTGACCACCCGCAAGCGCCTGGCCCCGTTCCGCCGTGCACAGTTCCGCACGGCGGGCCGCCTGGCTCTGTCCTACGAGGAGCATGACAGGGTGGTGCGGGCGATCCAGCAGGGCGACCGTGCCGCGGCGGCGGCGGCGATGCGTGACCATATCGGCATCGTCCATTTCGCGTATGAGCACTACGCGCTGGAATTCGACGATCCGTCCGGTCCCTACGACGCGCTGCGGCCGGCGGTGCGAGAGGGTGGCTGATGTGGCCGGCTGACGATCCGCGGGCGGCAGCCGACCGGGCGATTGCAGCCGACCGGGCACACGACGATCCGGCGATCTGGATCACCCGCGTGCCGGACGACGCAATCCGTTCCCGCGCCCGCGCGCTGGCGGCCGAGGGACGACGGGGCCGGTCGCTGTGGGGCGTGCCCTTCGCGGTGAAGGACAATATCGATATCGCAGGCATGCCTACCACGGCAGCCTGTCCGGCCTATGCCTATACGCCTGCCACAGATGCTCCGGCGGTGCGCCGCCTGCTGGATGCGGGTGCAATCCTGATCGGCAAGACGAACCTGGACCAGTTCGCGACCGGCCTGGTCGGCGTGCGCAGCCCCTATGGCGTGCCGCGCAACCTGTTCGATCCGTCGCGGGTGCCTGGCGGCTCCTCCTCCGGTTCCGCCTGTGCCGTTGCCGCCGGCATCGTCCCCTTCGCGCTTGGCACCGATACTGCCGGCTCGGGGCGCGTGCCGGCGGCGTTCGGCAACATCGTCGGCCTGAAGCCGACGGTGGGCAGCGTGTCGGCGCGGGGGATGGTACCGGCGTGCCGGTCGATCGACACGATCTCGGTGTTCGCCGGCTCGGTGGATCAGGCGCTGTCGGTGCTGCGGGTGATCGCCTTCCATGACCCGGCCGATCCGTATTCCCGCGCTGCACCGTTTGCCCATTTGCGCCAGTCGTCCGCGCCGCCCGCTTGGCGGGTGCGTCACACCGATCCGCGCGACATCTGTACCCCGGATGTCGCGCGCGCCACCCTGGCCGCCGCAACGCTCGTCGGATCCGAGCCTGTCGACATCACGCCCTTCCTGGAAATCGCCCGGCTGCTCTATGACGGTCCGTGGGTTGCCGAACGGACCGCGGTGCTGGCGGACGTGCTGCGCGATCATGCGGCGGCGTGCCATCCGGTGACGCGCGCGATCCTGGAAAGCGGCCTGACCCGCCGCACCGTCGATGCGTTCGACGCCTTCCACAAGCTGGTGCAGGCGCGCCGCATCGCCGCCGACCTGTTCGCCGGCTGCGATGCGTTGCTGCTGCCGACCACACCGGACTGCCCGAGCCTGGCGGCGCTGGAAGCCGACCCGATCGGCCCGAACAGCCGGCTGGGCACATTCACCAACTTCGTGAATCTGTGCGACCTCGCCGCGATCGCGGTGCCGGCCGGGTTCGGTGCGGACGGGCTGCCGGTGGGCGTGACGGTGGTCGGCCCGGCCTGGAGCGAAGGGCGTCTGGCGGCGTTGGCCGATCATATCCATCGCGCCTTCGCCTCAACGGTCGGCGCCACCGGCCGGTCGTTGCCGACCGCGGCGCCCCCCGATCCGCTGCGGCCGGACGAAACGACACTGTTCTGCGTCGGCGGGCACATGGCGGGCCTGCCAATGAATCATCAGTTGCTGGCGTCCGGCGGCCGGTTCCTGCGCGCCGCGGTGACGGCGCCGGCCTACCGGCTATATGCTATCGGCGATCGGCCCGGCCTGGTGCGCGCCGCGCCGCCCGCCGCGATTGCCGGCGAAGTCTGGGCCGTGCCCACCGCGGCGATCGGCGCTTTGCTGGCCGGTGTGCCGGCCCCGCTGGGTTTCGGGACCGTCGAGCTGGAAGACGGCCCGTGTCTGGGTTTCCTGGCCGAGGCCGCCTGCGTCGCCGGCGCCCCTGACATCACCGCATTTGGCGGCTGGCGGGCATGGCTCGCCGCCGGCCGTCCCGTCACGGAGACAGCCTGATGCCCGACGACCTCGACGCGCTCATTCTGGCCGGCACGACTGCGCTCGATATCCCGGTGGAACCGGAATGGCACGACGCCATCCGCGCCAACCTGTCGGTCACGTTGCGCCATGCCGCGCTGGTCGATTCCTTCCCCCTCCCGGACGAGGCCGATCCCGCGCCGGTGTTCCGGGCATGAGCGCGGCGGCAAAGGTCGAGGCGGCGTTACGCCGTATCACGGCGCTCAACCCAGTGCTGAACGCGTTCACGACGGTGACCGCGGACCGGGCGCGGGCGCGGGCGGCGGCGCTGGATCAGTCCCGGGCTGCCGGTCGCGCGCCGCTGCCGCTGGAAGGAATGCCGTTCGCGGTCAAGAACCTGATCGACGTCGCGGGGCTGCCGACCCTGGCCGGTTCGCGTATCAACCGGGAACGCCAGCCGGCCCGGCAGGACGCAACGCTGGTCCGTCGGCTGGAAACGGCGGGCGCGGTGCTGGTCGGTGCGCTGAACATGGGCGAATACGCCTATGATTTTACCGGGGAGAACGTGCATGACGGCCCGTCGCGGAACCCGCACGATCCGGCGCGGATGTCCGGTGGCTCGTCTGGCGGGTCCGGCTCGGCCGTCGGTGGCGGGCTGGTGCCGCTGGCGCTGGGGTCGGACACGAACGGCTCGATCCGCGTCCCCGCCTCCTTCTGTGGCGTTTTCGGCCTGAAGCCGACCTTCGGCCGCCTGTCGCGCGCGGGCAGCTTTCCCTTTGTCGCCAGCCTGGACCATCTGGGCCCGTTGGCGCGGACTGTTACGGACCTAAGCCGAGCATACGATGTGATGCAGGGACCGGACCCGGCGGACCCGGTGTGCGTCGATCGGCCGACGGAGCCGGTGTCGGAGCTGTTGCCGCGCGGCGCCGACGGGCTGCGCATCGCAACACTGGGCGGTTATTTCCGGCAGGGGGCGACGCCGCAGGCGTTGGACGCGGTCGCCGCGGTCGCGGCCGCTTTGCGTGCCGACCAGGAGATCGAGCTACCCGAGGCGGCGCGTGCCCGGGCCGCGGCCTTTGTCATCACGACGACGGAAGGGGCGGCGCTGCATCTCGACCGGCTGCGGAGGCGGGCGGCTGACTTCGATCCGGCGGTGCGCGACCGGCTGATTGCCGGGGCTCTGGTGCCGGCGCCGCTGGTGGGGCGCGCGCAGAAGTTCCGCCGCTGGTTCCGCGAGACCGTGCTGACCTTGTTCCGACAGGTCGACATCCTGCTGGCGCCCGCCACCCCCTGCGCGGCGCCGGTGATCGGCCATACCACCCTGGACCTGGGCGGTGAGGTCGTGCCGCTGCGGCCGAATATCGGCATCTACACGCAGCCGATCTCGTTCATCGGCCTGCCGGTGGTGGCGGTTCCCGTCCAGGGCAGCGGGTTGCCGGTCGGCGTGCAGGTGATCGCCCCACCCTGGCGGGAGGACCTGGCCCTGCGCGTCGCCTGGCAATTGGAGTTCACAGGCTTCCATGCCTGCGAGGCGCGGGCGCTGGCGATGGTCGACCCGGCGTCCTGAGCGGCTGCCGGTTTCACGGACCGATCGGACCAGCATGCCGGCCATCGGCGCCAGCGGGCTGGCGCCGTCGTGCCGCATCGTGTCACGCTGCACCGCCTGCCGGGCGCCAGACTTGACCCGGATCAATGCGGCGATCGCCCTGCGCCGATAACAGGCATCGGAATGGGCAGGTGCTCCGGCCACGCAACGTGACCGGTGCTGGCGTGCGCCACGCCACCGCGGAAACGACCAGCAGGAGAGAAAGCCGCATGGCTACAGAGGATCGTTCCGAGGCTGCGAAGGTCATGATCGACGTGGATGGCCTGCAGGCTCTGATCGACACCTTGCGCCGTCGTGGCTATCAGGTGGTGGGGCCGACCAGGCGGGACGAGGCGATCATCTACGACGAGGTCACCGCGGTCGGCGACCTGCCGGCTGGCTGGACCGACCGGCAGGAGGCCGGCCGCTATCGGCTGGAGCGGCGGGCAGATGACGCGCTGTTCGGCTATGCCGTCGGGCCGCATGCCTGGAAGCGTTTCCTGCATCCGCCGCGCGACGTGCTGTGGCGCGCGCAGCGGACCGGCGATGACCTGATCGTCACACAGGCCGACGCCGCCGATCACGCCCCGTATGCGTTCCTGGGTGTCCGGGGATGCGAGCTCAGCGCCATCGCCATTCAGGACCGGGTCTTCGTCGACGGGCCCTATCCCGACACCGCCTATCGCGCCCGCCGCCGCGCCGCCTTCATCGTGGCGCTGAATTGTGGGGAGGCAGGCGGCACCTGCTTCTGCGTGTCGATGCAGACCGGGCCGGCGGTGACAGCCGGCTTCGACCTCGCCCTGACCGAGCTGATGGACGGTGGCCGCCACGCCTTCCTGCTGGAAGCCGGCAGCGCGGCGGGGCAGGCGGTGCTGGCGGAGCTGCCGCATCGCCGGGCCGCGCCCGAGGAGATCCACGCGGCTGAAGCGGTGGTCGCGCGAACCGCGCAGCGCATGGGGCGCGCGCTGGAGACCGACGGGCTGAAAGGGCTGTTGCAGGCGAACCCTGACCATCCGCACTGGGACGACGTCGCGGCGCGGTGCCTGAGCTGCGCCAACTGTACCATGGTGTGTCCGACCTGTTTCTGCGTCACCGTCGACGACCACAGCGACCTGGCGGGCCACACCGCGGAACGGGTGCGGCGGTGGGATTCCTGTTTCACGCTGGACTTCTCGTACCTGCACGGCGGCAGCGTGCGCAAGGAAACCCGCTCCCGCTATCGCCAATGGATGACGCACAAGCTTTCGAGCTGGATCGATCAGTTCGGCACCTCGGGTTGCGTCGGCTGCGGCCGCTGCATCACCTGGTGTCCGGTCGGGATCGACATCACGGCGGTGGCCGCGGCGATCCGGGCCACCGCATTCCGTGTGACGGAGGCGCATCATGGAGGGGCTTGAACGGATCGTTCTGTCTCACCCGTTCTTCGCCGGGCTGGAAGCGGCGTTGGGCGGGCTCGTGTCGGGTTGCGCCCGGAACCTGCGCTTCGATCCCGGCAGCTATCTGTTCCACGAAGGTGATCCGGCGAACGAGCTCTACCTGATCCGGCAGGGGACGGTGGCATTGGAAATCAAGCCGCCCGGACGCTCACCGATCGTGTTCGCCACCGAGCATGCGGGCGGGATCGTCGGCACCTCGTGGCTGGTACCGCCCTATCGCTGGCGGTTCGACGCGCGTGCGATGGAGCTGACTCGGGCGATCGGCATCGACGCACGTTGCCTGCGCGACAAGTGCGAGGCGGACTACCATCTGGGCTATGAGATGATGAAGCGGTTCCTGCCGGTGGTCGCACAGCGGCTGGATGAGGCCCGCCTGCAGGTGCTGGACGTGTACGGAAAGCCCGGCGCGTGAGCATGGCAGCCGAGGCGGACCCGTTCGTGCCGCGCGTCTGGCGTGTCCGCCGCGTGCGGCGCGAATTGCGCGATGTCTTGACGCTGGACCTGGCATCTGAGGCGCATGAGCGTGCCGTGTTCGACCCCGGGCAGTTCAACATGCTGTATGCGTTCGGTGTCGGCGAGGTCGCGATCAGCCTGAGCGGCGATCCTGCCGATGCGAGCCGCTACACCCATACGATCCGGCGTGTCGGCGCGGTCAGCCGTGCGCTGGCCGATCTGAAGCCCGGCGCCGCGCTGGGCGTGCGCGGACCGTTCGGCACCGCGTGGCCGGTGCGCGCGGCCGAGGGGCTGGATGTGATCTTCGTCGCCGGCGGCCTGGGATTGGCGCCTCTGCGCCCGGCGATCTATCACGTGCTGGCGAATCGCGACCGCTATGGCCGTGTCTCGGTCCTGTATGGTGCGCGCAGCCCGCGGGAGATCCTGTATCGGGCCGAGATCGAACGCTGGCGCCGGCGTTTGGATCTGGATGTCGAGGTGACCGTGGACCATGCCGACACCGACTGGCGCGGCAATATCGGCGTGGTGCCGAAGCTGATCGCGCGCGCCGCGTTCGATCCGCTCAACACCATCGCCATGGTTTGCGGGCCCGAGGTGATGATGCGTTTCACGGCCAGCACGCTGCATGAAGCCGGGTTGCCGCATGAGAGCATCCACCTGTCGATGGAGCGGAACATGAAATGTGCCATCGGGTTGTGTGGTCACTGCCAGTTCGGCCCGCATTTCATCTGCAAGGATGGGCCGGTGATGCGTTACGACATGCTGGCCAACCTGCTGCCGGTGAAGGAAATTTAGCGTGCCCGCCGCGACGAGACCCAAGCTGGCCGTCTGGAAGTTCGCGTCCTGTGACGGCTGTCAGCTTTCGCTGCTGGACTGCGAGGACGAGCTTCTGGCGGTGGCGGATGCCGTGGAGATCGCGAATTTCCCCGAAGCGTCCAGCGCAATCGTCAAGGGTCCGTACGACCTCTCCCTCGTCGAAGGCTCCATCACCACAGACCACGACGCCCGGCGGATCCGGGCGGTGCGGCGCCAATCGAAGTTTCTGGTGACGATCGGTGCCTGTGCGACGGCCGGGGGAATCCAGGCATTGCGGGAATTCGCCGATGTCGAGGCGTTCGTGGCCGCTGTCTATGCATCGCCGCAATACATCCATACGCTGGCGACCTCGACGCCGATCTCGGCCCATGTGCAGGTCGACTTCGAATTGCGCGGATGCCCGATCGACAAGGGGCAGTTGCTGGAGGTGCTGTCGGCGTTCCTGGCCGGTCGCCGCCCGTCGATCAGCCACCATGCCGTCTGCGTGGAGTGCAAGGCGCGCGGCACACCCTGCGTGATGGTGCTGGGCACGCCTTGCCTCGGGCCAGTGACGCAGGCGGGATGCGGCGCGATCTGCCCGTCCTATCATCGCGGCTGCTATGGCTGCTTCGGCCCGATGGAAAGCCCCAATACCGCCGCCCTGGCGGCAGAGTGGCGCCGTCACGGCGCGTCGCCGCGCGATCTGCAGCGCGTGTTTCGGACCTTCAATGCCAGGGCGGAGGCGTTCCGCCGCGAGGGCGACGCGCATGGCGGCTAGGACGATCAAGGTCGATCTGCTGGCACGTGTCGAGGGCGAAGGCGCGCTGGACCTGCATGTGCGCAACGGCCGCGTCACCCGTGCCCATCTGCGCATCTTCGAGCCGCCGCGCCTGTTCGAGGCGATGCTGCGCGGGCGCGGCTTCACCGAGGCGCCGGACATCACCGCCCGCATCTGCGGCATCTGCCCGGTCGCGTATCAGATGAGCTCGGTGCATGCGATGGAGGATGCGTGCTGTGTCCGGATCGATGGTCCGATCCGGATGCTGCGCCGCTTGCTGTATTGCGGCGAATGGATCGAAAGCCATGCCCTGCACGTGGCGATGCTGCACGCACCGGATTTTCTGGGATATCCCGACGCGATCCAGATGGCGCGCGACCACGGGGACCTGGTGCGCCGCGCGCTGGCCCTGAAGAAGACCGGCAACGCCCTGATGCGCCTGCTGGGCGGACGCGAAATCCATCCCGTGAATGTGCGCGTCGGCGGCTTCTACCGCGTGCCGCGCAAGGCGGAGCTGACGGCGCTGCTGGGCGACCTGGAACAGGCGCGGGATCATGCCGTTGCCATGCTGCGCTGGGCTGCCGGCTTCACCTTCCCCGACTTCGAGCGCGATTACGAGTTCGTGTGCATCCGTCACGACAGCGAGTATCCGCTGAACGAGGGACGGATCGTGTCCAATCGCGGACTGGACATTGCCGCCGGCGATTTCGACTCTGAATTCGAGGAACGGCATGTCGCGCACTCGACCGCGCTGCATGCGGTGCTGAAGCGACGCGGTGCCTATCTCGTCGGGCCGATGGCTCGCTATGCGCTGAACTTCGACCGACTGCCGCCCGACGTGCAATCGCTGGCGCGCGAGGTCGGGCTGGAACCAGTATGCCGCAACCCGTATCGCAGCATCCTGGTGCGGGCCCTGGAGGTGGTCTATGCCTGTGACGAGGCGATGCGGCTGATCGGCGCCTACGACATGCCCGACCGTCCGTTCGAAGCGGTAACGCCGCGGCCGGCGGTCGGTTTCGGCTGTACCGAGGCACCGCGCGGCATGTTGTGGCACCGGTATGAGATCGATGCCGAGGGCAACATCCAGGACGCGCGGATCGTGCCCCCGACCTCGCAGAACCAGCCCAGCATCGAAGGCGATCTGCGGGCCGTGGCCGAGCAGTCGCTGCATCTGCCGGATGAGGGGTTGCGTCATCTGTGTGAGCAGACGATTCGCAACTACGATCCGTGCATCTCCTGCTCCTGCCACTTCCTGAACCTGACGGTGCACCGGGAATGACCGGCGCCGGCGCCGACCGCGGCCGGCGAGTGCCGATCCTGCTGGTCGGGATGGGCAATACGGACCGCGGGGACGACGCGGTCGGGCCGGTGATCGCGGACAGGCTGGCAGGCAGCCTGCCGGCGGACGTGACCGTCATGCGGCAGAACGGGGATGCCCTCGCGCTGATCGATGCCTGGGCGGGGTATGACGCCGCGATCCTGGTCGACGCGGCGGTCTCCGGCGCCGGTCCGGGCCGCATCCATCGCATCGACGCCGTCGCCGATGCGTTGCCGTCACATCTGTCGCTGTCGTCGACGCATGCGTTCGGGTTGGCGGATGCCATCGCACTGGCGCGGGTGCTGGAACGGCTGCCGCGGGCGGTCATCATCTATGCCGTCGAAGCTGCGTGTTTCGACGGCGGATCACCGTTGACCCCGGCCGTCGCCAACGCTGTGCCGGACGTTGTCGCGCGGATTCGGACCGAGGTGCGGACCCTGCGTTGCCGCCGAGGAGATGAGCCATGCATGAGACCGGATTGATCAAAGGCCTGCTGCATCGCGTCGAGGCAGCCGCACATGCGGCGGGAGCCGAGAGGGTGGTCGCGGTCGATGTCTGGCTGGGCGCGCTGAGCCAGATTTCCGCCAGCCATTTCCGTGAGCATTTCGAGGCGGAGGTGCGCGGCACCGTTGCGGACGGTGCCAGCCTGACGGTCGAGGAATCGGATGATCCGACGCATCCGTCGGCGCAGTCGGTGATGGTCCGGTCGATCGAACTGCCAACCTGACCGCCGATGACCGGCCGTCACGCGCGCATACCGACAGGCGACACGGTCGAAAGGCTGCGGCTGCACCTGAGCGGGATCGTGCAGGGCGTCGGGTTCCGCCCCTTCGTCTATCGCCTGGCGCAAGCCGAGAGGCTGGGCGGATTCGTCCACAACACCGGAGAAGGTGTCGTGATCGAGGTCGAGGGCCAGGAGGCGGCGCTGCGGCGGTTTCTGGCCCGCCTCGATGCCGAACGGCCCCCGCATGCGTGGATACGGCGGCAGACGATCGAGAAGACGGTGCCGCAACGCGACACGGGCTTTCACGTCCGTCCCAGCGCCATGACCACGGCACTGGGCGTTGCGATCACGCCGGACCTTGCCACCTGCCCGGATTGCCGGCGGGAGATCGTGACGCCGTCGGACCGCCGCTATCGCTACCCGTTCACGTCGTGCGTGAACTGCGGACCCCGCTATTCGATCATCGAGGCGCCGCCCTATGACCGGGCGCGCACGACCATGCGCCATTTCCCGATGTGTGGCGCCTGCGTGGCCGAATACGGCGACCCGGCCGACCGCCGGTTTCATGCCGAACCGATCGCATGCGCGGCATGCGGTCCACGGCTGGCATTCTGGAGTCGGGACGGCGCTGCGCGTGCGGCCGGCCACGACGCCATCCTTGGCGCTGCCGATGCGTTGCGGCGGGGAGCGGTCGTGGCGGTGAAGGGGCTGGGCGGGTTTCAGCTTCTGGTCGATGCCGGCAACGACGACGCCGTGCGCCGGCTGCGGGTGCGCAAGCGTCGTCACGTGAAACCCTTCGCGGTGATGGTGACGTCGATCGAAGCGGCTGCCGATCTGGCGTGGATCGACGCGGTTGAGCGGGACCTGCTGTGCTCTGCTGCGGCGCCGATCGTCCTGCTGGCACCAGGCGATGCCGGCTGGCGGTTGTCCGCCGCCGTCGCGCCCGGCATGCCATGCGTGGGGCTGATGCTGCCGACCACGCCGCTGCACCATTTGTTGTTGCGGGAGGTGCCATGTCCGGTCGTGGCGACCAGCGGCAACCGGTCGGGTGAGCCGATCGTCATTGATGAAGGTTCGGCGGTGGCGCAACTCGGCGGCATCGCCGATTGCTTCCTGGTTCATGACCGTCCCATCCGCAATCGCGTCGACGATTCGGTGGTGCGTGTCATCGCCGGTCAGCCAACGGTGCTGCGCAACGCGCGCGGCTATGCCCCCGCCGTCATGGCGTATTCGATTGGGCGGGACCGGGTTCTCGCGCTGGGCGGGCAGCAGAAGAGCGCGGTGGCACTGTCTGCCGGCAGTACGATCGTGCTGGGCCCGTATATCGGCGATCTGGACGATGCCGGGACGCAGGCGGCATTCCGGGCAGCGGTCGATACCGTTCCGGCCCTGTCTGGCGTCGGCCCGACCCTGGTGGCGCATGATTGCCACCCTGGCTACCACAGCACGTCGGTGGCCGAGGCGCTGGGCCGCCCGTCGATACAGGTGCCACATCATCTGGCGCACGTGCTGGCCTGCATGGCCGACAACGATCTGACCGGGCCGGTGCTGGGCGTGGCCTGGGACGGCACCGGTTTCGGCGATGACGGCACGGTGTGGGGTGGGGAGTTTCTGGCGGTGACCGACCGGACCTGGCGCCGTTGCGCGTCGCTGTGGCCGTTCCGTCTGCCGGGCAACGAGGCTGCGGTGCGGGAACCCGGACGGTCCGCGCTGGGTGTTCTGCACGTTGTCGATACGGACTTCCGTGACGCCGCCGGTCTCGCGCCCGTGCGGGCGTTCGATGCCGGCCGGCGCGACATCCTGCACCGGATGTTGCGACAGGGCATCAACACGCCGGTGACATCCAGTGCCGGCCGCTTGTTCGACGCGGTCGCATCGTTGTTGGACCTGTGTCACGTGAACGATTTCGAGGGTCACGCCGCCATGCTGCTGGAAGCCGCCGCCCGAACCGCCGCCGGTGGCACCGACCTGCCGGCCGCCGATCTGGTCGAGACGAAGGAGTGCCTGCGCGTCGACTGGCGGCCGGTGATTCGCGGTATCATCGCTCGGCATCGCGACGGTGCGGCTGTCGGCGATCTGGCGTACGGGTTTCATGCGGTGCTGGCCGCCGCCATTGCCGATGTCGCCGATCGGGCTGCGATCCGGTCCGTCGTCCTGACCGGCGGCTGCTTCCAGAACGAACTGCTGACCCGGCTGACGGTCCAGCGCTTGCGTGACCGGGGCTTCGACGTCTTCCGCCACCGGCGCGTTCCGCCCAACGACGGTGGTCTGGCGGTCGGGCAGCTTGTCTTCGCCGCCCAACCACGCTTGCAGGAGCAGGCCTGATGTGTCTCGCAATTCCCGGCCAGGTTCTGTCGATCGAGGGCGACGATCCGCTGATGCGCGAGGCGCGCGTCAGTTTCGGCGGCCTGGTCCGGCGGGTGAACATCGCCTTCGTCCCGGAGGTGGCCGTTGGCGATCATGTTCTGGTTCATGCCGGATTTGCCATCGCGATCGTCGATGCGGCCGAGGCGGCGCGGACGTTGGCCATGCTGGACGAGGCGGATCGGGGGCAGTTGGCATGAAATACGTCGATGAGTTCCGTACCGCCGGACCTGTGCGGCAGCTTGTCGCCGGGATCGAGCGCAGCGTGACCCGTCCCTGGACGATCATGGAAATTTGCGGTGGTCAGACCCATGCCATCGTACGGTTCGGCATCGACCGGATGCTGCCGCCCGGGATTACGCTGCTGCACGGGCCCGGCTGTCCGGTCTGTGTGACTCCCGCCGAGGCGATCGACACGGCAATCGCGATCGCGTCGCAGCCGGATGTGATCTTCTGCTCCTTTGGTGACATGCTGCGCGTCCCAGGCAACCGCGGCAGCCTGACGGAGGCGAAGTCGGCAGGTGCCGATGTGCGCATGGTATATTCGCCGCTGGACGCGCTGCGGCTGGCGCGGGAGCATCCCGATCGGCAGGTGGTGTTCTTTGCCGTTGGTTTCGAAACCACGGCGCCGACCACCGCCATGGCGGTGGCTCTGGCGGAGCGCGACGGCGTCGCCAATTTCAGTCTTCTGGTCAGCCATGTGCTGGTGCCGCCGGCGTTGGACGCGCTGTTCGCCGAGGGTGACGGTGCCGTTCACGGCCTGCTGGCGGCAGGTCATGTCTGCACCGTCATGGGCTATGACGCCTATGAGCCGATCGCCGCGCAGTACCGTGTTCCGATCGTCGTGACCGGGTTCGAGCCGGTGGACCTGCTGAGCGGGCTGTTGACCTGTGTCCGCCTGCTGGAAAGCGGACAGGTGTCGGTGGTGAACGAGTACGGCCGAGCGGTGCGGCGTGCGGGGAATGGGGTGGCGCAGGCGCTGATGCGGCAGGTCTTCGTCGTGCGTCCCAGCGAATGGCGTGGGATCGGCACGTTGCCGGCCAGCGGACTCGCGCTGTCGCCGCGCTACCGGCGTTATGACGCCAGCCGGCGGTTTCCGGTGAAAGCAGCGGACACGCTGGCCGATACGGCCTGCATTGCGGGGGAAATCCTGAAAGGGCTGCGCAAGCCGGATCAATGCCCGGCGTTCGGCCGGCGATGCACGCCGGAAACGCCGCTGGGCGCCCCGATGGTGTCGTCCGAGGGCGCCTGTGCCGCCTATTATCGGTATCGCCCACCGGCCGACGACCTGCGAATGGGGGCCGTGACATGACCGGGAAGGCGGGCGCCGGATTGTCATGCCCGTTGCCCGCCGCGCCGACGGGCCAGATCGAGATCGGCCATGGCGGCGGCGGCCGTCTGACGCATCGGCTGATCGAACAGGTGATCCGGCCGTCCTTGGCCTTGTCGCCGCAGGACGTCGCGCATGACGGGGCGGTGCTGCGGATCGATGCGTCACGCATCGCCTTCACGACCGATTCCTACGTGATCCGGCCGCTGTTTTTCCCTGGCGGCACCATCGGCTCCCTGGCAGTGCATGGCACGGTCAACGATCTCGCCATGTGCGGGGCGAAGCCGCTGCATCTGAGCGTCGGGCTGGTCATCGAGGCGGGATTTCCCATTGCCGACCTGCGACGGATTCTGGACTCGATGCGCATCGCGGCGCAGGCGGCCGGCGTGACGCTGGTCACCGGCGATACCAAGGTCGTCGAGAAAGGCAAGGGCGACGGGCTCTATGTGAACACGGCGGGGATCGGAACGTTGCGCAACGGCATCGCGCCGGCGCCACATCAAGTCCGCCTCGGGGATGTGGTGCTGCTCAGCGGCGATATCGGGCGTCACGGCATCGCGGTGCTGTGCGCGCGTGAGGCGTTGAATTTCGAGGGGGCGCCGGACAGCGACACGGCACCGGTCGCGGCCACGGTCATGGCGCTGTACGATGCCGGGATCGTGCCCCATTGCCTGCGCGATCCGACCCGTGGCGGGCTGGCGACGACGCTGGCCGAGATTGCCCGCTCGGCCGAGGTCGATATTCACGTCGACGAAAGCGCGGTGGCGATCTCGGATCCGGTTCGCGGGGCCTGCGAGGTGCTGGGGCTCGATCCGTTCTATGCTGCCAATGAAGGACGTTTCGTCGCCTTCGTGGAACCGGCGATGGCCGACGCGGCCTTGTCCGTGCTGCGCCGCGGACCTGGCGGGCAGGGTGCGTCCGTCATCGGCCATGTCGCGGCGAGCACACGGTCCTGCGTGCTGCTGAAGGGCATAGCCGGGGGCACGCGGGTTCTGGATCTGCCCGTGCACGAACAGTTCCCGCGCATCTGCTGACGGGCCGCGCGGGGGTGCCCGGCCCGAGGAAGAGAACATATGAAACGACACCGAAGGGAACCCGACCCGGTTCAGGTTTGACACCGGCCGGGGCGGCAGCCATACCTTCGGCCATAGCAAGGGGCTGGCGCGAACGATCGGCGGCATGGTCAAGGCGGGGCCCCGATCGGAAGCAATGCTCCCATGGCTCCATTCGACCCGCCGGACTATATCGTCAAGCTCATTGCGTCCCTGAATGACGCCGCCCGATCCGCCTATGTCGGAACGACCTGGTTCCTGGGTGTGGGCCTCTATCTCGCAGCCATATCGATCTCGATCACGGACGAAGAGATCCTGCTCGGTCATTCGACGAGCATCGCGCAGCTCAGCGTCTCGGTGCCGCTGCTGGTGAATTTCGGCATCGCGCCGCTCGTGTTCGTCGTGCTGCATATCATGACGCTGTTCCGCTACTACGCCCTGATGGTGCAGCTCCGGGACTTCCACGGGGAGCTGGCGGCGCGCGTGGACAATGAGCAGGATCGGCAGCGCTGTCTCGGCCTGCTGGTGAACGTGGAATTCGTGGTCCCAGGCCCCTCGTCCGAGCGGCTGTCGTTGCGCAACATGGCGCGGGCGGCGTTCTTCTACGGGTTCGTGGCGGTCTTTCCGACTCTCGTGCTGCTGCTGATCCAGGTCAGCTCTCTCAGAATCCAGAACGCCAATCTGAACCGGCTGCAGGATGGCATGTTCTGGGTGGACCTGGTCGTGCTGGTCGCGTTCCTGATCATGCACCGGCGTCAGACCGAGACCGAATCGTGGAAACCGTGGCGCGCGATCCGCAGGGCACCGTTCGTCATGCTGCTGTTCCTGATGATACCGGTGGTCGCGCATATCCGGTGGCTGCATGTCGTCAGGCCGGGCGAGACGACCGTGCTGGAACGCGAAGACAGCGACGACATAGGCTTTCTTCGCGCGGTGTGGCTGCAGCCGCTCGATCTTCTGCTTTGCCCGCAACCTCCCTCGACATACGAATACCGCTCGGCCTCCGGCGGCAGCCGGATCAACCGGTCTGGCTGGAATCTTCCGTTCCTGTGCCGGTTTGTCACGATGACCAACCGGCCGCTGGTCAACCCGGTCTGGCTGGGCGGCGCCATCGCGGATCTGCGAGACGAAAACTACTATCCTGCGGGAGACCCGAAGTCTCTCGGGTCGGTGCAGGGCGCCTCGCTGGTCGGCCGCATCCTGCGCTTCGCCAACCTGGATCAGGTGGAGCTGTTTCGCGCCAACCTGGCCCATGCCGATCAATGGTGTCTTGATCGACTGATGAGCCCCGCCTTCAGGCGCAAGCGTGATGCCCGCCGGGGTTCCCGCCAGCATGAAGCGTGCATCCTGGTAGCAGGCGTAGTTCATTGCATCGAGCCCGCGCTCGATGAACGGATCGTACAAGGCGCCCACGGGAATAAGCCGTTCACCGTTGATGTCGTGCGACAACCCGAGTGCGGCCAGCAGTATGAACAGGTTCATTTCCGCGATGCCGAGTTCGAAATGCTGCCCCTTGGCGG
>WBZO01003510.1_pt1 | contig 18199 bp, 16 predicted proteins | sample 5204261 | NCBI WGS metagenome assembly WBZO01 (sample SAMN12412400, study PRJNA552823) | activated sludge metagenome | isolation source: activated sludge from anammox sidestream of wastewater treatment plant... | place: USA: North Carolina | collected 2017-09
GGCCCTCGGGCTCATTGATCATGCAGCCTTCCAGGGGTCGAAAGATCAACGGCGCGAAGATATTCTTACATATCTTGCAATGCTGAGATTACAGCATATCAAGTCTCCAGGCATTTCTAAGCTTCCGGTCTCGATCCAGAGCGATATTAAGGCAAGTTGGAGAACTTACAGTGAGGCTTTGAAAGAGGGTGAGGAGTTTCTCTTCAGCATTGGAAAGCCAGAGGTTGTGGCCAACGTCTGTCTGACCTGCCAAATAGGGAAGCGGCTTCCTTCTCACCTATACGTTCACCGCTCTGCTGAGGATGATCTCCCCCCTTTGTTACGAGTACTTCTCTTTGCTGGGAAGGAAATTGTGGGAGAGCTTCCTTACGATCTCCTGAAGTTTGCTACAGACGGGCGGGCTATTTCTTTTTTGCAGTATCAGAACTTCGATGAAGATCCACATCCTGCGTTACTGCGAAGCATTAAAGTCTACCTTCCAAAGACGACGTATAGCATTCGAGAATACCTTAGCTCTTCCAATCCGCCGATTCTTCATAGGAAAGAGACATTCGTTCTCCCCAGCTATCCTCATTTTGAGAAATTCCGAAAGCTCACTGAACAAGAAGAGGCGTTAGGGCTCCTTTACTTGCCTGATATTGGATACCGGCGTCCGTGGGAAGAGCTTTTGCTGTCGCGAGGCGTCGTAATCGAGGATCACCAGATCTCCACTTACATATCAAGGGGTGAGTCATCAGAACGCTAGGGTCTTTCATAAATTGAGACATCATGTCAGAGGGGGTTTATTCAATGGCAAAACAGTCTTGGCAAGACGGTTGGCTGGATTCGAAGGAAGCAGCCAAGCAACTGAAGGTTTCGGCTTGCGGTCTCGCCCACATCCGTGAGGCAGGTACGCTGCTGTTCAGGAAAGAGGGAAATGCCTTTCGCTACGCGAAAAGAGACATACAAAGACTCAAGCACGCCTCGGGAAAGTAAAGTTGTGACAGTCCTAAAAGCGTGCGAGAAGAAACGATGTTAGTATGGGCATGTGAGTTACTGAGTCAGGTGCGCTGTTTCTTAGTGGGGTAGGGCGGCATTACTTGCTGTCCAGCTGTCAGGGGTCTTGCTATGTGGATGCTATGGCTGTTTAGTCTGTTCTTGATAGCCATTCCAGCCTCCGCCGAGTTCGGCTTCGACGAGAAGTATGAACGCGACTACAACATCTTCAATCCGATCAATCAACTGCGTCCTGACAATCCCCTGAACCCGATCAATTCGGTGGATCCCAAGAACCCATTCAACCCCATCAACAGTGTCGATCCGGGGAATCCCGCAAATCCGATCAATCGTTACAACCCCAACAACCCCTCTAATCCGATCAACGAGGTCAACCCGAACAATCCGCTGAACCCCATCAATCGCTACAATCCCAACACACCCTTTAAGCCCCTCGGACCATCTCTCGATCCTGAATGGGGATCACGCTAATCTGAAGCAGTTCCCGTTCCAGATACTCTTGACGACGTGAACGAATAGCTGTAAGCTTACACTGCAGACAGCGGGGTTATCATGAAAACTCTTGGTCAACATATTCGTGAATTGAGAGAAGCGAGAGACCTTTCCCTGCGAGCGCTTGCAAAATCACTGGATATTTCGGCAGCTTTTCTCTCTGATGTGGAACTTGGCCGGAGACATCCTTCAGATAAAGTCCTTGCCGACATCGCAAGGATTCTCAATAGTTCCGTTGAAGAATTGCGACGCTATGATGTGCGTCCCCTGGTTGAGGACTTCAAACGCCTGGCCTCGTCGAATCCAGTCTATGGTTTGGCATTCCGCAGAGTAATAGACAGAGGAGTAAGTGCCGAGGATCTCTTGAAGCTTGCGGGAGAGACAAGCAAACGGAAGAAGTCCAAATGAAAATCTACCGTTCCAAACAGGGGCCGTTCACGGAACGGCCCCACTATGGATTGGAGGAGATTGAGAAGATTTGTCTGGAGGAACTGCAAGCAGTTCAGTTATATCCTTCGCATCCCGGTCCAATTCGCATCGAACGATTTGTCGAAAAGAGATTTCATGTCTCTCCCAGGTATGAGGATTTGGACGCTGGCCTGCTCGGATTTACGCAGTTCGGCCCGAAAGGGGTAGAAGCCATTGTGATCTCGCGGTCACTTTCTGAGGAGGGGACCGAGGTGGCCGAACGCCGAATTCAAACGACGCTCGCTCATGAAGCCGGGCATGGTCTGTTGCAAGCCCACCTCTTTGTTCTTGGCGCCGAATCAAGGTCTTTGTTCGGGTCGGAAATGGCAGAGGGTGTGCCAAGGATTTTATGTAGGACGGAGAATTCTGTAGAATCTGAGATGTCGAAGCCCGCCGGGTACGATGGCAGATGGTGGGAATTTCAGGCAAACCGTGCGATCGGAGCGCTCCTTCTTCCAAGGCCATTGGTGCTGAAATGTTTGGAGCCGCTCATGGCCTCAGGCGGGTTGTTAGGGCTGCCGATGTTACCGGCAAGCAAAAGAGCGGAAGCAAATCGTAGGATGGTTGATGTGTTTGAGGTCAACCCAATTGTGGCACGACTACGCCTTGCTGAAATGTTCCCTGCAAGGAATGAGGCTCAGTTGACTCTGTAAAAAAATTTGGCCATAATGTAAGCTAACGTAAGCTTACAGCAACCAGAACCGAAAGGAGCTCCAAATGACCAAACCTAACGAACCGAATCTGATTGAGGTCAAAGTCGTCTATCCCTCCGCCCATGGCCCGGCAATCGGATCATTCGCTCCTGAGACTCCGATTCGAGAGATCAAAACGTTCGCCCTTACGGAGTTCGGTCTCAAGGAAGAGACGATGGACGCCAACCAGATCATCTTTTTCCTCTTCAACGACAGGACAAAGATCGAGAATCTCGATCAACCCCTATCCACTTTTGTGCTCCCTTCAGGTAAGGCGCAGTTTCGTCTGGCAAAAGAGACGATCGCTGGCTGACATGATCGATCCCGTTCAATGCCTGATTGTGCTTCATAGGGATCTGGAGGCCATCCAGGATATTCGGCGCGATAACGGCTGGAACATCGAGCCATGGCCACTCGAAAGCATCACTTTCTTTGTCACGATGGCATCCGCGATCGACAGAGAGCACTATACAATTCGCCTCGTGTGGGACGGCTATCCGGACGCGGCGCCCTCCATTAAGTGCGTGAACACCAAAACCAAAGACGCAACTGATCCATCTGCATGGCCGAGGTGTGACGGCTTTCGTCCGCCTCCCACGGCGGACCTTTGCATGAATATTTCCCGAGAAGGTCTCCAGCAGCTCCATCCAGACTGGCAGCGGGATGCCCGCTATGCCTGGGTATCTTCGGGAAATCCCATTTGGCGTGTCCTGGAGGCATTGCAGGATCGCCTGAATGATAAGGCTAAGTACAATGGCAGAAGCCGATAAATATTTCTCGCGGATCGAGCGGTTCATCCTCCCGCAAGCTCTGCTTGATCAAACACTTCAGTCCCTCCGCGCTGAAGGCATGTATCAGGTGGAAAGCATCGTATTCTGGGCAGGCACGATCGATTCTGGAACCGCAACAGTGACGCACCTTCTCGTTCCCAAAGGAAAAGGCGTTTTCCAGCATCCTCTCCAGATTCGGGTCAGCGAGGAGATTATGGCGGCCCTGCTCGATGTCCTGAACCCGCCGGAACTGATTCTTCTCGGACAAGTCCATACCCATCTGGGGGAAGCATTTCATTCGCATGCTGACGATCGGTATAGCCTTGACACGCCAGGTTTTCTCTCGTTGGTTGTGCCATTCGGGGGGAGGGACAACGTGGAAGCGTGGAAGCAATGGGCTTTTTATGAATGCACTGGGTCAGGTCGTTTTCGCCCTCTTGGTGCATGGGAGATCACTCGTCGGTTTGTCATTGATCAGAATGGAAAGGTTTCGACCGATGAAATTCGAGCCGCCAATTGAAAGTTCTCGGCGCTTCGATAGGCATGCTCGGCTTGTCGGTGAACTTGCTGGCCGATCCCCGGGAGAAGCGCTCAGAAAATTTCTCAAGGAGCGAGTTCTCCTGACGGTATGTGTGGATGGGGTGTCCAATCCGGCTACTCGCATCACCACTGCGGTGGCCGCTAACCTCATCGCCCGGTTCTGTCCCAGGATCGATCTTGCACTCCCGCAAGCGCTCGGGGATGAGGCTCGAAGGATACAAGCGCTGCTTCAAAGAGTTGACAGCTCTCCTGCTGCTGAATTCCGCATTGTCGAATGCCCTCACTATGATGCCTATGGGGCAATCCTGTCAGTCGGCCATTCTACCGTGATCACTCCGACCATGATCATGGTCGACAGCAGCGGCTGGCTTGCGATGACAAGCCGGAGGGGCCATTTGCCACCTGTGTCACAGGTGAGAGATGGGAACCCATTCGGGCCGTTGATGGCAGCGGCACTCGGAGCGGCCGAGGTGTTTAAGTTGCTGCTCGATCCTTTGCCGGGAAGGGCACATTCCTTCGGTGACTCGTCGTTTTCCACATTTGACTATTCTGTCAATGGACATGAGCCAGGCCCGCCGCTTTCAGGATCCGTTCACATCCCGCTCAGTCTCCTGGCTGGCGTGGGCGCCGTGGGTAATGCCTTTCTTCTGTCTCTGTCATTCCTCAATGACGTCCGGGGGAATCTCATCGCTGTGGACCACGAGACTATTGACGACGTATCGAACCTAAACCGGTACGTCATTGCGGTTGAAGAGGATGCGAATCCCGAACGCCCGACCCCAAAGACCGATCTCGCAGTTCGACTGTTTCGTGGCCGACTCCTTCGTGTTCACCCTTATCAAGAGAAACTGGAGCGCGTATCGGAAAAGATTTACAGAAAGGAAGTGCCTCGCCCACGGGTTCTCCTGAGTGCGGTTGATAACAATGCTGCTCGCGATCTCTTGCAAAAGCTTTGGCCGGACCTCCTTCTTGAAGGGGGGACCGACCGGACGACGTCTCAGGTCTCTAAGCATGCGTATGAAGAAGGGTTGGGGTGCCTCCTTTGTATTCATACTATGGATGGCAATCCTGACCCTGAATTTTCATATGTGAAACACGCCGCATCAATTTCAGGATTGAGTCAGGAAAGAATCCTTGCAGGGCAGGGCAGCCCTGGCGCAGTGGTGACTGATGAGGATATTCGATCCGCTCCGCAGGAGATGCGCGAAATGTTGCGGGTAAACGTTGGAAAGCCGATATGTTCGGTGCTCGCAGAAGTGGAGAAACTGTCCCGGAAATCAGGAGCGGCACTTCCCATTAGGCCTGCCGTATCGTTCGTTTCGATGATTTCCGGAATCCTCATGGCTGCTGAATTTGCAAAGTACGCGACCGGACTCAAGTCGCCCTTGGAGACATTGTTCCAGATGGACTCACTGTTTCCGCTTACGAGTTCATTCACGCAAGCAGTCGAGAAGGGGAACGGTTGCTACTGCAGAACGCGAGGGAAAGAAATCCGGGAGTACCGGGAGAGGGTTCAGGCCGACATTGTGAAATCAGAATTACGCTGAAGGAGAACTGCGTGGTCCAAAGTGAAGGATCTGATGCCTTCTGCTTGCACTCACGCGGGTTGTCGCCTAGACTGCTGCCACCTTCGGCTAAGTAGATAGTCTTCATGGTAAAAGGGTGTTAGATGGGCGTCTTCTCATTTATCCACGCTGCCGATCTCCACATAGATAGTCCACTAATAGGTCTCGGCAATTACCCGGGCGTGCCCGCTGATCAGATCCGGGTGGCGACTCGGGAAGCCTTCTGCAATCTCGTGCAATTGGCGATTACTCAGCATGTCGACTTTGTCCTATTGGTAGGCGACATCTATGATGGCGACTGGCGGGATTACAACACCGGCTTGTTCTTCGTAGCCGAACTAGCCAAACTGCGCGAGGCGGGCATTCCTGTTGTTCTCCTCCTTGGCAATCATGACGCAGCCAGTCAAATTACCAAACAGCTCAGACTGCCAGACAATGTCATTAACTTGAGCCACTTGAAGCCGGAAACCAAGCGGCTTGATCGGCTCGGAGTGGCGGTTCATGGACAAAGCTATGCCACCCGGGATGTCTTGGACAATCTCGTTACAGGCTATCCTAAAGCACTTCCCGATCATTTCAATATTGGACTGCTTCATACCGGACTGACGGGCTCTCCCGATCACGCACCCTACGCACCGTGTACGGTCGAGGACCTCGTCGTCAAGAATTACGATTACTGGGCACTCGGTCATGTCCACGCGAGAAATTGTGTCTCGAAAAAGCCCTGGATCGTTTTTCCCGGGAACATCCAGGGGCGTCATATCAAGGAGACTGGCCCAAAGGGCTGTACTCTGGTGACTGTGGAGGACGGAGAAGTCCAGTCAGTTAGGTTTGAGGCAGTTGATGTTGCACGGTGGGCCGTTTGTGAGATCTCTGGCGAAGTGTTGACCAGAGGCACTGAGCTTATTGACCGGGTCGCCAGCGCGATTCGCACTGTAGTGGACCAGAGCGAAGGACGTCCCCTAGTCGTTCGGATTATCGTTAAGGGCCCATGCCCAGCTCATGCGGACCTCAGTGGAGACCGTGATCGATGGAGCAATGAGGTTCGCGCGGTGGCTACCGACGTCAGCAAAGGCATGGTTTGGATTGAACAGGTCCGGCTCCAGACTCGGACCCAGTTGAATCTCCAAGCTCTCAAGGACCGAAACGATGCCATCGGAGAGATTGCGCGCTTGCTGGAGACAAAAGACCAAACCGCTGTGCCAGCGGAATTTGTGATCGAGGCGAAGGAATTCATCCAAAAGCTACCCAATGAGCTTACGGAGGAAGATTCAGTCTTTCAGTTGGATTCCCCGGGGACCCAAGCAGCCTTGTTAGAGGAGGTCTGTCATCTCATAGTTCCCCTCCTTCTCAAACGAGTGGGTGAGGAATGAAGCTCCTAACGCTCGACTTACTGGCCTATGGAATGTTTACGAATCAATTGCTCGACCTCTCGGCGGGAACTGAAGGGGTTCATCTCATTTATGGGCCGAACGAAGCCGGGAAGAGCACAATCCTCCGAGCAATTGTGGGGCTCCTGTACGGCATTGATCGCAACACGACCGATAATTTTCTCCATAAGAACGACCAGCTACGGATCGGCGGTCGACTCCGACACTGCAATGGGGCCGAGCTGAGCTGCATCCGACGGAAAGGGACTAAGAACACCCTGCTCAGCTCAGACAACACACCCTTCGAGGAATCCTATCTCAAGACCTTCCTTGGGGGTACTCCAGCAGAGCTCTTCACGACCGTATTCGGTATCGACCATGAGGAACTGGTCCAAGGCTCAGCCATGATGCTTCAGGGGAAGGGTGCCTTGGGCGAGGCAATGTTCGCTGCTGCGTTGGGTGGGGCGAGTCTGCGTAAGATCTTGGCCGAGCTCGATCAATGCGCTACAGAGTTATACCTCCCGAGAGGTCATGTGCGTCGGCTGAACCAGACCCTGCAGGCCTATGAGAGTGCGAAACAGCAGAGTAAGGAGGCAACTCTCCTTGGAAAGAACTATACCCAGCACGCCAACGCCTTGCGGATAGCGCAGAAGGATTTAGACGCGGTCCTTAACAGAATCAATACTGTGACGATGGAGAAAGCCCGCTTGGAACGTTTGCAGAAGGCTCTCCCCTTGTTAGCTGAGCGCGAGGAACGACAAGCAGATCTCGCGGAGCTGGAGAAAGCTGGGGGCAAACTAGACCTTCCCCCAGATTTTTCCACGCAACGGATACAAACGCAGCAGGCACTTCACACTGCCCTAGAAACGGTGCGTCAAGCCTCTGATGCACTTGCGGGCTTGAAGGAGAGGTGTAAGGCCTTGATGCCTCCGACCGCACTCCTCGAAGCTAACGAGACGATCGACCTCTTACACCAGAAGCTGGGTGAGTACAGGAAGGGCCAAGTCGATAAGCAGAAGCTCAATGTGCAGCACACGCAACTATTAGGAGATGCCGAGCGACTCCTCAAAGAACTCAATCCAGATCTGGAACTCACCGGTGTCGGACGGCTTCGCCCCAATTTGGGAAGGAAGGTCCGGATCCAGAACCTGATCACGCAGTATCAGGCCCTTCTCGCTCAGCAGCGCCAAATTGCCAAAGAGATCACGCAACTGACCGCAGATTGTGAGACTGCTCGGAACGTGTTGGAGGGGATGGAGGAGAAACGTGATCTTGCGCTCCTTCGGGCAACCGTCCGAAGAGCCCAGCAGCAAGGAGATCTGGAAGCCAAGCTCTTGGCACTTCAGGCCACCCTCCAGGCCAAAGAATTCCGGGGACAGACTGGTCTAGCTAGCTTGGGCCTTTGGAGGGGATCCCTCGATGAATTGGAGAGGCTGCCGCTTCCGCCAGTGACTTGTATTGATTCCGTTGATACGCGATTAGAGGAGCTGAATCAGAAGATCAGGAGCCTAGACGAGCGTCTAGCCGTCCTAGAACAAGATGAGCGCGATTTCACACGTCAATTGACTGACCTCGCGGTCGCAGGCCCAGTGCCCACTGACGAGGACTTGCAGCGAGCTCGTCAGCGGCGCGAGGAAGGCTGGGGTCTGATCCACCAACTGTGGCAGGAAGGGCGCCCCATCACAGAACGAATTGCGGCCTACACCGCAGGGGCACCGGTCGCATCCGCCTATGAACAGAGCGTGCAGCAGGCGGACGAGGTCGCCGATCAGCTCAGGCGGGAAGCTGACAGAGTAGCCGAGTATGCTCACCTTTCCCGCGGGCTAGGTGAGTGTCAGGCTCGTCAGCAGGAGATCAGAACGGAACGCACGGCTGTGGAACACCTGCTCCAGGAAGCCCGGTCTGCCTGGATCAGGCTCTGGGAGGCAGCTGGTATCACTCCCTGGGAGCCGCGAGATATGCGAGCATGGTTCGAGCGCCAAACCACCTTGATCGAACTTGGCAAGGACATTCGCGAGACCCGCCAGGAGATCGGGCACCTCACACGCCTATTGGCAGAGCATCGAGAGAGTTTATCAGCGGCGTTGCAGCAGACAGGTCAGCCTCCAGCCCAGCCTGGCGAGTCATTCGGTGCTCTCCTGGAACGTGCGCAAGATGGAATCACGGCCATTGAAACGGCCAATCAACGACGTGTAACCCAGGTGGCGCGCCTGCAAGAATTGGATGCCAAGCTTAAGGCAGCCGACGTCACTCAGCAGCAGACGGCAGCTGCCTTGCAACGCTGGGTAACCGACTGGTCTGAAGCAATCCGTGAGTGGACGTTTCTTTCGACGGATCAGCCCGATGAAGCCCACGCTATACTCAACGCGCTCGATGAAATATTCAAGAAATTAGACGAGGCAGGAGGGCTAGAGAAACGCATTCAAGGTATAAACCGAGATGTCGCGCAGTTTCAGGTCGATGTAACCCAGCTCGCTCAACTGGTGGCTTCTGACTTGGTGACCCAGCCAGCGGACTCGATCGTCAGTATTTTAACTAAGCGGCTCGCGCAAGCCAAAACAGATTATGCTACGTTGACTGCCTTGATGAAGCAAACTGTGGAGAAAGAGAAGGAGCGCGATGAGGCGGCAAAGACCGCACAGAGTATGGAAAAGCAACTCGCGACCCTCTGCCAATCGGCTGGTTGCCAGGAGCCTGCTGAACTTGAAGCTATCGAGCGTCGGGCGTCAAAGGCACAGCAGGTCCGGAATGCGCTTGTCACCTTGGAACAACGGCTACTAGATCTGACTGGGGGACAGACGATCGAAGCGCTGATCCACGAGGTAAGCTCCATCGAGCCAGATGCCTTAGTCTCCCAAGTTGAGAATGCCGGTCATGAGCTCCTTGAATTAGACAAGCGGCGCACTGCGTTGTCAGACAGCGTCACACGTGAAACGGTGGAACTAGAGCGGATGAATGGGACTGGCACCGCAGCCGAGTGGCTGGAAAAGGCTTATGGCTTCTTCCCGCAGATTCGCGATGAGGCGGTAGCTTACATCAAGGCTCGCCTCGCGGTCATCCTACTTCGGATCCAAATTGAACGCTATCGCCGGGAGCATCAGGGGCCGATTCTGGCGCGTGCAGGCGAGATCTTTGCCCTGCTCACGGAGGGGGCGTATTCCGCCCTCTCTACTGACTTTGATGAGGCAGACAAGCCCATTCTCCTAGGAAAGAAGGGATCAGGGGAAGACGTCCGGGTCGATGCCATGAGCACGGGTGCCCGTGATCAGCTTTATCTAGCCCTTCGGCTGGCCAGCCTCGAACACTATCTGTCCACCAACGAGCCACTTCCCCTGATCCTTGACGACGCGCTCGTGAACTTCGATGACCGGCGAGCCCAAGCGGCGTTGCAGGTCTTCGCGGATCTATCGCGCCGAATTCAAGTGATCTACTTTACCCATCATGCCCACGTCATTGAGCTTGCTCGTGCATCGATTTCCGGCGATATGCTATTTGTGCACACTCTTGAGGCCGTGTAGGGCGAGTCATACCTCTGACACAAGTCCGGAGACACACGGGTGGAACAGACGGGCACTATTTCTCCTAGGCCGTGGCCCAACTCCCAACTTATTAATCGCTACAACCCCAACACGCCTTTCAGACCGCTGAACACCTTTCCCGACCGTCAACGCTAGTCGACGCGTCGGCAAAACGACACCGAGGTTCTCCAAGCCGGACACACACTATGCCTAGAGTTCTTGGTGGTCGGCGAAGCTGTAGTACCGGTCCTCGCCCAGCACCAGATGATCAAGCACGGCGATGCCGAGCAGTTCCCCCGCGTCTTTGAGTCGTCGAGTCAGGGCGCGATCTTCCTGACTGGGAGTCGAGTCTCCGCTGGGATGGTTGTGGGCCAAGAGGGCAGCGCTGGCGTTCATGAGGATCAGTGGCTTGAACACTTCGCGGGGATGAACGATGCTCAGGGTGACCGATCCGATGCTCACGGTGTTGATGCCGATAACCGCATGCTTCGCGTCAAGGGCAACGACGATGAAATGCTCGCGGTCGAGCCCATCGAAAAGCGGAGCGAGAAACCGGTGCGCTTTGTTGGAATCGCCGATTCTAACATCGCCGGCATGAGCTCCTGATTCTTTCACCAGCATGATGCGATACCGAGGAGCTGTGTACGAGGGCATGTCTCTTCTCTCCAAACGATCAGCGGGATTGTCGCGAGCGTCGCGATGGCGTTGAGCTCGGTCAGTGTGGTGGCGCACAGCTTCCGTCTCGGTCATATGCAAGTGAATTGGCCCATTGGTATCTGGCGTTGGGCCTCGGCCTCCTGCTACTACTGGCGATGGAAAGGGGGAAAGCCCTGTCCTATGGGAGATGGCAATGAGTAAGGGAGGGAGTTGATAAGGATTGTGTTATTTGATGGGATGGGAAGACTGTGCTAGGCTTGACAACAATGCGATGGATGCATGACAAGAGGGCGTGGTCTCGTCTGACGCTTCTTGCATGGGTGTCCCTGTGGATGCTTATGGTGCCGTGGGTTCATGTCCACCCGGAGGTGGAGCACAACCACGGAGATCCTGGCCATGTGCACCACGCTGTCACGCACACGGTCTTCTCGGCCCCGCTGGAATGCGAGTATCCCGCTCAACATGTTGACACCTGCCCGAGCGGGACACACCAGCATGTCCAATCCATTGGCCATTATGGGCACACGTTGACCCATCCGGAAATCCAATATGCCCTCGGGGCCTCTTCGGCGGCTTCAACCATTGCGAAGATTCTCCTCAGCCTATTCAGTCTCAGTGAAGACGTTCCCTCGCCGGCTTCCATCGTCATCTCCGAGAGCGCCTCCCCTAAAGCCGTAGCGCGGACCATTCTGTTTCTCGCGACCGCTCTTCCTCTTCGGGCTCCTCCGGCTCCTCTCTCCTGACACCTGTTCTCGTCACGGTGTGATCACGTAAAGCGGGAAGACCGTTACAGGTTACTCGCGGCCTCAACCGGTCTTGGGCAGCCTCGTGGCGCGCGAGCGCATCTGGTTCTCACGCGCGTTCCCGCTGAGGAAAAGAAGGAGGAGTCTCATGGTCTTTCGACTCATCATGGTGCTCTGGCTCATGCTGATCGGCGTTCCCCTTGTGCGCGAGGAGACCCGTGCGGCTGAACCGAGTCCAACACCCTATAGCCTCAACACCATTATCGAACTGACACTTGAGCGCAGCCCAACCATCACCGGTGCGAAAGCCTCGATTGAACAGAGTCGCGGGCAACAGATCGCTGCGGGTGCGTATCTTAATCCTTCTGTCAGCGGAACGGCCGGTCGTGGGGCGATCCGGGATCCGAGTACAGGCGTGAGCATCACAGAACGCACGATCACCGTCGAGCAGCCGCTGGAGTGGCTGGGCAAACGTGCAGCCCGACAACGGGCGGCCGACGCGGGAGTGGCTGGCGCCCTTGCCGGCATGGAGGACACCAAGGTAATGGTCATCGCCGAGGTGAAGGGGGCGTTTTTCCAGTTGCTCCTGGCGCAACAAGATGCACAGCTCGCGAGGGAAAACCTCACGACGGTCGAAGACCTCGTGCAATTGGTGACGGCGCGAGTCAGCACAAAGGAGGCGCCTAAATTCGAATTGGTCAAGGCGACCGTCGAACTCCAAAAAACACGGAAGGAATTGTCGCGGGCGGAGAACGCCCTGCTGGTCGCCCGGAGCAAGCTCAATACGGTCACCGGCAAGGCCCTCGGCGACTCCTTTATGATCCAGGGAGAGTTTGAACCGGTGCGTCCGGGCCTAAGACTCCCTGTCCTGATCGAGCAGGCTCTCGACCGACATCCCGCCATCCAGCGACAACAGAAAGCGGTCGAACAAGCCGAATTCACGATCGAACAGGAACGCGCTTCGCGCATCCCGAACGTGGCGGTGATCGGGCAATATCATCGGGAAGCCGGCGATGAATCCATCACGGCGGGGCTGAGTGTGCCGCTCCCGCTGTGGTACCGCCGACAGGGAGAAATCGGTGCGGCGATGGGCGCGCATCGGCGGGCGCAGGCTGAGCGGGACCGGATGCGACAGGAACTGGAGCAGACCGTCACGCAGCATTTTCAGGAGGTGCGGACTGCGCAAGAACAGATGCAGGTCTTCGAGCACGGACTCCTCTATCAAGCCAAAGAAGCGTACGACATCGCCCAGTTCAGTTTTCGTCACGGCGTGGCGAGCTTGCTGGAAGTCATCGATGCCCAGCGGGTCTACCGCCAGACGCTCCTCGAATATGCGCAGGCGCGCGCCGACCATTCCATCGCGCTGGCCGGGTTAGAGCGGGCCGTGGGAGGGTTGCCATGAACGGTGGCATGACGCTGCGTTCTTCACCGGTTTCCCTCCGACTCGCCATCGTCGTGTTGGTCGCCATCGCGCAGACGGCGTGTCAGGCGAAGCAAGAAGACGCGCCGAAGACGCCATCTCAGCCAAGCAAGGCTTTGCAAGACTCCAGTGTCATCGAACTGCCCGAAGGCAGTCCAACCCTTGCCCAGCTTCAGACAGAGCGAGTCGCGCTCCGTCCGATTCGGATGGCACTCAAGGCCCAGGCGGGAAAAATTCTGGCGAATGAGAATCGATTAGCGCACCTCAGTGCTCGAGTCCCCGGCCGTATCGTGGCCGTGTATGCAAACCTGGGCGACCGAGTGAAGGACGGCGATCGGCTGCTCCTCCTCGATAGCCCTGCCTTTGGTGAAGCCCAGTTGGAATATCGCAAAGCGAGGACGACGCTGGGCGTCACGGAACAGGCGCTCGCGCGGGCCAAAGCCTTGATCGATCGCGGCGCGATCGGCGCGGGGGAGTATCAACGGCGCGAGGCGGACTATGAGAATGCTCGAGCTGATCTGCATGAAGCCGAGGAAAAACTGCATTTACTCGGCATGACGGAAAAGGAGATCAAGCGGTTGGGCGCGAAGACCTTGCCGCATGCGGAAGTCGCACAAGTTGCGCTCCGCGCACCCTTTGCTGGTGAAGTGATCGAGCGAAATGCCACAGTTGGCGAGGTCATTGATCCCAATAAAACCCTGTTTACGGTCGCGGACCTCTCAATTGTCTGGGTGCGTGCCGATTTCCCGGAGCAACAGGCCGGCCGGCTCAAGACCGGGCTGACGATCGAGCTAAAAGTATCGGCCTATCCTGACATTGTCTTTCGAGGGGCCATTACCTATGTGGGCGCCGTGATCGATCCCACGACGCGCACGGTGACGGCTCGTGCGGAGGTCGCCAACCCGGACGGCCGGTTGCGGCCGGAGATGTTCGCTGAGGTCACGTTGATGACGGACGAGCAGTCTGTCTTGAGCGTGCCGCGCACAGCAGTGCAGCAAGTCGGAAGCCGTACCGTGGCCTTCCTCGTGCGAGGACCCCGGCGGTTCGAATCCCGTGAGGTGACCGTGGCTCCGGCCTCGGGCAACTACCTTCAAGTGATCGCGGGGCTCACGGCCGAAGACGAAGTCGTGACCCAGGGCAGTTACGCCCTCAAGTCGGAGTTACTCCGTGAACAGATGCCGACGGGAGGCCCGCTATGATCGAGCGGTTGATCCACGCGGCCTTGGAGCAACGGCTCATTGTGCTGCTGATGGTGCTCGGCCTCATCGTGAGCGGCGTGGCGGCGTTCCGCCACCTACCCATTGATGCCTTTCCCGACGTCACGCCTGTCCAGGTCCAAGTGATCACCAGGGCGCCCGCACTCGCTCCATCAGAAATCGAACGCCTGGTGACCTTTCCCCTCGAAATCGAGTTGACCAATCTGCCTGGCAAAACGGAACTTCGGTCGGTGTCGCGGTTCGGCCTCTCGGTCATTACCGTGGTGTTTGAAGACCGGATGGATATTTATTTCGCCAGACAACTCGTCTTGGAACGGCTGCTCCAGGCGCGATCCCGGCTGCCACAAAACGCCGAGCCGGTGCTGGGACCAGTCAGTACGGGCCTGAGCGAAGTCTTCATGTATCTCGTCGAAGGCCCGCAAAGCCTCATGGAGTTGAGAACGCTACAAGATTGGGTGATTCGACCGATGCTGCGTGCCGTCCCTGGATTGGCGGACGTCGATACGTTAGGTGGCTTGGCCAAACAATATGAAGTGCTGGTCGATCCCAATCGTCTGACGAGCTTGGGACTCACTCTGCGCCAAGTGCATGCGGCCGTTGCCGGAAACAACCAGAATGCGGGCGGCAGTTACATTGAGCAGGGCGGAGACAAGCTGGTCGTCTATGGCGTCGGACTCGCCCGCTCGGCAGCCGACCTGGAACAGATTGTCGTGGCGGCGCACAAGGGCACACCCATTTATCTCCGGGACGTCGCCCACGTGCGCCAAGGGAACGCCATCCGGTTGGGGGGCGTCACGCGCGACGGAAAGGGTGAGGTGCTCGAAGGCATTGCGGTCATGCTGCGCGGCGGCAATAGTCGAGCGATTGTCTCGGGTGTGAAAGACAAGGTGGCACTCATCAACGAGGTCTTGCCGGCCGGTGTGACCATTATGCCATTTTACGATCGGATCGAGTTAGTGGCGCGCGCACTTGATACCGTCGAGCGGGCTTTGCTCGAGGGTGCCGCGGTTGTGATGCTCGTGCTGTATCTGTTTCTCCGGAATCTCCGCGGCGCGCTCGTCGTCGCCCTCACCTTACCGCTCGCCACTCTGGCGACCTTTTTGATCATGCAACAGGTCGGCCTGTCGGCCAATCTGATGTCACTGGGGGGCCTAGCCATCTCGCTGGGGATGATTGTCGATGCGGCCATCGTGCAGGTCGAAAATGTCGAGCGCCATCTGAGCGAACAGACCACGGGCCGGGCCTTCTTACTCGCCGACCGTCTGCCCATCGTCCTGCGCGCTGTGCTCGAAGTGCGGCGGCCGAGCCTCTTCGGGGAATTGATCATCGCCTTGACCTTTGTTCCCCTCCTGACGCTCCAAGGCATGGAGGGCAAAATGTTCATTCCGCTGGCCCTGACGGTGGTCATTGCTCTCCTGAGTTCCTTAGGACTCTCGATGACGGTGATTCCGGTGCTGGCGGCGATGCTCATGAAGCCGCGTGCCACGAAGGAGGATGGGCACTTGTTGAATCGTGGCCGGCGGCTGTATCGGCAGATGTTGGTAGCCGCCATGCGCAGGACTCGTCTCGTGGTCCTGGTAGCTGTGGGCATCCTCGTCGGCGGGGCGGCCCTGGTGTCTTTCGTCGGTCGGGAATTCGTCCCGATCATGGATGAAGGCACAATTGTTGTGAATATGATGCGGCTGCCCAGCATCAGTCTCAGCGAATCGTTGAAGATTTCAGGAGACGTCGAACGGCTCTTGTTGGAAATTTCCGACGTGCGCTCGGTAGTCTCGCGCACAGGCGCCAACGAACTCGGGACGGATCCGATGGGAATGGAACTCAGCGACATGTATGTCTTGCTCAAACCGGAGTCCGAGTGGCAGGCGCAGTCGAAAGCTGACATCGAGGACCAAATCCGTCGCCGGCTGATGAAAGTGCCTGGCATCGCCTTTGGGTTGTCCCAACCCATCGCCATGCGCGTGGATGAACTCGTATCAGGCGTCCGTTCCCAGGTCGCCGTCAAACTGTTCGGCGATGACCTCGACACGTTGCGTACCAAGGCGGACCAGATCGCCCGCATCCTGCGGCAGGTGCGGGGCCTGTCGGATCTCCGGGTCGAGCAAGTGTCGGGTCTGTTCTATCTCAAGATTCACATTGACCGCGCCAAGATTGCGCGTCATGGGATCAATGTGGCCGAGATCACCGAAGTGATTGAAGCCGTCGGCGGTGGGATCGCTGCGGGAGAGATCTTTGAAGGACAGTGGCGCTTTCCGATCATGGTCCGATTTCCGGATGAGCGGCGAGCCGATGTGGAAACGATTGCTGCGCTCTGGGTCACGGCACCGGATGGCACCCGGATTCCACTGCGGGATTTGGCCGACATTCGAATCGTGGAGGGCCCGGCGCAGATCAGCCGCGAGCATGCGAGCCGCCGGATTGTGATCGAGGCCAACGTGGTCGGACGCGATCTCGTCGGTGCGGTGGAAGAAGCCCAAACCGAAGTCGCGCGTACGGTGCAGCTTCCGCCGGGCTACTATCTCACCTGGGGCGGCCAATTCGAAAACCAACAACAGGCGATGGCACGCCTGGCCGTGGTCGTGCCCCTGGTCATTGGACTGATCTTTCTGTTGCTTTATTTCACGTTCGGCAACCTGAGGCAGGCAGCGCTCATTCTCCTCGCGATCCCGTTTGCGATGGTCGGCGGTCTCCTGGCGCTCTGGGTCGGCGGGCTGTATCTCTCGGTTCCGGCCTCCGTTGGCTTTATTGCCTTGTTCGGCGTGGCGGTGCTCAACGGAGTGGTGAAGATCGCCTACATCAACCAACTGAGGGAACAGGGCATGGCACTGGACGAGGCGGTGCTGACCGGTATGGTCCTCCGGTTGCGGCCGGTTCTGATGACCGCGATCGTGGCGATGATGGCGCTCATGCCCCTGCTGCTGGCGACTGGGCCGGGCTCTGAGATCCAGCGGCCCCTTGCGACAGTCGTCATCGGGGGGTTGTTCTCATCCACGGCGCTGACCCTGGTTGTGCTTCCCGTGCTCTATCGCTGGGTTGAGCAACGAATCGCGCGACGGCGCGCCTTGGAGGCAGGCGTACTCAAACCGGCTTCTGACAGAGCGGTGGCAACATGAGGCTCAATCGTCGTGACGATCTTCGGTGGTGCCTAATCATGATGCTTGTGAGTCTCGCCCCGGTCGCGATCAGCGGCTGCGTCGAGACACTTTCCTCTCGCCATGTCACCGCCAAGCAAGCGCTCCTCGGCAAATCCGAGTCGGAGGTTCTGGCCTGCGCAGGGGCGCCGCAATCAGTCTCAACCCGCGAGGGAGCCAGAATCCTGACCTACTATATAGGGAGGCCGGTTCCTTGGAAACCTCGTTTCCTGGAACCAAAGGGAGCCGTCCCGAGGGGATACGGCACGCATGTACGGCCATCGTGACGGTGGAGAACGATCGGGTCACCCAGGTGCAGTATCACATGACGCCGGAAGCGACGGCCACGCATGAACATTGCGAAGAGATCTTTCAGCACTGTAAACCGTGAGCTGGGGGCGTCGTCGTGCATCGATGAAGCAGCAGGGTGTTAGCTCCGGCTGAAACCTTGTGGGCCCGAACAGGAACCCGGAGACAGGCGGCGATGAGGAGCTAGATGAGGAGCAATTGGGAATTGCTTAAGGAGAGAGCCATGCACGAACCGATGATGGGGCTTGGAGGCTGGATGGGGTATGTCTTCATGATGGTCTTTTGGACACTGCTGATCGTCGCGCTTGTCC
>WBZO01002787.1_pt1 | contig 18193 bp, 19 predicted proteins | sample 5204261 | NCBI WGS metagenome assembly WBZO01 (sample SAMN12412400, study PRJNA552823) | activated sludge metagenome | isolation source: activated sludge from anammox sidestream of wastewater treatment plant... | place: USA: North Carolina | collected 2017-09
GTGCCGAGCTTCACCTCGAAATTACCCGGACGGGCGACGTCGCCGGACACCGAGAAGATCTTCGTGCCGCCGTTGTTCGGGCGGCCGAGATTGAGGAACGCCTCGCCGCCGTGACGCGCGATCCACGCCGCCGCCGCGAACGTCTCGGTGTTGTTGATCGTGGTGGGCTTGCCGTACACGCCAAACGACGCCGGGAATGGCGGCTTGAAGCGCGGCTGGCCCTTCTTGCCCTCGATCGACTCGAGCAGCGCCGTCTCCTCCCCGCAGATGTACGCGCCGAAGCCGTGATGGTTGTACAGGTGGAACGAGAAATCCGAACCCAGGATGTTGGCGCCGAGCAGCCCCGCGGCGTAAGCCTCCTCGACCGCCTCCTCGCAGCGCAGGTACGTGTCCCAGATCTCGCCGTGGATATAGTTGTACCCGCGATTCGCCCGCATCGCATAGGCGCCGATCGCCATGCCCTCGATCACCGCGTGCGGGTTGTAGCGCAGGATGTCGCGGTCCTTGAACGTCCCCGGCTCGCCCTCGTCGGAGTTGCACACCACGTACTTGTCGCCGACGTAGTTCTTCGGCATGAAGCTCCACTTGAGCCCCGTCGGGAAGCCCGCGCCGCCGCGGCCGCGCAACGCCGACTTCTTCATCTCGGCGATGATGTCCTCGGGTGGCGTCTTTTCGGCGAGGATCCTGCGCAACGCCTCGTAGCCGCCGCGCGCCTCGTAGTCCTTCAGGCGCCAGTTCGATCCGGTGAGCCCGGCCATCAGCACGGCGTCGGGGCCGTAGTCGAGGAACTCGGAGGGCGCGTTCATTTGACGTGGATCCCGTGCTCGGGATCGAAGCCCGGACGGCCTTCGCCGCGATCGGCCGCCGCCGACAGCTCGCCCACGAGCTCGTCGAGCTTGGCGTGGCTCATGTGACCGCACATCCGCCGATCGTTGACGAGGAGGACCGGCGCGTCACCACACGCCCCCATGCACTCGCCCTCCTTCAGCGTGAACTTGCCGTCCGCGGTGGTCTCGTTGAAGTCGACGCCGAGCTTCTCCTTCAGGTGATTGGCTGCCGCGTTGGCCCCGGAGAGCGCGCACGGCAGATTCGTGCAGATCGTGACCTTGAACCGACCCTGCGGCCGCATGTTGTACATCGTGTAGAACGACGCCACCTCGTACACCGCCACCGGCGGCATGTCGAGATAACGGGCGACGGCGTCCATGAGATCGGTGGACAACCAGCCGTGCTCGTCCTGCGCGTAGCCGAGCGCCGCCATCACCGCCGACTGCTTCTGGTCGGGCGGATACTTGGTGAGCTCGCGATCGATCTTGCGGGTGAGGTCGGCCGATAGCATGTCGTTACGCCTGCATCACTGGAGGTAATAGCCCACGGGACGCCATACGCCGTCGCTCTCGAGGAGCATGGTCACCTCCTCGGTGGCCGTCTTGTCGCCGGCGAACTTCGTCGTGAAGTGGATGGCGATCTTCATGCCCGGCTTCACGGCACCGGAGGGATCCGACGGATCCGGCGGTGTGCCGACGTAGGCGAGCTTGTCGCCGCTGCGCGCGGTCACCTTGCCAAGACCCCGCCGCAGCTTCGGCGCACCCTCGACGAATGCCTGTCGTGTCACCGACGTGCGAAACGGTTCGGCCGCCGCGGTCCAGGCGTCGGCGTACTGCTGCTTGTCGACCCGGGCAAGCCACGTCTGCGCGGCATTGAGCGCTTCGCGCTGGGGCGGCGTCATGCCCTGCGCCCACGCCATCGGCACCAGGGCGCATGTGACCACCAACGCGGCGTGGCGCAGGAAAGAGAGCGGGCGGCAGCGCATGGGCCATCACCGATCGATCGACCCGAAGACGATGTCCTGCGTCCCGATGATCGCGACGACGTCGGCGATCATGTGCCCGCGCGCCATCTCGTCGAGCGCCGCGAGATGCGCGTAGTCAGGCGCGCGCAGCTTGACGCGATACGGCTTGTTCGCACCGTCCGAGACGATGTAGACGCCGAACTCGCCCTTGGGGTGCTCGATCGCCGCGTACGCCTCGCCGGGCGGCACGTGCATTCCCTCGCTGAAGAGCTTGAAGTGGTGGATGAGATCTTCCATCCCGGTCTTCATCGCCTCGCGCGGTGGGGGTGCCACCTTGTAGTTGTCGACGATGACGGGCCCGGGATTGACCTTCAACCATTGCACGCACTGCTCGATGATGCGATTCGACTGCCGCATCTCGGCGATGCGGACGAGATAGCGGTCGTAGCAGTCCCCGTTCGTGCCGACCGGGATCTCGAACTGCATCCGGTCGTAGACCTCGTACGGCTGCTTGCGGCGCAGGTCCCAGGCAACCCCCGAGCCGCGCAGCATCGGCCCGGTGAAGCCGAGCGCGAGCGCACGCTCCGGCGACACGACTCCGATGCCGACCGTGCGCTGCTTCCAGATCCGGTTGTCGGTGAGCAGCACCTCGTACTCATCGACGCACTTGGGAAAGCGACGGGTGAAATCCTCGATGAAATCGAGCAGCCCTCCCTGCCGTGCCTCGTTCAGCTCGCGCAACGCGCGCGCGCTGCGCAGCTTCGACGGCTGGTACTGCGGCATGCGATCGGGAAGGTCGCGATACACGCCGCCCGGCCGGTAGTACGCGGCGTGCATGCGGGCCCCCGAGACGGCCTCGTAGACGTCGAAGAGGTCCTCGCGCTCGCGAAAAGCGTAAAGGAACGGCGTCATGGCGCCGCAATCGAGCGAGTGACTCCCGAGCCACAGCAGGTGATTGAGGATCCGGGTGATCTCGTCGAACATCACGCGGATGTAGCGTGCCCGTTCCGGCACCTCGATGCCGAGCAGTCGCTCGATCGCGAGGCAATACGCGTGCTCGTTGCACATCATGGACACGTAGTCGAGGCGGTCCATGTACGGCAGCGACTGGATGTACGTCCGCGTCTCGGCGAGCTTCTCGGTCGCCCGATGGAGCAGCCCGATGTGCGGATCGGCGCGCTCGATCACCTCGCCGTCGAGCTCGAGGACGAGGCGCAGCACCCCGTGTGCCGCCGGGTGCTGCGGCCCGAAGTTCATGGTGAAGTTGCGGATCTCGGCCACGAAACGCCCGATCTAGCGGAAGAGCTCGAAGCCCAGGACCACCGACGAGACGACGAGCGCGGCGTACGGCAGCTTGCAGCCGGTCGTCATCATCTCCGTGGTCACGCGCACGCGCGGTGCGACACCGTCTCGCTTCGTCATGCCTCGCCTCCGCTCACTTGGTGCCTCCGTAATGTTCTTCGCGGATGACGCGCGGCACGATCTCGCGCGGCTCGATCGTCACCGGCTGGTAGATGACGCGCTTCTGCTCGGGGTCGTAGCGCATCTCGACGTGGCCCGAGATCGGGAAATCCTTGCGGAATGGGTGGCCGACGAAGCCGTAGTCGGTGAGGATCCGGCGCAGGTCCGGATGTCCTTCGAACACGATGCCGTAGAGGTCGAAGGCCTCGCGCTCGAACCAGTTCGCGCAGGGCCACACGTCGACGATGCTCGCGACGACCGGAAAGTCGTCGTCGGTGGCAAACACGCGAACGCGCAGCCGCCAGTTGTGCGTGATCGACAGGAGGTGGTACACCGCGGCAAAGCGCGGGCCGTCCCACGCCCCGTCGCCGTACGTCGAGTAGTCGACGCCGCAAACGTCGATCAGCGTCTCGAAGCGCAGCTCCGGGCGATCGCGCAACTCCCGCATCAGCGCCGCGTGGCCGCTCGCGGGCGCCACGACGGTGATCTCGCCGCGATCGGTCACGACGCTCGTCAGACGGTCGCCGAAAGCGGCCGCGAGCGCTGCGCCGAGGGTCTCGAGTCGACTGGCCATCAGCGCGCGATCGTGTTCGTCCGCCAGATCTTGTTCTGGAGCTGGAGGATGCCGTAGAGGAGCGCCTCGGACGTCGGCGGACAGCCGGGAACGTAGATGTCGACCGGCACGATCCGGTCGCAGCCACGCACCACCGAGTACGAGTAGTGGTAATAGCCGCCGCCGTTGGCGCACGACCCCATCGAGATGACCCAGCGGGGCTCGGCCATCTGGTCATAGACCTTGCGCAGTGCCGGCGCCATCTTGTTGCACAGCGTTCCGGCCACGATCATGACGTCCGACTGGCGCGGACTCGGCCGGAAGATGACACCGAAGCGATCGAGATCGTAGCGCGCGGCGCCGGCGTGCATCATCTCGACCGCGCAGCACGCGAGCCCGAAGGTGACAGGCCACATCGAGCCGTTGCGCGCCCAGTTGATGACCCCGTCGAGCGTCGTGGTCACGAAGCCCTTGTCGAGCACGCCCTCAATGGCCATGGCGAGCCCCCTTGCGCAGCCCTACTCCCACTCCAGTGCCCCCTTCTTCCACTCGTACGCAAAGCCCACGACGAGGATCGTGAGGAAGACGAGCATCGCGACGAAGCCCTCCCACCCGATGTCCTGCAGCACGACACCCCAGGGGAAGAGAAACGCGATCTCGAGGTCGAAGAGGATGAAGAGGATCGCCACGAGGTAGTAGCGAACGTCGAATTTCATGCGCGCATCCTCGAACGCCTCGAAGCCGCATTCGTAGGGCGACGTCTTCTCGGGGTCGGGGCGACTGGGAGACAGGAACTTGCCCAGCGAGAGCAGCACGACGCCGAGGCCGAGACCCACGACGATGAAGAGGAGGATGGGAAAGTACTGTTCCAGCATCGGCTCGATTCCGGTCGGCTCGTCCTACCTCGTCGGGTGCAGCCGACGACGCCGTTGGTGTCCGCGGCTCGACCTGGCTGTCACGTCCTGTCCGTACGTCGTTGCTGCGTGTTGCATCGTCGCCTGCTCTTCGTGCCCGGTGGCGACGCTCGTCGCTGCCGGAAACTGCTGGTGCCGACGGGGAGACTCGAACTCCCACGGCTTTCGCCACTGCCCCCTCAAGACAGCGTGTCTACCAATTTCACCACGTCGGCGGTATCCATGGATCGAACGTCACGTTGCGATCCTCTGTTCGACAGCATCTATTCTACTTCGGCACGTCCGCCGCCTTCGACGGCGTTGAACCAGACCCGCTGCCCGGTGCGGCCGGCGGCGTCGGTGCCGCCGTGGAAGCCGGTGCCGGAGGCGTGCCGGTGGACGGCGCCGGAGCGGTGCCACTCGCGGGTGTTGCCGGGACGGTCGAAGGCACCGGAACGTCGGAGGCCTTCGACGCGGGGGCGGCCGGCATCGTCGACATCACGCCATCCTGCACGTTGCCACGGGTGTGCAGCGTGCCGAGATACGTGAGCGCAAGACTCGATGCGAAGAAGATCGCCGCGAGGATGGCCGTGCTGCGCGACAGGAAGTTCGCCGAGCCGGCGGCGCCGAAGACGCTTCCCGACGATCCGCTGCCAAACGCCGCGCCCATGTCCGCGCCCTTGCCATGCTGCAGCAGGACGAGTCCGCAGACCACCAGCGCGACGAGCAGGTGGACCATGAGCAGTATCGATTCCAGGAGTTGCATGATCTCGTTCCCATCGGAACGCCCGTGGCGTCCCTCGTTACCCTGCGGACAGCGCTGCGGCCCGCGGCCCTGCCGGCAGGATCACGCGCCTGCGATCGCGAGAAATTCAGCCGCGTCGAGTGAAGCTCCACCGACGAGACCCCCGTCGACGTCCGCCTGCGCAAACAGCGCACCTGCGTTCGCCGCCTTGACGCTCCCGCCGTACAGGATCGGGACCCCCGCCGCCGCGGCACCGCGCAGCTGGACACGAAGGTGCGCGTGCACGTCCTGCGCTTGCTCCGGCGTTGCCGTGCGTCCGGTGCCGATCGCCCACACCGGCTCGTAGGCGAGCACCGTGCGTGCGCAATCCGCGCCCAATCGCTGCACCACGGCGTCCACCTGCCGCGTCACCGCCACCTGCCACTGTCCGGCGTCGCGCTCCGCGAGCGTCTCGCCGACGCACACGACCGGGGTCAATCCCGCGTCGAGTGCGGCCGCTGCCTTGGCGGCAACGATGGCATCGGTCTCGCCGCAGCCATGCCGGCGCTCCGAGTGCCCCACGAGCACGTAGCGACAACCGAACTCGGCGAGCATCGCTGCCGACACCTGCCCCGTATACGCGCCCGACGCGTGTTCGCTCACGTCCTGCGCCCCCCATGCGATTGGCGACCCGCCAAGCGCCTCCCTCGCCTGCGCGAGGTACGGATACGGCACGCATAACGCAACGTCGCGGTCGGGGCGCGCGCGCCACCCGGCGACGAGTGCGGCGAGCAAGGCGGCGTTGGCCGTCGTGCTGCCGTTCATCTTCCAGTTGCCCACGACGAGCTTGCCGCGCTGCGGGGTGCTCACGGTAGTCCTGTGGATCGACGGGGATGGATCGGCGGAGGACCCTCCGTCGACAAATCCGGAAAATCGGTGCGTCAAACCGTGGAATTTTAACGCGGCGCAATGCGCGCGGTCAAACGATGCGCGGGCATTCGCGGTCGCAACCGACGTCCGTGCAACGCAAAGCCGCGAAGCCCTTGCCGCCGCGCCTCGCCCCGGGTCCGGCGGGAAGCGGGAGCCTTCGCGCTCAGGTGTTGCGAATCGGGACCGAACGGCGTGCTGCGCGCAGGCTGGGTGCCGGTTCCTCGCCACCGTAACGCGCGCGCACGTAGTCGAAGATGATCGCCTCGAAGTCGGCGGCGATGCTCTCGCCCTTGAGCGTCACCGTCTTCTGTCCGTCGACGAAGACCGGCGCCACCGGCGTCTCGCCGCTGCCCGGCAGGCTGATGCCGATGTTGGCCATCTTCGACTCACCCGGTCCGTTCACGACGCATCCCATCACCGCGACGGTCATGTTCTCGACGCCCGGGTAGCGCGTACGCCACACCGGCATGCTGCGCCGAAGAAAACCCTGGATGTCCTGCGCGAGCTGCTGGAATACCGTACTCGTCGTGCGGCCGCAGCCGGGGCACGCGCTGACGAGCGGCGCGAACGAGCGCAGTCCCATCGTCTGCAGCAGCTCCTGCGCCACCGTCACTTCGCGCGTCCGGTCACCACCCGGCTCCGGGGTGAGCGACATGCGAATCGTGTCGCCGATGCCCTGTTGCAGCAGGACCGCGAGCGCAGCGCTCGAGGCGATGATGCCCTTGGTGCCCATCCCCGCCTCGGTGAGGCCCACGTGCAGCGGATAGTCGCAGCGACGGGCAAGCTCCTGGTACACCGCGATCAGGTCCTGCACGTTCGACATCTTGCAGGCGAGGATGATCGCGTCGCCAGGCAATCCCAACGCCTCGGCGAGCTGCGCGCTGCGGATCGCCGAGGTGATGAGCGCCTCGCGCATCACCGTCGTTGCATCCTGCGGCTGGCGCGATCGCGCGTTGTCATCCATGAGCTGCGCCAGGAGATCCTGGTCGAGGCTGCCCCAGTTGACGCCAATGCGCACCGGCTTGCCGTAGTCGATGGCGCGCTCGATGATCATCGCGAATTGCGGGTCGTGCTTGCTGCCGCGCCCAACGTTGCCCGGATTGATGCGGTACTTGGCGAGGGCCTTCGCGCAATCGGGAAAGTTCGACAGCAGCTTGTGCCCATTGAAGTGGAAGTCGCCGATCAGCGGCACTTCGCAGCCCATCCGGTCGAGCGCGTCGCGGATGCGCGGAACCGCGTCGGCAGCCTCCGAGGTATTGACCGAGACGCGGACGAGCTCCGAGCCCGCGTCGGCCAGCGCCTTGACCTGGGTCACGGTGGCCGCGACGTCGCCGGTATCGGTATTCGTCATCGACTGCACGACGATCGGGGAGCCGCTGCCGATCGGGACGCCGCCGACTCGCACGGTACGGGTGCGGCGACGGATGATGGGAGGCCGGTTGAGGGTGGTCACGTAGGGGATTCGTGCTGGCTGCGCACGCGAAAGCGATCGGCGATTCTAACATTCGACGTCGCCGCCCCGCCTCTTGCCACCCCGCCCGCCCCGCACCCTCGCCTGTGCGAACATCACGCCGAATGAGCGCGCGCCTGCCGCCAGCACGTCCGACGTGCCCCGTCGTCACCACGGACCCGGGGTAGACCCGTGCCGTCCCGCACGCCCGGCGGTCACGACGCAGCGCGCAAGCGCGCGGCAGCGCGAACGCGCGCGGTCGCGACCGGCGCCACGCTCACACCGGCGCCAGCGGTCAGGGCCCCCGCCGACGCCGCGGCCACGATGCACGACCTCGCGGTGCGCGTCGCCTGGCACGCATTCGTCGAGGGACGCACGCAGGCGGAGATCGCCGCCGCACTCGACCTGTCGCGAACCAAGGTGGCGCGGCTCGTCGCCGCGGCGCGTGACAGCGGCGTGGTGAACATCCACGTCCGCGCCGCGCATACGGCCCGGATCGCGCGCGAGCGCGAACTCGTCGCCCGCTTCGGCTTGACCGATGCCATCGTCGTTCCCGAGGCCGCGCCGGGTGCGGTGGAGGCGCAGATCGGCGCCGCCGCCGGCGCATTCCTGCGCGCCACGCTCCGCGCGGGCAGCACCGTCGCGGTGGGCTGGGGAGCGACGCTGTCGGCGTGCGCCTGCGCACTCGGAGCGAGCCCCGTGCCTCAGCTCACCGTGGTCTCGCTCCTGGGCGGCATGACCCACTCGCGTGCGGTCAACCCGTCCGCCGTGGCGCGACGCATGGCCGACGCGTTTGCTGCCACGTGCCACCAGATCACGGCGCCGCTCGTCGTCGCCAGTGCGGCGACGTGCGAGCGGCTGTGGCGTGAGCCTGGCCTCGCGCGCGTGCGCGCCCGGGCGCGGTGTGCCGATCTCGCGCTCGTAAGCGTCGGCGGCACCGATCCCGACGCCACGCTGTTTCGGGAAGGGCTCGTGAGCGAGGCCGAACGACAAGGTCTCGTCGATGCCGGCGCCGTCGGCGATGTCCTCTGCCAGTTCCTCGATGCCGCGGGTGCCGTGCTCGACCATCCGGTGAACCGGCGCATGGTCGCGGTGCCACCCTCCGACCTCGCGCAGGTACGCGAGATCGTCGTCGCGTCGGGCGGCGCGCGCAAGGCGCGCGCGCTGCGCGCCGCCCTTGCCGCGCTGCCGGTCACCGTGCTCATCACCGACGAGTCCGCCGCACGCGCCCTCGTCGAAGGACCCGCGCCCGTCCGGCGACGCGGAGCATGAGCGCGAAGGGCCGCCCCGAGCGCGAAGGACGCCCCCTTGGGGGGCAGCGTCGCCGCGAAGCGGCGAGCGTGGGGGTCGTTGCCTGCGCGAAGGGCCGCCCCGAGCGCGAAGGACGCCCCCTTGGGGGGCAGCGTCGCCGCGAAGCGGCGAGCGTGGGGGTCGTTGCCTGCGCGAAGGGCCGCCGCTCGGCGCCGGTCGGTGCCGACGCGCCGCCCGCGGTCCCAGACGCCGAGGCGATCGTGCGCGTAGCCTGGCTGTACTACCACGAAGGCCTGATGCAAGACGCGATCGCGCGCCTCATCGGTACCAACCGCGCGCGCGTCATCGCCTGGCTCGCCGCCGCGCGTGACCTCGGTGTGGTGCGCGTGCACCTCGCCCCCCGCACAGCGCGGGGCACCGCACTCGAGCAGGCGCTCGTCGCGCGCTACGGGCTGCGCACCGCGCGCGTCACGCCGGCGGCCATCGATCCGACCGCGACGGCGGCGCTCGTCGGCCATGCCGCCGGGACCTGGCTCGATGCACACGTGCGCGACGGCACGTCGGTGGGGATCGGCTGGGGCCGCACCCTCGAGATGAGCCTCAAGGCGGTCGGCGACGACGTCACGCGCACCCGGCTGTCGGTCGTCTCGCTCCTGGGGAGCCTCCCGCACTCCGGTGCGGTCACGCCGGCGACCGTCGCGCGCCGCATGGCCGATCTGCTCGCTGCCGACTGCTACCAGCTCACCGCACCGCTCCTCGTGAGCGACGCGGCGATGCGTGATGCGCTGTGGCGCGAGCCGGCGCTCGCCGACCTGCGCGAACGCGCCGCCCGCGTCGATGTCGCGCTGGTGAGCGTCGGCGACCTGGGCCGCGACGCGACGCTCTTCCACGATGGTGTGATCCCCGCCGCCGAGCGCGCTTCGCTCGCCGCGGCCGGCGCCGTGGGCGACGTGCTCGGTCAGTTCCTCGACGTGCGCGGCCAACGCGTCGCTCACCCGATCAATCGACGCATCGTCGCCTTCGATCTCGACGCGCTGCGGGATCTGCCTAACGTCGCGATCGCCTCGGGCGGCGTGCGCAAGGCGGCCGCGCTGCGTGCCGCGCTCCTCGCCATTCGCCCGGCCGCGTTGATCACCGACGAAGCCGCCGCCGCGCGCCTCGTCGCCTGACGCCCACCTCCGGCGGCGCCCCAGGGAACGGGCGCCGGATTGACATCGGCCGCGTGCGGAGATATGTTCGAGGAAAATTACATTTGTGCACGCAGCCCGCGCGGCCGGTCGCCGTGACGGGTGCACCCGCCCAACGATCCCGGGGTCATCCCTTGGAAAAGCGCACGACAGGATCCTCGCTGGCCGACGCGTTGCACGCGCGGGAACGTGCCGGTCGCCCCGTCCGCGTGGGCCTCATCGGCGCCGGCCAGATGGGAACCGACATCGTCGTGCAGACGGCGCTCATGGAAGGCATCGAGGTCGTCGCCGCGGCCGACGCGATCCCCGAGAACGTCGCTGCGGCGTGCCGCATCGCGGGCGCCAGCGTCCGTGAACCGCGCTCGGCGCAGGGCTGCGCGGAGGTGGATCGCTGCATCGCGCAGGGCCGGCTCGCGACGACCGCGTCGTTTGCCGACGTCTGCGGCGCGCGCGACGTGGACGTGGTGATCGATGCCACCGGCAATCCCAACGTGGGGACCGAGGTCGCGCTCGCGACGATTGCCGCGGGGAAGCCGATCGTGATGATGAACGTCGAGGCCGACGTGACGATCGGACCCTACCTCGCGGCGCAGGCCGATGCCGCCGGCGTCGTCTACACGCTCGGCGCCGGTGACGAACCGTCGGCGACGATGGAACTCGTCGACTTCGTACGCGGCCTGGGCTACCCCATCGTCGCCGCGGGCAAGGGCAAGAACAATCCATTTCGCATCGATGCGACGCCCGATCACTACCGCGACGAGGCCAAGCGGCGCAACATGAATCCGCGGATGCTGGTCGAGTTCGTCGACGGCAGCAAGACGATGGTCGAAATGACCGCGCTCGCCAATGCAACCGGCATGGTCCCCGACGTTCCCGGGATGCACGGCCCCGACGCACCGCTCGCAAGCTTGCACGCGGTCCTCTGCCCGCGCGAGGACGGCGGGTTGCTCACGCGCAAGGGGGTCGTCGATTTCACCGTGGCGAAGGGTGTCGCGCCCGGGGTCTTCGTCGTCGCGGAAATGCGGCATCCCCGTCTGCGCGAGCGCATGAACGACCTCGCGCTGGGCGAGGGGCCGTACTACACGTTCTATCGCCCGTATCATCTGACGAGCCTCGAGGTTCCGCTGTCGGCGGCGTCCGCGGTGCTCTTCGGACGCGGCCACATGCGCCCCCTGCCGGTGCCCAGTGCCGAGGTCGGTGCGGTGGCCAAGCGCGACCTCGCACCCGGCGAGGTGCTCGATGCGATAGGCGAGTACAGCTACCGCGGCTTCGCGTTGTCGCGCGGCGATGCGCTTGCGACCAACGCGCTCCCGCTCGGCCTCGCGCAGGGCGCGAGGGTGATCCGGCGCATCGGCAAGGGCGAGCGATTGACCTACGCGAACTGTGCGCCCGACGAGCGCCTCGCGGTGGTGCAGGTGCGCCGCCGACAGGATGCCGCGCTGCGCGCTGCGCCCCATTGACGTCCAACGCCCCAACGAGCGCCCGCATGACCCTGGCCCCTGCCCGCGGCGACGATCTCGCCGCACTCGACGACGCGACGCTGGAACGCGCGCTCCTGCGCATGCACCTCATCCGCAAGTTCGAGGAGACGGCCGAGGCGAGCTACATGCGCGGACTCATCCACGGCACGATGCATCTTTCCATCGGCCAGGAAGCGAGTGCCGTGGGCACCGCGCTCGCGCTTGCCCCCGATGATTACATCCTGTCGACGCACCGTGGGCACGGCCACTGCATCGCCAAGGGAGGCGACGTCGCCCGCATGCTCGCCGAGTTCTTCGGCAAGGAGACCGGCTACTGCCGTGGCCGCGGCGGCTCGATGCACATCGCCGACGTCGAGGGTGGCAACCTCGGCGCCAATGGCATCGTCGCCGGCGGCTTGCCCATCGCGGTCGGTGTCGGCCTTAGCATCCGCATGCAGCGGCAGCCCCGCGTGTGCATGGTCTACTTCGGCGACGGCGCGACGAACGAGGGCGCGTTCCACGAGGCGCTCAACATGGCGTCGATCTGGTCGCTGCCGATCGTTTTCGTCTGCGAGAACAACCACTACGGCATGTCGATGGACATCGCCAAGGCAATGGCGGTCGAAAACGTCGCCGACCGCGCCGCGGGCTACGCGATGCCGGGGGTGGTCGTCGACGGCAACGACCTACCCGCCGTGGCGGCCGCGGCGCAGCGTGCGGTCGAGCGCGCTCGCGCAGGCGACGGGCCGACGCTGCTCGAATGCAAGACGTATCGCATCCGCGGCCATTCGAAGAGCGATCGCAACTTGTACCGCACCAAGGAAGAGATCGAAGCCTGGCGCTCGCGCGATCCGATTGCGCGCTTTGCCCGAGAGCTGCTCGACGCCGGCCGCCTCGATGCGGCAGCACTTGCGCGCATCGAACGCGAAGCGCAGGCCGCGATCGACGCCGCGCTCGAGTTTGCGAAGTCGAGTCCGCCACCCGATCCCGCGCACCTCACCCACGACGTCTATGCCGCTTGACCCGACGATGCCGAGTCCGCCTGCCCCTGCCGCTGTCGCTGCGACCGGGCAACCCGCCACCGACGTCACCGTGACGCCAGAGGCCGGCGTGGAGGTGCGCGAACTGTCGTACGCCGAGGCGATACGCGAAGCGCTCGCGCAGGCGATGAGCGCCGATTCGCGCGTGTTCCTCTTCGGTGAGGACGTTGGCGTCTACGGTGGCGCGTTCGGCGTCTCGGGCGATCTCGTGCATCGCTTCGGTACCGAGCGCGTGCTCGACACGCCGATCAGCGAGCTCGGCATCGCCGGCGCCGCCGTCGGCGCAGCGCTCACCGGCATGCGGCCGGTGCTCGAGTTGCAGTTCTCCGATTTCGTCACGCTCGCCATGGAGCAGATCGTCAACCAGGCGGCGAAGATCCATTTCATGTTCGGCGGCAAGGCCTCGGTACCGATGGTCGTGCGCCTTCCGGCAGGCTCGGGCACCGGCGCCGCGGCACAGCACAGCCAGAGTCTCGAAGCGTGGTTTGCGCACGTCCCCGGACTCAAGGTCGTCCAGCCGTCGACGCCGCACGACGCCAAGGGACTGCTGCTCGCCGCGATCGACGACCCCAACCCGGTGCTCGTGTTCGAGCACAAGCTTCTCTACAAGACCAAAGGTCCGGTGCCCGCCGCCGCGTACCGCGTGCCGATCGGCAAGGCCGCGGTGCGGCGCGAAGGCCGCGACCTCACCATCGTCGCCGGCGCGGTGATGGTGCCGCGCAGTCTTGCCGCGGCGGAGCGGCTCGCCGCCGCCGGCATCGACGTCGAAGTGATCGACCTGCGCAGCCTGCGTCCGCTCGACGGCGAAACGATCGAGGCGAGTGTCGCGAAGACGCATCGTCTGCTCATCGTCCACGAGGGCGTGAAGACGATGGGCATCGGTGCCGAGATCGCGGCGCGGGTGGCCGAAGGCGCAGCGTTCGACCTCCTCGATGCGCCGATCGCGCGACTCGGCGGCGCCGACACGCCGATCCCGTACAACCCGGTGCTGGAGAAGGCCGCCGTCCCGCAGGAGGACGACATCGTGCGCGCGGCAACGCGCCTCGTGCGCGAGGGACGTGCCTGATGGCCGTCGAGGTCGTCCTGCCCAAGGTCGACATGGACATGGAGGCCGGCACCATCGCGCAGTGGCGCGTGGCTGCCGGCGATCTCGTCAACGTGGGCGACGTGCTCTTCGAAATGGAGACCGCGAAATCGCTGATGGAGGTCGAGGCACCGGCGGCCGGCCGCATCCGTGATCTCGCACCGGTCGATGGGAACGAGGTCGCGGTCGGTACCGTCGTCGCCTGGATCGACGCGGTCACGGCCGACGCCGATCCCGCCGCAAGCCTCGCCGCACCGTCGCCGCTGCCGTCGCCCACGCAGGCATCGGCACCCACCCCGGCGCAGGTCCCGTCGCCGGGGCCGGCCGCGCCGCCGGCATCGGTGCCCGCACCGACGCATCGCTCCGGTGATGCCGCGCCGCCCCTGCGCGCCACGCCGTGGGCACGCACGCGCGCCCGCGAGGAAGGCATTGCGCTCGCAAGCGTCGTCGGCTCGGGGCCCGAAGGGCGTATCGTCGCTGCCGACGTCGACGCGCTTGCGCGGGTCCGCCCGCATGACGTGACTGCGAGCACGCGAGCGAGTGTGGCCACCACCGATGCCGACACGCTGCTGCCGATGACGCCGACGCGACGCATCGTCGCCGAACGCCTCGCGGCAAGCGCGCAGAAGGCGCCGCACTTCTACCTCACCGCGCACATCGACATGGGCGGGCTGCGCGATGCCCTCGCCGCCTATCGTCATGCGGCGCCCGAACGCGCGCCGGTGTCGGCGACGCTTGCCATCGTCTATCTCGTCGCGCGCGTGCTCGCGCGCCATCCCGCGCTCAATGCGAGTTACGACGAGGCGGGCATCCGGCTGCACCGGGACGTGCACGTCGGTGTGGCCATGGATCGTGACGGTGACCTCGTCGTTCCCGTCCTGCGCGCAGCCCATCGGCAGCCGCTCGACGCGCTGGCGCACGACTATGCGCGCTTGCGCGACGCGGTGCGCACCCGCGCGATCACGCCGGCGGACATGCGCGGCGGCACGTTCTCGGTGAGCAACCTCGGCATGTACGGCGTGGACGCCTTCACCGCGATCATCAATCCGCCGGAATCGGCCATTCTCGCGATCGGCCGCACGCTCGACACGCCCGTGGCCCGTGACGGTGCGATCGTGCTGCGACCGATGGCGAACTTCTGCCTGTCGTCGGACCATCGTATCGTCGACGGCGTTGCCGCCGCGCGCTTCATGGCAGACTTGCGCGTCGCCATCGAGACACCGCACCTGCTGTCGCCGGCCTTGGGCAGTACCACGACCTAGCCGGCGACGGTCGACAGGACGGACGTGATCGTCGCGATCGCATCGAACCGTACGCTCGCGGCAGGCGAAGGGTGCTTCCCGCGTCCGGCCACCCATTCCGGAGGACATTGACATGAGTAGGAAGATCGAATGCATCGCACCCCGACCCGCGCGCCGGGCCGTGCTCACCGCGCTCGGTGCGTTGGGCGTCGCCGCGGCCATCGCCACCGGCAGCGCGATGGCGCAAGCACCGGGCGGCAAGCTCGTGCTCTACACCTCGCAGCCGGAGCGCGACGCGAGCCAGACGGTGGCCGCGTTTCGCAAGGTCAACCCCGGCGTGGAGGTCGAGGTCTTTCGCTCCGGCACGACCGAGGTGATGGCCAAGCTCGCAGCCGAATTCGCGGCGGGCCAGCCGAAGGCCGACGTGCTGCTCATTGCCGATGCCGCGAGCATGGAGACGCTGAAAAAAGACGGCCGACTCCTCGCCTACCCGCAGGCGAAGGTCGACGGCATCGACCCCGCGGTGCTCGACGCGGATCGCACCTACTTCGGCTCCAAGCTCATCACCACGGGCATCGTCGTCAACACCAGCGTGAAATCGCGCCCGCAGTCGTGGACCGACCTCGTCAAGCCCGAGTACAAGGGACAGATCAGCATGCCGAGCCCGCTGTATTCGGGTGCCGCGGCGATCATGCTGGGCACGATGACGGCACGCGCGGATCTCGGCTGGGGGTTCTTCGAGAAGCTGAAGGCGCTCGACGCGACGGCGGTGCGCGGCAACGGTGCCGTGCTGACAGCGGTCGCGAACGGCGAGAAGACCGTTGGTGTCCTCGTCGACTTCATGGCCTTCAACGCCAAGGCGAAGGGCTCGCCGGTCGACTTCATCTTCCCGAAGGAAGGCAATCCGGCCGTGACCGAGCCGGTGGCCATCGTCAAGGCGACGCAAAATCCCGTCGCGGCGAAGGCGTTCGTCGACTTCATCCTCTCGCTCGAAGGACAGAAGCTCGTGGTGACGATGGGCTACATCCCGGCCAACCCCGCGGCCGGCGCGCCGGCGTGGCTTCCGCCCGGAACGAAGATCAACCTCATGCCGACCAACATCGCGCAGGTGGTCGCGACCAACGCGGACAACCTGAAGCGCTTCGCGGAGATCTTCGGCAAGTAAGCCGCGATGGCCGCCGACACGGAGACGATCGGACGGGGCCTCAAGGAGCGCATCGAGGAAAGCGCGCTGCTCGTCGTCCTGCTCGTGATCGTCGCCGTGCTTTCGGTCGTCCCGCTCGCGCGGCTCGTCGTCGAGGCGTTCGCGCCCGGCGGTCAGGTATCGCTCGAGGCGTTTCGCAGCGTGCTCGGCAACGCGACGACGTGGACCGCGACGCGCAACAGCCTGTTGGTCGCACTCGGGGGAACGGCGCTCGCGGCGATGCTGGGCAGCACCGTCGCGCTGATCGTCGCCTTGACCGACATCCGGGCGCGCAATGCGTTCGTCTTCCTGTTCGTGATGCCGCTCATGATCGCGCCACAGGTCGTCGCCCTGGCGTGGCTCACGATGTTCGGGCCGGCGAGCGCGCTGCTGCATCTGCTGGGCATCGCACCGCCTCCGGGTTCGCGCAATCCGCTGTACTCGGCAGGAGGCATCGTCCTCCTCCTCGGCGTGCAGTACGCGCCCTTGGTCTTCCTCGCGCTGCGCGCGGGCCTGCGTGCGCTTCCGGGCGAATTGATCGAGGCGGGATTTGCCGGCGGCGGCGGTCGCTGGCGGGTCCTGCGGCGGATCGTGCTGCCGCTCATGACCCCGCCGCTCGTCGCCGGCGTCGCCCTCGCCTTCGTGTCGTGTCTAGGAAACTTCGGCATCCCCGCCTTCCTCGGCATTCCGAGCGGCTACCTCGTGCTGCCGACGCTCATCTACCAGCGTCTGGCGGGCCTCGGCACGAGCGTGCTCGCCGAAGTCTCGGTGCTGTCGATCCTGGTCGGGATGATCGCGATCGCGGGGATTCGCCTGCAGGATGCGATGCTCAAGCGTCGCGACTTTCGCGTCGTCTCGGTATCGAACCTCGCCGCACCGTTCGAACTCGGCCGCTGGCGGCTGCCGGTCGAGATCGTCCTGTGGTCTCTCGTCGTGGTGATGATCCTGCTGCCGATGGTCGCGCTCGCGCTGACCTCGCTCGTGCCGGCCGTCGGCGTCAAGCTCTCCGCCGCCAACGCGACCGTCGAAAACTTTCGCTTCGTGCTCTTCGACCACGATGCCGCGCGCCGCGCCTTTCGCAACAGCCTCGGCCTGTCGGTCGTCGCGGCGACCGCGATCGCGCTCTTTGCGGTACCGCTCGCGTATTTCCTCGTCTGGCGCCGCTCGCGCCTGCTGCGCGCGGTCGCGTTCTTCAGCGAACTGCCGTATGCGATTCCCGGCGTCGTCGTGGCGATCGCCGCGATCCTCCTCTTCCTGAAGCCGCTCCCGCTCGTCGGCTTCTCGCTGTACAACACGGTGTGGATCATCCTCTTCGGCTACCTCGCGCGCTTCCTCGTGCTCGGGTTGCGCCCGGTGGTCAGCGGCTTCCATCAACTCGACCGCACGCTCGAGGAGGCCGCGCAGATCACGGGCGCCTCCCTCGTGCGGCGGCTGCGCACGGTCGTCCTGCCGCTGGTGGCCCCCGCTGCCGCGGCCGGGGCGTTGCTCATTTTCCTCACGGCATTCAACGAACTCACGATCTCGGCGCTGCTGTGGTCGTCGGGGGCCGAGACGCTCGGCGTCGTCCTCTTCTCGTTCCAGCAGGGCGGTGACGCCACCTACGCCGCCGCGCTCGCGATGCTCACCATCGTGCTGTCGGTCGTCCTGATGTCGTCCACGCTGCTGTTTGCCGGCCGCGTATCGCGCGGAGTGATTCCATGGCGGGATTGACGGTCGAGCACCTCGTCAAGGCGTTCGGATCGTTTCGGGCTCTCGACGACGTCTCGCTTGCCGTCGGCGACGGCGAGTTCGTCGCGATCCTCGGCGCGTCGGGCTGCGGCAAGACGACGCTCCTGCGCCAGATCGCCGGATTCGATCGCCCCGATGGCGGACGCATCGTCATTGGCGACGCCGTGGTCTCCGCGCCGGATCGCCACGTCCCACCCGAGCGGCGGCGCATCGGGA
>WBZO01003512.1_pt1 | contig 18191 bp, 11 predicted proteins | sample 5204261 | NCBI WGS metagenome assembly WBZO01 (sample SAMN12412400, study PRJNA552823) | activated sludge metagenome | isolation source: activated sludge from anammox sidestream of wastewater treatment plant... | place: USA: North Carolina | collected 2017-09
TCTCGATGAGGATGCCGGAGCTGCCCTCGTCGGGGTAGATGCCGGTCCCGCCGCCCACGCCGGGCGAAAAGACGTCGTGGACCACGTTGTGGCGGATCGTGGTGCCGGGCGAGATGCCCAGGGTATAGACCCCGCCCATGTCGCCCAGCACGCCGCGGCCGATGTGGTGGATGTGGTTCCACTCGACCGCGTTGTGGTTGGCCGAGCTGGGGTCATAGCCCCAGGACCAGCCCACGGAGACGCCCGTGTAGTCGAGGTCGCAGATCTCGTTGTGGGTGACGCGGTTGTGGCTCGCGCGGCCGATCCACACGCCCACGCCGGCGTGGAACACGTGCCCCGTGTCGTGGATGAACGAGTCGTCCACCGTGTTGCGGAGCGCGGCCAGGCGGTCGTCGGCGGGGCTCGAGGTCTCGCCGATCTTGACGCCGCCCCCGCCCAGGTCGTGCAGGTGGCAGCGGGAGATGGCGTTGTCCTGGCAGCCGGCGCCGAGCCACACGGCGTACTCGCCCACGTGGGCGACCTCGCAGCGGTCGAGGGTCACGTGCCTGGCGCCGCGGCCCATCACGGCGGCGTCGAGGAACACGGCCGCCTGGCCGTCGGCCCGGCCGCGGTCGGCGATGAGCCAGTCGGCGTGCTGGAGCGAAAGCCCCCGCAAGGCGAGGCGCTCGACGCACTTGCCCCCGGCCAGGTCGCCGTCGAAGCGGACCAGGTGGCGCAGGCGCGGGGCGATCACCTCGGCCTTTTCCATGTCCTCGCCGGGCATGGGCCAGTAGCGGAGGATGCCCGTCTTGCGGTCGAGATACCACTCGCCGGGCGCGTCGAGGGCCTCCGGCACGTTTTCCACGTAGTACCGCTCGTGCTCGGTCCAGTAGCCGGTGGGCCAGTCGGACGGGGCCGTGAAGCGGACCACGTGTTTCGCCTCGTCGAGCTCCTTGATCCAGTGGACCGACGCGGTCCAGGAGTGGAACTGCACCACGTTGGCGTCTTCGAGGTTGGACCACCGCTTCATGTCGCCCGGCTTGAAGCGGAAGCCGAGCTTCGAGTTGGGGTCGCTCATGGCCTTGGCGCGGTCGGTCAAGGGCTGGATGGGGCCGTCGTTGAGGAGATAGCCTTCGTTGGGGATTCGCGCCCGGACGCGCCGCTGGCCGTTCACGAAGAGCTGGTGGAAATACCACTGGCCGGCCTTGACCTCGGGGACTTCGGCCGACCAAATGCTTCCCTCCTTGGGCCTGGTCCAGCCGGCGATGGCCCGGCCGCCGTTCAGGACCGGCGTCTCGCCCGGATAGGCAGCGTAGGTGATCGGGCCGGCGGCCGTGCCGGAGTCCTCCGGCGTGAACACGAGCGGCTCGTTGAGGAAGTGCGTGCCGCCGCGCACGAGCACGGTTGCTCCTTGCGGCAGTCCGCCCACCGCCTTGAGCCGGCGGATTTCATCCCGGGCGTGAAGGAGCGTGGCCCACGGCCCGTCGGTCTTCGCGGCGTTCGGCTCGGCCAGCTTGCCCGACCAGGAGTCGTTGCCATTGGATGCGACATAGAGCGTAAGCGGGCCGGTTTCGGTCCCACGCACGGGCGCCGCGGCGAGCAGGGCCACGGTTGCGCACGTCAACATGGTGGTGTATTTCGCGGAGCCTCCGGGCCGAGCGTTCCCGCGCAAAGCGTGGGCACGACGGAATTGAATGGCAAGCTCCAGCGTCTGGACCGTCATGGCAGACGGCCCGGCGTTGGTCACGCGGACCGTGTTGTGGCCTTCGCCGAGCGCGGCTGCGGGGAAGACGTGGCCTTGCCCGGCCGGCGGCTGGCCGTTGAGCGTCACCTGCGCAATGGGCTTGTCGTCCGGATTCTCCGCGGCGAGCTTGAGCAGCACCTCGGCCGTTGCCCCGGCCGCCGGCTTGGGGCCAGTGAGAAGCTTGAACTCGGCCGCCTCGCCCGGGGCCAGCTTCCTGGGCAGGGCCGCCGGGATGGGCTTGCCCGGGATGCTGATGTCCGTGAATGTCACCACGTAACTGCGGTCCTTGGGGGCGAGCGTCTCGATCGAGCCCATCTCCTTGAGCAGGTAGGGCATCTGGGTCCCGGCGTCGAAGTAGTTGAACAGGTACACGCCCTGCGAACCCCGGGCCAAGGCGGCCATGGCCGCCCCGCGGCGCCGCTCGGGCGTGTTGGGCAGCTCGGGGCCGCCGGGATACGACTGCACCCGAATCTCCAGCCCGGCGGTCACGCCCACGCCCGTGCCTTTGAGAAGCTCGATCCACCGCTCGACCGGGATGTCGAAATCCGTGGTGGCCCAGAACGGGGCCACGATCAAGTGGTCGATCAGGCCCCGCTGGGCCCAGGCCACCGCGTCCAGGCCTGTGCCCAGCGCGACCTCGGGCCGGGCGGGGACCCGGGCAGCGAGCCAGATGGGGTGTTTCCACTTCTTCTCCGCGGCCAGGACCACCTGGCGGACCTCGGCCATCCACTCGGTGAGCACCTTGGCCTGCTCCGCTTCTTCTCCCTCGCGGAAGTGCAAAGGAAAACGGTTCCAGTCCAGTTCCAGGCCGTCCATGTCAAAGCGGTCGCAGACCTCGCGGACGAGGGCCATCGCGTGGTCGCGGACCGGTTTCAGCCCGTAGTTGAGGCAGCGGTCGTTCCAGGCGTTGAAGCGGTCGGGATAGCGCCAGAACTCGGGGTGCTCCATCCAGAACCGGCTGTGCAGGGGCGAACGCCTCAGGTGCGCGTCGTGGACGTCGTTCATGCGGATGCTCACCCAGGGGCTGATCCGCTTCTGGCGGCAGCGGTCGATCATCCGCTGCACGGGGTCGATGCCCGAGTCGAGCATGAGCTTGAGGTTCTGGGCCCAGCGGCGGAGGGTCTCGCGGTCCTGCGGGGGCGTGTCGCCGAAGTAGGGCTGGTTGTTGTCTTTGGCCGGGTCGAAGCCCTTGGAGTGGACGTCCCACGCCTTGCTGTCGTAGCCCGTGTTCTTGGCGCAGCAGCAGATGAGCATCACCGTGACTTGCGAGTCGGCCAGTTCGTCCACGAGCCGGTCGAGGCGATCGGGTTTCATGGCCCCCGGCGGGTCGAGCACGAAGCGGTTGCTGTCGTCTTCGTTGTAGAGGATGCCGCGGACCACCGGGCGGGGCCGCTGGGGTGGTTCTGCCTCGGCGGCGAAGGCGTGGGACGCGCCCTCGACGACGAAGCCGAAGGCAAGGACAACTGCAACCGACGTGGTGGGAAACCTGGTCATCGCGCTGGCTCCTGCGGTCCCTGGATCCTGTAAAGATGCACTGCGTGCGGCCCGAAGTCGTCGGCAAAGCGGCCGTCCGTGGCGTCGATGCGGCGGTCCTCGCCCAGCACTTCGACCGCCGCCTTGCCGCGGAGCCCCGCCACCTCGAAGCTCGCCTTGGCCGCGCCGGGCTCCATGCGGACCGCGAACACGTAGACCGAGCCCCCGTGCCGCCTGGCCACGGCGGCGATCGGCCCGGTCGAGACCCCGCGTGCCCGCTCCGCGTCGGCCCCCGGCGGATCGGCCCGCACGGTCACGCCGTCGACCACGGTCGGGCTGTTGATCGCCGCCGCCAGGGCCAGGACCTGCCGGTTGACGGCGCCGACCGCGCGGGCCATCTCCTCGTCGGCCAACAGGCCCGCCTCGATGAACCGCGGCTCGAACTGGTGGCAGAAATACACCAGGCCCTGCGAGCCGTGGACGATCGACATCCATACCTCGGCCTTCACTTCGGCCGGCGTCGGCTTCGCACGGGGATTGCCGATGCGGGTACACTCGATGCAGTTCCACACGGCCTTCTTGCCCGCGGTCCACTGGCGCAACCGCTCGACGCCCCGGGCCACGTACCAGAGCTTTCCGGCCACGGCCGGTTTGTCGTGGACGGCCGGGTAGATGTCGAAGGAGACGATGTCGCCGCCCCGGACGTACTCGGCGTAGTCCTCAGGGTGGTTGGTGCGGACGCCCCGCCCGTGCCAGCCGTCCCAGGCCACGCCCTGGCCCAGGTTGAGCAGCACCGGACGGGTGGGGTCGGCGGCGGTGAGCCTCTTGTAGTCTTCGACGATCTTGGCCGGCGGGACCGGCGGGCCATAGCCTTTGCCGCCGGGGAGCGGTTGGGCGTTGTCCGGCTCGTCGCCGTGCATCCAGCCGACGATGGTCCGGTCGTCGAGGTGCGCCAGGGCATAGGCGTTCTGTTCGCAGATCACCGGCATGGAGTGCCGCTTGAGCTCGGCGAGCTGCGCGGCGGTGGGGCCCTTCCACAGGCCGACGTAGAGGTTGACGCCGATGGCCTGGTACTTGGGGGCGTTCTTGGGGTCCTGGAGCCAGACGGCGATGGGGAAGTAGTTCGCATCGCGCCCCGGCCCGTTGCGCCAGGCGGCATAGGGCGAATCCCCTTTGGCGGGCGCGCGGGCCTCCTGGGCCGGCGCCGCGGCCGCGAGCCAGACCGCCGCCACGGCCGAAATCGCTCTGAGGGCCTTGTTCATGGTCTTCGAGCCTCCGGGAGGATGGGGTGGAGCGGGGGCCGAGCAAGTGCCCATTCTACCCTCCCCAGCGTGGCTTGCACATGGAAGCGGCGCCGGGCCGGCGGCATGGCGTGTCCCAACGCGAGGGAGACCTTGGACGCGGCGCTCGCCGGCGGTACACTGGGGACCGTTTTGCCGGCGGGAATTCCCTGCCCGAGTTGGTCATTGTCACACCCTTGGAGACGCACGCCATGATTCGTCGCCTCGTTTTGTCCGCGGCCGTGTTGACTGCCGTTGGGGTGTTTGTCGCGCCCGCCGCCGGCGCCGAGCCGGCCGTGCCGCAGGCGCCTAAGGGGGCGCCGGACTACCTGGCCCCGCCGCGGCCCACGGACGGGGCCAACATGGCCCTGACTGTCCAGAAGCTCGAAAAGGGCTTCGACCCCGACCGGCCGCTGTTGATCTGGGCCATCGGCTCCAGTTTCACCAATGGGCTGGGCAGCGGGGAGTTGCTGGCCGAGGAGATCCGCAAGCGGTTCCCCAATGCGCCCAAGATCGTCTACAAAAAGATCGCCGGCAATTCCACCTCGTACCACTTCGCCCATGGCTGGGCGCGGCACCTGGTGGTCCCCGACCAGCCCGACGTGGTGCTCCTCTACAACTTCGGCCGGACCGAGGACTTGGAGGCCCTGATCGCCGAGTTGCGGCGCAACACCACGGCCGACATCATCGTGGGCAGCCTCCACTGGTGCGTGCCGCACAAGCCGATCTGGCCCGACCCGGAGAAGACCAATGGCCACCAGGACCCCGTGGCCCTCCGCGCCATGTGTGCGAAGTACGGCGTGGAGTTCGTCGAGAACCGCCGCGAGATGACCCAGTACATGCTGGACCACAACCTGGCGATCGAGGACCTGCTGGGCGATTCGGTCCACGAGACGCGTTATGCCGCCCGGATGACCGTGCTCAACATCGCCCGGCACTTCCACCGGGCGGACAAGTTCAACTACGATCCGGCGTCGCGCGAGCGGCGGGTCGAGGTGGAGGCGGCCGGGGCGGTCGGGCTCGCCCCGGGCAAGTGGACCGAGGCCGAGGGGGGCGCCGCCCGGACGGCCGCGGCGCAGGGCAGCTCGCTGGAGGTGAAGTTCCTCGGCAATCGCATCGAGCTCATCGGTTGGCGCGGCCCGGGCGGGGGCACGGCCGACGTGTGGATCGACGGGAAACCGGCTTCCGAGGTGGCTGCGTTCTACGCGGGCTACATCCTGCCTGATCCCAAGAATGCCCCGCTCCCGCCCAACCCGCCACGCGACCGCTGCCCGCACGCGGTCAGCTTGGGCAAGGACCTCGCGCCGCAGTCGTGGACCATCACCATGACCAGCGACACGGCCGACTATGAGCTGGTCGGGAGCGTCACCGGGGCGGACGGCCGAGGCAACGGCCTGAAGCCGTTTGTGAGCAACTCGGGACAGATCGAGATCGACCCCGCCTTCTGGCGCGACGCCAAGAACAACCGCGCGGGCGACCGCTTCACGTTCGAGGTCAAGCGGGCGACCGAGCCGGTCGTGGAGTTCAAGGCCGCGGCCAAGGAGAAGTTCCGCCTCCGCTTGGCTTCCTATCTTTCCAACGGACCCCACACGCTGAAGCTCGTCGCCCGGGGCGACGGACCGGTCACGGTGGACGCTTTCGACGTGTTCGAGCCGCCTCTGAAGGAGCAGACTGCCCATGAATGACGAGTTGTTTTCGGTCAAGGACCAGGTGGTGTTGGTGTCCGGGGCGAGCCGCGGCATCGGCCAGGCGATTGCCGCGGGTTTCGCGGCGCGCGGGGCCAAGGTGGTCATCAGCGGCCGGGTGCAGGAGACCGTGGAGAAGACCGCGGCGGAGATCTGCCCGGCCGGCGGCGTGGTGCGGGCGAAGGTCTGCGACGTGGCCGACGCCAAGGCCGGCCGCCGCATGGTCGAGGAGGTGGTCGAGGAGTTCGGCCGCATCGACACGCTGGTGAATTGTGCGGGCGTCAACCGCCGCCGCAAGGTCGAGGAGTACGACGAAGAGACCTACGACTTCATCACCAACATCAACATCCGCGGGGCCTTCTTTCTGGCCATCGCCGCCGGAAAGCACATGATCCGCGCCGGGCGGGGCTCGATCATCAACATCGACTCCATCAACAGCCACACCCCGCTCAACCGCGTGGCCGTCTACGCCATGAGCAAGGCGGCCATGAGCGAGATGACCAAGTGCCTGGCCATGGAATGGGGGCCGCACGGCGTGCGGGTGAACGGCATCGGGCCGGGCTTCACCCTGACGGACCTGGCCAAGCCCCTTTGGGAGAAGAACCCCGGGATGGACCAGTGGCGGATCGAGAACACGCCGCTCAGGCGCATGGGCCAGCCCGAGGACATGGTCGGGGCGTGCATCTTCCTGGCCTCGGAGGCGGCCTCGTTCGTCACCGGACAGGTCCTGTACATCGACGGCGGCACGCTCTGCGGGCTGTTCTGGCCGATCGACGTCTAGTGTTAAAACATGGGGGTTGAAACATGGCAGGCAGTTCGTGTCCTTCATTTTTCAACACCCATTTTCTAACAACGGTTTTACTCATGCCGATCCTGTTGGGTGCAAGAATTCGGCGGTTGGACCAGAAGGAGTTCGGCGAGATCGCGTACGAAGTGATGCGGCACGTCTTCCAGATCCACGCTCTACGAGGAGGCCGCGTCGCATTTGTGCGGGCAAGCGCACACGCCGTTTGGGGAGGTCCAAATCGAACTGGACGGCCCTCAATCCCTACTGGTCGGAGGGGACAGAAAAGTCCTGAGGGTCTTTGAGCCGAAAGGACTTCCCTTCTCGCACCAGAACGCCGTAGCACGCGACCATTTGTTGCGTGTCGTGTGCGGTTACAGCTTTGTGGTAGCTGGGATCGCCTAGCTCGACTGTGATCTTGCGAGGCTGGTCGTCTACGAAACCGTGAACGGTAACGCGTCCCGTGGACGCCCCCTCTTCGCGCTCAAGCTTCACTACGGGACCGCGCACCTCGAAGTCCTCCCGAGGCGAGATATCCTTGAAGTAGCGAGCCGCCTCCCTGATCACGGGCATGGCATCGGCAGGGAGAAGGATCCTGCGCGGCGTCGCGTCGTCCTCGGGCAACGGGCGAAAGCGCGACCACGTGACGGCCACCTCAACCGGCCGTTCTGCCTCACTCGTGCCGGCCATCCCCGTGACGGCATCGCACAAGTTCGCGCTTACGCCGTGGGGAACCGCGTCGACGAAGCTGTCGACCTTACCGCTGGCGGCGGCAATTTCGGCCGCGGTGCGCATGGACGCCAACGCGCGGGCGAGCGTCTGCGTAACGCGCCGCTCGAACGGTTCTTCGACCTCGAAGATCTGACCATCCGCCGCGGCAAGGCTTGGTGCGACCCGCGAAACGATCGTCGCCACGAAGCTTCCACGCTCGGTTTGACCGAAGCGCACTCGGCGCATGTACTCCATGGCACTGCTGGGCTTCTTGCTCGGAAAGCAAGCGCGCGGGCTCGCGGCCGCGCAGGCCGCGGCGAGCATCATGTCTCTGGCCTTCTGGAAGAACTGCGCGCCGTCTTCGATCGGCACAGTCCCATCCGCCAACTCGACATCAAGGAGGCGGACCCGGATCAAATCGGCGGCGGCGACATTCAGGTCCTGGAGAATCTCCAACTGGGACCTCTCTTCCACGGCCTCCAAAACGCGGAGAACGTCTGCCATCCGCAAGGCGAAGTCGCGCAGCGTAGTATCCAACGGCACCGCGGCTTCGTACTCCTCTCCAGTAGGGGCGTTAATCACCCAAGTGGCCCACTGGTTGACCTTCTCATAGGTCTTCTTCCACCCGGCGGAACGGAGGTACGCCGCGACCTCCAACGGCCGCAACGCGTCCAGCGCGGCCGTGTCGCGAATGGTTGCCTTAATGGGACACCTCCTCTGCCGATTCGTTCCATTATCGCGGAGAGTTGCTCGACGGAGAAGACCTGCCCTCGGGGAAGGTACACAGTCTTTGTATCGACATTTCCGCACGGGGGGCTTCCCCGAATGGAAGCCCAATATCCGCAATGACGCATGGCCAGCGACTCCTCAGACTGCACCAGCCAATTGCTCACGTCATCGGGCACGAGCACTACGACAAGAATCCGCGGCACTTGGTAGTCCTCGTGACGAAGCTCGTCGTAGTTCTTGACCTCCAGTGGGAATGCAATATGCTCGGCTTTCAACAAGCCGCGCCCTGTACACTTGAGCTGCAGCTCCACCCGGGGCGACCGAATCGTGCCCTTGCCACCGCGCGCACCGATCCCCCAGTCCACGCTGTCGTCGTCCACCTCGGGCTTGTACACCGTGTAGCCCGCCGTTGCCGCGACCGCGCGAATGTACGCGTTGCTGAACTGCTCCTTCTGTTGGTTCAAGTCCATACACACGGCCCCGCAAGTCATGCCGGAGCAACCATCAATACCAAGCTAGCGGTGCCCCTTGTGGCAGGCAAGAGAACCTCCAACGAGGATTCCGCGATCGCTCGGGCGAACGTCGAATACAGGGGGACCCTCTGCAAATGGACCCGGGCTGCGCGCGTCGCCAGGGGCCCACTGGCACGGGGGCTCCTAATTGCCCAATGCGTCCGGCGCGATGGTTCCAAGGTGACGGAACATGATCGCTCCTCAGACTCTGACGCAACCTTGTGTCTCTAAATGAGTTGCGCCGCCGTTTTTCCTGGGGGTGAGGTTGTGAAGCCGTTGGCGTTTCTCTATAATGCCAGACTGCATTTTGGCCCTAGGAGCATCCGCGATCCTACCGCGAAGGCATGGGCAATGGACCATGTTGCTGAGGGGCCCTGACGAAAGGAATCCGCTTGTCAACCGACTCGAATCTCCCGCCGGAAGTGCCCGAGCCGCCCCAGCCGTCGGAGGGCGGCGCCCCGGAAGGCGGCGCCCCGCCGCCCGCCGAGATCGCCTCGCGCCTGATCGAGCTGCCCATCGAGGACGAGCTGAAGGACAGCTACCTGACGTACGCCATGAGCGTGATCGTCAGCCGGGCCCTGCCCGACGTGCGCGACGGCCTGAAGCCCTCGCAGCGGCGCATCCTGGTGGCGATGAACGACCTGAACCTCCGGCCCGGGGCGGGCCGCGTCAAGTGCGCCAAGATTTGCGGCGACACCAGCGGCAACTACCACCCGCACGGCGAGAGCGTGATCTATCCCACCCTGGTCCGCATGGCCCAGGAGTGGAACATGCGCCACACGCTGGTGGACAAGCAGGGCAACTTCGGCTCGATCGCCGGCCTGCCGCCCGCGGCCATGCGATACACCGAGGCCCGCATGTCGGCCATCGCCGCCTTGATGATGGACGACCTGGAGCTGGACACGGTCGATTACATCCCCACCTACGACGAGCGGGGACGCGAGCCCACGGTCTTGCCGTCGAAGTTCCCCAACCTCCTGGTCAACGGGGCCAACGGGATCGCGGTGGGCATGGCCACCTCGATCCCGCCGCACAACCTGGGCGAGATTTGCGACGCGATCGTCCGCGTGATCGACGAGCCCGACGTGTCGATCGACGAGCTCCTGGAAGTCTGCCCCGGGCCCGATTTTCCCACCGGCGGCGTCGTTTGCGGGCGGACCGGCATCCGCCAGGGCTACCACACGGGCCGGGCCAACATCGTGCTCCGCGCCCGGGCCAGGATCGAAGAGGTCCACGGCGGGCGGTTCCGCATCGTCATCTCGGAGATCCCTTACCAGCAGGTCCGCGACCGCATCGAAGAGAAGATCCACGAGGTGGCCGGCGAGGGCAAAGTGCCGGGCATCGCCGGAGTGCGCAACGAGAGCGACCTGGAGGAGCCGGTCCGCCTGGTGGTCGACCTGAAGCGCGACGCGGACCCGGAGATCGTGCTCAACCAGCTCTACCAGTTCACGCCGTTGCAGGACACGTTCTCGCTGATTTTCCTGGCCCTGGTCGACGGCAAGCCGCGGATCCTCTCCTTCAAGGCCCTCCTGGAGGAGTTCATCCGCCACCGCGAGACGGTCATCCGCCGCCGCACCCAGTTCCTGTTGGCGCGGGCGAGGCAGCGCAAGCACACCGTCGAGGGGCTCCTCATCGCGCACGCCAACATCGACGAGGTGATACGCACCATCCGCACCTCGTCCACCCAGGCCGAGGCCAAGGAGCGCTTGATGACCATCGAGTGCCCGGCGGCCATGCTCCAGAAGGCCCTGGGCGAGGAGGGATTCGCCGTGTTCACGGCCGAGCGCGGCGCGGCCGAGGCCTACACGCTCACGCCCGTCCAGGCCGACGCCATCCTCCGCATGACGCTGGGCCAACTGGTAAACCTGGAGCAGGAGCGGCTGGGCGACGAGCACCGCAAGCTCCTGGCCGACATCAACGAGCACCGGCGGGTCCTTTCCGACCGCCGGAACATCCTGGACATCATCCGCGACGACTGCCGCGAGCTGAAGCGCCGCTTCGGCGATGCCCGGCGCACGGAGATCAGCGGCGAGGAGATCGGCGACATCGACCTGGAGGACCTGATCGAGGAGGAGACGATGGTCGTCTCGATCAGCTCCAACGGCTATGTGAAGCGGACCCCCATCACCGCCTACCGCTCGCAGCGCCGCGGCGGCAAGGGGCTCACCGGCGCCAAGACGGAAGAGGAAGACCCCATCGAGCATCTCTTCGTGGCCAGCACGCACGACTGGCTCCTCTTCTTCACCAACCGCGGCAAGGTCTATTGGCGCAAGGTCTACGACCTGCCGCAGTTGGCCCGCGACAGCCGCGGCCGCGCGATCGTCAACCTGCTGAACCTCGCCGAAGGGGAGAAGGTGGCCGATTGCCGGGCCGTGCGCGACTTCCACGAGCCCGGCCGCTACCTCCTGATGGCCACCGCGCGGGGCCTGGTCAAGAAGACGGAGCTTTCGGCCTACGGCCGGCCCATGCGCGCGGGGATCATCGCCATCAAGCTCCGGGAGGGAGACGAGTTGGTGGACGTGGTCGTGGCCGCCGAGGGCGAGGAGGTCCTCCTGGCCACGGCCGGCGGCATGGCCATCCGCTTCAAGCATACCGACGCCCGGCCCATGGGCCGCAACGCCAGCGGCGTGAAGGGGATCAAGCTGGTGGGCGAGGACCGTGTGGTGGGCATGGTCGTGGCCGATCCCGAGGGGCAGCTCCTCACCGCCTGCGCCCACGGCTACGGCAAGCGCACGCCCTTCGGCCCCAACCTGGCCGAGGACCTCGCCGGCCCTCCGCCCGACGACGCTGAGGACGCCCACGACGAGGATGCCGACGACACGGCCGTGGAGGAGACTTCCGAGGCCGAAAGCGGCGAGGAAGGGGGCGAGGAAGGCGAAGGGGCCTCGTCGCAGCGGTGCTACCGGACCCAGCGGCGCGGCGGCAAGGGCTTGCGCGACATCAAGACCAGGCCCCGAAACGGCCCGGTGATCGGTATCGCCCGGGTCCGCGACGGCGACGAGCTGATGATGATCACGGCGCGGGGCAAGATCCAGCGGATCCGCGCCTCGGACGTGAGCATCGTGGGCCGCAACACGCAGGGCGTTCGCATTATGACGCTCGACGAGGACGACACGCTGGTGGCCGTCAAACGAGTTCCGGCGGAGGAGAACGGCGAGAAGGAAGCGGCGGAGGGGTAGCAGGCGGACGGAGGGCGTGTGGCGCGGCGTCTGGCTCCTCCCACACTCCACGGTGTATAATCCAGGGATGCACATTGCGAAGGACGGGAGTTGCCTATGGATATGCCCGATTCTCCCGAGCTTCAAGATCTGGTCAGCGAGCAGTTGGCCACGGGGGCCTATGCCTCGGCCGACGAAGTGCTCCTTCAGGGAGTCCGCCTGCTCGCGGAACGCAACCGCCGCGTCGAAGCGCTCCGTCGCGAGCTTCAGATCGGCCGCGATCAGTTGGATCGCGGCGAGTTCACCGAGCACGACCAAGAGTCGCTCCGCGCGCTCTTTGATGAGATCCAGACCGAAGGTCGCCAGCGCTACGAGGCCGCGAAGAACAAGCCATGAGCCGCCTGCGACTATCACGCCAAGCGAAAGCCGACCTGCATGATATTTGGGACTGCATCGGGATTGCCAACGACCGTCCCGCTGCCGCGGAGCGGCAACTGGACCTCCGTTATTAGAAGTCCACGCTTCTGGCGGGCACGCCGCTTCTCGGCGAAGCGTGCGATTACCTGCGGACGGGGCTCCGGCGATTTTCCGCCGGAAGCTACGTTATCTGCTACACCATGAGGTCCGCATGCATCGAAGTGGAACGCGTGCTGCACGGCGCGCGGGACGTGGAGGGGCTGTTCTGAGAGCGTGATCCCATCAACCAGTTCAAGGAGCCAACGCCATGTGGTCCGCACTGCTCGAATGGGCCAAGCTGCCCGCCGTCCCGACCCACTGGGACGGGTATCACCCGCTGGTCGTCCATTTCCCCATCGCGCTGCTCTTGGTGGCCCCCTTGTTCGTGTTCCTGGCGATGATCTTCTTTCGCCGCGGACGCTGGTTCAGCTTCTCGGCCCTGCTCCTCTTGGCCCTGGGCACCGGCGGGGCCTACGTGGCCCAGAGCACGGGCGACGCCGCCAAGGACCTGGTCGAAGACGGGCCGAACGAGATGTTCAACGTCCTCGACAAGCACGCGGACGTCGGCAAGCTGGTTCCTTTGACGTTCGCGATCATCACCGGGGCCTACGCCGTGTTCTTCCTTCTCGCCCTGGTGCTCCGGTTTCTCGATCACTCCGTAGTGCTGTTCTTCGTCAACCTCGTGTTCCTCGTCGTCCTCCTGGCCGCCGGCCTGTTGGTGGCCCACGCCGGCCATTTGGGCGGCCAACTGGTCCATGAGTTCGGCGTACATGGACGGATCGGGTCGGCGGCGCCGGAGAAACCGGCCGAGAAGCCGCCCGCCAAGCCGGCCGAGAAGCCCGTCGAAAAGCCGGCGGAAAAGCCCGCCGAGAAACCCGCCGAGAAACCGGCCGAGAAACCCGCCGAAAAACCGACGGAGACGCCGTCCGAGAAACCGGCTGAGAAACCCGCTGAGAAACCGGCGGAGAAGCCGGCCGAGAAACCCACTGAGAAACCGGTGGAGAAGCCAGCCGAGAAACCCGCCGAGAAACCGGCGGAGAAACTCGCGGACAAGCCGGACAAGACCACTTGAGCAAACCGGAAGCGGGACTTGGGCTCGCGGAGGGGCCCGGCGCGCGGGCGAGGCGCTTTGGCCGCGCGCACGGCGGCGGGCCGCCGGTTGCACGCGCCGGCCGGCCGGGCTAGATTGGATCGGGTCTGTGCGGGAGTCGCCGTGGCCCGCAGCGTGCCCGCGGTCAATTCGCCGGGGGATGGATCGCGTGACCGATCAATTCGATCCTTATCACAAGTGGCTGGGAATCCCGCCCGCCGAGCAGCCGCCCCACCACTACCGGCTCTTGGGGGTGAGCCTGTTCGAGACCGACGCCGACGTGATCTCCAACGCGGCCGACGCCCGCATGGCCCACGTCCGCACGTTTCAGTCGGGCCGCCATTCGGCCGAGTCGCAGGAGTTGTTGAACGAGATTTCGGCGGCCAAGGTCTGCCTGCTCAACCCGGCGAAAAAGGCCGACTACGACCAGCAGCTCCGCGCCCGGCTGGCCGTGCCGGTCGAGCCTGCGGCGGTTGCCGCCGAGGCCCTGCCCATGGCCCCCGTCCTGGACGACGAGCCGGCCCTGGTCCTCGACGAGCCGGCGGCCCCGGCCGCGGCGGGAACGTCGTCCACGCGGCTCCCGCAGCCGAAGCCTCCGTGGGTGATCTGGGCGGCCGTGGGCGGCGGGGTGGCGCTGGTGCTGGTCGTGGTGCTTCTGGCCTCCCGGCCGGGCGGGGGCGTGGCCGGCAACGGCTCGGAGAAGCCGCCGGTCGAGGTGGTCAAGCCGCTGCCGGAGAAGCCGCCGGTCAAGCCGCCGAAACCGCCCGGAAAACCGCCGGAGAAGCCGCCCGAAAAGCCTCCTGAGAGGCCCCCGGAAAAACCGCCTGAGAAACCGCCGGAGAAACCGCCCGAGCCCTTGTTCGGCCCCGTGCCCGACGCGGCGGCGATCGAGGCGGCCCGCGCCAAGCTCAAGGAGTCGCTCTCGGGCACGTCGGCGGCGCGGCTCGTCGAGGAGTCGCGGGCCGAGGGGCGCACCCGCGCGGAGCGTTACGTCCTCTTGACCGCGGCCCGCGACGCGGCCACTGTGTCGGGCGACGTGGACGCGGCGCAAGCGACCATCGCCGAGATGGAGAAGCGGTTCGAGCTCGACGCGCCCGCCGCCCGCGCCCAGGCCCGCGCCAAGCTGGCCGAGGCCCTGGAAAAGACCCTCAGCCCGGAGGCCGACGCCAAGACGGCACGTTTCGTCGCCGAGAACGCCCTGAAGCTCATCGACGCCGCCAAGGCCGCGGACGACAAGGGCCTGGCTCGCCGCGCGGCCCTGCACGCGCTGCAGGCGGCCCGCCGCTCGGGCGACAGCGAACTGATCAATCGGGCAACGATCGCCTGCCTGGAGAACAAGGGGCCGTAGCCTTCGTGCTCCGCCACTGGTTCGTCATTTGGAGTTCGGCATTCGTTCGTCATTGTTACCGGCGGCCCCCGTTCCAGCGGCACGACCCTCCCAGCCGCGCGCATCCGGCCCATCTTCTACGGCCTATTTCGGGGGGTGTTTGACTTCCGCCCTGGCAAGTCCAATGATAGTTTGATCGGACGACGCATCGCGTCGGCGGCGACCTAACGCCTTGGCCATGTTTGGCTTCCGTTGGCAGGGCCGGGCCGCGGATTTCGGCGCAAGTGCCATCCCGCCAGCGCGGCGCGCGCGGCGGGGCGTGCGGTCAAGAAACGCCCTCACGACGCGAATAGCCGATCAAAAGCCTTTTCTGCGCGGTGAGAAAGGACGGGGCGTTCCCCTCCTTCTCATGCCCGCAAGGAGGAAACGAGCATGACCCCTCTGTTTCTCGTCTGCGTGGCGGTCGGCGGCACTATTCTTCTGGTGCAGGTGGCGATGACGTTCTTGGGCATGGCCGGGCACGACGGGGCTGGCGGCGATTTCCACGGCGACGTGGGGGGCGATTTTCACGGCGGCGGCGATTTCCAGGCGGATGCCGGCGGAGACTTCCACGGCGACGCGGGCGGGGACGTTCACGGAGGCGGCGACGTCCACGGCGGGCACGACGCCGGGCACGACGCCGGCCACGACACGGCGCACACCGACCATTACTACTCGTGGTTCTTCCGCGCGGTCTCGCTGCGGACGCTCACGGCCGGCGTGACCTTCTTCGGCGTCGGCGGCATGGCCGCCCAGAGCGCCGACGTCCCGTCGCCGGTGGTCGTCGTTGTGGCCCTGGCCTGCGGCGCCGCCGCGTTCTACGGCGTCTATTGGGTGATGCAATCGCTCTATCGCCTCCAGCACGAGGGCACGGCGCGGGTCCAGCGGGCGGTGGGGCAGCACGCAAGCGTCTATCTCCGCATTCCGGCCCACGAATCCGGCGCCGGGAAGATCCAAGTCAACTTGCAGAACCGGACCATGGAGTATCTGGCCATGACCTCCGGCGAAGCCATACCGACCGGGGCCAAGGTGGTCGTCGTCGACGTCCTCACGCCCGACACGGTCAAGGTCGAGCTCGTCACCGAACCGGAAAGGATCGAACATGCCTAGCTCTCCGCTGTTTGCTCAGTTTGTCGTTGGAGGCACCCTCTTCTGGGTCCTGGTCGGCTTCGTGCTGGCCACCCTCGGCCTCATGATGCTGGCCAGCTTCCTGATCAGGCAGTTCAAGCGCTGTCCGAGCAACCGCATCCTGGTGGTCTACGGCAAGTCGGGGCGTGGGCACGAGGCGGCCACCTGTATCCACGGCGGGGCCAAGTTCGTCTGGCCCGTGGTCCAGGACTATGCCTGGCTGCACCTCGAGCCGATGCAGATCGAGATCCCGCTGCGCGGCGCGCTGTCGATGGAGAACATCCGCGTGAACGTGCCCAGCGTGTTCACGGTCGCGGTCGGCACCACGCCCGAATTGATGCAGAACGCGGCCATCCGCCTGCTGGGGCTCCCCAACAACGAGATCAAGAAGCAGGCCGAGGACATCATCTTCGGCCAGTTGCGCCAGGTGATCGCCTCGATGATGATCGAGGACATCAACCGCGACCGGGAGAAGTTCCTCGAGAACATCCAGAACTCGCTCGAGCCCGAATTGCGCAAGATCGGCCTGGTGCTGATCAACGTCAACATCACCGACATCACCGACGAGTCGGGCTACATCGAGGCCATCGGCCAGAAGGCCGCCTCGCAGGCGATCCAGAAGGCCCGCGGCGACGTGGCCGACAACGAGCGGATGGGCGAGATCCGCGTGGCCGAGGCCGAGCGGGAGAAGGCCGTCCAGGTGGCCAACGCCCACAAGGTCCGCGAGATCGGCACCCGCGAGGCCCTGCGCGAGCAGGCCGTGCGCGTGGCTGAGCTCGACAAGGAGCAGAAGATCGGCGAGCAAACGGCCGCCTACCAGCGCGAGGCCCAGGTGAAGGACGCCGAGCGCGAGATGCGGATCAAGCTGGCCAACGCCGACGCCCGGGCGATCGAGGGCGAGAACGAGGCCAAGGCCGCCGTGGCCGCCTCGCAGGCCGCCCTGCAAGTCAAGAAGGCCGAGGCCTACCAGCTCGGCGAGACCCGCAAGGTCCAGGCCGAGGGCGCCGTGCTCGAGGCCGAGCACCTTGCCCGCGCAAAGGCCGCTATGGCCGAGGCCCAAAGGATCGAGGCCGAGCGCCGCGCCGCCCTGGAGGCCCCGGCCAAGGCCGACAAGGCCAAGATCCAGGTCGAGGCCGAGGCCGAGGCCGCCAAGCGCCGCATCGAGGCCGAGGGCGAGGCGTCGGCCATCTTCGCCAAGCTCGAGGCCGAGGCCCGCGGCAACTACGAGATCCTGGCCAAGAAGGGCGAGGGCCTGCAGCGGATCATCGACGCCTGCGGCGGGGCCCAGCAGGCGTTCCAGATGCTGCTGTTGGAGCACTTCGACAACCTGGTCGACGCCTCGGCCAAGGCCATCTCCAACATCAAGTTCGACAAGGTGGTGGTCTGGGAAGGCAACGGCCAGAACGGCACCAGCGCCACGGCCAACTGGCTGCACAACATGGCCCGCACGCTGCCGCCCATGATGCAGGTGATGAAAGAGATCGGCGGCGTCGAGATACCCGAGACGCTGGCCAAGGTCGCCGGCGTCGAGACAAGCGACGGCCGCCACGCCCAGAAGGCCGAGTCGGCCGCGGAAGCGTAGGACGCGACTCTGCAGACGCGACGGCGACGGTCGTGGGCTGGACTGCCGTGATCGCCGCTACGGTGGTCGTCGGCTTTGTTGCCGGCTACTGGATCGGGCACGGCGAGATGACCACGGTCCGCAAGACCGCGGAGGCGATGCTGTGGCTTCCGGTCGTTTGGCTCGGACGCCCCGTGGTGCTCCTCGCCTACGTTTCAACGGCCCTGGCCTGGTATCTCCCCATCCGCTTCGAGCGAGGCTGGGCGCGCACCGCTGCGCTCGCAGCCCTGAACGCCGTGATCTGGACCGCCGTCATCGGCCACGAGGTCAGACAGTGTCTCCACGGCAAGTTCTGGCAATGGTAGAATCCCGCGAGCAGGACGTGTGCCCTCTGCGGCCGGCGCGGGACATGCGCAGTTTAGCCCGAACGCTTGCGTCGGGAGTCGTCTGGAGTGGACGGCCGTGTGCAAGAAGGAAATAAGGGAGAGGGGAAAATAGGGAAAACCGAAGGAGTTGCCGTCCCGCTTGTTTCCTC
>WBZO01003513.1_pt1 | contig 18184 bp, 15 predicted proteins | sample 5204261 | NCBI WGS metagenome assembly WBZO01 (sample SAMN12412400, study PRJNA552823) | activated sludge metagenome | isolation source: activated sludge from anammox sidestream of wastewater treatment plant... | place: USA: North Carolina | collected 2017-09
CCAGCACGCAGACCAGCTGCCAGCCCCAGAACGTGAACTCGGCCAGCCGGTCCCAGGCGAGCCGGGTGTGGCCGGTGCGCTGCACGACGTAGTAGCACGTGCCCATCAGCGCCGAGCCGCCGAAGGCGAAAATGACGCCGAAGGTGTGGTCCGGCCGGAGCCGGCTGAACGTCAGCCATGGAATGTCGAAATTCAGGCCGGGCCAGGCCAGCTCGGCGGCCGCGTACATGCCGAGCAGCATGCCGACGATGCCCCACACCGTCGCCGCCAGCAGGAACAGGCGCACGACGCGGTCGTTATAGCACTCGGCGCTTGTCATCGCGGTACCCGCTGACTGGAAGCATTATCGTGAATCGAAAAAGGAAAAGCATTGCCAGCAATATAACATGTAAATTATATACATGTTATCAATTAAAGTTGAAGAAATCCAGAGTGGCTCCACTTCAACCCCGTCTTTCCGGCCGGCGCATGGCGGAACAAGGTCCGTACCGGTCACAGGCGGCAGTATTCAATCTTTTCCTCGAACAGGAATCCCTGGGAACGCCTGGTCGCGGCGTAGTCACGCCATGGTCACAGTTTGGCCACGGCGAAAATTTCAGAACATTCGCTGACTACTTCTCTTCGTGACCAAGTCACACGACCAGATTCATCAATTGACTATCGCTTCAAGATGACGTTTGACTTACTAGTCACACGCCACGAGAAGGCGAGAGCGAGGAATTGCTTTGGGAAGAAAGATTTGGCGCGCCCGAGACGATTCGACCTTCGGAGTCCAGACACGTATACATATGCTGATAGGCCCGCCTAGACTTAAAACGTTATAACATCATGATATTACAAATGTAATAGGAATATCATCGTCATTTTTAAAGCGCATTTTTGCCCGATTATGGTCGGTATTACAGCATTTATGAACATAAATATGGGAATTGCTTATATACTTAATTCATATAGATTTTGACCTTTACCCTTACTTTGAGCCCGGTCAGAAACATGCACGTAGAGAGGTTTCCTTACCTTGAGGCAAAGCAATCAGGTAGCGGCAAGCCATCCTCAGGCGTGGCCGATCAGGCGACCGCAACCCTGTCCAGTTGCCGGCAGACGTCGATGTCCACAGTCACCCGATGAATCACCACTTCCGGGATCTTGGCCCGCCCGACCCCATCCTTGAGGCGAACGAAACCAGTTGCAACCAGCTTGCCCAGGGTGCGACTTACGTTGGGTTCGGCGCGCCCCACCATACTGGCCAACTCGGCGATCGACTGGGGCTTCTTTCGTTCGATGGTTGCCAGCAATGCCCGGTTTTCGGCGGTGAGGAGACGAACAACGGCCTCGACAGAGTCGAAGGATACCCGGCCGGCATCAGTCGGGGCCGGCCTCTGGCCGCGCGCGACCGACTTCATCTCGCTGCGAAGTCCCCGCAAAGACTGAATCTTGATTGTCATTTCATCTCTCCTTGTCTTCCACCACTTCAAATTCAACACCTTCTTCGCGCAGTACACGCTCGACCTCGTCGAAGAAGTCATCCAGCAGCTGCGGCACGGTCGAGAATGCGTACGGCCGCCCCTCGTCAGATACCGTTCTGTGCCAATGATCCGCCGCCTCGGGTGATGAAACGTAGCGGCCGCCCGGGTGCGGCACCGAATGGGCGTTGTCGAACCCCAGCAAGCGGGTTCCATCGGGACCATGCAGCGTCAGCGAATAACCGATGCCGTGGGGCACCTGTCCGGATGGGGCCACCCGGCGAACCTCGAACTTCAGAAAGTGGCCGCTGGCCAGGTAATGGCGCCGGCCATCGTAGCCCAGTAGAAACTCGAGTTCGTAATCGGGTACGTCAATTAGCTATCCTGTCATGTGATGATATCATAGCTCCGCTCGAGCACAAGTTCAAGATAGGCCACCTGCGGCTTCAGTGTAGATTCGCTCCACCCGACGTGAGGAAGTCATGAAATTCCAGGCGCCGTCACAAAGTCAGGAGCAGGTGTCTCTTTTGAGCATTGTGGCAGATACACCCGGCCTGGATGCCACCGCCGTAAAAAACCTCTTCTGGCTCATCGATGCGCATCCGAATCTTCGCAATTTTGTCCAGATTGCAGAAAACCTTCTCCATATTCTGAACACGCGGCCCATTCTCGCCCTGGATGTCGCAGCGCGTCCGTGGGCAAAGTGGATACCGGCCTGGCGCACATTCTGCCGCTGGCTTGTGGCGCGGGAAGGCGAGCTGAAGATGAACGAGCGGCTCGCCATGATCTTCCTGCGACCGCAAATGAAGCGCGGCGGAGAATCAGCCGGCGGGCGCAGCCACCCTCTCAACGACAAGGGCTTGTCCCGCCACGGCGTCTATGCCGCGCTATGGAATCGGCACGAATCGGGCAGTGCCCAGCCTACTGGAGGATCGCGAAGCGAAGCCTACCTTGGCCTGCAGGCACAGCTGTTGATTGCCTTGGCCTCGGCGCGCAGCCGTCTGACACGGATAGATGATTACCTGGCGTATGCCCAGGAGAAGGAATTTTCCTCCACGCCAATCTCAAGCTATCCGGCATCCCTGGCTGTGCGGGACATGAGTCGATCTGCCTGGGGCCCCCTCCTGGACATGCTCGATACTAAAGCGCCGGTTCCCCTTTTTTTGTCGAGCCTTGAGAACCTGATCGAGCGGCGCCCCGACATCCCCGGGGCGGACCCCGAGGTGGCTCTCGGACACGCAAAGAAAATCCTCAGCCTGTGCCTGCATTCGAACACGCTTGTCCTGAATGAGAGCAAACCTGTCAAAAGGAAGCGAGCCGCTGCCAGAGGCAATGCCGGAGGCAGCGGCAGGCACCTGCCGGGCTACGTCAATCTCTCTCCAAGACTCTACCGCCGCCGCGCCACCGAGTACATTTCCTGGGCCGGGCCTGTAGACATCGTCTGCATCAACCCAAGCCTCGAAGACAACGGTACAGACACGGAGCTGGCCGGGGATGCTCCAACCGGGGATGAGCGCCCGATACTCGCCTTGTATGACCCGGCCGAACTCGGGGGAGCTATCGCTCGCGCACGAACCGCAGAGCGAATTCGGCATAACGTGGCGCAGCGGTTCTCCTGGGATATCGCTCAGCCGACACCGCAGCAGATCAAGACTCTGCTCGAAATTCTGGAACTGCACTGGCTGAAATATCTCGACAATCCAGCCCGACAGGAAAACGAGAAGAACGCTCAACTGGCCCTGATCGTGGAAACCATGCTTCTGTTCGGCAAGAGCATTGAAAGCGCAAGACGCCTGACATTGCGTCGAGCCGAAACCGCCGCAGTTTGTGAATTCGCCTTGCTGGTGGAGGACTTGGACACGCGGGCGATGACCCTGCAAGGCTGGAGGCTGCCGGTGATCGAACCGGAATATCAAACAAAACTGCCGACGGACCAGTTGCAACACGCGCGCCCGCGCGCCAAGTCCTGGTTCTTCCCTGATCGTCTTGGGCTTGGCAAAAAGATTCTCGATTACTGTCGTCTGCAGCAACGCAAGCCGAACGAAACGGTTTTCACATTGCAGGCCAATACGGTCACGCGACACTTCAAGGCACTGGTCGGTTCATCTGCCGCTCTCGAGAGTCTGACACCAACGCGCATCGAGCGCGTGCTGGCTACCACCGTCTTCAACCAGATGGGGGACTGGGCGCTGGCCTGGCATGTCGCTGGCGACGAGGCCAGCAGGAACGAGCCCCGGATGTTTTACGCCGCATTTCCCCTTACAGAACTGGCTGCAACGCTCGAGCAGGCGCTCGACACGACGATGGCCAGGATCGAAAGGAAATATCCCACGGTACAGAATAATGCTGCAGACATTCGACATGCGCCACTGCCGCATATTTATGCCGGCCCCAGATTCGTCGCTGAAATGAGTTCCGTGAAGCGCCTGGTGGAAATCCTTCGACATGAACTGAACCGCTTCCTTCCTGTCAAGGCACCGGCTGCGGAATGGGTTCGCTATCACAATCTCTACACGCTCTATACCTGGCTTGTCCAATCCTTGAATTCCGGACTGCGCGCCATCAATGACCCGTCGGAGATCATTGAACAATGCCGGCACGTAACGCACGGCACCGCCATCACCCTGTCCGACAAGGAAACTGAATTCCGCGACCGCGCCCGCCCCATCCTGCCGACAACCTGCATTGGCGCGCAGCTAAAGGCGTATCGATGGCACACCAGGGTGCTCATTGAAACGCCGGGCATTGACAATCGCCTGTCCTCGATCCAGGCTAATTTGCCGTTGCTGTTTTCCCTCTCGGACAAGCTCGCGCCGGATATCCTGACGCGAACCTGGGTTGAAAAGGAACTTGCCGAGTTGGGTTTCCCGTTCCCCGGTAATTTCTCGCGCGCTTTTCTGCGCACCGAACTTGTCATGCGACTCTGCAGTCCGGAAGAAATCGATGCCTTCCTCGGACATGCGAATTTCGGCGAGCGGCCGTTCGCATCCCACGCCACCTTCGACTACGCGCGCCACTTCACGTCGATCGATGGCGGCTTGAAATCGATCAACGTGGAGCTGCGACTGGCCCCACTCGACAGTCGCCTGCAGCCGATATGATCTCGCCTGGTGGCGCTTCACCATTCCTGGAAGTGCTGGAGCTCGATCTTCCGGTTCATCTGAGCCGCGAGGCACCAGCGCTTGTTGAGCTCCTGGCTTCCTCTGATCTGAAACTGGCGGCATTGATCCGGAGCGCCGACATCAGCGGCCGCGCAAATCAGGCGGATGCCACCGACCTGGAGGACCTTCTGCTGCGACAGTTGTCCAGCGACCGGTCCAACAAGCGTCGCGTCATCCGCTGGCTGCGGATCGTCTATGCGGCGATCTCGAGGATGAATCGACTAGGTGCTTTAATTCATCCGACCCGTCTCGCAATCGATATCGAACCTCCGAAGAGCCCCTTTCAGGCCGAGCATACTGCTCTTGGCGTTCGCGCAGCAGGCTGGGAAAACGCCCTGTTCGAATGGATTCGGTCATCGCTCGGAGAATTGCCGAAAGCCGAACCGCCGGACCATCACATGCTGCACGCGGCGGCCATCGCCATGAGTGCAGCGCTGTGTGGCGGTCTGCTGGAATCGAAAAATCTTCTGGCCTTGATTCGTCGGGCGCCGGAGCCGCTGCGCGCAGCAGGTTCTCAAGCCTACTACGACTTCGAGTCCGTTCATGCCGGCGTCAGGGTCCTGATGCTGCGCCGATGGTTTCCCGATCCGCTTACCGAAGCGCTCCTCGTTCGCCTCAAACCCGATGATGCGCCAGACCAAGTGACGGAACGCAACCTGCTCAAAGGCATGAAGCAGATTATCGGCAAGGAGCGTTCGCCCCCCGGCAGCCTGACCTCGCTGGCCACGGGAGCAGCGGCCCTCTGGTCGCAAAGGGGTTCTCAGGTTGATGTTCGCATCGCGAGGGGAGCCGTGCTGACACAGTCACTCAAGCTTGATGCCTGGCTGCGTCAGAACCGCTCGCGACCCCTCAGTATCGTTGAGGAATCCCAAGTATCGAAGACAACCGCTCCGGCGACCGAAGCGCCCGACACGGCGCTTAACACGGAAATGTCTTCGCTAGAAGACGATCCAAGTGAAGTCGACCTCGAACTTACTATCCCATGGCTGACGGACTTTCTCCGGCTGGCTGAGGTCAGCGCTTCGGAAGAAAGCTTCGAACTGCAGCGCAACCGCATGGCCAATGCGGTCGCCGACTGGAAGTTTGGCAAAGAGGATGAATGGGCAGAACCTTATCGTACATGGCTCCACACCATGCTGACCGGGACAAGCGCATCGGGTGACAGGATGGCGTTGTCGACCATCCGTCAATATTTCCGTTCGGTCGTTCTCTCGCTGATTGGCATGATCGGATCGAGAAATCCATCCGAGTTGCCTGCGGGCGAGCTTGATGCGTGGTACGGCGAGCTGATCGAGCCCCTCCCGCCCGGAAGGTCCCGCATCGTACTGGCCAACGGCCTTCGCGAATTTCACGTCCATCTTCAAAAGGCATACAAGGTATCTCGCCTCAATTTGGGAGATGTGCTGGGCAAGGAGACGGAACTCTCGGCGGTCGATGCGAGAATCGTTAACCTGGATGAAATGTATGCCGCGATGACCTGGCTCGAAGCCAGGGTCGGGGAGGGGCAGTTCCCCGCGCTCATGCAGGCTATTTCCCTGGTACTGCTGCTGACCTTTCGTTGCGGCCTGAGGAGGATGGAAGGGCTGAAACTGCGCCTGTGTGATCTTCACCCGGCAGGACGTGGAGATTTGCGTATTGTTCCCCATGCCGCGCGCGGGCTGAAAAGCAGGAGCTCCGAACGGAACCTGCCACTTCGATTTCTGCTGACGGAAGAGGAGTGGGACAAGCTGCACGCGTGGTGGCGGCATCGGTGCCAGGAGGCAACTTCTTCAGCAGGCAGGCTCGATGCCGCGCAATATCTCTTCGCCATTCCGCGTCTGGGCATGGCCGAGTTGCCGACGCAAACGGTCATCGACAATATCCATCAGGCTTTGCGCGAAGTCACGGGAGATCCGTTGATTCATCTGCATCACCTGCGCCATTCATTCGCCACCTGGACCTATCTGCGCTTGCGAATTGGCCTTCATCCTTCGCTTGCCGATCATTTCAAACAATGGCCGATGACCCACGCGTGGCTGGCATCGGGAGCCGAATTTGTCAGGAACATGCTGCCCGGGGCAAACCCTGGCGCCCGCAGTGCCGCCTACGCAACGGCGCGGCTCCTCGGCCACTCCGGCCCCGGTGTGAGCTTCGAACATTACATCCATTGCTCGGACCTGCTATGGGCAGGCCTGGCATACCGGCAGGCGCAGCGCCTGCCAAGATCACTTCTGATTGCCGCAACCGGCTTGCCTCGAGTGACCGGGTACCGAAAACTCGACAGGTCCATCGACACGCTGATTTCAGCCCTGCGAACCAGACGAAGGGAACGCTATCTTTTTCATGAACCGATATCCCAGGCTGCGGATCCGGTAAGCCAAGGAATTCAGCCCGCCGATTCAAGCTATGCCTGGGAGCAGCTCCTGCAGAAAATTTCCTCCATACTTCATTGTCACGATTGCGGCGAGTCGGTCACGCAGATCGCTCGACAAACGGGGCTTAATCCCGACGAGGTGGAATGGGTCATTGAACGGGCCAAGAACCTGGTCCAACGGATTCGGTGGCATTCCCGCGACGGCCGGGAAGCCCTCCGTCTGTGTCCGCCAAGCTGGAAAGGCGTCGAGGAGAAACGCTTTGGCACCGACTTGCGCGCCGCGCTGATCCGCCTGCATGAAACCCATCCGGAACTCTTAGTCGACGGGTTGCAAACGGCCTTGTCGCGATTCAATCCCCAGCGGAAGGACATCGTCTTCCGATCTCTTGACGAGGCTAGCGAGGCCAGAAGGTTTCTGGACTTTGCGAGCGCACTGGGTCCTGCCGCATGCAAGCCAGTCGTCGTGTTCAGAGACACGACCCTGGAAGAACTGGCAAATGCCGCGGATGAGAGCCAGTGTCCGCACCTGGCGTGGGGGAAAGTACTGGAACTGCCGGATGGATCACCCACCTGCACCAGTTCGCAAAATCCGGACAAGACGGCATATCGCCGGTGGCTCGGCTTTCACCTGATGTCTCCAGGGGGCAAGCCTTATCATCTGGCCGCCATCGGGGTTTTCCTTGTGATGCTGATCGGAATCGAGTTTTCCGGCAAAGGGGCGGCTGTGGCTCATCCTTAAGCATGGACAAATCGGCCTTAAGGAAAATTTCACATAAGGGCGATTCAACTGAAATCAGCATGGGCAGTTTGGGTTTGTGACTATCGTGGAACGCCAACCTGAGAACACGCTTTTCGATCTGCTGGTCTCTGTCGTCACCCCGCAGGCCATCGAGCCATCTCCTGATCTTCCCAGCAGCCTCCAACCTGGCAAGCTGTTGCTGATTGTGCCGGTTAAGTAGTGGCAGCACCGATGTAAGGACGAAAGTGGAACAATCGTCGCGACCCTTGATGCTCACTACTGTGACTCTACCTGCGGCAGCTAGCGCATCTGATGTTACGAAGTCTTGCCTTGATAAGCAGCCCCCAGACGCTTGTGCAGCCCTCCACCATCAGCACCCCTGCGACAAGCATGCACCCCTCTCCAAGCAGGGCGAGCAATCGGTTCTGAGGCTCCCCGCCATCGGCAGCCGTGAGCATCGCCGTCATTCCAAGCAACAGCAGCAACGTGGCCGCAAGCAGGGTGGCGAGCAATAGTCGGGCAGCCGGGCCGTAAGACCTCAGGTGTGTCTTGATTCCGTGGAGGCGCTCGGTATCCAGGTTCATTCGACGGTTCCTCTAAGTCGTTCGCTGACGATTGCCCTCACTAGTCCAACCGCCTGGTCCATCACGGCAACGATCCCCGACATTCCACATGGCACGCCGTTGGCTCAGGGTGCTGCAAAAATTCTGAATCGATTCTACTGCAAGCTAGGCTCATCATATGAGCCATCGCCAGGCGCTTGTACAATCACAATCAAGATGCGCCTGGGTCGTCATCGGGACACAGGGCGTGCATGGATAGCCAGGCGGAATCGCAGGTGCTCTCAGATAAAGGGAGTGGGACGACTCTCGTTTAAGCGCGAACTAATCGGCCGAAGCGGGCGCTGCAAGAGGGGATTTAGGATTCCGCTTTCGACCCAAAACGGACATTGTCCTGAACGCAGAACACGATCAACTAATACTTCGAGCCGGGCACTCGCGCAGAACTGCGCGCGACCCGTTACACACCCCGCTTGACGCGCCGAGGATCGGATAACATGGTGTTTTGCGATACTCCCGGCCTCGCCTCCCGCTGAACGTGTTGTCCACCGAATTTCATCAGAAAGACACTCCTGCGCTGTTCGCCTCCTTTCGCACAACCATTGGCGAGCGCGTCTGGCTCGATGTCGCCGATGACGTTTCTCACCGGTGCGAAAAGGCGCCTTGGATGCGCGAGTACCTGTGGGACCAGTATCGCGTGTGCTTTGCGCTGGCCGAGTGCTCGCAGGCCTCGGATGGCAATGGCGGGGTGCTGCCATTGAGCATCACGACCGTTCCACTGATGGCGGAAACGTTCGCGTTCGCCTTGGCCGCACTTCAGCTGCTGCAGGCCGCGCGGTCGCACTCACGCCGACGGGAGCAGATACTCTTGGCGCGCGTGCGTGAGGCAATCCGCGAGCCCCGCATGATGCAGGCGATGCAGCTCGAAGCCCGCGTCGCCATTCACTTCCTGAACCGCAAGCATCAGGTCTTCTTTCCGGAGCTGGGTAGCAGCAATGAGAGCTACGATCTGCTCGTCGAGACCTTGGGACCAAGCGGCCTTGAGCTGGAGTGCAAAGTCGTCACGCACGACAAGGGCCGCAAGATCCACCGGGCCGAGGCCCGCGACTTTTTAGGCAGACTTCAGAGCTCGCCTCTTTTCCAGGCGTTCGCCTCGACCCTTGGGCGAGGGCTTGCCGTGCGAATCACGGTCCCGAACCGCTTACCTGAGGAGCCCGAGTGGGAGCGTCTCATACAGGAAGTCACCAGCCAGGTAGTGCTCGGCACAGACGGTGTTCTACCCGATGGCACAAAGGTCGGTTTGAGGGACTTCGAGGTCGGAGAGCTTGGTCGGCTCGAGAACCCGGTACCAGCGTCAACCGTGGAGGCCGCGAATCGTGTTGTCGGCGTCAAAAACGGCAACGTGGTGATATTCCGCCTCGGCCGCAGAGCCGGAGCTCTGGTAATCGCGATCGAGAGCGAGCTGCCAGATTCCATGCTTCACGAGACCTTCGCAACCCTCGCCGTTGCGGCCGCGAATCAGCTCACCGGGCGTCGTGCGGGCGCATTCATGACGAGCTTCGAGGACATCGGTGCACAGGCGCTGTTGGAGCTTGCCCGGGATGAGGGGCGCAACGGAAACTATTCCGCCCTAAACTGGGCAACCAGTCGCTTCCTCGAGCAGGACGACTACCCGCACGTGGTCGGGGTTGGATTTCTCAGCCAACCGGACTTCGCATCCGACGCAAGCGGCACCGCCTACTGGTTCCCGAGGCGCACGAGCTCCTCATGGTCTGAAGACTTTGTGGGGCTGTTCAGAACGAGCTAGGCTTCGGCGCTCCCGGTCTCGCGCGGCATAGTGGCTTCGAAACTTCGGATATTAGGCAACCCGCAGATTCTCAAGCGGCGTCGTGATCTGGTGATCTGGCGACGCCTGACTTGCAGCGGAACTTAAGGAACTTAAGGGAACTTAAGGGGTTAGCTTCGATTTTTCTGAGGAATGCAATGCTAGTTGTTATGGTGCTTTCTCACGACTTACTTTTCGCAGTTCTTCGAGGTGACGTGGCTCTTCTTGCGAGGCATTCTCTTCAAGTTTTTTCTGCACCTGAGTCGTATTGATGCCATCGTACATTTTGGATCGCTAACCGGACGGAATTCTTAACGACTCAGTGACCGCAAAGGCCGAACGTCATCGGCCAAGAGAACATAGGACCGTGATGATAGATCTAGGTCCTACACCTGCCGACTGCGATACCAGGTTATTGCCGGCGTTCCAAGTTCGAACCGTTCACGGCGAATAGTAAATAGGGCTGACTCATGGAGAACTTGGCGCCAGCTTGAACAGCCATACCGTCGTGGTGTATGGGCTGGCTCACATCCAGTGATGTAATCAATAGCTTTGGTAAGTGATGTCCACCCATCCTCGGCCAAGGCTCTTTCAGCATCACGAAGTAGATTAACGATGGTGCTTGACACCCATATCACTCCAACGCCGCCAGGAAGGATTCCATGCTTGATGAAATCTCGAAAGTCGTCGGACTGTATGAACCTGGCCATATGGTTCTTGGCTTCCAGGTGGTGTTGTGCAAGGTTCCTTAACTCCTCAAATCTCTCGTCGATCAAACGAAAGCAGTCGTCAAGGTACTCATCTGCTCGGGCGCAACCATCCAAGGTCCAAATGTCGTGGTTCTCGATAAAGTGGTGGACCAGATCATTGCGTAGTTCTATAAGCTCAGCGAGTTTTTGTTGTGTGCGCAGATGATCTTCCCGCGACATTTCAATCCGGAAAGAGGTGCGCATCCATATCTTCGTCGGATCCCCTGGGTGATCCTCATGCTGATCTTCTTTCAGCGCAGGCGGCGACAGATAACCCGATGTCAGATCACCCGCTACCTGCCCCAAGGTTTTCCTGGCTACCTCCTGCTTTCGTTTGTCCTGTTGTTCATGCAATTCGCCCGATTGCCCCTCGATGACGCTTTCAGCAACCAGCGCTTTCATCAGAATTTCTAACTGCTGGATACGAAGGAGATTGCGGCCCAACTTGCGTTGGACCTCGCGTTGGGCTTCAGCAGCGTTTTCTGATGGTGACGACATTTGAGAATCCTACATTACTACCGACAGGTCAAAATGCAACGCGATAACGTGCTCATTATGAGTGTCGTGTTTTACCCCAAGAGCGGAAGTTGTTTAACGGAACCCAGCGTGCCCGCAATGGCCGAATACCGGGCTGTGACCTTCGTTTCAAGCACGCCGGCCCTGCTGCAGTGCGTCCTTAGTCGTTCGCCGCCGCCTCCTTCGGCGCCGTATCTTCGTCGAGCCAGATGAAGGCGATCATTTTCTCGCCGTCGCCGATGTACTGGCCGACGGCCCGTTCCTTGCGCTCGATGCGCTGCCTTATTTTAGGGGCAGGCTTGCTTGTCCCCGCCTTCTTCGACGGGGCAAGGTAGTTCATCTTGCCCCGCCTGGTTGCGGCGGCTGTGGACGAGGGAACGGGCGCTTCCAAAATTCGGGTAACGGTGAGGGGGATCTTGCGGCCGGTGGCAGGTTGCCGATCGGCAGGCTTGTTGCGTTTCTGCATGGTGCACTCCTTGACAGTTGATTGAGCTGCATTCGGGCCGCGGACGCTACTTCCCCGTCACGCGACTCCATGTAAGCAACTCTTTTCAACTGTCAGGCAATGTGCATGACGTGACTATACACCAGAAGCAGGACGGGCAATTGACTGCCCTCCCAGCGTGTCCTCGCCTGCATGCGCGGCCTACCCTGAAAGGCGGGCGAGCAGTTCCCGCAGCCTTGCCTCCGCCGCGTCATCCAGCCCCGTCGTGTCGCTGCACCACACCACATTCGGATGGTTTTCCGGAAAGTTTCTGCGGTCGTCCTCCAGCGCCAGCCAGGGCCGCTTATTCATCTGCTCCTGTTCCAGATAGAGCACCACCTCCCGATAGCGGTGATGCCGGCGATAGTCTGCTGACGTGTATGGGTCATTGATCACGGGAGTTTGTCCGATCACCCGCTCGCGCATATCGGAGGAGAACAGCGCCTTCAGTTTTTCCAGGCTGTAGGTTTCTCGCCAGGAAGTACTCAGCACCACCTCCACCCGCGGATGGTCGCGCAGGACTGATTCCAGGCGCGGCAACCGGACGAACGGCGGCTCTCCCAACCCGTGCAGCACTCCGTCGAAATCGAGAAACAGCAACATCACGCGAACCCCTTGATCACGACATGTCCAACCGCAATGCGATCAGCCTTCCTGCACCGCCGCGCGCCAGGCGTGCTTGATGGCCAGCGCATCGATCAGCGCATGATGACGCTCGCCGCCCCGGCGCACCATGGCCGGCGCGCTTCTCTGAAAGTATTCCTCCATGGCCTCGTTGAAAACCCTCGGCTCACCTTTCCCGCCGAGAAGTTCGTGCAATACGACACGGCCTGTGGCATTGAATGCTGCCGGCCAGGGTTTCTCTCCCGGTTCCACCGGGAAAAGCCCGAGCAGCTGCTGCCAGTCCATGTCGCTGTCCGACAGGAGCACCAGCTGCGCCGTCCTGTCGCCGCCGCGCAGTCCATCCAGCCACGCCTCGATTCTGGCGGCCGCCGCAGCCCTCGACAGCAGCAGCGGATTATGACGGCCCAGGAGGGGCAGCACATTCGTGAGGACGAAGGTCGAGCACTCGGTGCAGCCCCAGCCCTCATTCAGTTCGAGGTAGAGGGGTTCGCAATCATCGTCTTCGGCCACCAGGGCGATCGAGATCAGTCCGGCCCCGGGCAGAGGATCCGTGAATTCGCAGTCATAGAAGATGAGCATATTGGGCCGATTATCGGCCAGAAACTGGCTCAGGACGTGAGCCTGGGGTCTGCCCTCCCCCGATCCAGCGCAGTCCCTCGACCTGCAGGGTTCTCTCGATGCTGGACATGCCGATCTCCTCCGCAATGTCCAGCCTGCGCAAGGTGAGCAGCGCGGGGCGCTGCTCCCGCTCGGCGGCGGCCAGCTGGTCCGCCAGCTCCTGCAGGCTTCTGACCGCTTTGCCGTCGACCTGCTCCAGGAAATCCATGGCTCCGATCTCGCTCGCCTGGCCGGTCGAGCCGTCCTCGACATAGTGCACCTCGATCTCCGGAAAATCGATGTCGGCCACATCGCGGAAGGTGCTCCGCAAGGCGAACAGGATGCCCGAAACGAACACCCCCTTCCGGCCCAGTGTGCTGTCCTCGGGAGACAGGCGTCCGCTGATGCGCCGCTCGGCGCCGTTCTCCTCCACCGTCAGGGTGACCGCCTCCAGGCGCCCGCGCAGGGCATGGATGAGCTGGGTCGGGTTGGATACCCGCCCCGGCATGCCCTCCACCGTTCTGATGATCTGCCCGGCCCGCAAGGGAAGCTCCTGCTCGGGCAGAAGGCTTCGGGCAACCTTCACCGTGCGCTCGCCGTCGAGATTGCGGAAGAAGACGAGGGGAAGCTGCGGCGGCGAGGGATCGCGGCCTGCCTGGAGGAGTTCCAGCACGCGGCAGGCGTACTTCATGGAAACGGCGAAGTTGGTGTTCTTCGACTTGGGCTCCTTCATCGCGGCGGTGTTGATGCCGACGATCTTCCCGCTCGCCAGGCTGATCAGCGGGCCGCCCGAGTTGCCGCTGTCGACGGGCGCGTCGGTCTGCAGGTACTCGGTGCGGTACTTGCTCGTCACGCCGGAGACGATCCCGCGCGTGCCGGTGTAGTAGAAGCGCCAGGGATGGCCGTAGGCGCCGACCGGGTGGCCCATGGCGGGCTGGTCCCGGCAATCGAGTTCGGCCGCGGCCAGCCTGCGGCCGTCTTCCGGCCGGGCCTCGATGACGGCAAGGTCGAGGAAGGGATCGACATAGACCTTGCGCGCCGGGCCGTACTCCTGGCCATGGAAGGCGACCTGCACCCTGGCCGGCGAGCGGGAAACCACGTGGGCGTTGGTCATGATCCAGCCGCGCCCTGCATCGACGACGAAGCCGGCCCCGATGAGGGTGCCGCGACTGTCGCCCGCGAACGGCACCGGCACCGAGGTCTTGATGCGCACCGTGTAGGCCTGGGCCTTGCCGAAGATGCGTTCGCTGTCGTCCTGGGCCAGGGCTGCGGCCGGAGCCAGCGCCACCGTCACGATGGTCAGCAATCCAGGGATTCTTTTCATGGGAGTCACATGGGCAGTTGATGAAAGTTGATCCAGTATCGTGAGGGCTTGCCGGATGGGGCCGGGCTGGCCTGAGTGTAACCGCCTACGATTCCCCACACATCAGGGCCAGCCGTCCCGCAAGCCGCACGGCCGCGTCCTCGGCAAGCCCGAAGCGGCCGTCGCACAGCACCAGGTTGGCGCAGCTCCGGGGAAACTCGAAGGCCGAGTCGTCGAGCGCCAGCCAGCCAGCCTCGTCCAGGCCCCGGGAGCGGACGAAAGCCATGATTTCCTCGAAACGATTGGCCGGTCCGCCCGGCACCCAGAGGGGAGTAGTGTCGTCGATCCGCTCCGCGATGTCCCCGGAAAAGAAAGGGCGCAGCCGCTCGAGGTCGAAGTGGTGGCGCCAGCTGGAGGAAATGACGATGCGCACCGCCGGAAACCGCCGCATCACTTCCTCGAACAGCGGCCGCCGGCAGAAATGCTCCCCCTCCAGGCACAGGGACGGGTGCAATACCCCGTCGAAGTCGAGGAAGAGCACCGGCCGGCGCCGGCCCTCGGCCATGCCAGGCGAGGCCATTCAGCGCACCGCCTCTCTCGCCTTGGCTGGATCGGCTGGCCAAGGCATCGCGCAGCTCGCGCCCGGCATCGACACGCTTGAGGCGATCATGCCGGGCGCGGCCTTCCGGGGTCCAGCACGCCATACGGATTCCTGTCTTCGGCCGCCTTCGCCGTCTCGCCGAGCCGCATCATGAATCGGCACATATTCTGGTACATCTGTTTCGCTTCCACCGGCATGGCCATGCGGCCGATGTTCGGCACCTCCTCCGCAGCGTTTGCCGCCAGCGCCTGAATGCGCTCGAATACCGCCTTCGCGCCGGCTGGCGCGTGCTCGGCAAGATCCAGAAACACGGCGAACTGGGTCGCCCGCTCCCTGCCGCAGACCCGGCTCAGGAACGGCTCGCTGCGGCTGAGCCGGGACGGGCCGCCGTCCGTATCATTGCTGCTGCCGGCCCATATCGTAATGATGTCCCGCGTTATCCGGCCGGCCGGGGGCGGGGTGGGCATCTTGGCGGCAAAATCGACAGCGAGATGCGCGGCGATATCGCCCTGCCTGCACGCCCCGACGAGTGATTCCCAGTCAGCCTGGTTAAAACTGCTTTCGTTCATTGTTTTCTCCTCTTTAGCGGCTTTGCCGAATGGCGGGGGCCGCAATCTGGAATCAAATCCCCCCGGCCCTTGAGGCGGGCCAGACCGCTGCTCAGCGCAGCACGGCTTCGCGCTACGCTGAGTAGCCACTTCATCGGGTACTTCTCCGCATGGCAAGAGGTCGCATTGTCCATCGTCCGCTTGCGCGCGCCGGGCCAGGCCGGCGCGAAAGCGCTCTACCGGCTCCTCCGGCGACGGCGGCGAGTCCGTTTCTATGGAAGCCATTGTCCCCGCATCAAGGCTCACCAGATGAGCCTGTGCATGCCCATTTCAGTCCGCACGGCGAGGCGAAACGCGCCTCGATTCATGGACTGACGACGTGGCAGCGGGTCACCGCGCGCATTGCGCCCCGGGTTGCTATGGCTGGCGACGGGATGAACAGCGTGCCGCCGATGGCTTTATTGCCAAGAGGAATCGCTCAAGTCCTCGAAGCAGTGGTTATTCATGGACAAACCAGTGGTACGGTTCCTGTCATCGCACAAACCTGCTTCTTGAGGTCATCCCACGAAACGTTGGGGAGGGTTATCGGTTTTCCGATTGCCTCAGCTGCAGACAGGTAGGCGTTTTTCCAGTTGCTGGTCGCAATGGCAGCCAGCTCCTCCTGGGTCGGCACACGCACGCCGCAAACCCTGCTTTCGTCTTCGGGTTCCGCTCCAACAGCCCGGCTCATTTCGTTCAGATCTTTGAGGTTGTCGCAGGCATCCTTCACGTCCATGTAGACCATACCTGCAACGATTGCTGACCCTATCACGGGAAGCGATTCGCCGGCTGCCCCTGCTATATTCCTAACTACGCTTTTTGCGGAACGGGCAGAAACGCTGCTGACCGCTCTTTTTGCTGCAAGCCGGGTCCGGTTCTCCATCTCAGCTTTCTCCTTGCTCACCGTTCCCAGTCTCGCCGATAGGTTCCTGTTTTCAGCCTCCAGGAGCTTCCTATTGGCGGTGTAATTTTTCATCGTCATAGCCAGCTCGGCAACTTCCACGCCAAGAATGACAGCCAGTGTCGCCAGCTGTGCCTTGGCAATGGTCAGTTCCTCCTCCAATTGCCTTGCCTGCGCCTGTTCCACCAAGGTTGGATTCCTGAAATATTCCCGGAAACCGTCATTGAATATCGCCAGATAGTTCGTCAAACATAAAATCGCAACCAGCAGAACGACAACGAAGCGCAGCCCAATTGAGTTCATTTCCTGCCCCGCTTTCATATATCAAAGGTGCTCATCCCATGGTGGATCTTCTTCTCTAGACCGATTGCTTATCGCGTAAAGATTACGCTTATGGCTTTTTTGATTTCCGTGTCACCCTGGCATTCTTAACGGAACTTGCCAATGTCTTGGCTTTTATCCCTTTGGCTTTCCTGTGTGTACTTGCCGCTACTTGTCCCGCAGATTTCTTAACTGTCACGTAGGCATCTGAAGCAAGATCGACTGTTTTATCTATGGCAACGCTCGATCTTCTTCTGAAGGCATCAAATGAATCGCTGACAACATCGGTGATTTTGTGCGTCACATCGCCGAGGGTTTTCCCAAAAACAGCTGCCGCAGATCCGATAAATTTCTTCATCTCCTCAAAATTTTTCGAATTCAGCAATTCTTTAGTTTTGTCGACAACGAAATGCACTATGGATTTGATCAACTCAATTCCTACTTCCAGGCCTTTGCTGAGCTTATCGAGAATTTCATTGCGCTCGACATCTGTTAGCGCTCCCCAGCCATAGTAAACAGCTCCAATTGCTGCACAGGTCATGGCAATAGGGTTCGTAAGGGTTGCTGCAGTCGCAACCGTACCGATAGCCGAAAGTGTGTTTCCGAGGAGAAGCTGGCCTACGGTAATAATAACGACCGGGGTGATGTACCCAATTCCGAAGCCAAGCTTCGCCATCTCCAGCACCCGGCCAGTTCGAGATATTGTTGGGTTCTCAGAACCCTTCATATCCACGATATGCATATCCAAATATGCATTGATATCTACAGCGATCCCGTAAAGAGATTTAATAGCTTGAGCCATTGCGCTAAGCACTAGACCAGGACCTGCTAATTGAGCCGTTGAAACCACCATGATTTGCCTCCTAGTTGTATATCATCTGAAAACAAATGCCGAGAACTAGTTTGATGACTTTTCTGACGAGAAAGCTTTCTCAATCTTTTTATCGGTCTTGTACTGGCCTAGCGAATACACAGCCCACAATGCCGCAGGTATCCAGCCAATTAGAGTGACTTGAAGGACAAGACAAACGATTCCGGCGATTGGTCTTCCGATGGTGAAAAAAAGCAACCACGGAAGAAAAACAGCTAGTAGTATTCGCACGGCATCTCTCCCTTCTGGTTGTTCATCGGCCTCAATAACTACAATGACGAGCAATTTTGCAATACTCCAACAACATTAACAATCAGCTTGCCATGCCACAAGCTCATAGCATGAGCTTGTCGTGGAAGCGACACTGAAGGCGTGGCGTGGCCAAAGAGCATTCAAGAATTGGCATTAAAACCCTCGATGAGGTTGTATCGGATACAGCCCTTCATAGGGAAATCATGGCTGGCGTAGATGATTCGGAAATTAGAATCAGGTCAGCGATTAAGGCTATCGCCGATCTGGGTCTCACACC
>WBZO01000512.1_pt2 | contig 18180 bp, 16 predicted proteins | sample 5204261 | NCBI WGS metagenome assembly WBZO01 (sample SAMN12412400, study PRJNA552823) | activated sludge metagenome | isolation source: activated sludge from anammox sidestream of wastewater treatment plant... | place: USA: North Carolina | collected 2017-09
GGCGTCACGGGCTCACCCTGGGCGTGCGTTGCCAGAGCAACTGCCACGCAGGCTGAAGCTAACCCTGTTCTGCTACAATCGGCCGGCAAGGGGCGCCCGCCTGATACCTTCCACCCGGGACGTTGGCCGCCATGGATCTCTCCGGCCTTCTGCCGCTGATCAGTCGCGGTCTGCCGGACAGCGCAACGTCGCGTGCCGCCGGGGAGGAAGTGATCGGTGTCCCCGACAGCGCCAAGGCAGCGACAATTGCGGCGCTGATCGTGCGGCACGCCGGCCCGGTGCTGGTCATTGCCGGGAAAGCCGACCATGCCAGGTCACTGTCGGAGGAGACCAGCGCGTGGTTGGGCACCACCGCCCGGGTGCTGGAATTCCCTGAGCTGGACGATGCGCCCTACGAGCGCTCGAGCCCGGATACCGCCGCTGCCGAGGAGCGGTTACGGGTCCTGGCCCGGTTGCGCCAGAGTGATACCGAGCAACCGCCGGTCATCGTGACTTGTGGACTGGCGCTGGCCCAGGGCACCATCGCTCCCGATGCGCTCGCCGGCGCGTCGCTTACGGTGCAGCCGGGCGACCGGTTGCCGATGCGGCTGCTGCTGAGCACGCTCGAACGGCTGGGATACACCATGGAGCCGTTGGTCGAGGAGCCGGGCCAGGCCGCGCGCCGCGGCGGCATCGTTGATGTCTATCCTCCGGATGCGCTGCAACCGTTCCGGCTCGAATTGCTGGGCGACCGTGTGGACTCACTGCGTGCCTTTGACCCGGCCACGCAGCGCACCCTCCACCGCCCGCAGGCAGTCACGATTGGCCCGGCACGAGAGGCGCAGGCCGACCCGGCACGGGTGCGCGCGCTGCTGCAACGGCTTGATTTCTCGCGGATGCAGTTGGGCACCCGGCCGGGATTGGAGGAACCGCTCCAGGAACTGGCAGCTGGTCGTGCCACCACTCCCGGGTTCTACGCTCCGTTCTTGCTGGATGCCACGCTGCTCGATCATCTGCCGGCAGGAGCCCTGGTGATCGTGGACGAGCCGGCCGACCTGGGTACGCTGCTCGACGAGCTGGACCAACAGGCGCAGGAGTCGCGCGCGGCGCAGGAGAGCGAGGGCTTAATCCCCGCCGGGCTGCCCTTGCCTCACCGCTCCCGCACTGAAGTGTTCGCACGGCTGGATTCGCTTCCCCGAGTCGCGCTCCGGCGCTGGGCGACTGACGAGACTCCCGGCGCGCTGCTCCTGCCGTTCGGACCTGCCCCAGCCTATGGAGGCCGGCTGCGAACGGTAATGAACGACGTCGCTACCCGCATCCGCGGCGGCGGCCGCCTGGTCATGGTCACGCAGCAGGCGCCGCGGTTGTCGGAGCTGCTAACGGCGGAAGGGTTGATGGCTGGGATCGGCCGGCAGATCGATGCGCCGCCGCCGCCCGGGTCGCTGACGCTCCTGCAGGGGTCGCTGCCGCATGGCTGGTCACTTCCGCTTGCAGACGGCCTGCTGTTGCTGATCACCGACAGCGAGGTGTTCGGCTTCACCAAGCAACGGCGCGAGGTGCGCCGCGCGGCCCGCGGACGAGAAGCCTTCCTCTCCGAGCTGTCACCCGGCGACTACGTCGTGCACATCGAGCACGGCATTGCCCGGTTTGCCCGGCTGACCCGGCGCACGGTCGATGGGACTGAGCGGGAGTACCTGGAGCTGCACTACGCCGAGGGCGACCGGCTGTTTGTCCCAGCCGATCAGGTTGACCGTGTTTCGCGCTACGTCGGCCCCGGCGATTCGCGTCCACACCTGACCCGGCTTGGAAGTGGGGACTGGGCACGGGCCAAGGAACGCGTGCGGCGGGCGGTGGCGGACCTGGCCCAGGAGCTGCTGCAACTGTACGCAGCGCGTGAGGTGCTACCGGGGCACCCCTTCGCCGAGGACACGGTCTGGCAGCAGGAGATGGAAGCAGCGTTTCCGTATGTGGAGACCGACGACCAGTTGCGGGCGCTACGCGAGATCAAGACGGATATGGAGCGCCCGCGGCCGATGGATCGCATCATCATCGGCGACGTCGGCTACGGTAAAACCGAGCTTGCCATTCGGGCCGCATTCAAGGCCGTCATGGATGGCAAGCAGGCAGCAGTGCTCGTGCCCACGACCGTGCTGGCGCAGCAGCACTTCCAAACGTTCTCCGAGCGAGTGTCCGGCTTTCCCGTGCGCGTCGAGGTGCTGTCGCGCTTCCGCTCTGAGCGTGAGCAGCGCGAGGTGGTGGCTGCGGTCGCGGCCGGGCGTGTCGATATCCTGATCGGCACGCATCGTATCCTGCAGCGGGATGTGCAGTTTCATGACCTTGGCCTGGTGGTGATCGACGAGGAGCAGCGCTTCGGTGTGGCGCACAAGGAGCGGCTCAAGGAGCTCAGGCGAGAGGTCGACGTGCTGACCTTGTCAGCTACACCAATCCCGCGCACGTTGAACATGTCCTTGGCCGGAATCCGGGATATGTCCACCTTAGAGACTGCGCCGGAAGACAGGCTGCCGATCAAGACGTATGTGACGGAGTTCGACGAGCGGCTGCTGCGGGAGGCGCTGTTGCGCGAACTGGACCGCGGCGGTCAGGTGTATTTCGTCCACAACCGTGTGTACAACATCGAGCTGATCGCTGAGAAGCTGCGCGCCGTCGTGCCGGAGGCGGAAATCAGCATCGGTCACGGGCAGATGCCCGAAGAGATGCTAGAGCAGGTGATGGTCGAATTCCAGCGCGGCGCCTGCGATGTGCTTGTCTGCACCACGATCATCGAGTCTGGGCTCGATATTCCCAATGTCAACACCATCGTAATCAATCAGGCTGACCGGCTCGGCCTGTCGCAGTTGTACCAGCTGCGAGGGCGGGTCGGGCGCGGCGCTGCACGTGCCTATGCCTATCTGCTGTACGACCGCAACCATGCCCTGTCGGAGGTGGCACAGCGCCGGCTGCAGGCGATCTTTGAGGCGGGCGAGCTTGGGGCAGGATTCCAGATTGCGTTGAAGGACCTGGAAATCCGCGGCGCGGGGAATCTCCTCGGTGCGGAACAGAGCGGACACATCGGCGCCGTAGGCTATGACCTTTACGCTCAGATGCTGGCCGAGGCCGTGAGCCGCATGCGTGCGCTAATGCACGGTGAGACGCCGCCGCCCGCGCCACTGCCGCCGCTTACCGTGGATCTACCCATCACCGCGCATCTTCCTGAACCGTATATCACCGACCTCAACCTGCGGCTGGCGGTCTATCAACGGCTGGCGCAGATGCCGTCGGTGCGGGCGCTGGAGGAGTACACGGCTGAGCTGACCGACCGATTCGGCAGCCCGCCACCCGTCGCGCTGACCCTGCTGTACACCGTGCGAATTCGGCTGCTGGCACGCGCAGCCGGGCTGCAATCCATCCAGGGTGAGGATGGGGATATCGTCCTGCGCGCGGCACGGCCGATTGTCCACCGCGAGCGTCTGTCGGGCGTCTTCCCCGAGCACATCCGCATTGGGTCCGCTCAGATCCGAATCGAGCGGCGGGACGGCTGGCGCGCCGGCCTGCTCGCGGTCCTGGAGCGGCTGCAGCCGGATTGGAGTGAATCCGCGGGGCCGGCGGGTGGCGCGGGGGGTGTGGCTGCTCCGTCACGCGCGCGTGTCCTGACGAGCGGCCGGCGGCCCGATGCCGTACGGCGCGAAACTGCCGACTACGGTACCTTTGCACCGGAGACGCCGCGGCGCGGTCCGGCGCCGCCGGTGCGGCCCGGCTTCCCGCCTAGCCGGCCGGACCGCCGCAACGAGGGGAGCCGGCCGCCACGCCGGAGGGAGTAGGCTGCCGGACGGCGACACGAGGAGCTGCATGAAGATCTGGGATGTTCACTGTCACTTTCCGCTGAACTGGATGGACCCGCAGGCCGATCCGGCGCAGCGGCTGGAGAATCTCGCCGATCACCTGGTTAGAGCCGGCGTGGCGCGCGCCTGCCTGCTGTGCTCCGACCGCTTTGGCACACGTACCCACGAGCAGTTAATCGAGTACGCCCGCGCTTATCCGGAGTTGTTTATCCCGGTCGCCAATGTCGATCCCGACGTCACCAGCCGTGAGCGGGTCGCCGAACTCCATGCGATGGGTTATCGCGGGCTGAAGCTGATCGGGGTCAATCGAGAGTACGACGCGCCCGAGTACTTCAGCATGTATGAGGCGGCACAAGCACACCAGATGCCGGTATTGCTGCACATGGGCGTCATCGGCGGCCCGATTGACTACGCGCGAACGCATCCCCGGCGCGATCCCGAGGCCGCCCGCCGGTTCCAGCAGTTCTCGGGCCGCCGCGGCCCGCGCGACGTGTCGGCCCGGCGCATGCACCCGTTTCACCTGGACACGCTCGCCAACAACTTCCCGAATCTCAAGCTCATCGGCGCACACCTCGGTGGCACCGGCAACTACGATGCTGCCGCTTCTGTTGCCCGTTGGCGGCCGAACGTCTACTTTGACATGTCCGGCGGCGAGACTATCGAGGATCACGGCGAACAGCGCGGCTACATCGGCCGTGAAATCGGCGTGGAGAAGCTCGTCTGGGGTTCAGACTGCCCCGCCGAAGAGGTACAGGCGCACGTTGATCGGTTCGTGGCGATGTTCGAGCGGCTGGGCCTGTCTGAGGATGACGCCAACCGCATGTGGTACCAGAACGCGGCAGAGATTTACGGCGAAGCCGAGCCACAGTTCGCGGCTGAGTGAGCCGCGCTGAGGCGATGAGGCCCGCTCAGGTCTCCCCAGGCGATGAACGTCCCACCGGCCGGCCGAGCGTGGCATCGGCGCAACGCTCGGCCGCACAACGGTCTCTGTGGAGCGCAAGGGCCGGCTTGGACGGTTCCAGCTCCATCAACATGCACTCTCCGTTGCGCATGATGCCGTCCACGCGGCAACACAGCGGCATCGATGGCAGCACCGTGAGGGCGCGCTGTGCCGCCGTGATGCTTGGCATGGCGGCAGTCGTGGCGCTCATCGTGCCGCCATCCTGGCAGTTCAGACGAACTCGCCGTCACGCGCGGACGGCGGGCGAAGGCATGGGAGAACCGGCCATCGAAGAAAGGTAGGGCCCGTTCCCCGGCAGGAGCGGCCCCCGCCATGAACTCTTGAACGACGATTGACGGTCCTGCCGCAGGGAGCCGTGCGACGAAGGCGGGGAAGCCAGCACGCTGTAGCAGCTCAACGCCACAGCCGCTGGCTTGATCACTGCCTGCGACAGCGCCCACTTCGCCAGCCACTGCCGCGCTGCCTGCCTGTCCCTTAACACGATCCGTGTCTAGAGAGTCGCCACCTCTGCCCGCTGGAGATCCAACCGTTACCGCTTGTCCAGGTTCCAGCGCACTATCGTGGGCGGTCTAAGGACCTTCACCCCACGCTGTTCTAGCGTAAGCAGCCAGCCGGAGAAAGCGGCCACGTTGCGGTGGCAGTCCCAGGTGGAGTGCAGCACCATCAGCCCGGCAGCCAGAAGCGGCGCGATCAGTCCGTTCCCGGGCGCGCTGCTCACGCGTACTCCACGCTCCCGGCGCGTCCTGGCATAGCCAACCTCGCTGGCGCTGATCGCCGGCCACTCGCTGCAGATCGCAGGTCCCATAGCGGGAGTAGGTGCGCACATCTGCGCCCCGTGGCCAAGTCAGGTTCACCGGCCCGTACACAACGGGTATTCGCGGCCGGTCAGCCATCGCTCATGCTGCCAGGTTGCGACGCAAGGACCCACCGAGGTGGTGGACCGGAATCGATCCGGGGCCGTCTCTGCGACGCCGGCGCGCTGTGCCAGGCTCAGACTGTGGCGCGCGGACGCAGTAGCGCGAAGATGATCAGCGCGAGCAACAGCACACCGACCAGGCCGGCGGCCAGGAAGCTCTTGACCACAAAGGCGAGCAGGCCCGCGCCGCCGATCAGCAGGACGATGAGGATGACCAGTAGGAGCGCCATGGCTGAGTCCTCCCAGACGATGTGTCTCATGGCACGATAGCGCGGCGCAGGGCGCACCGCCGTGAGCGTCTGAGCGAAAGTCACGCCGCCAGTGCTAGCGCGTTCGTGCTACCTGGAGCTACGCCTTGACCGCGCCGGAAGCGGCTTCCTACACTCGCTATGCGTCGCCCGGAGCTGCCCACCATGGGTGGCGCCGGCGGTCCCACGCAGCGAGAGCGGCATGACCGAACGGTTCCGGTTCACGCCCGCACGCCGCCGCCGTCCGCCGGCGTTCGCAGGGCTGGGGCGGCAGGTGCTGATCAACGCCATCGCCGCCGTATTCGGCCTGCTGCTTCTGGTGTATCTGTCCACCGATGCCTGGTGGCTGCTGCCGGTGCTGGTGGTATGGGTGGCGGCCGGTGTCGACCAGGCGCTGCGCGGCCACCCCGCGGCGCGCTTCTCCGGCGTGACCGCCACCGTCATCTACCTGTTCGTTCCCGTACTGTTCACGCTGGGCACCGCCATCTTCCTGCGAGAGGTCGTTTCTGGGGTGTGGAACATCCCGGCCGCCGCGCTGGCCGCGCTGCTGCTGTCTTTGGCTGCGAACGCCGAGTATCTGACGATTGAGATCACGCCCGAGCACTATCCAAATGCTCGGTTTGTACTCAGCCTGATCAGCTACGTGACCGCCTTTGGCTTCTTCACCGTGGTGTCAACCTCAGGGCTGACGCTGTCTGCCGCCACGCTGGTGGTGGCGGTGGTAGCGCTGCTGCTGACGGTGGACATCCTGCGCGAGCTGGAAGTGCAGACCGGCGTGTTGTTCGCCTATGCCGCCGCCACGGGCGCAGTAGTGGCTGAGGTGCGCTGGGCTGTGTACTACCTGGGCCTGCCCGACCTGCTGGCCGGAGGGCTGCTGCTGATTGCGTTCTACGAGATGACCGGATTGATCCAAAGCTACCTCAGCGGCCATCTAGATCGCAGCGCCATCCGTGAGTTCGTTACGGTCGGTGTCGTGGGTCTCGCTGTCACGGCTGCGTTCACCATTATCTCGCGGCGCGGGTGACCAAGACACGGCCGCAGCAAAGTCGCTGACATCGCGCCTTTTGTCACAATCTTTCACGCGCGAACACTGCATCAGGAGTGTAAAGCCGCCGTATACGGAATTTTTGTCAGTGGTTGGACGTCATAACACTGGACGTGATTACGACGACCATGTTACGGTGCGCGTGGAACGACGGGGCGTAGCGCAGCCCGGTAGCGCACCTGAATGGGGTTCAGGAGGTCGGAGGTTCAAATCCTCTCGCCCCGACCGAACGGGGGGCCGCAACGGTTACGAGACGCAGATGGGGCAGCCTGCGCCGCTCCATCGTTCCCGAGCCGATCATCGTCGCCCGTGGATTCCGTGGTCAGCCCCTTCGGGGGTTTCCCAGTGCCAGGCCTGCCGGCGGAGCCGCCCCGGCAGGGTTGATCCTGGCCCGCGGGCGGATCAGTCAAGCGAGTTTCCAGAGCATTATGGCACGTGCTCGTCTCCCGCAGCATCATCCGACGATCCCGAAGGAAGAGGAGCTGGAGCAGGACCTCGCGGAACTCAAACGGGAATTTGACTGCCGCAAGAGCCGAATCATCCCGCTGTGGACGAGCTACTTCCGCGGTACCACCCGGCAGATCGGTTGGGAAGTCAACTGTATCGACGCGGTGATGGTGGATCGGTTTGACGGCACCGAGGAGTTCTGCCTGAACTGCCGGTTCTATGACCCCCGCCAGCGGCACCACAAGGAGACGGGAGCAGCCGCCCTCAAAGGCTCGTAACCCGTTCTCCCCTGGCTAAGACGCAACGGCCCCGGTCTCCCGGGGCCGCGCGCATTTCTCGTGCGAAGCTTAGCCGGCAGCGCGCGCCCGATGATAAGCGCTGACCCGCGCCATTGCGCGGGCGCCACGGTCGAAGCTGGGCAGCACGGCGATGCCGCGTGCCTGGATCTTGGGGCGCAATCCCGCGATTTCCGCCTCCAGGTGCCCCGGATGCAGGATCGTGGCGAATGGCTTCGACGACCGCGCCTGGTGCGCCTGCAACCGGTTGAGCAGGTCCTCGAATAAATCAGGATTCGCCACCCAGCGCCGCGCCGCGAACAGCGCCGACATCTCCATGACGATGGCGTCGATGTTCGGGTCAGCGTCGATGATGCCGAAGATGCGGTCCAGCAGGTCCGGGTTCTGGTTCACGGTGCCGGCCATGTCGAACGGATTCTGGTAGCTGCCGCCGATGATGTTGAAGAACCCGGCCAGTTGCTGGTACGAGTCCTCCGTCAGTTGCGGAATCTCCAGCCCGGCCTTGGCGAATGCATCCGTGATTGAGACTGATTGGCCGCCGGTCTGGGCCATGAGCGCTGCGCGCCGGCCGCCGCCAGGCTTGGCCCGCAGCAGCAACTGGAGCACGTCCACCAGCTCATCCAAGTTGTCCACCATGATGGCATTGACCTGGCGGGCCAGCGCTTGCCAGATGTGCATGGCCGAGGCCAGGGAGGCCGTGTGCGACATCGTGGCACGGGCGCCGGCGTCGGTCTGGCCACCCTTCCAGATCACCACCGGTTTACGCTGAGCCACCCGCGCCAGCACCTCCCGAAACCGGCGCCCCTCTTTGACCCCTTCAACGTACATGGCGATGATCTCGGTGCGGGGGTCATTGCCGAAGTACTCCAGGTAATCCGGCACGTCCAGTATCACGGCGTTGCCAATGCTGACCGCCGTGCTCAGTAGCATCCCGTTGGCCGCTGTCAGCAGGCTCGTGTTGATGGCGTGGGTACCGCTCTGGGAGATGACACCGATCCTCCCGCCCTCACCAGTCACTTGCTCGGCCGAGAAGCGCACACCGGCGCCGGGGTTGTACAACCCCATGCAGTTCGGGCCCACCAGCGCAATGCCGGCGTTGCGCGCAATCTCGACGATCGCGTCCTGCAGTTGCCGCCCCAGCTCCTCGCCGGTCTCGGCAAAGCCGGAGGTGAACATACCCACGCCGGCCACGCCCTTGGCCGCGGCGTCGGCCATCACCCGCGGCGCCACCTGGCGTGGCACCGCACAGATCACCCAGTCGATTTCATCCGGGATCTCCGTCAGGCTGGTGTAGTTGGTGATCCCCAGCGCCTCGATGCCAGGAATCTCCCGCGGGTCTACCTGGACCGAGTAGACCTTGCCTCTGAAGGTGCTTTGGTTGCGCAGCCACATGTACCCGGAGGCGCCTTTGTCACCCACGACAGCGACGGTGCGAGGATTAAGGGCGCGGGCAAGCCGTTCCTGTGACACCGTCATGCCGCTGTCTCCTTCGCTGCCACCACGACTCGCGCGTCAACGGCCACGGCGCCGTTCGGATAGGCGAACACGGGGTTGAGGTCGATCTCACGCACCTCCGGGTTGTCCTGAGCGAAGCGCGACAGAGACTGCACGATCGCCTCAAGCGCCCCGAGGTCGGCCGCTGGAGCGCCACGGTAGCCCTGCAGCAACGGCAGGCCGCGCAGCTCGCGCACCATCTCACCGGCGTCGCGGGCGCTGACCGGCACGATGCGGAAGGCGACATCCTTCAGCACCTCCACCAGCACGCCACCAAGACCGACCATGAGCACCGGTCCAAACTGGGGATCGGTGGTCATGCCGATGATAACCTCGACGCCGGGTTGTGCCTGGCGCTGAATCGAGACACCGTCGATGCGGGCGTGGGGCGCAGCCGCCCGAATGCCAGCCATCATCGCGTCATAGGCAGCAGCCACTGCCGCTTCATCAGCCAGCCCAAGTCGCACGCCGCCCACGTCGCTCTTGTGCGGCAGGTCGTCCGATAGGACTTTCATCACGGCCGGAAACCCGGCTGCGCGCGCGGCCGCGACCGCCTCGTCGCGGGTGGTGGCAATCTGCGCCGCCACGACCGGCACACCTGCGGCAGCCAGCAGGTTCTTGGACTCAACCTCGTTAAGAATGGTGCGCCCGGCCACCTGAGCCGAGCCAATGATGCCAGCGCTCATACTCACCTCTCGGGAGCGTTCCTCCCGGTCCGCCGGAATCCTAGCCCAGCGCCGCCCTTGGGGCAAATCCGTCGCATCCGGCGGGTAAGGGGGCCCGCGGCTTGGGCGCGCGGGCGCGGTTCGGCCAGTGTGCGGCTAGGAAGATGGCCCGAGCGCCGCCCGCGCGGCGGCGGCCTCGGCCGGGAAGCTGGCGGCGATGACGCCACCTTTGGGCGGGTCGGGCATCTCCTCGGTCGTTAGCTCGATGAACACAGGGCCAGTAGCGGCCAGCGCCTCAGGTAGGCGAACCCGCAGGTCTTCAAGGTCGTCGAAGGCGTAGACGGCCGCGTAGCCCGCGCCCCGGGCCATCGCTGCGAAGTCGATCCGATCGGCGGCGGGAATGGGTTGACTGCCGGAGACTTGATACACGCGGTTCTTAAGGACCACGTGATAGAGGTTTGGCGCGGCGGCGCCGGCGTTGGTGGCGAGAACGCCAAGCTGCATACACAGACTGCCATCGCCGTCCAGCACGATCACCTTGCGCTGCGGCTGGGCCAGCGCCAGCCCGAGCCCGAGGGAGGAGGCGCCGCCCATGAAGCCAATGCAGGGGACCGTGATGCCTTCGGGTGACAGCCGGTGCCATGGCTCAACAGCTGTCATCGTTGGCACGACAATCGCAGCGGCGCGCAGCTCGGCAATGGCGCGCAGGGCAGCTAGTGGCTGGATTGGCATCGCAGCGGTCCTCTCGTCAGCCTTCGATAGAAGCACACACCCGCTATGCCGTCGGCATGCCGATCAGCGCCGCCGCCGGCCCTCGTTTGGCGCGGCTACGCCGGAATAGCTCGCCGATCTGGGCGACATCCTCTGGTCCCTCAAGCAACGCGTACGGCACGGAGAACACATCAAGCAGTGGTTCGCAATAGCGCACCATGCTCCGCTGCGAGTCGCGGGGCACGCGGTCCGGCTCCCGGGAGAGCAGCCCGATCAAGTAGAACATCGGGATCTGCCCATCGATGGCGACGCCGCGCAGCGTGTTGACCGAGGCGTACAGACCGGCGTGCTGGATCAGAAGGGCGGGCTCGTCACCGCCGATCCACAACCCGGCGGCAACGGCGGTGGCTTCGTCCTCGGTGGCGCATGTGATCAGCCGGATGCCCGCGTCTGTGGCCAGCAGCTCAAGGACCGTACGCTGATGGGTGTCAGGCACGGTCACCACAGTGCGGACGCCTTCGACGCGGAGCGCCTCCACGATCATCGATGCCGGGATAGACTGAGGCGGATGCTGTGACACGCGATTACCTCGGTGGGGTTCTGCCCTAGCAACCGGCCGGGCCGCGCGTGCTCGGTACTTTGAGCTCCTGGCCAATGCGCAGGCTGGCGAGGCCGGCCGGGTTGGTGCCGTTCGCCTCGGCCAGAGCCGTCAGCGGTACCCCGAGCTCCTTGGCGATCTCGCAGGCAGTGTCACCTGATTTGACCGTGTAGCTGCCGGGGGTGCCCGGCGTTGGGGTAACCGTGCGCGTGGCGGCAGCGGCGCTAGGGCTGGCGGTGGCGCGACCGGTCACCGTTGTGCCGGTACGGCCGGGCGTAGCACCGGACCTGGCCGGTGTGGCCGATGCTTGGGCCGGGCGCGGCACCTTGAGCTGCTGGCCCACCTTCAGCGCACGTGGGTCTTCGATGTTGTTGGCCTTGAGCAGCTCAGCGAGCTCGACGCCCAGCTCAGCGGCGATCCCGGCCGGCGTATCGCCGGCTTTCACCACATAGACATCCGGCGTCTGGGTTGGACGGCGCGCCGCCTGCGCAACATCCAGCGCGGGGATGGCAGTCGGGATGGTGGCCGGCACCGTCGCCGTGGGCACCGTGCGGGGGTCCTTCAGTTCGCGCGCGGCGTTAGTGACCCCCTGCTTGCCGTCATCGCCACAGGCCGCGAGCGCCATGGCGGCGATGACACCGAGCAGCAGTTTGACGTTCATCGGCAGTCCGGTGGTTCTCTCTGGCTGATGATAGCGGACGGGCGGGCAGGCGGGCCAACACCGCCCCCTAGCCAGCGCTGAAGGCGATCAGAAACGCTAGCCCCATCTGGACGGCAGTCTCCAGCGGAGGCGCTGTGATCCGGTCAATAACGTCCTCGGGAGTATGCAGCAGCCGGTCGTCGGCGCGGTGGATCATGATCGCGGGGATGCGCCGGTCAATGAAGGCGGCGTGGTCGCTACTGGCCCCGATCAACTCGCGGGGCGTCATTGTTACGCCCGCCTGCGCCGCGATGTCTCTGCCCCGGGTCTGCAAGGTGCGTGAGCCGACCAACCACCACTGGTCACCCACCGCCGTCATGTCAAGGTTGAGCATGAAACGGATCGCCCGGCGCTGCTCGTCGGTGAGATTCTCGACATAATACTGACTTCCGAGCAACCCCAGCTCTTCACCAGAGAAGGCGATGAAACACGTCTGCTCGGGATTGCCGCGCGCCGCCTGAACCCGGGCCAGCTCGAGCATAGTGGCAGTGCCGGAGGCGTTATCACTAGCGCCTGGCGCACCTGCAACCGTGTCGTAGTGGCCACCTGCGACCGTCAGGCACTGGCCGCCGGGTGGCCGGCCGATGACGTTATGGGCCGTGACCTGCTCCATACCGCCGTCGAAGCTCAGCGTCACCCGCACCGGGCCGCTGCCACCGGCCGATGCCAGCCGCTGTCCGTCACTGCCGGGGATGGAGAGTGCCGGAATGGGGGGCGTCTGGCCAGTTAGCCGGCCGGAGATCAGGTCACCGTTTGGATCGTAGACCAGCACTGCCGAGGCGCCGGCTGCATAGGCGTTGCGGGCCATATCGCCGAACGTCACTTGTCCACGTCGCACCAGAGCCACCCGCCCACCGATGCCACCTGCTGGATAGTCGGTACTCAGGCCCGCGCCGGCAACGTACAGGTCACCGGTGGCGGTACCGGCAGACGTGCCCGTGAACGGCGTGGCACGCAGGGTCTCCTCGTTCGGCGATAGCACGCGCACGGTCACCGACCGCGACACGAATGTCGAGATCGGGAACGGTTGCAGCTCGACGGCATAGCCAAACGACAGTAACTGCTCGGTGATATAGGCTGCGGCTCGTCGCTCTTCGGCTGAGCCGGCCGTTCGTTCGCCGATGTCAGCAGCGAGCACGCGTGCATGTGCCAGCGCCCGCTCACCGCTCGGAGCGCCGTCTATGGGGTCGGGCGTCGCGGTCATTGCTGGCGTGGTGGTGGCCACGGGCAGATCCGGCGCCGGCGACGCGGTGGCTGTCGCTGAAGCAGGCTCACTCACCGGCGGGGCCGAAGTGAGGGTGTCCGCACTGGTATCACATGCTGCGGCAACCAGCAGCACGAGCAGGATTGAGAGCAGCCGTACAGGCATGGGGTCACTCGCTCAGATAGGAACGGGTAGGCCCGGCAGTACCGCCGGCGCGCGCCGTTGCTGAGGACCGGCGATGCCGCCGGCCCTGGCATCAGTGTAACGCCTGCGCTAACGCCTGCGGTTTCGCCGCCACCAGATGCGAGCGCGCGTCAACGGGCTGTGGCGCCGGGTGAACTCGATGGGCTCACCCCGCCAGTACTGCTGGCGCTTGCGCCGGACCGGCCGGATCGAGAGAAAGATCGCGACGAAGATCACGGCCAGCCCGCCATACGTGAGCCAGCGGGCGATCTCCGGGTAGGAGCCGCGCAGCACCATCGCCACGACCAGCAAGATGGCCGCACCCAGGACCACATGACCGCCGCTGATGCCGCGGGTTAGCCCGCGGAACCGGCCGCGCATCCCCCCCGCCGCGCTCCCGGCCCGCCGCCGCAAGCGCTGCGAACGTGGCTCGTCCGGCACGAACTCGTCCAGTTTGGTGAGGATCTCTTCGATCTCGCGTTCGATGCGGTTTGGCATGGGCGGTGTCCGAAGAGCAGGTCCGGCCCACATTCTACATCCGAGTTTGGAGGCGTGCCACCCGGGACTTGACGTGTCGTTATGCAGATTGACGGAGGCAATGAACGCAAAAGTGCGCGTCGCGACACGGGCAGCGCTCACCGTCCCTGCGCAAAGCCGCCCCGGTCAACGTCACTGCATCTGCGGCGGTTCTCGAGGTCCAGCGCCGGGCCGGTGAGCGATCAGTCAGGTTGACCGCTCCTCGCGCGCCACTGCCACCATGAACCACCGGGCTGGGCCAGAACGGAAACGCCCGTTGGTTATCCATTGAGGGTGACATGACCCGCGTCAGTCCGGTGCCATCCCATCGGTCTCGATTCGCCGGCGTGGCCGGTCCCGGTTGCCCGGCTGTCTCGGTGGTGGCCGCGACCTGGCCGGGAGCCGCCTTCGGCCAGATCCAACAATCCCGCTGCCCATCGTGCCGGCCTGTGCTGGGCCCATCAGGTGCGGTGGCTATGGGATCCGCGCCGGCCTCCCCCTTCGACATACGAACGGCGCTACCGCGCTGCGAAGTTCCTCTGTGGCTCTGGGGAGCGGCAATGGACGTGGCGAACGTCAGCTTAGCCGCTCGGCGTTCCCCACCCACCACCGCCAGGCGTGAGGATGTGCAGTTCGTCGCCCGCGGTGACGGTCAGCGTGACCTTAGCAGGTAGCTCAATGAGGGCGCCGTCTGCTCGCCGCAACTGGTTGTGGCCCGTGGCGCCGGGATGCCCGCCCGCCAGGCCCCAGGGAGCCACGGCGCGCCGCTCGGTGACGAGGGTTACGGTGGCGGGGGCGAGGAACCGATAGGCACGCACGGCGCCGTCACCACCGCGATGCTGCCCGGCGCCGCCCGACCCCTCGCGGATGCCGTACCGAACCATCCGAAACGGATACGCCAGTTCCAGCGCTTCCGCCGGCGTGTTGAGGGTGTTGGTCATATGAGTGTGCACCGCGGACAGTCCATCCCCGCCTGCCCATGCGCCCGAACCGCCGCAGATCGTCTCGTAGTAGGTATAGTGACGCCCGGCGACGGGGTCGTAGCCGCCGATGGTGAGGTTGTTCATGGTGCCGCTGCTGGCTGACGGAATCGTTTCGGGGCAGGCCTGCGCCAGGGCGCCCAGAACGGTATCAGTGATGCGCTGTGATGTCTCCACATTGCCAGCCGAGACGGCGGCCGGTGGCCGGGCGTTGACGACGCTCCCGTCGGGCAGCGTAAACGTCACCGGCGCAAAGCAACCGGCATTGGTGGGCGCGCCGGCATCGAGCAGGCAGCGCACAACATAATAGACGGCCGAGCGGGTGACTGACGCAACGGCATTGATGGAGCCCGGGCGCTGTGCAGCCGAACCGGTAAAGTCACAGTGCAGGCGGCCGCCGGCCAGAGTCAGCCGCACGCGGATCACGACCGGCTCGGCACCGTTGCCGTCGTCATCGAGCACGTCCTCGAACTGGTAGGTGCCTTCGGGAAGCGCCGCCAAGGCCGCGCGCGTGGTGCGTTCGGCGTAGTTGATCAGCGCGTCAAACTGATGGTTGAGCTCGGCCAGGCCATAGTGGCCGGCTAGCTCTGCCAAACGCCGTTCACCGGTGCGCTGGGCGGCGATCTGGGCGTCAAAGTCGCCGCGCCGCTGCTCCGGGACCCGCATATTCCGCAGTACCAGCGCGAACAGGTCCTCGTTCAGCACTCCAGCCCCATACAGCCGCAGCGGCGGGATGATAACCCCTTCCTGGTATAGCTCAGTGGCGACGGGCATCGATCCGGGCGACATCCCGCCGACATCGGCATGATGCGCGCGGTTGGTCACGAATCCTGCCAGCCGCCCGCCGGCAAACACGGGACTGACGAGCGAGATGTCGGGAAGGTGGGTGCCACCCAGGTACGGGTCGTTGAGGATGTACATGTCACCCGGCCGGAACGGTGCCAGCTGGCGGATGGCGTCGATGGCGACCGGCATAGCTCCGAGGTGCACAGGGATATGTGCGGCCTGCGCCACCATCCGGCCGGCGGCGTCAAACACCCCGCACGAGTAGTCGCGGCGCTCCTTGATGTTGGGCGAATGCGCTGTGCGCCCCAGTGTCACGCCCATCTCCTCGGCCACCGACGCCACCAGCGCGCCGAAGATCGCCAGGGTGGCGGGGTCGGACGGGCGGTGGCGACGTTTGGCGGTCATGGCTGCCTTATCCGGTCAGCGAGCCGCTCGGCGAACTCGCGCACGCTCCCGCCGCTGCCTTCGACGAGGACCTCGTCCGGTTGCGCAGCGTGTCGCAGCGCATCACGCACCGCCGCCGTCTCAGCGCCATCACCCTCAGGCAGGAAGGTGATCAGCGTGACGCGCACACCCCGAAACGTACGCGCCAGCTTGGCCAGGTCGGCCAGATCCTGATCGCCGGCCGCGCCCGCATATGGCGCATCCACCACCACGGAGTAACCTTCCTTCAGCAGGCTGATGCCCACGAGTTTAAGCAGCCGGTACGTCAGCGCTAGCTCTGCCTCGTGATCGCGGCTCGGCCGGACGATCCAGCCGGTGGCGATGCTGGAATGGGGCAGCGCTGCGGCCGGTGCGGGCAGCGTCTCTGCCAGCGCCCGCGCAAGCTCGGTCCGATCCGGCCGAGCGGCACCGCGCATCACCACCAGCCGCTGACGAAAGTGCTCGAACATGGTGGTTCACTCGCTTCAGCAGCCTATACCGGCTCGATAATGAGGTCGGCGCCGGCGCCGGCGCGCGCCACCCATCCTGGCGGGATCACCGTCGTGGCGTCCAGTTGGGTGACGATCGCTGGGCCGCGCAGGGTAACGTCTGGCCGCAGGTGCGCACGGCGCCAAATGGCGGTCCGGCGCGGACGGCCAAACCAGACCTCTGCTGTACCGGCGCGCGCCGCTCCTGGCTCAAACGCCGGCGTCAGGTCCACGTCTGGGGGAGGTAGCGACGCGCGAACCCGCATCATGACGACCTCCACTGGCCGGTCCGCGCCGGCATGGCCATAGCGCTGCAGGTGTGCGGCGTGGAAGGCGCCGGTGAGCGCTGCCGGGCTGAGCGAGGGTCCGCGGCGCGTCAGTGGCGCAGCGATCGGCAGCTCAAACGACTGACCAGCATACCGCATGGAAAGCAACGTCTCGGTTGTGATTGCTGTTGCCCCGTGGCTCTCCGCGCGCAGGGCGGCGCGCGCCTGACGTGCCAGTTTTGACGCTAGTGCCTGGAGTGCGCCGGCATCGGCGGGCCCTGCCAGGACGCGCATCACCGGGGCGCTGAACTCGCGCGTCAGAGGCGCCATCACCATACCGAGCGCCGACAGCACGCCCGGGTAGCGGGGTACCAGCACCCGGCGAATGCCGAGTGACTCCGCCAGCTCGCAGGCGTGGAGCGGCCCGGCGCCGCCAAAGGCCACGAGCGTGAAGTCGCGCGGATCATAGCCGCGTTCGACCGAGACCGCACGCACCGCCCGATCCATATTGGCGTTCGTCACGCGCAGGACCGCCTCTGCCGCCTGGGGCACGCCGCCGAACGCCGCCGCGAGCGGCTGGAGGGCCGTCCATGACCGGGCGGGGTACAGTGGCATCCGGCCTCCGAGAAAGTCATCCGCTCGCAGACGGCCAAGAACAGCGTGGGCATCGGAGACGGCCGGCCGCGTGCCGCGGCCATAGCAGGCGGGACCAGGGTCGGCGCCCGCGCTCTCCGGTCCGGAGCGCAGCGCACCACCGCGATCCAGCCACGCCAGCGAGCCACCCCCGGCGCCGACCGTGTGCACGTCGGCCATCGGCGTGCGTACCGCCAGCCCGCCGATCTCCGCCTCGTCTCTGGTCAGGATTCTTCCCGGGCACAGCGCCACATCGGTCGAGGTGCCGCCCATATCGAAGGTGATCACATCGCGGTAGCCGGCGCGTTGCGCCACCGCGAGTGCGCCGGCGACACCCCCAGCCGGGCCGGACAGCACGGTGCGCACGGCAAGCTCTCCGGCGGCGTGGGCGGAGATGGCGCCACCGTCACTGGCCATCACGCGCAGGTGCCGCACCCGTCGGGCCCTGAGTCCGGCGTCGAGACGGTCGAGGTAGCGCTGCATCAGCGGCGCGACATAGGCGTTGACCGCGGTGGTGCTGGTGCGCTCGTACTCGCGGTACTCGGGAAGAATCTCATGCGAGGCCGATACGAACAGTCCCCGCTTGCGCGCGGCTGCGGCTGCGCTCTGCTCGTGGATTGGGTTACGGAAGGAGAACAGCAGACAGATCGCCAGCGACTCGGCGCCGGCCGCCTGGACGCTGTCAAGCGCCCGGTCAAGGTCTGCTTCGGCCAGGGGCTGTAGCACGCGACCAGTAGCATCAATGCGCTCGGTCAGTTCCAGACGCAAATCGTCCGGAATCAGGGCAGGCAGCCGGCTGGGG
>WBZO01003089.1_pt2 | contig 18180 bp, 27 predicted proteins | sample 5204261 | NCBI WGS metagenome assembly WBZO01 (sample SAMN12412400, study PRJNA552823) | activated sludge metagenome | isolation source: activated sludge from anammox sidestream of wastewater treatment plant... | place: USA: North Carolina | collected 2017-09
AGCTGTTGATCGCGATCAAGCGACGAATATTCGCAGCCACATCGCGACGAAGATCACCCTCCAGATGATACTGACCCAGCGCCTGCGCAATCTTCGCAAGCTCTTCGCCCGTCAAATCGTCGGCCTTCTTCGACGGCTCAATCTTCAGCGACTCCACCACATGGCGAGAGCGGGCCGGGCCGATCCCATGAATATAGCGCAGTGCATACTCCACTCGCTTCTTGCCCGGAACATCAACACCCAAAATACGCGGCATATCGTTCTCCTAAAAATCAACCTTGGCGCTGTTTGTGACGAGGGTTCGTGCAAATCACACGCACCACGCCCTTGCGACGAATTACTTTGCAGCGCTCACACACTCTACGAACTGACGATCTTACTTTCATGACCGGAAAATTCCGTTTCCTTGTCCAAGATTTCTCCCACCGACATATCAAAAGGAGACAAGCGAAGCCGAACCCGGTCGCCCGGACCCAACTCCAACGCGCCCCTTTCAATAACGCGCCGATAGGCCACTACTTCATGCCCATTGACTAGCTGGGCGCGAAAAGCCCGCATGTGTAACACAGCGGTCAGTTGCGCGTCCAGAACAATCGCTTCCTCTTTTTCTATTTCCACGTTTCGCATATCGCAATGGCTGCCCGCTCGCTCCCACTCGCTTCGCCTCACATGCCTCAAACACGAGGGCGCGACCGACAGCACATTTCCTAAACAGCGCCGGAAGACTTCGTCAGGATTTCCGCCCGACCCTCCAACACCGCCACCGTATGCTCCACATGCGCTGACGGAAGGCGATCCTTCGTTGTCACCGTCCAACCGTCAGCTAAAACCTCAACATCTGCCATGCCCATGTTCACCATGGGCTCAATCGCGAGCGTCATGCCCACCTTCAGCTTAGGCCCACGACCCGGAGGCCCATAGTTCGGAATCTGCGGATCCTCATGCATACTCCGCCCAACTCCGTGCCCCACGAACTCGCGCACCACCGAAAATCCAGCCTGCACCACAACCTGCTCAATCGCATGCGAAATATCCGACAAGCGCGCACCAGCAACCGCTTCCGCAATCCCCTGCTCCAGCGCCTGCTCCGCCACGCTCACCAAGCGCACCACATTCGGATCTGTCACGCCAACCAACACCGTCGTCGCCGTGTCGCCGACAAAACCCTCATGCACCACGCCCACATCCAAACTCACCACATCGCCCAACGCAATCCGCTGACGCCCCGGAATGCCGTGAACCACCACATTGTTCAGCGATGCACAAATCGCACCCGGAAAGCCGCGATAGCCCAGAAACGCGCTTCGCGCCCCCGCCGCCGCTATCAGTTCACGCGCATACTCATCCAGCTCACCCGTGGTCACACCCGGCGCAATCTTCTTTGCCAACTCGTCGCGAACACGCGCGGCAATCCGACCGCTGGCGCGCATCCGCTCCAGCTCTTCAGGCGTCTTGATGATGATCATTGCGACGAAAGGCCCAGTTGCTGCAAAATCTGCAGCTCCGTCTCGCGCCGATCGCGCGCATCCACACGCACAAACACACCCTTAGCCTGATAATATTCCACCAACGGAGCGGTCTCGCGGTGGAACACATCCAGGCGATTCGCAACCGTCACCTCGTTGTCATCGGCTCGCTGATAGACCTCGCCGCCGCACACATCGCACTTGCCCTCCACCTTGGGGCGCATGCTCCCGATCAAATTGTAGACAGCGCCACACTGGCGGCAGACCCGCCGATTCGAAATGCGGCGAATCACAATCTCACGGGGAACCTCCAGCATGAACACATGCGTGATCCGCCCCCCGCACTTCGGCATCAAATCGTCCAGCAACTCCGCCTGTCGAACATTCCTTGGAAATCCATCGAACATGAAGCGATCTTCCGGCTTCCCCGCCTCCAAGCGCTCCTGCACCATCCGAATGATGACGTCGTCGGGAACAAGCTCGCCCTTGTCCATATAGGCTTTGGCCTCAAGCCCAACCGGGCGCCCCGCGCGGATCGCCTCACGCAGCATGTCGCCCGTCGAAACATGCACAATGCCGACTTGCTGCTTGAGGTCTTCTGCAACCGTTCCTTTGCCAGCTCCCGGCGCGCCAAGCAGAATAATCGCGTGCATCATCGGCTCCCTATTTTGCGCGACTGCGCAGGCGTCCCTTCTTCAGAAAGCCGTCGTAATAGCGCATGACCAGGTGCGACTCAATCTGGCGCATCGTATCCAGCATAACGCCGACGATAATCAACAAGCTCGTTCCACCAAAGAAGTGCGCCACAATCCACGGAATCCGAAACTGCTGAGCCAACACGGACGGGAACACAGCGATCACAGACAGGAAGATCGCGCCCGCCAGCGTGATGCGCGTCATCGTGCGGTCAAGAAAATCTGCCGTCGGCTTGCCCGGACGAATACCCGGCACATAGCCACCATACTTCTTCAAATCGTCCGCAATCTGGATCGGATTGAACTGCGTCGCAACCCAGAAATAGGAGAAAAACAAAATCATCAGGGCATAAATCGTGTTATGCGTGAACGTTCCATACTGTAGCGCCGCGGCCACTCGCTGGGAAAATGCGCCCGGAATCAAGCTGAAGATCTTTGAGGGGAACATCAGAATCGCCTGCGCGAAAATGATAGGCATAACGCCCGAATAGTTCACACGAAGAGGCATGTAGGTGCTCTGCCCGCCATACACCTTGCGCCCGACAACGCGCTTCGCGTACTGAACCGGAATCTTCCGCTGCGCCTGTGTGACCGCAACCGTTCCCGCCACAACCATGAAAACCAAAATCAGCAAACCGACCAAGTGGAACGCGCCAAACTGCGCAACACCATCCACCGGCTTGAACATATTGATCGTCGCCTGGATCGCACCCGGCAACTGGCTGATAATGCCAATAGTAATGATCAGCGACATGCCATTGCCAATGCCGCGCTCCGTAATCTGCTCGCCGAGCCACATCAAGAGCAAGGTGGCCGTCGTCATCGTCAACACCGACATCAACCGGAAACCCCACCCCGGCGCAATCACAATGTCCTGCGTGATCCCCAACGCCTGCGGATTCTCCAGAGTCAACGCCATCGCATATCCCTGCACGATACACAGCAAGACCGTCAAATAGCGGGTGTACTGCGTAATCTTCTGGCGACCCGTGTCGCCCTCGCGAGCGAGTCGCTCGAGCGTGGGAACCACAGCCGTCATCAGTTGCAGAATAATGGACGCACTAATATACGGCATCACGCCGAGTGCACCCACCGCGCAGTTCTGAAGCGCACCGCCACTGAACAGGTCAAACATCCCCACGAAGCTGCCACCCGCCATCTGGTGAATCTGCTGCATGAACTGATGCAGCGCCGCAGCATCCACACCGGGAGTCGGAACCGATGCAAGGAGTCGGCAGATGAAAATGATGCCAAAGGTGAACAAGATGCGCACCCGAAGCTCCGGGATGCGCATACTATTGGAGAAAGCTGAAAGCATCTGTAACTTCCGCTCTAGGCGAGCACTTCGCAGGAGCCGCCCGCCGCTTCAATCTTGGACTTCGCGGACGCGCTGAACGCATGCGCCTTGACCTGAAGTGCGCGGTCAATTTGGCCGCCACCCAAAACTTTAATGCGCGCCTTCTTGCCCGACGCCAAACCCGCCTGAGCAAAGGTGTCCGGCGTCACCGTGGAGCCAGCCTCAAAGCGCTGCAACTGATCCAAATTGACCGCCGTATAGATCACCTTCATCGCCTGCGTGAAACCACGCTTCGGAATGCGGCGAATGAGTTGCATCTGGCCGCCTTCGAAAACAGCCTTGAACTTGTGACCCGAGCGGCCGTATTGACCCTTATGCCCGCGGCCCGACGTTTTGCCGTGACCCGACGATTCACCCGCGCCCACTCGCTTCTTCGAGCGAATGGCACCGGGACGATTTTTGAGAGTGTGAAGATTCATAGATCCACCTATCAGGCAGCCGAGCCATCGCGGCGCAGCGCTAGAATTTCTTCGCGCGATTGCAGACTTTGCAGCGCCTTGACTGTGGCGCGCACCACATTCAACGGATTCGTGCTGCCCATGGATTTCGCCAAAACATCGCGAATGCCCGCCAGTTCCAACACCGCGCGCATGCCGCCACCGGCGATCACGCCCGTACCGGGCGATGCGGGTCGCATAAACACCTTCGCACCACTGAAGCGAGAAATCGCCTCGTGCGGAATGGTGCGATCTTTCATGGTGACCTTAAACATACCGCGCCGAGCCAGTTCCGTGCCTTTGCGAATCGCATCCGAAACCTCATTGGCCTTGCCTAACGCAAAACCAACACGCCCTTCGCGATCCCCTACGACCACCAATGCGCTGAAGCTAAAGCGGCGACCGCCTTTGACAACTTTTGAGCTGCGGTTAATGTGAACAACGCGCTCGTCAAAGCCGCTCTTCCCCGCACTGTTTGAATCTTTATCTCTCATGTGCCTCCGCTAAAACTTGAGGCCGGCCTCGCGCGCCGCCTCCGCCAAAACCTTGACTCGTCCGCCATACGTAAATCCGCCGCGGTCGAACACTACTTCTTTAATCCCTTTGTCCAATGCAGTGCGACCGGCCAATTCGCCCAATTTTCGCGCCGCCTTAACGTTGCTATGCGCTGGTTCGCCAAAGGCTTCGCTCAATGTCGAGCATTGCGCAAGCGTGGTCGAAGTCGCATCGTCGATGAACTGGACATATAGGTGCTTGTTCGAAACAAACACACTCATCCGCGGACGAGTCGCCGTTCCAGCTATGCGCTGGCGCAGGCGCACATGTCGCCGCTTCCGATAGTCTTTCTTTGTTACAACTCTCATGATTAAGCCACCGCCTTACCCGCTTTGCGCCGCACATGCTCACCCTTGTACCGGACACCCTTGCCCTTGTAGGGCTCCGCCGGGAAGTACGAGCGAATCCGCGCCGCTGTTTCGCCAACCAAATGCTTGTCCACACTCGTCAGTGTAATTGTGGTGCCGTCGGAAACTTTGGCTGCAACGCCTGCCGGAACCTCAAAATTGATCGGATGCGAAAAGCCCAATGCAAGAACGAGCTTCTGACCCTGCTGCTGCGCGCGGAAGCCGACGCCCTGAATCTCCAACTCCTTGACATACGGAGTCGCCAATCCCTTGACCATATTTGCAATCAAGCTGCGCGTCGTGCCGTGCATCGCGTTGACTACCTTGTCTTCGCGCGTCGCCGAGATGACAATTTCGTTGCCCTCAATCTTCACTGCGATGCCCGCCGGTATTCGAACTGCCAGTTCGCCAGCCGCACTCTTGCCCTTGATCAGAGCCCCCTCAATCGAGAGGGTGACCCCCTTCAGAACTTCTACAGGTTTTTTGCCAATTCGTGACATAGATTCACCAAACGTAACAGAGAACTTCGCCGCCCACGCCCGCCTTGCGAGCTTCGCGGTCCGTGAGAAGACCGCGGGACGTACTGAGAATCGCAATACCCGTGCCGCCGACAACGCGGGGCATCTCCTCCACCGGCACATACCGGCGGAGACCAGGCTTGCTCACACGACGCAGCCCGCGAATCACAGAGAAATCCGAGCCGCGATAGCGAAGGTGCAGGCGCAAGGTTTTGCGCACACCCTCTTTATCAGATTCGAAGTCTGTGATGTAACCCTCACTCTTCAAGATGCGCGCAATCTCGCCTTTCAGGCGCGAATGCGGCATGGCGACGTCACGTGCGCCAGCGCGGGTTGCATTGCGGATGCGGGTCAACATATCGGAAACAGGATCGCTCAAGCTCATGAATTACCGTCCTACCAACTCGCCTTGACCACACCCGGAATCTTCCCCTGCGAAGCCATCTCGCGGAAGCAGATTCGGCACATTTGAAACTTGCGCATATAGCCACGCCGACGGCCGCAGTTTTTGCAGCGGTGGTATGCCCGCGCCGAGTATTTCGGCGTGCGCGACGCTTTCACCATCCAGGAAATTTTAGCCAAGGACGTTCCTCCAACCTTCTACGCGGCCTAGTTTGCGGCGAACGGCATGCCCAGTGCTTTGAGCAGTTCGCGCGCTTCCTCATTGGTCTTGGCCGTGGTCACCAATGTAATGTCCATCCCCTGCACTTTTTTGACCTGATCGGGGTCAATTTCGGGAAAAATTGTCTGTTCTTTCAAACCCATCGAATAGGATCCGCGCCCATCGAACCCGCGCGGCGAAATCCCGCGAAAGTCGCGAATGCGGGGTAAGGCCGCGTTGATCATGCGCTCCAAGAACTCATACATTCGTGCGCCGCGCAGGGTAACCCGCGCACCGACCGGCTGCCCTTCGCGCAACTTGAAGTTGGCGACGCTCTTGGTGGATCGCGTAACCTGGGCGCGCTGCCCCGTGATGCGACCGAGATCCTCAACGAGTACCTTGAAGGTGTCTTTGTCCACCTGCGAATTGATCCCCATATTCACGACCACCTTCGTCAGGCGTGGAATCTGAAGCACATTCTCATAGCCCCGGCTCTTCTGGAGCTGCGGCGCTATCTCTTTGCGATATTTATCCTGCAACATTGACATAATTCTTTTTCCCAATCGGTTAGGCCTTCGCCGCCGACTTCTTGCCCGTCTTCTTGGCGCGGCCCTCTTCAAATCGGACCAGCTTCGAGATCGGAAGCGCGGCCTCGCGTTCCAAAATCCCACCCTGCGGATTATCCTGCGTCTTGCGCATGTGGCGCTTCACATGGTTGATCCCTTCAACCAAGGCCACTCGATCCGCCGCATTTACGCGGAGCACCTTCCCTGTCCGCCCCTTGTGTTCACCCGAACGAACATAGACAATGTCATCGCGCTTGATGTGTTTAACCCGGCTCATCAGACCACCTCCGGTGCAAGCGAAATAATTTTCATATAGTTGCGCTCGCGCAACTCACGCGCAACAGGACCGAAGATGCGGGTCCCCTTCGGATTGCGATCTGCATCCACGATGACCGCTGCGTTGCGATCAAAGCGAATCTGCGACCCATCTGCGCGGCGAATCACCTGCTTCGTCCGCACAATGACGGCGTCATGCACCTCTCCCTTTTTGACCATTCCGGTCGGGATGGCATCCTTCACAGAGACCTTAATCACGTCCCCAATGTGGGCAAAACTGCGATGTTGGCCGAGAATGTGGATACACTGGAGCGATTTCGCGCCACTGTTGTCTGCAGCATCAAGCCGTGTTTCTTGCGTAATCATATCCGTTTACCTCGCGACTACTTGCTGGCTCGCGCGATCACCTCAACCAGGCGCCAGCGCTTCAGCCGACTCATCGGGCGGCACTCCTCAATTCGAACGGTATCGCCCTGCTTCGCTTCCCCGTTTTCATCGTGAGCATGATATTTTCGGCTCACCGTGATCTCTTTTCCATACACCGCATGCCGAATGCGCCGGGAAACACTCACGACAATGGTCTTGTCCGCCTTGTCGCTGACAACCGTCCCCTTGCGCCCCTTGCGCTTGTGATGTTTAACCTGCTCGCTCATGCCGTCCTCTTGGCCAGGGCCTGTTGCCGGATAACCGTATTGATGCGGGCAATATCGCGCTTGAGCGCGCCAACGCGAGAAGGCTTTTCCAGCCGACCGGAGGATTGCTGAACCCGCAGGTTAAACAACTCTTGGCGCGCATCGCTCAACTTCTGCCGCAACTCGGCTTCCGTAAGTTCTCTAATTTCCGATACCTTCATAAAAATCCTGCCTTCCTACGAGGTGTGTCGCTGAACGAACTTCGTGCGAATCGGCAACTTGCTCGCCGCCAAACGCAACGCCTCGCGGGCCACCGCCTCGGGAATGCCATCCATCTCAAACAGCATCCGCCCAGGGCGAACAACAGCCACCCAACCCTCGACTGGCCCCTTACCTTTTCCCTGACGGACCTCAAGGGGCTTCTTGGTATACGGCTTGTCCGGGAATACACGCAGCCAAAGTTTCCCTTTGCGCTTCATGGAGCGACTGACTGCCACACGGCAAGCCTCTAATTGAATGTTCGTAATCCATGCGCGCCCCATGGACTGCAAACCGTACTCACCAAACGCCAGCGAATTGCCAGACTGAGCGAATCCCTTGCGATTTCCGCGCTGTTGCTTGCGGAACTTAACGCGTTTAGGCATAAGCGGCACGGCTGGCCTCCTTTACCGGTGCTTCCGGCGCCTTGCAAATCCACACCTTGATTCCGATCTTGCCCGCCATCGTATTGGCTTCGGCAAAGCCGTACTGCACATTCGCGCGCAACGTGTGTAGAGGAACTTTGCCCTCGCGATACCCTTCGCGACGCGCCAACTCAGAACCGCCCAAGCGGCCCGAGGAGTGCACGCGGATACCCTGCGCACCCAATTCCATCGCCATCTGAACAGAGCGCTTCAATGCGCGGCGGAAGGAAACGCGGCGCTCGAGCTGAAGCGCAATATTCTCAGCCACCAACTGCGCATTGCAGTCCGGGTCCTTGATCTCCTTGATTTCCACATAGATCTCTTTGCCGGTGGTCTTGGCGAGATCCGCGCGTAGCTTCTCCAACTCCGCACCCTTGCGTCCAATGACAATGCCAGGGCGCGCCGTGAAAACCGAAACGCGCGCGCGATTGGCATACCGCTCAATCAGAATTTCTGACACGGCGGCGTCCTTCAGGCGCTCCTTGACGAGGTCGCGAATTTTGTTGTCTTCATGCAACAGCGTGCCGAAGCTCTTCTTGTCGGCGAACCAGCGCGAACGCCAATTCTTAGTGACGGATACCCGAAAGCCCGTCGGATTTACTTTCTGTCCCAAGCGAGTGCTCCTTATTTCCCGAAGAAATTGTTCTATTTTCCAGTTGTTTTCGACTCCGTCAACACAATCCGAATATGGCTTGTGCGGCGAAGAATAGGGCTGGCGCTACCCCGGGCGCGCGGCCAAAAACGCTTGATATGAGGCCCCTTCTCGACGACGGCTCGCTTGACGATCAAACGATCCACGGAGAGACCTTCATTATTTTCCGCATTCGCAATGGCCGAACGCAGGGTCTTCCCCAACAAAACGCCCGCCTTGCGCGCATTGAAATCAGCAATTCGCAATGCCTCCGCAGCCGGACGCCCTTGAATGGCACGCGCTAAATCGTGCGCCTTCGAGGGCGACATCCGCACATATTTACTTACTGCTTCAACTTCCATAATCCGCCTCATTCTCTCCGCGATCGCCAAACGACGACCCGGTCACCTTCCTGCGGGAACCGATCCTCAGCCAGGGCTTCAATACGCCCAGCCGCGATCCGCTCGCGCACCTCAACAACCTTCACGCGCGCAACTAGTCCCCCATCACGAATCACCGCGAGCATCAAACCGCTCCGCAATCCGTCACGGGCTCCGGCCCTCAACGCAACCAAGCCTAACTCCCGATTCGCTTCGAGGACACTCCAGCCGGCCAACAAAACATCCCCTTGCACCTGCTGCCCGCCATCGGACAGCCGCTCAGGCACCACCTGCAAGCGATCACTCGCATACTGCTCATCGGCCAAACGGGCCAACAGCCCATCCCGCTCCGCGCGCAGTTGCGCGATATCTGCCTGCAGCTCTAAATTCTCTTCCACCAACCTCCGAGCAAGCAACTCTGCTTCCTCGGCTGCTGGCACCCGATCCGCACCATACGAAAGGTAATGCGCGCTGCCAATCAGCATCGCAGCCAACCCTATCGCACGCTGCCAGCCCCGGATCATGGCCCGCCCGGTTCAGGACGCCACCCCTCTACTTGAGGGCAACCGTCTTGTCCGTAGTCGCTCCATGTTTGCGGAAGGTCCGCGTCGGCGAAAACTCGCCCAGCCGATGACCTACCATGTTTTCTGTCACAAAAACCGAATTGAAAACTTTCCCGTTGTGCACCGAAAATGTGTGCCCAATGAATTCCGGAATAATCATCGACCGACGCGCCCACGTCTTAATGGGCCGCTTCTGGCCGCTGCGATCAAGCAGTTCGACCTTCTTCATCAGCTTGGCGTCAACATAAGGACCCTTGCGTATGGAACGACCCATGACTTACTTCCTCCGCTGCACAATAAAGCGACCACTCGTCTTGCGTGGATCGCGCGTCTTTTTGCCCTTGGCCAATTTGCCCCACGGCGAACGCGGATGACCACCACCCGAGCTGCGACCTTCGCCGCCGCCCATGACGTGGTCAATCGGGTTCATAGCAACACCGCGGACTGTCGGGCGAATGCCCAGCCAGCGCTTGCGACCGGCCTTGCCCAACGAAATATTCTGATGCTCCAAATTGCCAACCTGCCCGACAGTCGCGAAGCAATTTTCGCGCACCAGCCGAATCTCACCAGAGGGCAACCGAATCTGAGCAAAACCAGCCTCAATCGCCATAATCTCGGCAGAGCCACCGGCGCCGCGAACCAATTGCGCGCCCTTGCCCGGATAAAGCTCAATATTGTGAACCGGCATGCCCGCAGGAATCCGATTCAACGGAAGCGCGTTGCCTTCAGTCGGCTCTACGGAAGCACCCGCCACGAGGACTTGCCCCACCTTCATGTTCAGCGTCGCAAGGATGTATCGCTTTTCGCCATCCTTGTAGGTGAGCAGCGCCAAGCGAGCCGAACGATTCGGATCATACTCAATCGCTGTGACAGTCGCCGGAATATCGCGCTTGTCTCGCTTGAAATCAATCAACCGGAGAAAGCGCTTGTGCCCTCCCCCGCGGTGGCGAACCGTGACCCGACCATACATATTGCGACCGGCCTTCGATTTCTGCGCAACGACCAGATTCTTTTCCGGGCGCTTTCCGCGCGTCAAATCGGAAAAGTCAGCCAGCTCGGTAAAGCGGCTCGAGGGAGTAAGAGGGCGATGGGATTTCAACGGCATGGCGTATTTCCTAGGTCAAATCAATTTTGTCGCCGTCTTTTAGCGTAACAATCGCGCGCTTGCGGTCCGGGCGAAAACCCACACCACCGCGCCGATTGCGCTTCGGCTTACCCGCGCGCGTCATCGTGTTCACTTTGGTTACACCCACTTTGAACAACTTCTCGACTGCGCTCTTAATTTCAATCTTGTTGGCGTCGCGGCTCACTTCGAAGAGATACTGATTCTGCCTCTCGGTGAGGCCAGCGCCCTTTTCCGTCAACTTCAAGCGACGAATAATCAGTTCCGGAGATTTCACTTGGCCGCCTCCCGTCCACCACCCAGGCGATCCTGCAGTCGGGCCAGCCCCTCGCGCGTAATCACCAAAAACGGATACTTCAAAACATGCAGCGGATTGACATCCGACGCGCGAACCACAGCCACGCGCTCCAAATTGCGCGAGGCCAGCAGCAACTCACGCGGCGTCACATCGGTCACCAAAAGCGCACCGCTCTCCACTTTCAGGCCCTTCAGTATCGCCACCAAATCCTTGGTCTTGGGCTGAGCCAAGGCGAGAGAGTCAATCACCCGAACCCCATCCGACGCCAACTTGTCGGTAAGCGCCTTGCGAAGCGCCAAACCAGCCTTCTGACGAGGCATCGCCTTGGCGTAGCTGCGCGGCTTCGGACCAAATACTACGCCACCACCTGTCCAAACAGGTGACTGGCGATAGCCGGCACGAGCGCGGCCCGTGCCCTTTTGCCGCCACGGCTTCTTTCCACTGCCCGCAACATCGCCCTTTGTCTTCGTGCTGTGCGTACCCGCTCGCGCATTCGCACGAAGGGTCACTACGGCCTGCACCAAAGACTGGCTCGCCCTCGCAGGCGCCTGCAACGCTGCGGGAATTTGAACCTCGCCGACAGCCTTGCCCTGTTGATTATGTACCGGAAGCGCACTCATCTTACTTCGCCGCCTTCTTCAGAGCCTTCTTAATAACAACAAAGGCACCCGCCGGTCCCGGCACGGAGCCTTCCACCAAGATAACGTTGTCAGCCGCGCGAACTTGCACAACGCGCAAGTTCTGCGTCGTCACATGAACATTGCCCATGTGGCCCGGCATGCGCTTGTTCTTCAAAACGCGCGATGGCCACGTACGCATACCAATGGAACCCACGCGACGATGCGACATATGCCCGTGCGATTGAGGACCGCCGCCGAAGCGATACCGCTTCACAACGCCCTGAAAGCCCTGCCCCTTGGTCACACCACTCACATCCACATGAGAAACACCATCAAAAATGGCTACCGTAATCTGCGCGCCCTCTTTGACATCCTCATTGCCCTCGACCTCAATCTCGCGCAACAACCGCTGCGGTTCCACGCCAGCCTTTTTGAAGCGTGCGAGACCCGACTTGTTCACGCGCGTCGCCTTCTGGGCAGCAAAACCCAACTGTGCGGCATCATATCCATCGCGCGCCGCCGTCTTGCGCTGCACCACGACACACGGACCTGCCGCGAGGACAGTCACCGGCACATAGCGGCCAGCGTCGTCATACACCTGGGTCATACCCAGCTTCTTCCCGATAATACCGTTCATGCTACTTCCTGCACCCGACTCTCCTCGCCAGCGCGCTGACGTCGAAGTCCGGCGCCGCTCCTATATCTTAATCGTAATGTCCACACCTGCGGGCAGATTCAACTTCTTCAACTCGTCAACCGTCTTGATCGTCGGCTCGATGATATCGAGCATGCGCTTGTGTGTCCGAATCTCGAACTGCTCCATGGACTTTTTGTCCACGTGCGGACTGCGATTGACACTGTAGCGCTCGATCTTCGTCGGAAGCGGAATGGGGCCCGCGACCCGTGCGCCCGTGCGCTTGGCCGTCTCGACGATGTCACCCGCCGACTGGTCCAGCACCCGATGGTCGTATGCCTTGAGCCTGATGCGAATTCTTTGCCCGGTCATGTTCTACCTGTTTACTATACTTTCTTGTAAATTCTGCGGCACAATTTCAAATCGTGCCGGCTCTACACTATAACTAGCCCGCCCACGCGTGAGCGAACGCAGCCCCGTCGAGTACCCAAACAGCTCCGCAAGCGGAATCTCCGCCTGCACAACCTGCACTCCCTCCTGAGCCACCACTTCTTTGATGCGACCGCGGCGCCCATTGACGTCGCCAATCACATCTCCCAGATTCTCATCCGGCGTCACAATCTCCACTTTCATGACGGGCTCCAGGAGCGCGGGCTGAGCCGCGCGAACCGCTTCGCGAAGCGCCATTATGGCTGCGGAACGGAACGCAACTTCCGAGGAATCCACCGGATGAAAGGCGCCTTTTATAGTGCGTACCTGAACGTCAATCAAGGGATAATTTGCTAAAATCCCGGTAATTAATCCGTCGTGTATGCCCTGCTCAATAAATTCGTGAAATTGGGCCGGAATCTGCGATTCTGGAACATCAAATTCAATCTGATTCCCCTGCCCGCGCTCGCGCGGAGAGACCTCAAAGGTCACGGCAGCGAAGTGAGAGCGCCCCGCAATCTCGCGCTCGAATGTATGCGACGCCGTCGCGCTATTGAGAATCGTTTCTCTATAAGCAACGGTCGGTCGCCCCGCGTTCGCCTGCACTTTGAACTCGCGCAGAAGCCGATCGCGAATGATCTCCAAATGCAGCTCGCCCATGCCGCTGATCAAGGTCTGCCCCGTATCGGCATCCGTCTTCACCAAGAAGGTCGGATCTTCATCCGACAGCGCCTGAAGCGCATCGCGCAATTTGTCGCGATCGCCTTGCGTCTTCGGCTCAACGGCCATGGCAATGACCGGCTCTGGAAACGCGATGCGCTCGAGCAGGATCGGCTGATTCTCCGCGCAAAGTGTATCGCCCGTGGTGATCTGTTTGAGTCCGACCAGCGCGCCGATCTCGCCGCTGTACAACTGCTCAACATCCTCGCGCTGATTCGCGTGCGTCCGCAACAAGCGCATCACCCGCTCGCGCTTGCGCGTGCGGGGATTGTAGACGGACGCGCCCTTTTTCAAGACGCCGGAATACACGCGGATGTACAACAACTTGCCGACATACGAGTCATTGGCGATTTTGAAGACCAAACAGCTCAGTGGAGCATGATCGTCGGCCGGACGCGACTCCGCTTCGTTTGTCTTAAGGTGATGCCCGACCACATCCGGAACATCCAATGGCGAGGGCAAATAGTTCACCACGGCATCGAGCAGAGGCTGGATGCCCTTGTTTCGCAGAGAGGTGCCGCAGAGAACAGGGACAAAGACGCCGGCAATGGTCGCGCGGCGAATGGCCGCTCGCAGCGCGTCGGCCTCGACGTTCACATCCTCGAGAAAAGCATGCATCAGCTCGTCGTCGCGCTCGGCCACCGCTTCTACCAAAGCGGCGCGGGCCGACTCGGCCTCCTCGCGATGTTCCTCCGGCCAGTCACTCTCGACAATCGTCGTCGCCTCCCCGCTTGTGTCGAAGGTCAACAATTTTCGAGAAACCAGATCGAGCGCTCCGATGAAACTGGCTTCACTGCCCACCGGAAGCTGAATGGGCCACGCTCCAGCGCCGAGCCGCGATCGCATCTGTTCAACGACCCACGCGAAGCGTGCGCCTGTGCGATCCATCTTATTGACGAACGCAATGCACGGAACTTTGTAGCGTCGAGCCTGACGCCAAACGGTCTCGGACTGCGGTTGAACCCCCGCGACTGCGCAGAACACGCCAATCGCTCCATCGAGAACGCGCAGCGACCGCTCGACCTCCGCAGTGAAGTCCACATGCCCAGGCGTATCAATGATGTTGATCTGGCAGTCGCGCCAACTGCACGTCGTCGCGGCGCTGGTGATGGTGATGCCGCGCTCGCGCTCCTGCTCCATCCAGTCCATCGTCGCGGTCCCGGCGTCCACTTCGCCGATACGATGCACCCGACCGGTATAAAAGAGCATTCGCTCGGTCGTAGTCGTTTTCCCGGCATCAATGTGCGCGATGACGCCGATGTTGCGAATGCGAGAAAGAGGCTGCGTGCGATCCGCCGCTTCACGCCGAGCGGACGGAACAGAAGGCTGCTGCGCTTTCTCGGCGGAAGAGGTCATGGCAGCAGCGGATCACGCCTACCAGCGATAATGGGCAAATGCTTTATTCGCCTGGGCCATCTTATGCGTATCTTCACGCTTCTTGACGGCATTGCCCTGGTTCTTGGAGGCGTCCAAAATCTCGTTAGCAAGCGCGCGGCGCATGGACACACCCTTGCGACCCTGGGCATACGAAACCAACCAGCGCATCGCCAATGCGTTCTGCCGATCGGCGTCCACTTCCACCGGAACTTGATAGGTTGCGCCACCGACGCGGCGCGACTTGACCTCAACACGAGGCTTCACATTGTCTAAGCCCGTGCGAAGAACCTCAATCGGATCCTGCTTGGTCTGCTCGGCAATGGTGTCCAAAGCTCCATACACAATAGCTTCGGCCACAGAGCGCTTGCCGCGCTGCATCACCTTCGTAATCAACACCCCCACCTCGGGGCTACTGAATCGAAGTTCCGGGGCCTTTTCACGTTTTTCTGCACGACGACGTCTCATGGGATAATCCTACTACTTGCTAGCTTCTTTTTTGGGGCGTTTCGTGCCGTACTTGGAGCGGCCACGGCGGCGCTGTCCCCAACCCGGTTGCTCATTGACACCCGAGCAGTCGAGGCTGCCACGCACAATGTGATAGCGAACGCCGGAGAGATCCTTCACGCGGCCGCCGCGAACGAGCACCATGCTGTGCTCTTGCAGGTTGTGCCCGACTCCGGGAATGTACGCCGTTACTTCGACGCCATTGGTCAAGCGAACGCGCGCGATCTTGCGAAGCGCAGAGTTCGGCTTCTTCGGCGTCATGGTCTTGACGAGAAGGCACACGCCTCGACGCTGTGGGCACTTTTCCAGCGCCGGTGACTTGCTTTTATACTTGGACGCAAACCGTCCCTTACGTACCAGTTGATTAATTGTTGGCATATCTGTTCCTACATTTGCAAAAGGGCGGCAAGAATAACAGCCTCCTTCCGCTTTGGCAACTATTCCTCTGTCTCGGTTCTCGCGGCATCGCCAAAACGGTCGCCCAGCAGCTCTTCTGCCGAGATCGGTTCCGCCAGCGGCACCAGTTTGATGTTCTTGTACATCCCAAATCCAGTACCCGCCGGAATCAGGTGCCCCATAATCACGTTTTCCTTGAATCCGCGCAGATGGTCAATGCGGCCCAAGGTGGCGGCATCGGTCAGCACACGTGTCGTGTCCTGGAACGAAGCGGCCGAAATAAAGCTCTCGGTCTCCAAGGATGCTTTTGTGATGCCGAGCAAGACTGGCGACGCTTGCGCAGGGCGCTTGCCTTCGGCCATCGCGCGCTGGTTGACATCCAAGAACGCCTGCTTCTCAACCTGTTCGCCCCACAGAAACTCGGTATCGCCGGGCTCGGTGATGCGGACTTTCTTGAGCATCGAGCGAACAATGATCTCGATGTGCTTGTCGTTGATGTCCACACCCTGCAAGCGGTACACAGTCTGCACCTCGTTGACCAGATATTCCTGCAATTCCTGAGGACCGCAAATTTCGAGGACTTCCTGGGGAACCACGGGGCCTTCCGTCAATTGTTGACCCTTCTTCACTCGGTCGCCCTGGAAGACGACGATGTGCGTATCCATCGGAATCAAATGCTCTTCCTCGGCACCCGTCATCGGATCCTTCACCAGCAGTTTTCGACGTCCGCGAGCAGTGCCCGCAAATTCCACAATGCCGTCGATACGCGAGATCTCCGCTGCGTCCTTCGGACGACGCGCTTCAAACAGCTCTGCCACGCGAGGCAAACCACCCGTGATATCCTTGGTGCTTGTCATCTTGCGCGGCGTCTTTGCAAGCATCGCGCCTGCCTCCACCCGCTCTCCATTGCGCGCAATAACGTGTGCATCGGCCGGAATCGGGTAAGAGTGCGTGATCTCCTGGGTGTCAAGAGAGCGCAGCACAATCTGCGGGTGCAGACCTTCCTTGTGCTCCAGGACAACAAGACCTTCAATCCCGGTCGCTTCGTCAACCTCTTTCTTGACCGTCACGCCTTCGATAAAGTCGCGCAATTCGATCGTACCACGCGATTCGGAGAGAATCGGCACGTTGTACGGATCCCACTTGACGAACGACTGGCCCTTCTTGACCGAGCCGTTGTCCTCCACGGCAATTGTGGCGCCAATCACCAACGTGTGTTTCTCAAGCTCGCGCCCTTCGCCGTCATAAATGCCGATGACGCCATTCTTGTTCAGCACCACAAAGGTGCCTTCCTGCGTTTTGACTGTGCGCAGGTCTTGATAGTGAATGATTCCGTCATTGCGCGCGATGATTTGCGGCTGCTTGAACACGGCAGCGGCCGTACCACCGATGTGGAACGTACGCATCGTGAGCTGAGTGCCCGGCTCGCCGATGGACTGCGCGGCGATGATGCCCGTGGATTCGCCCAACGCAACCGGTCGGCTCGTCGCCAGGTTTCGACCATAGCAACGCGCGCAGCATCCGCCGCGCGATTCGCACGTCAACACGCTGCGGATGCGAATGGAATCCAAACCGAGTTTGTCAATGCGATCGCGCGCCTTCTCGTCAATCTCTTGATCAGCGGCCACAATCACATCCTTCGTCAGCGGATCGCGAATATCATCCGCCGCCGTGCGGCCCAGAATACGGGAGGCGAGAGGAACGAGTTCGTCGTCGCCTTCCAGAATGGGCTTGATCTCAATGCCGTTGAGCGTATTGCAGTCTTGCTCGACAATGATCACATCCTGCGCAACGTCAACCAGCTTGCGCGTCAAATAGCCGGCATCGGCCGTCTTGAGCGCCGTATCCGCCAACCCTTTTCGAGCGCCGTGTGTAGAGATGAAATACTCCAGCACGCTCAACCCCTCGCGGAAGTTGGACAGAATGGGCTTCTCGATAATCTCGCCCGAGGGCTTGGCCATCAAGCCGCGCATACCCGCGAGCTGGCGAATCTGCTGACGATTGCCTCGCGCGCCCGAGTCCACCATCATGTAGAGCGGGTTGACATCATGGCGACCCTCATTGAATTCCAATGCGCCAAACATAACACCGGAAATGCGGTCGGTTGCATGTGTCCAGATGTCAATGATCTTGTTGTAGCGCTCGCCGTCCGTGATGATGCCCTTGCGATACTGGGACTCAACATCCGCAATTTGCTTGTTGGCATCGGCCACGATTTCCTTCTTGTCCGCCGGAACAATCATGTCCGCCAAACCGATCGAAACGCCGGCCATCGTCGCGAACTCAAAGCCCAACGCCTTCAGGCGATCCAAGCAGCGAACCGTTTCCTCGTGCCCGGCGATTTGATAGCAGCGATATTGATCAGCCCAAAC
>WBZO01003516.1_pt1 | contig 18173 bp, 13 predicted proteins | sample 5204261 | NCBI WGS metagenome assembly WBZO01 (sample SAMN12412400, study PRJNA552823) | activated sludge metagenome | isolation source: activated sludge from anammox sidestream of wastewater treatment plant... | place: USA: North Carolina | collected 2017-09
GGCGCAGATCGCCACACATTCTATTCGTCGTCGGCGCGACCATCACCAAAACCGCCCTCAAATCGAAGTTTTTCAGCAGCCTGCTAGAGACCGAACAGGCGCTGCGCCAAACCGCCGTTGATCGATGCTTGTTCGGCCGCGCTGAAACCTGCGGCGGCCACCACCTTGACCGGCTCGGGATCGCCAATCGGAAACGGCATATCGGAGCCGAGCATGAGACGATCTGCTCCGACCTCGTCGGCGAGAAAGCGCAGAACCCGGCGGTCGTGCACGAGCGTATCGTAATAGAGTGTCCGCAGCGCCGCGTCCGGATCGGCGAGCTTATCCTTGGCGAGATCGTAGTTGCGGCGCAACCGGCCGATCACAAAGGGTAGCGCCGCGCCGCCAATGCCTATCACGATCCGCGCATTGCGGTAGCGCGTCACATGCCCGGAATAGATCAGCCGGCTGACCGCGATCAGGGTATCGGTGATGCGCCCGACCGCATTGGCCATTCCATAGTCATGGACGCGGTTGTCTCCGCATTCGAACACCGGATGGATGAAGATCACCGAGCCAAGATCATCCGCGGTTTTCCAGAACAGGTCGAGTGCGGGGTCGTCGAGCACGCCGCCGACGCCCTTCGGCTGCGTCCCGATCATCGCCCCACGCAAGCCCGCGGCATGGGCTTCGCGCAGCACTTGCGCCGCCGCCGCGCCGTCCTGCAGCGGCACGCTGGCGAGCGGAACAAACTCGGGGTGCGCCGACGCGGTCTGCGCAAAATGCTCGTTGATGAGCTGCGACCAGCGCACGCCTTCTGCGGCCGGCACTTCGTAGGCCACCATGTCCAGCCAAGTACCGACAACCTGACGGGTAATCCCCTGCGCCGCCATCCAGGACTTGCGTGCCGCCGTATCCATCAACGGCTTGGCGATCGGACGAGTTGGCTTTCCGCCGTTGAAGGAGAACCCGATGCTTGCACTGTCCTCGATCACGCGGATCGACGGGAAACTGCCGGCCTTCGCACGTATGGCGTCCACAAGGCCCGGAGAAACAAGGTGGCCGTGACAGTCAATCATCATGAAGTTTCTTCCGTTTGGCGGCGCGCGCCTTTGCTATCGCATCCCCTGCCGCGCGCTGCAAATCGCAACCGCTGGGTGTCGATGCGCCGCGTTGGCCACGCCACGCTAGCATCGGCACCAGCGTCTGTCCGCCTGCTATGATGGGGATATCCTCTTCGGCCGCCAGAAGCGCGCACGCCACCTCAATCGAACTCGGCCGTACATAGTCAAACGGTGTGGGCTTCACGCCTGGAGGCTCCGGACAGGACGTGCCACTACGTCGTGATGCTGCCAGCAGAAGACGGAACGACGATCCTGACGGGCCGTAATGGCCGGCTCGCTGCGAGGGCGGCCGCCGTGTACGCGAACGAGACGGCGAGCACAACTGCTATCAACGAACAGCGGCGGGAATTCCAGTTCGAGATCCTCACTTTGCCTTGCCCTATGACATTTTGGCTAGAACTGATTCAAGGCGCAAATTGTCACCTTGATCTAGGTCAAGCCGCATGAGACATGATAAAAATACTGGTACCAATTGGAAACAGACGAAGCCGGGGAGTGAGATGATCCGCCGTTTGCTCAATGTCACGCTGTGGGTGGTCGCATTGTGGACGCTGCCGGTTATTTCCGCGTCCGCGCAGGGGTTCCCGTCAAGCACGGTTATCATTGTGGTGCCTTACCCTGCCGGCGGCAGCACGGATGTGCTGGCGCGCGCCGTAGGCAATGAGCTCAGCAAGCTCTGGAAACAACCAGTGGTGGTCGAAAACCAGGGCGGTGCAAGTTCGATCATCGGCACCAACCGGGTCGCCAAAGCCGCCCCCGACGGACACACTCTCTTGCTGACCATCGACGCCACGGTGGTCCATAATCGTTTCCTCTTCAAAAAGCTGCCTTACGATCCAGATAAGAGCCTGCTTCCGGTTACAATGCTTGCCAAGAGCGGGCAGCTTGTCATCGCGAATCCATCGTTTCCGGCAAAGAATCTGCGTGAACTGGTGGACGCCGCGCGCCGCGTGCCCGGTGAGATCGCCTACGGCTCGTACGGCGCCGGCACGCAGCCGAACCTGTTGTTCGAGACACTCGGCGAACGCGAACACTTGAAGTTCCTCCAGGTGCCGTACAAGGGGATCGCTCCGGTTGTAACCGCGGTGGTGGCGGGCGAGGTGCAGGTTTCGGTGGCAAGCCCAGCGGCGGCTGCCTCGATGGTGAAAGGCGGCAAGGTCAAGGCGCTGGCGATCGGCGGCTCGAAACGATCGGACTTGTTCCCCGATGTTCCGACCATGGTTGAGTCGGGCTATCCCTACATTGACTCCGCGATCTGGTGGGGGATCTTCGCGCCCGGTGGGACCAGTGCCAAGCTGGTCGACCAAATCAATCGCGACGTCGCGAGCGTTGCAAAGCAACCAGACTTCATTCAAAAGTACATGACGGCCTTTGGCATGGACCCGGTTTTGGGCTCACCGGCAGAATTCACCGCCGCGATCGCGAACGACGTGAAGATGACTGCGGACATGGTGAAGGCAGCCGGTGTCCAGCCGGTGGAATAATAAAGATATCAAGCGCTTTCCACAGCGGTGCGCTTATCGTTTGCACGCGGCGACAGGACGCGATTCGGAATAGTTCGTTAACATCGACCAATACAAATTGAGTGTGGTCGAGCGCCGGCTTCGTACGTCGAAAGTCGAGCGCTTCCTTTTGACCTACATCAACAACTGATTGCTGCGCTGCGGTAGAAGTCGTCATGTCAAGGAAGGAAACAACGCCTTCCCGGGGCATGACATGGTCACCGATCCTGACACCGAATCGCAACGCCGTCCCCTGGACCGGCGTCAGTTCCTGTCCGGTTCATGGGATGCCAGGCGCGATATCGTTGAATCGCAGCCGGTAGATCGCCGCGAGAGCGCAACTATTCTCGTGCAAGCTCGGCCCGAGCGACTCGCCGACATCGAGTGCAAACTGCAATCACTTGGAGGATTGACCATCAGCCGCTGCGAAGCGGCCGGCAAGCTTCAAATCACTACCGTACTGACCGAGTCGCGTGGGCTGTCGGACGCTCTTGAATCCATCACCGCGCTGCCGGGTATCCTCGCCGCGACGCTCACCGGCGCGAAGTTTTCGGAGGACATCGCATGAACATTTGCGGCGTCCTCGTCCACGCTTTTCCCGACCGTGTTGCGCAGGTGGCGTGCGCGCTCGAACGCTTGGCCGGAGTCGAACTGCACGGCCAGGCCGACGGCGGGCGCATCATTCTCACGATCGAAGATACACCCGCGACCAAGGCGGTCGACGGGCTTGCCGCCATTCATGCACTGCCCGGTGTCGTCGCGGCAGCGCTGATCTATCACCACTGCGAGCCTGCGCCTTTGGACGCAGGCTCGCCTGTTTTGGAGACTTGACATGATCGAGCAAACCCGTCGCGACATGATCAAATCGGCGGCGGTTGCCGCGACGGCTGCGGCCGCCGGCGTGACGCTGCCCGGTTCGTCCACGCCGGCGCAGACGCCCGGTACACGCGGCGACGGTATCCGCTGGGACAAGGGCGTGTGCCGGTTCTGCGGCACCGGCTGCGGCGTGCTGGTCGGCGTCAAAGGCGGTCGCGTGGTCGCGACGCAGGGCGATCCCGATGCGCCGGTCAACCGCGGGCTCAACTGCATCAAGGGCTACTTCCTCTCCAAGATCATGTACGGGCAGGACCGTCTGACCCGTCCGCTGCTGCGCATGAAGAACGGCAAGTTCGACAAGAACGGCGAGTTCGCGCCGGTCAGCTGGCAGCAGGCCTTCGAGATCATGGCGGAGAAGTGGAAGGCCGCGCTGAAGAAGAGCGGGCCGGCCGGCGTCGGGATGTTTGGTTCGGGCCAGTGGACGATCTGGGAAGGCTACGCCGCCGCCAAGCTCTACAAGGCCGGCTTTCGTTCCAACAATCTCGATCCCAATGCGCGCCATTGCATGGCTTCGGCGGTCGCGGGGTTCATGCGCACCTTCGGCATCGACGAGCCGATGGGCTGCTATGACGATCTCGAATATGCCGACGGTTTCGTGTTGTGGGGCGCCAACATGGCGGAGATGCACCCGATCCTGTGGTCGCGCCTCACCGACCGGCGGCTCACCCACGGCGGCTGCGAGGTGCACGTACTCTCGACCTTCGAAAACCGCAACTTCGAGCTCGCCGACAACGCGATAACTTTCGTGCCGCAGAGCGATCTCGCGATCCTCAATTTCATCGCCAACTACATCATTCAGAATAATGCGGTGAACCAGGATTTCGTCGGCAAGCACGTCGCCTTCGCGCACACCGTCGAGGACATCGGCTACGGCCTGCGCCCCACCCACGAACTCGAAGTCAAGGCGAAGAACGCCTCGCACAAGACCGGCAAGGACGGCGCGCTCGATCCGGCCGGCATGCGCGACGTGAGCTTCGATCAGTACAAGGAAGCGGTGGCGAAATATACGCTCGAGTATACCGCCAAGCTGTCGGGCGTCGAGCCCGAGAAGCTCGTCAATCTCGCCAAGCTTTATGCCGATCCGAAGAAAAAGGTCGTGTCGTACTGGACCATGGGCTTCAATCAGCATGCCCGCGGTACCTGGGTGAACAACCTCGTCTACAACATCCACCTGCTGACCGGAAAAATCTCCGAACCCGGCAACGGCCCGTTCTCGCTGACCGGCCAGCCGTCCGCCTGCGGAACGGCGCGCGAGGTCGGAACCTTCGCGCATCGGCTCCCCGCCGACATGGTGGTGACCAATCCGGCGCACCGCCAGGTGACCGAGAAGCTGTGGCAGCTGCCGGAAGGCACGCTGCCCGGCAACATCGGCTATCACGCCGTCGTGCAACACCGCATGCTCAAGGACGGCAAGCTCAACGCCTATTGGGTGCAATGCACGAACAACATGCAGACCGCGCCCAACATGAACGAGGAGGGTTATCCGGGCTACCGCAACGCCGACAACTTCGTCGTGGTGTCCGATCCTTATCCGACCGTGACGGCGCTCGCCGCCGATCTCATCCTGCCGACCGCGATGTGGATGGAAAAGGAAGGCGCCTACGGCAATGCCGAGCGGCGCGGCCAGTTCTGGCGCCAGCAGGTCAAGGCGCCGGGCGAAGCGCGCTCCGATCTCTGGCAGACCATCGAGTTCTCGAAATACTTCAAGGTCGAGGAGGTCTGGCCCGAGGAGTTGATTGCCAAGAAACCGGAGTATCGCGGCAAGACACTCTACGACGTCCTCTACGCCAACGGCGTGGTCAACGAGTTCCGGCTAAACGAGACGCAGCAGGGCTTTGAGAACGACGAGTCGCACGCGTTCGGGTTCTACGTCCAGAAGGGCTTGTTTGAGGAATACGCCCAGTTCGGCCGCGGCAAGGCGCACGATCTCGCCCCCTTCGACATGTATCATAAGGCGCGCGGGCTGCGCTGGCCGGTGGTCGACGGCAAGGAGACGCTGTGGCGCTTCCGCGAGGGCTACGACCCTTACGTCAAGGCGGGCGAGAGCGTGAAGTTCTACGGCAAGCCCGACGGCAAGGCGCGCGTGATCTTCTGCCCGTACGAGCCGGCGGCCGAAGCGCCCAACAAGGACTTCGACCTATGGCTGGTTACCGGCCGTGTGCTGGAACACTGGCACTCCGGATCGATGACGCGGCGCGTACCCGAGCTGCATCGCTCCTATCCCAACGCGCAGCTCTTCATGCATCCCGACGACGCGCAGTCGCGCGGGCTGCGGCGCGGGCAGGCGGTCAAGGTGAGGACTGCGCGCGGGGAGGTCGTTACTCGGGTGGAGACGCGCGGGCGCAACAAGATGCCGCAGGGCGTGGTGTTCATCCCGTTCTTTGACGAGACGCAACTCGTCAACAAGCTCACGCTCGACGCCACCTGCCCGATCTCGAAAGAGACCGATTTCAAGAAATGCGCCTGCAAAGTGGAGACGGCGTAGCAAGCGAGCGCGCCGCAGGCGCGGGGCGGCCACCATGGACCAGGCAGCAGCAAAGACAGTCTCGCGGCGCAAGTTCGTGCAGGACGCCGCGCGCAGCGCGGCCGGTGTTGCCGCCTGCGGCGTCGCGCTCGTCGCGCTGATCCAGCAGTCGAAATCGCTCCCCGCCCAGGCGCTGCGTCCGCCCGGCGCGTTGGCGGAAGGCGCGTTCCAATCGGCCTGTGTACGTTGCGGACTTTGCGTGCGCGCGTGCCCTTACGACACGCTCAAGCTTGCCCAGCTTGGCAGCGGCCCGGCGGCGGGCACACCTTATTTCCTGGCGCGGCAGGTCCCCTGCGAGATGTGCGAGGACATCCCCTGCGTGAAGGCGTGTCCGACCGGCGCGTTGGAGCAATCGCTCACCAACATCGACAAGGCCAAGATGGGAATCGCGGTGCTGGTGTCGCGCGAGACCTGTCTCAACTTTCTCGGCCTGCGCTGCGACGTGTGCTATCGCGACTGCCCGCTGCTCGGCAAGGCGATCACGCTCGACGAGCGGCACAACAAGCGCACCGGCCGTCACGCCATTATGGAGCCCACCGTGCACGCCGAATCCTGCACGGGCTGCGGCAAGTGTGAAAAGTCGTGCGTGCTGGAGGAGGCCGCCATCAAGGTGCTGCCGGTCGCGCTCGCGACCGGCAAGCTCGGCGAGCACTACCGGCTGGGCTGGGAGGAGAAGAAGAAGGAGGGCGGCGCGCTCGTTCCCGACTTGATCGAGCTGCCCAAGCGAATGCCGGAGGCGAAGCCATGATTGCCTCGCGGATTCCCGGAAAGGCAGCCGCCGCGCGTTACGGCTGGTGGACAGCTCATCGTTTTCTCGTGCTGCGCCGGCTCGCGCAGTTCGGGTTTCTTGCGGTGTTCCTGACTGGACCGCTGTTCGGCATCTGGATCGCCAAGGGCACGCTGGCATCAAGCCGCACCTTCGACGTTCTGCCGCTCACCGATCCATTCATCCTGCTGCAGTCGCTCCTGGCGCGCCACGTGCCCGAGGCAACGGCGCTGATCGGGGCGGCGATCGTGTTCGGCGGCTATCTGCTGCTCGGCGGGCGGTCCTATTGCAGCTTCGTCTGTCCGATCAATCCGATCACCGATTTCGCTGCTTGGCTGCGCCGGCGCGTCGGTCTCGACAAGGGCGTGGCGATGAGGCCTGCCACGCGCTGGTGGGTGCTTGGCCTGGTGATCGCGGTTTCTGCCGCGACCGGCACAATCGCCTGGGAACTGGTCAATCCGATCACCGCGCTGTGGCGCGCCGCGGTGTTCGGCACGGGCTTCGGCGTTGTCGGCGCGCTCGCCATCTTCGTCTTCGATCTGTTCGCAGTTCAGCACGGCTGGTGCGGTCATATCTGTCCAGTCGGCGCATTTTACGGCCTGATCGGCCGCGCGACGCTGCTGCGGGTCGCTGCGCCCGGCCGTGCGCGCTGCGACGATTGCCTAGAATGCTTTGCCGTGTGCCCCGAGATGCACGTGATCGCGCCCGCGCTACGCGGCGAGAAGTTTTCGCTCGGCCCGATCATCAAATCGGGCGACTGCACGCTCTGCGGCCGCTGCATCGATGTGTGTCACGAGCGGGTGTTCCGCCTGGCCCATCGTTTCGACGACCGGCTCGATCCGGTGCCGTCCGATGCGATGCCGGCCGCGCGCAAGCATCACGCCGAATTGGAAACGATTTGAACCGGGCGAAGCCGCTCGATGGAGGTCGAAAATGGATAACCCAAAACGAATCGTGGCAGTGCTGGCGCTGTCGCTTGCTGCGGGCTGTCTCGCTGCGGCCATCGCCTGGACCGGCATCGGCGAGGCGCAGGATCGCAACGTGAAGACCCTGCGCGGCGATCTCGGGCTCGAAGACACCAACCCGGCACCGGGTGTGACCAAGCAGGAGATGCCGGCCGACGGCATGTTCAGCCGCGCCTACCGCCAGCAGCCGCCGCTCATCCCGCACCGGGTTGACGGCTACCAGATCACCAAGGACTTCAACCAGTGCATGAACTGCCATGACTGGCCCGCCAACCTGAAGGCCGGCGCGCCGAAGGCATCGGAAACCCACTACAGCGACCGCGAAGGCAACCGGCTCGACAAGATTTCCGGCACCCGCTTTTTCTGCACGCAGTGTCACGTCCCGCAGGTCGATGCCAAGCCGCTCGTGACCAACACGTTCCAGAACGCCACCGAGGTGAAGTAACGCCGTCGTCAAACGCGCGCCAACACCTCCGAGAGCGGAGACCGGGTATGGACAAGATGACCGAAGATACATCGAACACCGCGCGCCTCGAGGCGCAGGTAGCTCCGGCGGCTAAGCGGCGCGGCGTCATCCGCCGGCTGTGGAGTTGGTTCTGGACCCCATCCGGTACAGCCTCGCTCGGGGTCCTGCTCATCGTCGGGTTCATCGGCGGCATCATTTTCTGGGGCGGTTTCAACACCGCGATGGAGGCGACCAACACCGAAATTTTCTGCATCTCGTGTCACGAGATGGAGCGCAATGTCTATCGCGAGTACCGCCAGACCATCCACTACACCAACCGCACCGGCGTGCGGGCGGTGTGCTCGGATTGCCATGTGCCGAGGGATTGGACGCACAAGCTGGTCCGCAAGATTCAGGCGAGCAACGAACTCTATCACCATTTCATGGGCAGCATCGACACCAAGGAAAAATTCGACGCCAAGCGCCTGCAGTTGGCCAAGAACGTCTGGCGCGCCATGAAGACCACCGACAGCCGCGAGTGCCGCAACTGCCACAACATCACGCACATGGACCTGTCCGTACAGGAGAAACGCTCCGCCGAGAAGCATCAGGAGGCGGCAAAATCCGGTGCCACCTGCATCGATTGCCACAAGGGCATCGCGCACCGGCTGCCGGCGGGCGCGCAGGACGCCGCCGACGAGCTTGACCGAGAGCTCGGGGCGCGGTCCAACCTGGAGAATTTCCTCAAGTCAAGCGCAGCACGTCTTCGTCAAAATTCAAACTGACTCTCAGAACAGATCGAAGTCACCAACCACGAGGTTGCGCGAGAGCCACGGCGTCTGCCGGCCGGCGGTGTCGCGCACCACCGCGGCCTTGAGCGCGCGATAGAGCTCCTCGAGGCCGATGGCTCCATTGCCGTCGGTGTCATAGGTCTTGCGCGCGGAGGTGATGATTCGCTCGATTGCGAGCGAGAAGCGGCCACCGGCCGTTACGGCCGTTTCCTCGCTGAACTGCCGGCCTTTTGATGCCGACAGCACGACCATCGAGGCGCCGGAATCGGTGGCGAGGCGTGCGACGGCGGCATCGTTGGTGGCGATGGCGGCGCGGTCAGAGAGTCCGGCGTGACAAACATCGAGCAGCACCACGACCCGGGCCTTCGACGATCGTAGCCGCGCCGCAAGCGCATCGAACGACAGCGCAGTCGTGTCGAGCTGGTCGAGCGCCGTTGACGACAGGGCGAGCCGCAGCTGTCCTTGTCCGTCGATCAGGCCATGGCCGGCAAAGAACAGCACGATGGTGTCGTCGGCGGTGGCGTCTGCAATCAGCCGGTCGATGCTGCCCAAAATGGAACTCTCTTTGGCGGTCTCGTCGGTCAGGATGGTTTGGGAAGTCTTCGTATAAAGCGGAGAGCGGGTGACGGCGCCGGCAATCCGGCGCGCGTCCGCGGCGGCGAAGCGCAGGTTGGCGCCGGGCATTGCGGGATACTTGTCGACCCCGACTGCGAGTACGGACAGCCGGCCAGCCTTCTTCGGCCGCGCGTTGGGCGGCGATAGGCGCAGCGGCGCGCTCACAAGGCCTGCTCGATCGACCGCGATCGCGGTGAGTGCGCCGCGGGAGGACGCGGGCAGCGATGCTGTTGCGGAGGTTCCGCTGACACTGAGCCGCGGCAGCGCGCGGCCTTCGTCGTAAAGCTGGATGTAGCTCAGGCCGCTTTCGCTGAACGCTTCAAGGCGGACCTGCTTTCCCGCGCCGCTCACGCGGCGCAATAGCGGCGGCATCCGGATCGCGGGCGCGTCTTTGGCATTGTGGCCTTGCAGCACTTCGGCGGCGATGCCGGGACGGCTCAGCACGCTGGCGAATTGCGACAGCAGGTGCCGCCCAGGCAGGCCGGGAATGGCAATCTCGACATAGCCCTGCGCGTCGTCCGAGCCGTCGAAATAGCCATTGCGGTCCATGACGACGAGTTCGTCGTCCACGTAGGCGCCATTGAGGACGTTCGCGCCGGATGGGCAGGCGTAGACGTGGACGGCGCCGTCGCTGTTGACTTGCGTGACGTGGCGACCTGCAGCATGGACGACGAGCGACACCGCGTCGGCTCCGTCAATTGGATTGGGCACGCCGCACACTGGTCGCCATTCGGCAAGGTCGAAAACCATCAGGCGCGGCACCGACTTTGATAGGATCGCAAGATAGCGCTCGCCGGAAACGGTCACGATGGACGGCGCACCAAAAGCACGGTCGAGGTCGGTGCGGAAATCGCCCATCACGCTTTGTGCAAAGGGCCCGGACGACTCGGCATCATCGTCGTCATCGTCATCGCTTTGCTTTACCGGTGCGGGGTGCAATCCGTCAGGATCGTTTGCCGCCTTGATAAGGTCGACGTGGCGCAGTTTTCCATCCGCACCTTTTCCCAGCATCGAAAAATGAAAGTCGTGCAGGATGTGATCGCTGCTCACGGTCTGTGTGAGCCAATAGGTCGCCCCATTGACGCTGAAGCGCCAGAGATCGCGGCCCTTGTCGGCGAGATTGATCTGGATCGGCTTCTTGGGCGGTTTGCCATTCGGGTCCGGGAACGGTTTACGGCCATAATGACCGTCGATGCCCTTGACGGCCAATTTTGCAACATTTGCCGGATAGAGCGGCGCAATTTCCCGTTCGATATGGCGCAGCGCTTCAGTGTCGCGGCCGGCGCGAAGCCCCTTGACGCTGACGCCTGGCAGATGATCGAGATGAGCCCCGATCACTCGCTTGGAGGCCGTCGCGTTGGCGTCCACAGGATCAGCCGAGATCGCTCCGCGGCGGGCGACTTTGCGCGCTTTCTCCGCCGGCCGGCTCCTGCCATCCGCCTGCATGGATACGGCTCTGCCCGTCTGTACGATCAGTTTCTTGTCGGCTTCGTCCGCGTAATCACCCAAGGTGGTCAGCGAGACCTCGTCACCAACCTTCCAGCCGGCAAACATCGGCATCTCGTGCCTGTTTTCCTCCTCGAATCGTTGGCGCTCCTCCAGAGCAGCGCGCACAAGCCCGGGCATCTCGATTCCGAAACGCTTTCGGAAACTGCCGCGCCCGCCCCCGCTGTTTGGAAAGAGCGCATTCGGCTTCTTGCCCGCGAGATCGTAGACCAGGATTTGCGGCGGCTGATCTTGGTGAAACTGATCCTGGAATACGACGAGGCCGGTGCTGATCGACAGATCGATCGACCACAATTCGTGGGCATGACAGCCTCGCGCACAGGCCGTTCCGAATGGCTCGATATCAACCGACGGCTCCGTCGGTTGACGTTCGCCGGGTTCCTCATCCTTGCCGCCGGCCGCCAGTCGCTCGCGCGCAAGCTCGCCTCTGGTCTTGATGATGGCGCCGGGATCGTGGCGCACGCCATGCAACGTGCGCACGATTTGCATTTTGGCGGCGGTCATATCCTCGTAGTAAAGGAAGCTATCAGCATGGCTCCAGCTCAACGAATTGATCTCGTAGCGGCCGATTACGCGTCCCGAGATCAGATCGACAACCTCGTAGGTGTGTCCGACCGAGGTCTTCAGAACGAGAAATCGTCCGGTAGGCGAGAAGGTCGGCTCGTGTCCCTCCCGCCGAAACACCAGCATGCCGGTCGTGTCGTCGTAGACCTCGAACCGGTCCTTGAATACGTGGACCCTGTAGGAGCCTTTCTGCGCGCGAATAATGCGCACGGGGCGTTCAGAGGAGAATTCGTCGCGCAGGACGATTTGGGGCGCCCCGCCGATGATTGCGATCGGTCCGGTTTTCCCCTGAACGGCCGTCCATTCGCCGCAGCGGTCTGCGCCGACCACCGCCCATTCGAGGACGAGTTGGCCCGCCAGGTAAGGCAAGACCTCGATCTCGCCGGCATCATCGGAGAAGGCCGTGTGCAGCGGCACGATCGCGCGGGGGCGGTCTTGTCCGAATTTGATTCCGGTTGGATTGGGCGCGCCGGCCGCGAGCGCGAAGAAACCCTTGCCGTCCACCCGGCTGGCGTCGGGAAGGAGCACCATCAGATAGGCCGGCTGAGCCATCGACCGGGACATGTGTGGGAGCGACCAGGACAGTGTCACCGGCTCGCCGACGCGAGCTGCCCCGGCATTGATCGACACGCTGGCCTTGGTGAAGCCTGCGTCCGGAACGCGTCCGCCGGCGGCGCACTGGGCGTGTGCTACCGCAGGACCAAGCGACAGTAAGCACAATGCAACGGCCGCCGCCGCGTTGTTCAGGGTCATCGGCTGATTTCCGAACAGTGCCTGAGGCAAATCTTTCGAGCCTAATGCCACAGGCGTCAAGACGGTGGATCGATCCGGAGCGGCGCGGCAGCCGGAATTCCATCGAGACGTCGATTGCGATCCTAAATTTTAGTTAAGCTTGCGGCCGTAGATACGCCGCAAGGGAGCCGCAAGCGCGCCGCCATCGCAGGCAATGCTCGCTTCGGGCGATCGGCTTCCGAGAGGAACACCATGCGTCGACGCGACTTCATTATCGGAACAGGTGCGCTCGTGCTGTCAGGAAGCCCAGTCCTCGCCGAGACCATCGACAAGGGCGGGCTTGCGGCTGCCCAGGCCAAGCTCAACGCTACGCTCGTTACCCACCTGCAACTCGGCAAGGGCGAGAACGTCGTCGTTTCGCCGGCAAGTCTCACCGCGATTCTCGCCGTGCTGGCGCTGGGCGCCGATGACAAGATGCAGGCCGCGATCCACCAATGTCTCGGTTTGGACCTGTTATCGGGCTCTGCGTCGGCCGACCTTGCAACGGTCCGGTCGCAACTCCGCAATGTGGGACTTACGCGCGAAGAACAGGGCGCCACATTCACGCTTGCCAATCTGATCGTCATCGACCCGAAATCGCAACCGTATATGCCGGTCGTCGATAAGCTGCGCAGCGGCGCCGAAGTCATGATCGACGATCTGTCGAAATTGGCGACCATCAGCCAGATCAACGCCTGGGTGTCCGACCAGACCAAGGGATTCATCCGCAAGGTGTTCGATGAACCGCAGCACGCGGCCGGCCTTGCGGGTGTCAACGCGCTCTATTTCAAAGGCCTGTGGAAGGACCGCTTCGACGCCAAGCTCACGCAGGTGCGCCCGTTTCATGCGCTCGGCGGCAACAGCGAAGTTCCGCTGATGACGCGCCTTGCCTCCTATCCTTATCGTCAGGAGGGGCGGTTCGTGGCGGTCGATCTGCCGTACCGCAACGACCGTTTTGCCCTGGTCGTTGCAACCACCGCCGACCGTCCGGCTGCCGCCGCGGAGTTCTCCCCTGTCGCCGGTTGGCTCAGCGGCGAGGGGTTCGAGTCCGGGCGGGTCGATCTATCGCTGCCGCGCTTCACCCTCAGCGAGGGCGCCGACATTCTTGATGCGCTCGATGCCGCCGGCCTGAAAGCGGGGCGCGTATCGCCGACCGCATTCGCGCCGCTGTCGCCGGTTGCGCAGTCAATTTCAAAAATTGTGCAACAGACGTATCTGCACGTTGACGAAGAAGGCACGGAAGCCGCCGCCACCACGGCCGTTACGGTTACCCGGTCGGCCCCGATTAGCCGCACGGTGAAGATCGTAGTCGACAAGCCGTTCGTCTTTGCGCTGCGCGATCGGCAGAGTGGATTGTTCCTGCTTTCCGGCTATGTGGGACGCCCGCAGAGCAAGACCTCGTCGTAGCGGAAGCCACTTCCGCGATTGATCGAGCTGCCAATCGACGATCGCGATCGTCGGCAGCGTCTCAGCAAGGGTACCTCGCCGCGTGCTCGCCTCGCCGGACACGTGCAGACGAATGCGATCGTAGCCGAGACATGGCGAGTTTGCCAAAGCCGTCCTTATTGAAACCCAACTTATGCTAGCATAAGTTTTGCGGTCGGCGGGCCGAGCGGTTGTGAGAGGACAACATGAATAACGTCCATTCTCCCGTCGCGCCGGCGCGCGGCAGTGCCGATTTTTGTGCGCGTTCGGCTTTCGGCGTCTGCCTCGCGCTGCTGGTCGTCCTCATTGCACCCGCATCTGCCAACGCCAAGAACTATGCGCTCCTGATCGGGGTGTCGAACTACAGCTTCAAGGAAATCACTCCGCTCAAAGGGCCCCCTAACGACGTCACGCTGATGTGGCGGGCATTGGGCCAGCGTGGCTTCTCGGAGATTACGGTCCTGGCGGACGGCCTCGCGGCCGGCGCGGATTTCCCAAGGAGCAGCGGCAATCCGACGCGGGCCGCGATCCTCGGCGCCTTCGCCACGCTCGCCAAGCGCGCCTCGGCCGGCGACCTGGTGCTGATCTATTATTCCGGACATGGCACCGAGCAGCCGGTTCGCGACACCAATCAGGATCCCGAGCGCGGCAACCTCGATCAGGTGATGCTGCCGATCGACGCCGGCGCCTACGACCGCGCAACGCAGACCATACGCAACGGTATCGACGACGACGACATCGGGGGCGCGCTCGACAAGATTCGCGAACGCGGCGCCGATGTCTGGGTGATCATCGATGCCTGCCATGCAGGCTCGATGACGCGCGGCGTCTACGAGGGATTGGCGGTGCGCGGCATCGATTCGGCGCGGCTCGAGGTGCCGCGGGTGAAGCCGTCGGAGTCGTCGCGCGTGCTGGCCGGCAAGCCCTCGCAGTTCCTGGTGAAGCCGTCATCGGGCAGCGAGGGCTCGCTGGTCGAGTTTTTCGCGGTCGACAGCTCGCGCGAGGCAATCGAACGCAGCTTCGATGAGTTCGCCCGCCCAATGGTCGGCGAGGGCGCGAACCGCCGCATGGGCGTGTTTACCTATTTTCTCTATCGCGCTCTGATCAACGGCGGCAACCGCATCGCCACATATCGCGACCTTGCACACCACATCGTGCGCGAAATGCAGCAATCGCAAATTGCGCCGCCGGCGATGCCGGCCTTCGGCGGCGCGCTCGACCGGCCGCTGCTCAGCATCGGCAAGGCTCCGCCGCCGGCGGCGTGGGAAGTCAAGCTCGTCAACAACCGGGTGGAAATCCCCGCTGGCGCGCTCCATGGCGTCACCGAAAAGAGCGTTCTCAAGCTCACCACTTCACCCGCGCCCGACGCGCCGCAATGGGCGCAAGCAACGGTCACCAAGGTCGACCCGATCTCATCCGTGGCCGAAATCAGCGGCGCCAATCCGGCAACGAAACCACAAGCGCTCTGGGCGAAAGTTGCGGCGCCCGGCGTTTCGTTTGCGCTCAAGGTCGCCGAACCCCCGGCATCCGAGCTTAACGACGCGGCCGCGCGCAAGCTCGTCAGCGAAGCCAAGGCGCAGGTGGCCCGCTCGCAAAAGGGCGCCGTCGACTGGGTCGGCGAGAAGGACACCGCCGACGTGCGGCTGCACGTGCGTGACGGCCGGATCTGGCTCTTACCGGCGGATGGGGAGTGGGTGCGCGAGGATTCGCGCCGCGACGTCCCGAAACTCAAGGCCTATCCGCTGACGCCCTCCTATCCGGTTGCGGCGGTTGCGACGGCCGGGAGCGTGGCCGAAGCGCTGCACCGGATTGCGCGCGCGCGCAACATGGTGCGGCTTGCCGAAACCGCCGACCCCACGCACACGCCCAATCCGTGGAATGCCCTTCAGGTATCGGCCGAGCGCGTGCCGGCGCCCGGCAAGGACAAGACCCCCCAACGCGCCTGCCCGAACATCGCACAACTGTCGGAACAGGACCTCAAGGGCAAGCCGATCGACCTGAATTTGCCGGAACCGGTGTTCCATTGCGATCTGGTACGGATCACCGTGCGCAACACCGGGCCGCGCGATGTCGATCTCAATCTCTCCTACATCGACGCAGCGAGCGGCATCACCAAGCTTGGAGCGGATTGCACCGTGACGGTGCCGCCGGGCGGGCAGCTTGTGCGCTCGCTGTGGATCACGACGTGGGACCGGCAGAAGAATGCCCCCGACAGCATCGGCCGCGAGCATGTGGTGATCACGGCGGTCGAGCGCCTGGGCGTTTCGCAGACCGATCTCTGCTTTGTGCAGGATGCGGTGCGCGGCGTCGACATCACGAAGCGCGGCGGCAACATCATGCCGGGCAATGCCGGCTGGCTGATGAGCGCGCTGAGCGAGGCGGCGGTCGCATCGTCCGGCACGCGCGGCGTGCAGGTGCCGGAGGAGGACGATGTCGGCACGGGCGGGACGCGCACTGCCACGGCGCGCGCCGGCATGTATCTGGTGACGCTGCAGGTGACCCCGACGCCGCTCGCGCCGTGAGATACCGATAATTTTAGCTCACGCCCAGCCGACGCGGGCGCAAGTCACATCCACGGCATCAGTGAGGCGTGGATTACATCGGGGACGCCCTTGCCGCCGACCGAGCGGATCGCGAGGTCGACGTCGTTCAAGCCGAAGCGGTGGGTCGTGACCTTCTCCAGCGGGAAGCGCTTGGAGGCGAGTTGCGCGAGCGCGAGCTCGCAGGCCTTGTAGCTGTGGCCGCGCGCGCTCTTCATGGTGATGAACTTCACGGTGAACTTCTCCAGGGGGAAGTTCGGAAACTGCGCCATCTCGCCCTGCGCCACGATGATGCCGCCCTTGCGCTTGAGCGCCTCGATTCCAAGCAGAATCGGGATGGCGCCGGCGCCCGCCGTGCAGTCGAGCGAGACATCGACGCCTTTGCCGCCGGTAATTTCCATGATGCGCGCGAGCGGGTCTTCCTTCTGCGCATCGATGACGTAATCGGCGCCCAATTCCTTGGCGACCTTCAGGCGGGCCGCGTCCTTCGCGGTGCCGGTGACGATGATCAGCGAGGCGCCCGCCTGCTTGCAGATCACGGTTTGCGACAGCCCCTGCTGGCCCGGCCCCTGGATCAGCACGGTCGAGTCGTAGCCGACGCCGCCGTCGAACAGCGACCACTCGACGCCGTTCGCCATCGGCGTCACCAGCCCGGCAAGCTCTGGCGTCACGCCCGCCGGCACGCGGTGCACTACCGCGTTCCACGGCAGGTAGACGTATTGCGCGAACCCGCCCCACAGATGCGGTGGCTTCTCGTCCGAGGTGTAGCCATAGCGGATGGCGTCCGGATTGGTGCGCCAGTTGGTGTTCTCGCAGTGCCGATACTGGCCGGCGTGGCACCATTCGCACTTGCCACAGGAGACGTAGTGCTCGACGAAGACGAGATCGCCCTCCTTGAAGCCTTTGCGCTGCGTGAACTCGCGGCCGGCCTTGGCGATAGTGCCGATGTTCTCGTGCCCCATGATGGTGGGTTTGTCGTTCGGCGGGTGGGCGTAAAGCTTCACGTCGGTGCCGCAGATGCCGGCGACTTCCATCCTCATGAGCGCGGCGTCCGCCGGGATATCCGGCATCGGATATTCGCGGATTTCGGTCCGGCTCGGGCCGGTGCGGACGGCCGCCAGCACTTTTTCGGTCACGTCGCTTCCTCCAATCGGCGGCGCTGTCCTAGCCTTGCTTCCGTGCCTGCTCAAGGGTGCTACTTGCTCAGCCCTCGTCCTGAGGAGCGCCCGAAGGGCGCGTCTCGAAGGAGGGACACAGGCGCCGTCCGGGCCGCCGCATCCTTCGAGACGCCTCGCTGCGCTCGGCTCCTCGGGATGAGGCGAATCATGGCCTGCGCTAAAGGCGACATGATAGGTTCGCTTCCGCAAGGACGCGCATGCAATGTTGGCATTCCGCCGCAGGAGTTCGGAGCACGCGGCCGCGCTGGAACGCGTGCGCCGGTGGACGCGCGAGCGCTTCGCCTTGCCGACGGATAGCGCGATCCTGGTGGGCCGAGGTGGCCTGCGTGGTGCCCGGCTGCCTACCGCTCGAAACCGTGATTGCGTTCTGGGTGGACGAAAGGGAGCCGCAAGAAATGGTCCCTTCATGCGTTAGTGGACAACGGTCCCGACCAGGCGCTAGGGTTAATCATTCCCAGTTCGCGGAACGTCCGAGGAAACGTCGAAAATGCCGGAGAAGGTCGATATTACCCTCAATATCAACGGGCGCGACTACGAGGTCCGCGTCGAGCCGCGGCGCACGCTGGTCGACGTGATCCGCGACGATTGCGGACAGACCGGCA
>WBZO01001314.1_pt2 | contig 18171 bp, 16 predicted proteins | sample 5204261 | NCBI WGS metagenome assembly WBZO01 (sample SAMN12412400, study PRJNA552823) | activated sludge metagenome | isolation source: activated sludge from anammox sidestream of wastewater treatment plant... | place: USA: North Carolina | collected 2017-09
GCTGGCTATCAGTTCGTCCCGTTTACCCGCGCGCACGACCAGCGGCGTCGCGTGCGTCTTGCGATGATCGCGCTTCGCGCGCCAGACTTCCCTGCCCGTGCGTTTGTCCACCGCCGCGATGAAGGACATGTCCGGCCCGCCGTCTTCGTTATCGCATTGCAGGAAAAGCAAATTTCCGTGAAGCGCGGGCGATGTGCCCGGCCCCATCCCCATCTTGGCGATCTTGCCGAGCGAAGTCTTCCAGATCAGCTTGCCGCTGAAATCGTAACAGTACAAACCTTCGGCCTCGAAGAACGCGTAAACGAATTTGCCATCAGTCACCGGCGTGCTCGAAGCGTAGCTGTTCTTGCGGTGCCGGTCGTCGTAAACCGCGCCTTCGTAAGCGACGCGCTCCCAGAGGGTTTTGCCTGAATCGCGGTCGAGGCAGAGGACCTTCAGAGTGTGCTTTCTGTTTCCGGCCACGCTGTCCGGATGCACCCAGGTTTCGCCTTTTCTGACGTGATGAACGGCCTTCGCGCCGGGAACGATTTCGCCTTCGATGGATGTGGTCAGAAAAATTCTGTCGCCCCAGACGACCGGCGAAGAGTGACCTCGTCCGGGAATCTCCGTTTTCCAAATGACGTTCTTATCCACGCTCCATTCGTCGGGCAGATTTTTGTCCTCGGAAACGCCGCTGCTTTGCGGGCCGCGCCATTGCGGCCAGTTGGATGACTGGCTCCGCGATTGAGCAAGGCATTGAAAGCTTGCGGTAAGGCAAATGGCGAACAGCGCCACGCGGGTGAAAGGTGTTGGTCTCATAGTTCGTTACTGGATAGGGACAAACATTTAGGGCAGTGAGATCGCCCACTGCCCCGTAACCCCGGCTTGTCGGGTGAAAAGTCTTATCCGACTTTGTTGTAGATGCGCTTAAGCTCGAACGAACCGCGTTGATCATCAATGAAATAGTCAATGGTCAAAACTTTGCCGTCGGCTGAGAGGCTCAGCTTGCGCGCGATGCGCCTTGTCGCCTTGCCATCGTCTATTTCGTCTTCAACCAGGATGCCGCGACCGCCGGCAAGCCACGTCGCCTTGCGCTTGCCTTTGGCGTTCGGCGGATTTGGCGGAGTGAATTCTGACTCCTTGCCGTCAATCGTGTACTCCTCGTTGATCGTGACTTCGCCTCGCGGGCTTTTCTGCTTCGCGTCAACTTTCACTTTTTCGCCGGAGTGAGTGATCGTCATCGTTTGATCGAACCCCGGGCCGTTGCTGAAGCTCTTGTCCTGATCCAGTTTCCAGGTTCCGCTCAGGTTCGCCTTTTCGCCGGCGGAAACCGCGACGAAGACGAAAAACGAAACCGCCAGGCAAGCAAGCGATGTTTTCAGTTTCATTCCGCCCCCTTTGTCATTTTCGCATTAGGCGCTTTGCCTGCGCCGATGCAATACAGGTTTTTCTCGCCGCGAATGAAGATCATTCCATCAGAAATCGCGGGCGAGGCGTAAACAGGCTCGCCAATCGAATTCGTCGCGATCACCTCGTGCTTCGGCCCGGCCTTGACGATGAAGGTGTCGCCGTCTTCGCTCGTCATCAGAATCTTGCCGTCGAACGCGACCGGCGAAGCCGTGAACGTGGCAGGAGTCGGAATGCGTCCGCCCTCGTAAACGATCTTGCCCGTCTTCGCGTCGAGGCAGGTCAGGATGCCGCGATCAGACATCAGGTAAAGATAGTCGCCGTAGAGAATCGAAGAAGGCACGTAAGCCGTCCCCTTGTCGTACTGCCACGCGACGTTCGAGCTTGTGACATCGCCCGATCCGCCGAGTTTGATGGCGAAAGTCTTCTTGACCGGAAAGCCGGCGTAAACGTAGACCATCCCGTGCCCGGCGAGCGGCGTCCCAATCGCGTTGCTGCCGTGCCCTTTCGCCGACCACAGTTCTTTCCCGGTCTTCGGGTCGTAGGAGATGATCAGTTCATTGCCGCTCGTGATCAGTTCGGCGCGCTGCCCCGTGCGAACAACCAGCGGCGTTGACCAACTCGCTTGAACTTTGCGCGGCGTTTTCCAAACTTCTTTCCCGGTCTTTTTGTCGAGCGCCGTGATGAAGGAGTTTTTGCCTTCGTCCTCGTCGCATTGCAGGATGACGAGGTTTTCGTAAATCACCGGAGACGCGCCCGGCCCCATCCCGACACTTGCGATCTTGCCGACCGGCGTCTTCCACGACAGCTTGCCGTTGAAATCGTAACAGTACAGCCCGTCGCCTTCACCGCCGAACCAGGCGTAAACGTGATTGCCGTCTGTGACCGGAGTCGGCGCGGCGTAACTGCCTTTGCGGTGACGGTCGTCGTAGACCGCGCCTTCGTAAGCGGTCTGTTCCCACAAAATCTTTCCTGTGCTGCGATCAACGCAGACGACTTTGAAAGTGTGTTTGCGGTTCGCGCCGACGCTGTCCGGGTGAACGAAGACCTGCCCTTCGATCTTGTGCTCAACGGCCTTCGCACCGGGCAGAATGTCGCCTTCGATGTCGGTGGTCAGGAAGATTTTGCCGCCCCAGACAATCGGCTGCGAATGGCCGCGACCGGCGATTGGAGTTTTCCATTTGATGTTTTTGTCGGCGCTCCATTCGGTCGGCGCGCCGGTTTCGGTTGAAATGCCCGTGCCTTCAGGGCCGCGCCATTGCGCCCAGTTCGAGCCGGGCGCGGCGGTTGTTGATAACGGCTTGAATGCGACAACGGCGATCAAGCCGAAAGTAAAAGCGAAAAGCAGCGAAGTTGTTACACGCTTCATTGTTCAATTGCTCCTGTCTTGATAATGCGCAGGATCAGATCACGGTCAGGCAATGTTTCGGAAAATCGAGGTTTATGGCTCCTTGTTGAAGCCAGCTTGAACGAAATGTCTATCGAAAGTATATGCTGTTTGAATGCCGAACTTCCTCATGACGACGAATGAAATGCAGTCGGTCAGGGAGTATTCCTTATCCTGATGTCGTTGAAAATAAGCCCATCCCTCTTTAAACAGAGGTTCATCAACGTGAACAAAGCGAACTGAAGGGCTGAGTAAAAGATTGCCGCCGACCTGAACTGCTTTTGCGTGGAGTCTCCGGCTGTTGAAATATGTGACGACCTCGTCGAATACATATGAAGTCGTCACAAAGGAGGGAAGACCAAGCTTTACCCTCTGCCAGTGCTCTGTAGCCGCCTCGTGGTTTTGATCGCTCTTCAACTCCAGAGCCAGCAGATAAGCAGTATCCAGAAAATACGTATTCATGGCTGATAGATGTACTGATCATGGTTGACCGAAGCGTCAAACTCATCTGTTGTAACCGGGTCTCTGCCGAGTTGAAGAATCGGGTCTTCGGCAGGCAACGGTATGATGAGAATCACGTCATTCTCTTTCCTGATCTCAACCTCTTTTACGCCCTTTAGAAATTGCAGCGGAATGAGCAAGCCTTGTTCTGTTACTTCAGCTCTCATAATTCTTCCTCCAACCTTCAGCGGATGTCGTGCCGTATCGCCCCGTCCGGATGGAGCTATTTTCGCATCAGTCGCTCGCCTTTGCCACGTTGGCTTTGGCGCCGATGCAGAACAGATGCTTCTCTCCCCGAATAAACAGCTTCCCATCGGCAATCGCAATCGAGGTGCGGCACGGCTCGCCAATCGAATTCGTTCCGAGCACTTCGTGCTTCGGCCCGGCTTTGATCACGAACGTGTCGCCGTCGTCGCTGGTCAGCAGAATCTTGCCGTCGAAGGCCACCGGCGACGCCCCGTAAAACTTCGTCGGCACGGGCACGCGTCCGCCTTCGTAAACCACTTCGCCGGTCTTCGCGTTGAGGCAGGTCAGGATGCCCGCGTCGCTCATCAGGTAGACATAATCGCCGTACAGGATCGGCGACGGGACGTATGCCGTGCCTTTGTTGTAACGCCAGGCGATTTTGTCCGTGCCGTCCAGATTGCCCGATCCGCCGAGCTTAACCGCCGTGATTACTTTCGACGGATAACCCGACGAGAGAATCACCAGGCCGTGTCCGACGACGGGCGTGGCGATGGCGTGGCTCTTCAACCCTTCGGTTCGCCAGATTTCCTTACCAGTCTTCGGATCGTACGAAATCAGGAACTCGTTGCCGCTGACGATCAACTCCGAGCGTTGCGGCGTCTTGACGATGACCGGAGTCGCCCAGCTTACCGAGATCGGGCGTTTGACGCGCCAGATTTCCTTGCCGGTCTTTTTGTCCAGCGCGGTCAGGAACGAATCTTTGCCGTCGAACTCCTGGTCGCAGATCAGGATCAGCAGGTTCTCGTGGAGCACGGGCGATGTGCCCACGCCCATTCCCATCGTTCCGATGTTGCCGAGCGATTTTTTCCAGACCAGCTTGCCGCTGAAGTCGTAACAGTAGACGCCTTCGGAGCCGAAATAAGCCCAGACGTATTTGCCGTCGGTCACCGGCGTGGGCGCGGCGTAATTCCCGCGCTTGTGGCGGTAATCATAAACGGCGCCTTCGTAAGAGGTCTGCTCCCACAAAATCTTGCCCGTGTCGCGGTCGAGGCAGAGCGTCTTGAAAGTGTGAAGCTTGCCGACGCCGTCCCAGTCGGGATGCTTGAACTCCTTGTCGCCGATCATGTGCTTCGGCGGCTTGTGCGTGTCGGGCGCGGCGGCGCCTTCGACGTCGGAGGTCAGAAAAACTTTCCTGTCCCAGATGATCGGCTGCGAAAACCCGCGACCGGGAAGCTCGGTCTTCCACAAAACGTTCTTAGTCTCGCTCCATTCGGTCGGCAGATTTTTGTCGGCAGAGACGCCTTGAGCGTCAGGGCCGCGCCATTGCGGCCAGTTGGAACTCGGAGCGGCGGACAGGTTGAAATCGGAAGTTGCTGAAAAGGCCGACAACGCAATGCTGAGAGCGACAAAAAAACGTTTCATCATTTTCTCCTGAATAAAATTGGCGCCGGCGTGTGTCCGACATTTTTCTGTCCCGCATCTTTCTGTTGGAAAATCAACCCAACAGAAAGATGCGGGACAGAAAAATGTCATTACTTCGCCGCCTTCTGTTTCGACGGGGTCACGCCCGCGATCCCGTAAACGTGGTTGATGGTGCGGACGAAGATCATCCCTTCGGAAATCGCGGGCGTCGCCATCATCACTTCGCCCATCGGATTGGTAGCGAGCAGTTCATAAGTCGGCCCGGCTTTGACCACGAAGACATCGCCGTCTTCGCCTGCGAAATAGAGCCTGCCGTCGGCGGCGACGGGAGAAGCCGTGAACGCGTTCGATTGTCCCGCGACGCGCTGTTGATAAACGCGCTCGCCGGTCTTCGCGTCGTAACAGGTCAACACGCCGTTGTTCGAGCAGGTGTAAAGATAATCGCCGTAAACAATCGGCGTGGGCATGTAAGTCCCGCCGCGCTTCTTGCTCCACGCGATGTGGTCGTTCGACTCCTTGCCTTCGGCGAGCGTGATGTCCCCGGCCGCAGTCGGCTTGATCGCGTAGATCGGTTGAATCGGCGGATAGCCGGCGGTGACGAAGACCAGATCGTGGCCGACCACGGGCGTGCCGACCGTGACCTCGGAATTGCCCGAAAGCTCGAACAGCTCTTTGCCGGTCGCCGGGTCGTAACCGCGAATGCGTTTGGTCGCGTTGGTGACGACCATCGCCTTGCCTTTGCTTTCAAAAATCGTCGGGCTGCCCCACGACGGGATTTCGTCGCGCTTCGTCCGCCAGACTTCCTTGCCGGTCTTGATGTCGAAGGCGGCGATGAATGAATTCTTCTGCGTGTCGCATTGAACAATCACATTGCCTTTGTAAATGATCGGTGAGCTTGCCATCCCCCACTGATAATCCGCGTCGAAGAACCAGCCGGAGTCGAGCACGCCCAGGTCCTGCTTCCAAATCAGTTTGCCGTCGTAGTCGTAGCAGAACAGCCCTTCGGAGCCGAAGAACGCCACGACGTATTTGCCGTCAGTGGCGGGCGATTGCGAGGCGTGAGTTGATTTGATGTGGCGCTTGACTTTCGGCGCGCCTTCGCTGGCCGTGCGCTCCCACATAATCTTCCCGGTCTTTTTGTCCAGGCAATAGACCTTCCACGAATGCTTCGAGAGGTCTTTGTCCGAATCAACGTCGCCGTAAAGTCCGTGACGGAATTTGCCCTGCGGCGCGCCGCTCACGGCTGAGACGACGAAAAGTTTGTTGCCCCAGACGATGGGGCTGGCGTGAGCCAATCCGGGAATCGGAGTTTTCCAAACGATGTTTTCGTTCTTCTCGACGTTCCAACTGACGGGCGGATTCTGGCCGTCGGCGGCGCCTGAAGCGTTGGCGCCGCGAAAGGCGGGCCAATTCTGCGCGCTGGCGGAAGCGCAGGAAAGCAGAAGCAGGATGAAAAGTAGCTTGAACGAAAATCTCATTTCCCCTCCACTCGATTGTAGGCTTGTTTGAAGCCGGTCCGGGCGAACGTCACGCTCGTGACCTTGCCATTCTCCTCGTTGAAAGTGAACGTGAGGTCGTCGTTATCGCCGATACGGAAAACGTTTTTATCAATCGCCGTCAACGGCAAGCTGTATTGCCGCACGTCCCAGCCGCCGAGCTTGCCGTCCCTGGCGATGAAAGTGTATTGGCGGGCTTCGTCCAGCCGGTAAGTCCCCGCGTATTTACGCAGCGTGGCTTCGTCAACTTTGACTTCGGGTTTGAGCTGTTTTTTCTCCGGCGGTTTGGCGCCGGCTTTCTTGAGCATTTCGGCGATCTCTTTGTTCTCCGCCTCGTCAACGAAACTCAGCGCGCGGTCGAGCGTCACCTGCGACAGTCCGCCCATATCGAGCGCGACTTTGACGACCGCCGCGCGGCCTTCCTGCGCGCCGACGAAAAGAACAGTCTCTTTGTCCTTCGCGCCTTTTTCGAGCAGCAGCTTGACGATTTCGACGTGCCCTTTGTCCGCCGCCGCCGAAAGCGCGGTTACTGATTTGTAAAACGTATCGGTGACGTTTAAGTCCGCGCCGGCTTCGAGCAGTGTCTTGACGATTTCGATATGGCCCTGCTGGGCGGCGAACATCAGCGGCGTCTGGTTGTAGCGCGTCTTCGCGTTCACGTCCGCGCCTTTGGCCAACAGGGATTTGACCGCCGCCGCGTCGCCCTCCTTCGCCACGTTGAGCAATTCTTCGCCGAGCGCGGGGTCAGCGGGTTTTACCGAAGCGACGGCGGGAGCGGGCGGTTGATTTTTCGCGCGGGCCTCGGAAGCCTGCTTGATGAACTCGGCCACCTGCTGATGCCGGTTCATGAAAGCCATCTGCTGCGCGGTGACTTTGTAGAAAGTGTCTTTGAGGTTTGTGTCGGCCCCCGCCCCGATCAGGACTTTGACCATTTCGAGATTACCGCGAAAGGCCGCGAAATGGAGCGCGGTCGCGTCGTAGCTGGTCTTCGTGTTGACGTCGGCGCCTTTGGCGAGCAGCGACCTGACCACCTCGATGTCGCCGCGTTTGACGGCGGCGATCAGCTCATCGTTGAGGTTTTGCGCGAATACAACGACCGGAATCATCAAAGCTAGAAACAGTAAAACCAGATTACGCGCTTTCATAAAGCTATCTCCTATGGCTCCTATGGCTCCTATGACTCCTCCTATGGCCCCTATGGCTCCTGCTAGATTACGGCCTGTCGCATTCCAAATCCGTATTTCCAATTCCAAGCTGAAAGATGACGGGAAATTCGAGTTAGCTAGTCGCACAAACGTATCGTTAGACCACCAGGTTTCGGGAAACTAGCCTTGAACTGCCGTCTGCGGCAAATTATAGTTCGGTTTCAATTAGGTCAAGCTGGCGAGTCAGACCGGCGAAAATAACCGCAACCAAAACGCGACGAAATCGGTATTGAAGCTTCAGCGACAAAAAACGCATTGGAACTTCAAACCCGCAACTCTCATGGAAATCCGCATATGAAACCTTCGATCAAGCAGGGCGCTTTGTTCACGCTTATCTTATCCATCGCTTTTGTTGTTTCCAGTTCGCTCTCGGAAAATCGAATCTCCGCTCAATCTTCCTCGCGCGCCAAATCGGGCAGCGATTGGGCCGATTGGCGCGGTCCCACGCGCGATGGCCTTTCTTACGAAAAAGGCCTGCCCGAAAAATGGTCGCCGAAAGGTGAGAACCTATTGTGGAAAGCGCCATACGGCGGACGCTCCGCGCCGATTGTGATGGGCAACCGCGTCTTTATGTTCAATTCCGCCGGCGATGGCGCAAACATGCAGGAACGCGTGCTGGCGCTGAACGCCGACACGGGCAGAAAGATTTGGGAATATCGCTTCAACGTCTATTCTTCCGACGTGGCCACGCGCCGCATCGCCTGGTCGGCGCCTGTCGGCGATCCGACGACGGGCAATGTTTATGTTTTCGGCGCGGCTGACGAGTTGGTCGCGTTGTCGAACGACGGGAAATTGCTTTGGAATCGTTCGCTGACCGATGAATACGGCGCGTGGACGACACACGGCGGACGCACCGCTTCGCCCGTCATCGAAGGCGATCTAGTCATCGTCAGCACGATCTCTGAAGGCTGGGGCGACAACGGGCCGCGCGCTCACCGGTTTTACGCCTTCGACAAACGCACAGGCGAGACGGTCTGGATCAGCAAGCCGGGAGGCCGGCCGTACGACACTGTCTATCCGACGCCCGTCGCCGCGACCATCAACGGCATGCGGTTGATTTTTGTCGGCGGGGCCGACGGCGCTGAGAACGCGTTGAAAGCGCAGACCGGCGAGCCTGTCTGGAATTATCCGATGACCAAGCGCGGGATCAACAACTGCGCGGTCGTCAAGGACACGACGGTCTTTGCGTCGCACAGCGAAGAGAACTACGACACGAACGAGATGGGAATGCTGGTTGCGATTGACGCCACCGGCAAAGGCAAGCTCGGCAAAGACAAAATCAAATGGTCGGTCGCGGGCTTTCGCGGCGGATATTCTTCGCCCGTGATTGACGGTGACCGCCTTTATCAACTCGATGACAGCGCGGTTCTCAACGCCTTCGACATCAACACGGGCAAGAAACTCTGGGAGAAGAGCCTCGGAATCAGCCAGCGAGCATCGCCGGTATTCGCTGATGGCAAGCTTTACATCGGCTCCGACAACGGGAAGTTTTACATCCTCAAACCGAGCGCCACGGGAGTCGAAGTCCTCTCCGAAAACGAATTGGAGCCGATTGACAAGATTGACACCAGGACGGAGGAAGGCGACGACCTGATCGCGTCGAACGAACAAATCCTCGCATCGGTCGCGGTTTCGCGTGGCCGCATCTATCTGGTCTCGACCAAAAACATCTACGCCATCGGCAAGAAGAAAAATCCGGCGTTGCCCGCAGCGCCGGAGAAAGCTGATGGCGCGCCAGCGGGCGCCGCGGTCGCGCATGTCCAGGTGGTTCCGGCTGATCTGGTGATGAAACCGGGCGAGACGGCGAAGTTCAGAGTCCGGTTGTTCGACGATCACGGGCGCTTCATCCGCGAGGAGTCGAACGCGGCTTCGGTCGCCTGGACGCTCGAAGGATTGAAAGGAACAGCGCAGAACAACCAGTTCACAGCCGACGCCGGAACGCAGGCGGGAAAATTGAAAGCGACCGTCGGCGGCGTTACCGGCTCCGCGAGCATACGCGTGATTCCGTCGCTGCCTTTCGCTGAGAATTTCGAGTCGCTCGCGGTTGGCGCCCTGCCGAGGTATTGGATCAACGCCGTGCCCAAATACGTCGTCAAAGAATTGGACGGCGGCAAGGTCTTGCAGAAAAACGCCGACAATCCTGCCTTTCAACGCGCCCGCAGCTTTTTCGGTCCCACAGACCTGTCGAATTACACGGTCGAGGCCGACGTGCTCGCGACGGAAAAACGCCGGCAGATGGGCGACGCTGGCGTTGTCGCGCAACGTTATCAACTGACTTTGTTCGGCAACAGCCAGCGCCTTGAACTGACTTCGTGGCAGATCGAACCGGCGCGCACCATCAAAAAACCGTTCGAGTGGAAGAGAGACACGTGGTATCGGTTGAAGCTGGAAGTCGCCAATCTGCCCGGCGGTAAGGCCCGCGTGCGCGGCAAAGCCTGGGCGGCGGCGGAGGCCGAACCGGCGGGATGGATGATCGAATACGTTGATCCAATCGCCCACAAGCGGGGCAGCCCCGGCATTTTCGCTTATGCGCCAAGCGAAGTTTTCTTTGATAATATCAAGGTGGCGCCGAACAAGTGAGGGCGCGGAAATTGGAGGTGAAGCTATGAATAACGAAGAGCTGGAACGCAAAATTGAATTCTTCACCTTCATCAATGTCCTCGAGCGGCACATAAACGATAACCGGAATGGTAAACACCGAAACTCATAAATGAGAATGTGGAACGGGCTGCATTCTGTCCCGGCTCGATGACAGAATGCAGCCCGACTCACGTTTTCGGAGAAGTCAAATGATCAAGTCACGATTCAATCACGCGGTCTTATTTTTACCAGTCGTCATTCTGCTTGCGGCTCTCTTCTGGGCGCCGTCGCGCAACGTCTCCGCCTCCGATCCGGGCAGCGGAGATTGGCCGATGTGGGGCGGCACGCCTGACCGCAACATGGTCTCAAATATGAAGGGGCTGCCCGCCACCTGGGACATCGCCAAGAAAACCAACGTCAAATGGGTCGCTACGCTCGGTTCGCAAAGTTACGGCAACCCGGTGGTCTCCGGAGGTCAGGTTTACGTCGGCACCAACAACGAAGCCTTGCGCGATCCGAAGCAGGCCGGCGACCGGGGCGTATTGATGGTTTTTGACGAAAAGACCGGCGAATTTCTGTGGCAGCAGGCGAACGAGAAACTGGCCGCCGGGCGCGTCAACGACTGGCCGTTTCAAGGCGTCTGCTCATCGCCGCTGGTCGAAGGCGACAAGCTCTATTACGTCACCAATCGCGGCGAGTTGATGTGCCTGGACACCAAAGGCTTCCGCGACGGCGAAAACAACGGGCCGTACAAAGATGAAAAGCTCACCAGCAAGACCGACGCCGACATCATCTGGAAATTCGACATGATCGAAGAAGTCGGCTCGCACCCGCACAACATGTCCAATTCGTCGCCCGCGATGTACGGCGATCTGATTTACGTCAGCACTTCGAACGGGCAGGACGAAAGCCACGTCAACATCCCTTCGCCCAAATCGCCCTCGATGGTTGCGGTCAACAAGAAGACCGGCAAACTCGCCTGGGAGGTCAACAACGTCGGCGATCGCATCCTGCACGGCCAGTGGTCATCGCCAGCGGTCGGTAAGATCGGCGATGCAGTTCAAGTCGTGATCGGCGAAGGCGACGGATGGGTGCGCAGTTACGAGGCGTTGACGGGCAAAAAGCTGTGGGAGTTTGATCTCAATCCGAAAGATTCCGTCTGGCCCAAGACGCGCAATGAAGTGATAGCGACGCCAATCCTTTGGGATAACAAGGTCTACATCGCCAACGGCCAGGACCCGGAGCACGGCGAAGGCGTCGGCCACGCTTACTGCATTGACGCGACCAGGCGCGGTGACATCACGAAAGACGGCGCAGTCTGGCACTTCGACAAGATTCGCCGCTCGATTTCAACCGGCGCGATTCACGACGGCTTGCTCTATTACCCCGATTTCAGCGGCTTCCTGCACTGCCTGGACGCGAAGACCGGCAAGGAGCTTTGGCAGCACGATATGTTCGCGGCCATCTGGGGATCGCCGATGGTCGTTGACGGCAAAGTCTACCTGGGCGATGAAGACGGCGATGTTGTGGTGTTGCAGGCTGGCAAGGAGAAGAAAGTGATCGCCGAAATGAACATGGGCAGTTCGGTCTATTCAACGCCCGTGCCCGCCAACGGCGCGCTGTTCATCATGAACCGCAATCAACTTTTCTCGCTGGCGGCAACCGGTTCAGCCGAAGCGAGCAAAGCGTCGCAGTAGATTGAATTCGATTGGCAATCACACGGGATAGCATTCACGCCGAGTGTTATCCCGTTTTTGCTACCGGGTTGAGCTTCCTGATGAAAAACCATGCATCGTGTACGCCTGATTCATTGGAAAGCGGAAGAGGCCGAAGAGCGCATCGCCAGGCTGCGCGCCGCCGGCTACGAAGTTGATTACGGCGAACTAAAGCCCGATCTGCTGCGAGATTGGCGCAACGATCCTCCTGCCGCTTTCGTCATTGATCTGTCGCGCATGCACTCGCACGGGCGCGACGTAGCGATGACTTTGCGCACTCACAAAAACACACGAAACATTCCGCTGGTCTTCGTCGAAGGCGAGCCGGAAAAAGTCGAGCGGCTCAAAACCCAATTGCCCGACGCGGTCTACACAACCTGGAGCCGGATTCGCGGCTCGCTCAAAACCGCCATCGCCAAACCGCCAGCAAATCCCGTCGTGCCTGAATCCAATCTCGCGGGATATTCCGGCACGCCGTTGCCCAAAAAACTCGGCATCAAGCCGAACTCGATTGTCGCGATTGTCGGCGCGCCGAAGGATTTCGAGCAGACGCTCGGCGAATTGCCCGAAGGCGTGAAGTTGAAAAAACAGGCGAGCAAACAATGCGACCTGATCATCTGGTTCATCAGGATGCGCGCCGAGTTGTACGACCGCATAAAAGAGATGGGTGAGATGGTCGGCGACGCCAGCGGCAACGGGCTTTGGATCGCCTGGCCGAAGCAGGCTTCAGGCGTCGCCACGGATTTGACTCAGAATGTCGTGCGTGAGACCGGACTGGCTTCAGGTCTGGTTGATTACAAAGTTTGCGCGATAGACTCCACCTGGTCCGGATTGAAATTCGCCCAACGCAAAACAAAATGATCGAGGCCTTGTCTTGAAGTAACGCGAATTGTCTGCGAAAACGCTTCAATTCCGCTCAGCTTCGTTAGAAGTTGACTTCGCCTGAGCCGGAACGATTGGGGCATCCCATCAACTGATCGTTCAAGCTGACCTGAGTCAGCGAGGAGGAACCATGAAAAAGGTCTTGTTGCCCGGTATTCTCGGTGGTCTTTTGGTATTCATCTGGAGCGCCATTGCGCATATGGTTTTGCCCATTGGAGGAATGGGTCTCAAAACAATTCTGAGCACGGAGGACACTGTGCTCAAAGCTATGAAGGAGAACATTCAGGAATCCGGCCTCTATTTTATGCCTGGGCATGACCTGAGCAGGCAGCCAACCGAAGAGGAGATGAAGAAGTATGAACAGGGGCCGACGGCGTTTCTGGTCTATCATCCGACCGGCGTAAAGGCGATGTCGGTGGGACAACTGCTCAGGCAGTTGCTGTTTGACCTTCTCGCCGGATTGATCGCCGCGTTCATCGTTTCCTTGACCGTCGCCTCGCTGGGTATGCGCGCGTTGGCGGTGACGCTGATCGGGCTGTTCGCGTGGCTAACGGTTACTGCCCCACACTGGAACTGGTACCGCTTCCCCGCCGCGTTCACAATCGGCGAAGGAATTGACGGCGTGATCGGCTGGTTGCTTGGGGGGTTGCTGATCGCCTGGCTGGTTCAGCGGGCCGAGAAACGAGCCGCAGCAGTTTGATTTTTATGGAACCTTTCGATTTTCACTCGCGAACGCGCCTGGTCTTCGGATCGGGCGCGTTTGAACGCCTGGGCGATTTGGCGCGAGATCTTGGATTCAGACGCGCGCTGCTGATCGCCGATCCCGGCATTGTCGCGCTCAGGTATGTAGAAGAAGCTGTAGAGCTTCTCTCGCAATCAGGCATTGAATCCTTCACCTTCCACGATTTCGGCGAAAACCCCGATACGGCAATGGTCGAAGCCGGGCGCGCGTTCGCATCAACGCTGAAGATTGATTCAATTATTGCGCTCGGAGGCGGCAGTTCACTCGATTGCGCCAAAGGCGTCAACTTCGTTTTGACCAACGGCGGCTCGATGCGCGATTACTGGGGGCACGACAAGCTTTCGTCAAAGCCCGGCTCCAGGCCGATGCTGCCGATGATCGGGATTCCCACGACGGCCGGCACAGGCAGCGACGCGCAGTCGTTCACGCTGATCTCCAACGCAGAAACTCACGTCAAGATGGCCTGCGGCGATCCTCAAGCCGCGTTCAAAATCGCGCTGCTCGATCCGCGCCTGACCGTCACGATGCCCGCAAGCTTGACCGCCATCACCGGCTACGACGCTATCTCGCACGCCGTCGAAAGTTACGTGACAAAGAAGCGCAACCCGATTTCGCAAATGCTCGCGCGCGAAGCGTGGCGATTGCTCGAAGCCAATTTTGAAAGAGTATTGAACGAGCCGACGAACATCGAAGCGCGCGGCGCGATGCTGCTCGGCTCATATCTGGCCGGGCTTGCAATTGAAAATTCCATGCTCGGCGCGACGCACGCCTGCGCCAACCCGTTAACGAAAAACTACGGCGTGACGCACGGAGTGGCGATTGCCGTGATGCTGCCTCACGTCGTCAGATGGAACGCGAACATCGTTTGCGATCATTACCAGAAGCTGGCGAGCGACGCCGGATTGCTGTCGGCTGAAGACCTGGCCCGGCGGCTTGAAAACCTCGCGGCGTTCGGGCGCCTGCCGCACAGCCTGAGCGCCCTCGACATCCCGCGAAGCGATCTGCCAGCGCTCGCCGAAGAGGCGGCGAAACAATGGACAGGCGGCTTCAATCCGCGCGATTGGAGCGTCGAAGGAGCAATGGAGGTATACGAAAACGCGTTATGAAACCAGGGAAAGAAAGAAGACAAAAGACAGAAGACAGAAGGAGGAATGAATTTAGCCGCAGAGATTTTCTGCGAGGCGCAACCGCATTGGCGTTCCTCCCCACTCCCTACTCCCTACCCCCCACTCCCTACTTCCAGTCCGCCGATTCCTGGCCGCAATTCCGAGGTAATTACAGCAACACCGGCGTCTCGCCATCGCAGCCTCCCGCCGATCTGAAATTGCTCTGGACTTACGACGCTGGCGACCTGATCGAATCGTCAGCGGCGATTGCCGCGGGCACGGTCTACGTCGGCACGGGCAAATCCGAGCTGATCGCCGTTGACTTGCAAACCGGCAAACTGAAGTGGAGCTATAAAACGCCCGAAGCCGTCGGCGAATCGTCGCCGGCCGTAGGCGACGGGATGGTCTTCGTAGGCGACCTCTCAGGAGTCTTCCACGCCGTCAACGCCTCGACCGGCAAAAACGTTTGGTCGTACAAGACCGACGGCGAGATCAAATCGTCGCCGGTCATAGTCGGCGACCGCGTGCTGATCGGCTCTTACGACGGCGCGCTCTACTGCTTCAACGCGCGCGACGGCAAGACGATGTGGAAGTTCAAGACCGAAAACTACGTCCACTGCACGCCCGCCGTATCGGGCGGCATAGCCTACATCGCGGGCTGCGACGAAATCTTCCACGGCATCCGCATCAGCGATGGCCGGGAAGTTCTGCGAATACCGGGCATCGGCAACACGGCTTCATCGCCTGTCATAGTTGGTAATTCGACGTACTTCGGTAATTTCAGCAACGAAGTGCTCGGCCTCAATCTGCGCACGCGACGCCAGGCGTGGGTCTACATACACCCGCAACGCCAATTCCCGTTCTATTCATCCCCCGCGTTCGCCGAAGGTCGTATCGTCCTGGGCGGACGCGACAAGATGGTTCATTGCCTGAACGCAACTACGGGCAAGGCGGTCTGGACATTCACGACAAGAGCGCGAGTCGAATCCTCGCCTGTGATCGCCGGCGGGCGCGTTTACATCGGCTCGAACGACGGGCGTTTTTACGTTCTGGATTTGGCGAAGGGGACAAAGCTGTGGGAGTTCAACGCGGGCGGCGCGGTCTCGGCTTCACCGGCGATTGCAAGCGGGCGCGTGGTGATCGGCGATCAAAATGGCAAGTTGTATTGCTTCGGTTAAGCGGAGTAGGATAAAGCCGCGTCCGAACGAGAAAGGAAATCACAATGATCGCCGCCGAAAAAATCGTCACTGAGAAATTCACTTCCGCCGACCTCGCCCTGATGCCGGATGACGGCAAGCGGAGAGAAATCATAGAAGGAGAACTCTACGTGTCCAGAGCGCCTGGTTATGAACATCAATACACATGCGGACGTCTTTTCCGTTTTCTCGATGAATGGAACGATCAAAGCAGGTTGGGAGCCGTTTTTGCTTCGCCGGGGCTGGTCTTTGCCGAAGACGATGACGTAATTCCCGATGTCATCTGGATCAGCCTGGAAAAATTTGAGCATGGCAGGGACGAGGCCGGTCATTTCATCGTCGCGCCTGAACTGATCATCGAAGTCCTTTCGCCCGGCAAGCCCAACAAAGATCGTGACCGGCAAGCCAAGCTCAAACTCTACGCCCGTCGCGGCGTGCAGGAGTACTGGATAGTTGATTGGATGGCGCAGCAGGTTGAGATTCACCGCCGCGAACGTGGCAGGCTGAAGCAGACCCTAACGCTGCTTCTTGAGGATTCAATCGAATCCCCATTGCTCCCGGGTTTTTCCTGCCAGGTCAGATCGCTTTTCTTTTTACTGCCCTAATACCCTCGGCTTCAGGGGCGCAGGACGACGCCTGCGGGTAACGCGGGAGTCGCAGAGTGCGCCAGACTCTCGAAACGCGCTTAGCCCTGCATCCCTGCAAACCTTGTGTTAGGCCTTGCGGACGCTATTCGGGCCGCCGCACCTGATAATGCAAATGCGCAAACGCCTCACCCCATGCCGTCGCAGAGACGAGCCGGAGCGATGGCTGAGTGATCGCCCGAGGCAACAGCGGAGCGCCTCCGCCAAGAGTCACCGATGCCACGGTGATGATCAGTTCATCCAGCAGGCCGTGGTCGTAGAACTGCCCCACGAGTTCGCCTCCACCAACGAGCCAGATGTTCTTCCCCGCAGCCTCCCGCATCATCTCCTGATACACGGGGCGCACATCACCGCGCACGAAGCGAAGATCCGCGCCTTCGACACTCCGCAGAGTACGAGACGAGAAAACCCAAGCCGGTTGAGCATACGGCCACGGCTGCGGCCCGGACGGGTCTCGGTAGATGTGGTGGGCGAGAAGCCATTCGTAAGTGGTGGAGCCCATCGCAATGGCGCCCACTTCTCGAATAAAGTCGCAGTAGTCGCTCTGCTCGGGGTCGCCGAACTGGAGAAGCCAGTCCAGCGAGTTGGAGGCGTCGGCGATGAAACCGTCCAGACTGGAAGCGGTGTAATACTGTACTTTGCTCATATGTGTCAGCGACCTATCATTCCTTCTTCACCATCGCCGCTATCGTTTGACCTGGTATGTGCCTGGTTCTTTGCGGAAGCCGATGGCCAGGCGATTCCAGCCATTAATGGTCACTATGGCCAGACTCAAATTCACCAACTCTTCCTCGCTGAAATGTTGACGAGCCTCATTATAAACTTCATCGGGGACGTGGCTTTCCGACACCAGAGTCAGCGCTTCAGTCCACGCCAGAGCCGCGCGCTCCCGCGCCGTATAAAAAGGGGATTCGCGCCAGGCGTTGAGCAGGTAAAGCCGCTGCTCCGTCTCACCTGCGGCGCGCGCGTCTTTCGAGTGCATATCGAGGCAATAGGCGCAGCCGTTGATCTGAGAGGCGCGCATCTTAACGAGTTCGAGTAATGGGGCTTCCAGCCCGCAATCGTGAACGTATTTTTCCAGGCCAAGCATGGCCCTGAAGGCTCCGGGCGCGACTTTTTGATAATCAATTCTTGATGACATTCAATTCCTCCCTTTCTTGCTCTCAACTTTGCAACATCCTGTTCAGCGAAGCAACCGAACGCTCCGGTTCAGCGTGAGACCGCGCGGCGGACCGTCCGCTGCAACCGGTTGTTAGGTATCGCCGCGAGCCGCCAAAACGACAAGTGTTCATTATGACCCTATCTCAGCAGGGCGTTGAGATGTTTGAACGGGCCTCGAAATGATCCTTGGCGGCTTCCGAAACCCGCGGCCAGAGCGCGTCCACATTCTCCGAGAAATACCGCGCAGGCCTAATCAGCCTCGTTCTTTCCGGCGAAATCTCCGTAGGCGGCGACCTCCTTCGTCTTGAGCGGCTTCTTTTTCTTTTGGAAGGTCCGGGAACGGGTCAGGTGATGAGGTAGCAGCCTTGAAGAACCGCGCGTTCTGCATTGCGGCAGCGCGCCTCGACCGCTTGGCGCTAATCCTGGTCGTAATACCTGCTTGGTTCTGTTGTCCTATTATCAGCTAAATCGCATAAGCGGCGGAAACCTGCCAACATCGCCAGCCACGCATCCTCGCCTGCTGTTTCAACTACTTTTCGTTTAACAGTTGGGCGGTCAACTG